>RCUN01000490.1_pt1 | contig 21522 bp, 15 predicted proteins | sample 2166181 | NCBI WGS metagenome assembly RCUN01 (sample SAMN09932603, study PRJNA488358) | compost metagenome | feature: garden; material: soil; isolation source: compost soil in crotononitrile-enriched culture | place: Germany: Experimental Botanical Garden Goettingen | collected 2016-01-27 | reverse complement strand
GGCAACGGCACCCCGAGTGCCGGCGCACTGGGCAGCCTCGCCATCACCGAGGGCGGCGCCTGGACCTACAACGTCGACAACAGCAAGGTGCAGTACCTGGGCGAAGGCGAGACCAAGGTCGAGACCTTCACCGTGCAGTCTGTGGATGGCACCAGCCATACCGTCTCGGTCACCATTATCGGCACCAACGATGCGCCGACACTGAGCATCGACAAGGGGGCCGTGGTCTCCGAAGAGGGGCTTGCCGGCGGCATTGCCGATACGTCAGGCAGCAGTGATACCACTGACCGCGTGGCTGCAAGCGGCAAGATCACGGTCGGCGACGTCGATAGCCAGGATAGTCTGACCATCAGCCTGAATGGGCCGGCGGGTCTGACTTCCGGGGGCGCTACGGTGCAGTGGAGCTGGAATGCTGCCACCAAGGTGCTGACCGGGTATACCGGCACACCGGGTGGTACCGACTACAAGACGGTCATGGACGTGAAGCTGACCGCGCCGGTTGGTGGCAGCAAGGGTGAGTGGAGCTACGACGTGACCCTCAAGGCCCCGGTTGACCATCAGAATCCAGATAATGAGGATGTAAAAGACATCAAGATTGGTGTGACCGTATCGGATGGCAAGACAAGTACCTCTAGTGACCTGCTCATCTCGGTCGAGGACGACTCGCCGGTGGCAGGCGACATGGATGCCGTGGCCGTGACCAGAACGAATATCCCTGACACCCTGACTGGTCTGTTCGATCTGACCAAATACAGCGGCAATCAGGCCACCCTGAATGCGAACGGCTTCAGCATCACGGCGATGGGCTTCACTTCGGCAACCGACCCGACGCTGATTGCGGCGAGCGTCAATGGCTCCAGCGCCGGGTTGGGGGTTGCCAGCGTGGCATCTCCCTACCACAACATTGCCAACGAGATCGATTTCCGCCACTTCGCCAATGGTAAATCGGCGTCCGAGCAACTGATCATCAAGCTGGATGCGGGCAAGGTGGCCTATGGTGCCAACATCAAGTTCAGCCAGATGTTCGGTGGCGAGCTGGAGAGCGGTGTGGTGGAGTTCTATCGCGGTGGCGTACTGATCGGTACCCAGACCTTCAGCTCCAACGCTGCGAGTGGCGACTATGCCGGCAACTTCCAGGTGCAGCAGGGTGGCTTCGACACCATGGTCATCAAGGCCACCAACAACGGCAACACCAATACCAGTGACAACAGTGACCTGACGGTGAAGAGCATCGAGTTCCTCGGTGCCAACACGGCACAGGCCATTGCCTATGGCTCGGGTACTGTCACTCCGCAGTGGGGAGCAGATGGCAAGGGCTACATGCAGTTGCTCGGCTCCAACGAGACCGGCCTGACCACGGCCACCGGCAAGCTGATCACCACCAGCATGGAGTCGGCCAATACCCTGATCGGCAAGGCCAGCGACGACACCTTGGTGTTCCGTCTGGAATTCACCCCGGCCACCGGCAAGTGGGAGTTCTTCCAGTATCAGAACATGTCCAAGCCACTGGGTGACAGCGACATCGACTTCCAGATCAAGGTGGTGGATGGGGATGGTGATTCCAGCCTGGGTTCTTTCGCGACCAAGCCGCTGTTTACTCCGATCGTGCAGTCGGTATCCAGCGAGAACACAGTGGAAGGCGGCAATCTGCAGCATACGGTGACCCTGTCCGACGCGACCCAGGAAGCAACGGAGTACGATTTCGTCATCAGGGGCAGCGGTACCAACCCGGCCTCCAACCTTGATTGGGGCACCGCCCAGTTCAGCAACGGCGTGACCTATAAAAGCACCACCGGCAAGATCACGGTGCCGGCCGGGGTATCCGGCTTTACCGTGACCATACCAACGGTGAACGATCGACTAGTAGAGGCAAACGAGACCCTGTCGGTGACCATAGGTGGCCAGAGCGGTACCGGCACCATCCTTGACAACGATCGGGCGCCGACGGCCGCCGGGGGCCACAGTGCCGGGCAGGAAGACAAGCCCCAGGTGCTGACCTGGGCACAGTTTGGTGCCAGTGACGATCAGGCCGCGACCGATCTCGGGGTGAAGATCAACACCCTGCCGCTGAATGGCACCCTCGAATACCTCAATGCCGCGGGGCAATGGATTACCGTGTCGGCTGGCTCCCTCATCTCTTACGACGAGGTGAATGCGGGTCATTTGCGCTTCGTGCCTGGTCTGAACGAGTCGAGCACCAATGTCAGCAACGGCGGCGGTGCCTTGATCGGCAACCTGAAGGGCGACTATGCCAGCATCGGCTATCAGATAAGCGACGGTGCCAACCTCAGCAACGGTAGCAAGCTGGTGATCGACGTGGCGGCGGTGGCCGACAAGCCCACGGTCAACGTCACCCTGACGGGGAATGGCATTCCGTCTTACAGCCCGAGCTTCCCGAGCGCGAGTATCACCACGGAGCAGTTCCAATCCGGCAACTTCAACAAGACGGCCTTTGGCATCACCAACTCGCTGGCGGACAGCAGCAGTGGCCAGGAGCAGGTGCTTGGCAATAGCGGCAACGACTATATCGTCAGCACCCACGGCGGTGGCGATCTGCTCTATGGGCAGGGAGGGAACGATATTCTGGTCGGCGGCAATGCGACCCAGGGGGATTCCCTCTACGGTGGTGACGGCAACGATGTGCTGGTATCCGGTCTTGGCAGCGACGGCCTCTATGGCGGTGCCGGTACCGATATCGCCGTGCTGACCGGCAATCGCGCCGACTACGCCATCACGAAGGGCAGCGGATATTCGGTCAATGATCGCTGGTTCGACTTCTCCGTCACGGAAAAGGGCGCCGGCATCACCAAGGCGCTGCATGACGTGGAGTATGTCCAGTTCGCCGACGGCATCTACCAGCTCAACCAGAGCACAGGTGAGCTGACCCTGGTGCAGCCGACCGTGGTCGATTACCCCATCGAGCTGAACGCCTCCCTGAGCGATCGGGATGGCAGCGAGCAGTTCGACAGCCTGGTGCTGAGCGGCATGCCGCAAAACACCCTGCTCTACAACGGCAACCAGCTGCTGGGCACCGCCGGAGCCGACGGCAAGATCACCCTCACCGCCAGCAGCGGCCTGTGGAGTGCGAGTGCGCTGGATGTGAAGCTGAGCGGGCTGACCCTGCGAGTCCCCGGCAGCAGTGCCGGCCAGGTCGATCTCAAGGTCGAGGCCATCGTCAAGGAGGTAGGGACCGATCAGACCAGCTCCGCCACTGACGATGACAGCATCCGCCTGAGCTACTTCAATGCCACCGAAGGGGAGCCGGGCGACCAGAACCGGACCTACGGCAGTGAGCACAACATAGTGGTAGGGGATCTGGATGGCAGCGTGGTGTTGCCGGGTCAGAACTACAACATCGCTTTCATGGTGGACAGCTCCGGCAGTATCGGCAGCGAGGCCATGGAAACGATAAAGACCCAACTGACCCAAGTCTTTACCAGCCTCAAGAACAGTGCCGGGACCGAGGGGGCGGGCAAGGTCAATATCTTCCTGGTGGACTTCGACAGTCAGGCCAACAAGTCCATCAGCGTGGATCTGAAGGATCCCAATGCCCTGACCAAGCTGCAGAGCGTGCTCGGCAGTATGGACGGCAGTTATTGGGACGGTGGTGCGACCAACTACGAGGATGCCCTCAAGACCACCTCCAACTGGTTCAACAGCGACACCGCCAAGAACAACGCCAATGCGAAGAACCTGGCCTACTTCATCACCGATGGGGCGCCGAACACCTATTACGGCTATGAGGATACCAACCCTGTCATTAACCTGGTGACCGGCGAGAAGCTCGATTCGTTCGTCAACGTCAACAACTATGTACCGGGTCAGGCCTTCTACGCCACCATAGGCGGCACCAGCAGGATGCTGATCGATGCCAACGGCAGGGTGCAGCTGTGGTCGCAGAACAGTAACAACAACAAGTGGAACTCGACGTCCATCGGTACCTTGAAGGCGCAAGGGGATGGCACCTTCGAGATTTCCACCACCTATGACGGCAACTACTGGGCGCTGCAAAATGCCCTGGCCGTCTTGCCGCTCCTGGCCGCCAACAAGGTAGTTCTGCAGGCCATCGGCATCGGTAGCAACGTCTCCATCGATACCCTGAAGCAGTTCGATAGTGATGAGGTGGTGCAGTCCAACGTGTCTGCCTCCGATCTGGCGAACTCCATCCTCGGGACCTCCATCAACAACCTGCCGGGGGCCGACCGCTTCGATGGCGGAGCTGGCGACGACATCCTGTTTGGCGACGCGGTACGCTTCACCGGTATCAGCGGGGAAGGATATGCGGCCATCAAGCAGTATGTGAGCGGCAAGCTGGGGGCCGGGTCGGTGACCGATGCCCAGGTGCATTCCTACATCACGGATCACGCCAGCGAGTTCGATCAGTCGTCGACCAATGACAAGGGCGATACCCTCTACGGCGGGGATGGCAATGACATCCTGTTCGGTCAGGGTGGTGACGACTTCCTGTACGGCGGTGCCGGTAACGACATCCTGTTCGGTGGCAGCGGCAACGACACTCTCTATGGCGAGAGTGGCAGCGACGTGTTGAGTGGTGGCAGCGGCAACGACACCCTGTACGGTGGGACTGGCAACGACGTACTGAGCGGCGGGCTGGGTAACGACATCCTCACCGGGGGGGTTGGCGACGACATCCTGAAGGGGGATGCGGGGGCCGATACCTTCACCTGGCAGAAGGGGGACACGGTCGCAGGCTCCGTTGCCAAAGACTATGTCGTCGACTTCTCCAAGTCGGAAGGAGACAAGCTGGATCTCAGCGATCTGCTCGACAGCGATGGCAGCAAGAACCAGACCTCCCTGAAGAGCCTGCTCTCGGTGTTCCAGGACAACGAAGGGGTGCACCTGCAGGTGAAGGAGAGCAGCGCGGCGCCGGTGACCCAGGAGATAGTGCTGGTGAACCACACCTTCGACACCCTGACAGGGGGATCGGGGTCCACGGCCAACCAGGTCATCGACTACATGTTGAACAACAATCTGCTGGATATCGACAAGTAACCCAGCCAGATGGACACAAAGCGGCAGAGCAATCTGCCGCTTTTTTTATGTGCGCGATTCGGTCAGTGAAGTGAGGAAAATAGGGACGAGGGACCAGCATGGAGAGGCTGGTTGCGGGATAAAAGAAGGGCGCCGACTCGAATGAGGGGCGCCCGGGGGACTATGTCGACTGCATGTGTGCTCAGGGATCAGGCATTGACATGGGCCAGACGGGAATCGCGCTGAAAGCAGTTCACCAGCAGCAGCAGGGTGGTGACGCCGACGGTGCCGAGCACCAGCCAGGGCAGCCAGGGCTGGCCCTGGGCCATGGCGTAGTCGTGCAGGGCGCCGCCCCCCACATAACCCGTCATGCCACCCAGCGCCAGACCAAGGCGACTGAAGCCCATGTAGCTGCCGCGCGCCCCCGGCTGAGCCAGCTTGGTCATCAGCGTCTCCCGCGCCGGTTCCGCGATGACGATCCCCAGATAGAAGCAGGCAAGCAGCAGGAAGACCGTTGGCAAGGTGGTGGCGAAGGCTACCAGCCCGATGCCTGCCGTCATCAGCAATACCCCCGCCATCAACCGGCTCTCCAGCTTGAAGTGCCGTTCGCCATAGCGCGCCAACGGATAGAGCAGCGCCAGGGAGATGGCGGTCTCCAGGGTGTACATCCATCCCACCGCCGTGGTGCTGCCCGCCATCTGCTTGACCAGGATGGGGAAGATCAGCATCACCTGCACCCAGAGCGCGTAGTAGCCGCTCAGGATCAGCACCAGCCGGCAGAAGGCCTTGTCTGCCAGCACCTGGCCAAGGCCGGTCCGGATCGGGGTCGGCCGCAGGGAAAGCTTGTAGGGGGGCAGGATCAGCAGGTTGCACAGGGCCGCGCAGACAAACAGGCCGGCTCCCAGCAGGCAGACATATTCAAAATCGAAGTTCAGCAGCCAGCTGCCGAGCAGGGCGCCCACCACGGCGCCGGCGCTCTCCAGCATCATCAGCAAGGAGATGTAGCGGCCGCGCTCCCGCGGGCGGGTGAACTTGATCACCAGAGCGGCGCGGGGCGGATCGAACAGACAGCCGCCGAGTCCCGAGATGATGCAGGAGAGAATGAGTTCCAGCCCGCTCTGGGCATAGGCCAGGCTGGCAAAGCCCAGCGCCCGCAGCAACATGCCGCAGACGATGAGGGGGCGAGCCCCGAACTTGTCTGCGAGCGAGCCGCCGAAGACCCCCAGCCCCTGCTGGGTCAGCTGGCGCAGCCCCAGCGCCAGCCCGACCACACCGGCGGCCCAGCCAAGTTGATCCACGAAACGCAGGCTTATCATGGGCATCACCACGAAGAACCCCAGGATCACCAAGAGGGAATCCAATGCCAAGAACCACCGCCCCAACCGCCTCGCCCGCTCCACCATGACCCTTATACCCCTGCTTGCTTCGATGACATTATTTGTTGTGTACTCATTGTCCGAATGGCGCCGTCACCAAACAGAGCCAAGGGCGACGATAAGTCCCTGACTCGCTGGCGTTCTGCCATTTCATGACGATTGATGCTGCTATTCTGGTGGGGCGCCAGATATAGTGGTAGCCGACAACTGGCTATATTTCATATTGGATTTGGTTATGGCTGTGACACTCGATGATTTGCAATTGCTGCTGGACGTGGCCAACCGTGGCAGCTTCAGCAAGGTGGCGGCCATTCGCGGCTGGTCACAACCCATGGTCAGCCAGCGGATCGCCGTGCTGGAGCAGGAGCTGGGTCAGTCCCTGTTTCGTCGCCATCGGCGGGGGGCTACCCCGACCCCGGCCTGCGAGCAGTTTCTGCCTGCCGCGAGCGCAGCCCTGAGCGCCCTGGAGGGGGGGCGGTTGGCGATGCAGGGAGCGCCCGCCCTGCCACGTATCAAGCTTGCCTGTCTCCCTTCCCTGACCACGGCGGTATTCGGCCCCCTGCTGCTGGCCCTGGTGGATGAAGCTTTCGAGATCCGCTGCAACACGGATCACTCCGGCATCATCATGCAGGAGCTGCTGACCGGCGAGACTGACGTCGGCTTTATCCTCAAGTGTCCCGCCATCGCCGGTATCCAGCTCGAACTGCTCTATCGCTCTCCCATCATAGCGGTGGCCTGCGCCACCCACCCGCTGGCCGGTCGGCAGGGGTTGACCCTGCAGGACATTGCCAACGAGCGGCTGGCCCCCCAGCAGTGGGGCACTGGCTGTGACGAGCTGATCCTGCAGTTGCGGCTGCTGCGCCAGGTGACGAGCCCGCTGCACGCCATCCAGCCAGCCAGTGCGGCGCGGGAGCTGGCATTGGAGCATGGCTTCATCACCCTGATGCCGGCGCTCGCCATTACCCGGGATCTGGAGTTCGGCCGCCTGGTGAGACTGGATGTGACGGATCTGCCGCCGGATCACTGGGATGTGATGATGGCCTGGCGCAGCGGCAAGCGGCCCAATCCCGCCAAGGAGCGGGTGCTGGAGGCGGCGCGCACCCTGGCCAGGCGCTGGTCAGGGAAGCCTGCATAAAAAAACGCCGGACAAGTCCGGCGCTCTCCTTTATTCCCGTTCAGGCTCAGTAGCTAGCCTTGAGGGTCACCCCCGAGAAGGCGCTGAACCCGCTGAGCTGCACGTGCCAGGTGCCCGCTTTGGGGGCATTCAGGGTGCAGGTTTCGGTGTTGCCGCTCTTGTAGGGACGGCAGTCGTAGCTGGTGCTGGTCGGTGCCGAGCCAAACTTCACATAGAGATCAGCATCCCCGCTGCCACCGCTGCTGGCGACCACCAGTTGGCTCTTGCCGGCCGGCACCTCGATGGTGTAGCTCAGCTTGCCCCCCTTGGCGGCTGCGAGGCCGGTCACCGGCACGCCGTTTTGCAGCACAGTGCCGGCCGGTGGCGTGGCGCCGCAGCTGGCGTTGACGCCGACCGTGTTGAAGGCCGCCGCCACATCGGTCAGGCTGTAGCCCAGATCGGTAGCCGCCCTGGTCACGCCACAGGCGCCCTGATCGTAGGTGGTGTTGGCGCCCCAGTAGAGGCGGTTGGCCAGCACAAACACCTCGAACGCCTTGCGGGTATTCCAGCCGCCGGTGTTGGCCAGCAGGTAGAAGGCGCGGTTGTAGACCCCCGAGCTGTGGTGCACGTCGATGCCGTCGTAGTAGTCGCTGGCATGGCCGATGGAGCTGCCATCCCGGGTCGGATCCTCGAAGTAGCGCAAGGAGCCGTTGCCCTTGAAGATCTGGGCTCCCACCAGCCAGTCGTTGCTGCCCTTCATGTAGTTCTCGGCCGCTTCACCCGCCATGTCGGAGAAGGCCTCGTTGATACCGCCCGACTGACCGGAGTAGACCAGGCCCGAGTTCTGTTCGGTGAAGCCGTGGCTCACCTCATGGGCCGCCACGTCCAGGCTCACCAGCGGATAGAAGGTGGTGGCACCGTCACCGAAGGTCATCTGGCTGCCGTCCCAGAAGGCATTCTCGTAGTTGCGGCTGTAGTGTACCCGCATCTTCAGCTTGAAGCTGAGCGGTGCCGTGTTGTACCAGTTGCGGTACATGTCGAACACCACGTTGCCGAAGTAGTGGGCATCGTTGAGCGGCGAGTAGGCGCCGTTGATCTCCTTGACCGTGTTCTCCGGGCAGGTGAACTGATGGATGGCCCCGCCCGTGGTGCCGTGATTCATGTTGAGCGTGTCCACGTTCGTGCCCGTCATGCGGCAGTTGTCGTCCACCTGGAGAGGACCAAAATCGGCGCCGTAGAAGTACTTGCCGGTCTTGAGGTTGCCGCCCGGGCCGGTGGCGTCCTTGTGGTTGATCCCCTCCCAGCGCTTGAGCTCAGCCCCGCTCTGGGCATCGATCACCACGAAGGGGCGGCTCGGCACGTCGCTCGCCGCGAGCCAGGAGACCAGGTAGACCAGCCGGGCCTGGCCGGCCTCATCCTGCATCACGAACAGCTTGACCCGCTCGTTGCTGCCCTTGGCTCCGGCGCGGGCCTTGAGGGCGGCATCGCCAGGGGAGAGGGCGGCAGTCGGGCTGGCCACATCGGCATCGATCTGGCGCAGCATCTGGCCGGAGACCTGGCTTATCTGACCCCCGAGGGACTGCTCGGCCACCAGCACCTGCCCCCAGACCGGGATGCCGTGCCAGGTCTGCTCATAGCGCACTCGTTGCTGGCCATTGGGCAGCTTGACGGCCCGCACCTGACGAAACTCGCCCTCTCCCGCCAGCGCGCTGACCCCCGCAGCACCGCTCGGTGCTCCCAACAGACCGGCAACCTGATTCACTTCCACCTGTTCTGCCGCCATGGCGGCGCTTCCCCAGCAGGCCAGTACCACGGCCAAATAGACTTTGTTCATCTCGTCTTTCCTTAGTCGATGAATATTACACACCGGGTCTGTCGCCCGGCGCATTTACACTAGTGGGCCCGCCTGAAATTACTGCCTGTCATATGTGACAGATCAGCATAAAGGAGCAGCAGATCTGACTGTTTTCATCGGTGGCAGCTAAAAAACGCCGTAAATTTGGTGCGTTGTACCAAGTGGGAGGATGATTGATGAAATGCTCAATGCGATACCCGAATGGGGGCATCCATATGGGGGTTGCCGGCCGGTGATATGCGCCGAAAGTCCTTGGCAAACAAGGGATTGATTGACTACATTGGCTCCCATGACGGCGAATGCCGGGCCAAAAGCGGGGGAGAAACAATGTTTTCATGGCAACTGGATGACGAACTGGCGCTCCTGTTCCTGCAACCCGACATGGCCAGCGAACTCTTTCGCCTCTGCCAGCGCAATCGCGACTATCTCTCCCAGTGGCTGCCCTGGGTGCCCCATATCCAGCAGCCTTCTGACAGCGCCACCTTCATTCGCCACGCCATCGAGAAATTTGCCCGGGGCGAGGGGCTGACCACCGCCATCGAATATCAGGGGGAAGTGGTCGGTGTCATCGGTTACAACCAGATCGATCAGGGGTTGGCCAAGGTCAGCATCGGCTACTGGCTGGCGGAGCGCTGGCAGGGCAACGGCATCATCACCCGGGCCTGTCAGGCGCTGGTTCATCACGCCTTCGAGGAGATGGGGATGGAGAAGGTGGAGATCAGCGCCGCACTGGAGAACGAACCCAGTCGGGCGGTGTGCGAGCGGCTCGGCATGCAGCAGGAGGGGATCACCCGGCGGGCGGAGCGGCTGGCGGACAGGGTGGTGGATCACGTCCACTACGGTCTGCTGCGGGATGACTGGCTCAGGTTGCGGGAAAGGGATCACTGATGGCGTCCCGGCCCAGCCTGGTCGCTGGCACCATGCATGGTCAGGATGGGGAGACACAGTGATGACACTGCCTCATATCACCACGGCCCGTACCCGGCTGACCGTGCTGCCCCCGGAGCGGGCCTGTCTGATGCTGGATTTCTACCAGCGCAACCGCGTTCACCTCGCGCCCTGGGAGCCGAGGCGCGACGAGAGTTTCTATACCCTGGGCCACTGGCAGGGGCGACTGCGCGACGGTTACGGCCAGTTTTTCGACGGCAGCGCCGTGCCATTGGTGGCGCTCGATCCCAAAGGGGAGCGGGTGCTCGCCACCTGCAACTTCACCCACATCATGATGGGCATGTTCAAGGCATGCCATCTGGGCTATGCCATCGACCAGGCCCATGAGGGGCAGGGGCTGATGCAGGAGGTGGTGGCCGCCGGCATCGACTATCTGTTCCGGGAGCGCGGCCTGCACCGCATCATGGCGAGCTATATGCCGGCGAATCGTCGCAGCGGCGCCTTGCTGGCGCGTCTCGGGTTCGAGCAGGAAGGCTATGCCCGGGACTATCTGATGATCAACGGCCGCTGGGAGGACCACGTCCTCACCGCGCTGCTCAATCCGGCCGGTTAGGCTGCATGTGGGTTTCCCCGTGCGGGGCCAATCCGTCGGCGCAGGCCGTCCTGGATCCTTGTTCCCTGGGATCTGTCGGCTTTTTCACGACAAGATCGCACTATCTGTGTGCGTCTCATACCCCTGACCCCAAAAGCGTGTAAAATTGCGCCCTGAATTTTCCCGGCCAGCAGCAGCTGGTCGCGACTCCATACATGCAAGGCTGACATTGTGACAGAAGTAGATAGATTCGCGGACATTCGCCCCTATCGCGATGACGAAGTGCCGGCTGCCATCGAGCGGCTGATCCAGGATGACGAGTTTATCGGCGCCATCGCCAAATACCGTTTCGGTTCCCTGATGAGCTGGCTGGGCTGGGCCATTCGCCCGCTGATCCGCCAGTTCCTGCGCCACAAGTGGGCCAAGGTCAGCACCATCCATCAGGTGCAGATGGGGGTGACCCGTTACATGAGCCGCATGATCGCCACCTCCACCCAGGGGGTGAGCTTCTCCGGTCTCGAACATCTGAAGAAGGAGCAGGGCTACCTGTTCGTCTCCAACCACAGGGACATCGCCATGGATCCGGCGTTCGTCAACTGGGGGCTGCACACCCACGGTTTCGATACCGTGCGCATCGCCATCGGTGACAACCTGCTGCGCAAGCCCTGTGCCACCGAGCTGATGAAGCTCAACAAGAGCTTCATCGTCAAGCGCTCCGCCAAGGGGCCGCGGGAGATGATGAAAGCCCTCGGCGAGCTGTCGGCCTACATCGGCCAGTCGGTGCACGAAGGCCACTCCATCTGGATCGCCCAGAAGGAAGGGCGCGCCAAGAACGGGGACGACAAGACGGATCCGGCCATCCTCAAGATGTTCTACGTGGACGGCAAGAAGCAGAAGATCGAGTTCGTCGACTACATGCGCAGCCTCAATATCGTGCCGGTCAGCATCAGCTACGAAGTGGATCCCACCGACAAGGCCAAGGCGCGGGAGCTCTACGAGAAGTCGGTCAACGGCAGCTACGAGAAGGGTGAGTTCGAGGACATCGAGAGCATAGTCGCCGGCATCATCGGCCAGAAGGGGCGGGTACACGTCTCCTTCGGTGCCCCCATCACCGAGGGCTTCAGCGATCCGGACGAACTGGCCGCGCTCATCGACAAGGCGATCTGGAGCAGCTACCGCCTCTTCCCGGGCAACTACCTGGCCGCAGATGTGCCCGGTAAGGCCAGCACCATAGAGCAGACCGCCTTCCTGACCCGCCAGTCGGAGGTGCCGGAAGAGCACAAGGCCATCTGGCGTGCCATGTACGCCAAGCCGGTGGAGAACGCCAGCAAGGTTTGAATGACGCCGATTCGGTGAAAAAAACGGGAGCAGATGCTCCCGTTTTTGCGTCTGGTCAAAGTCGGTGGCAATGGACTAGTGAATAATATTGTTTCAACTGGTACGATCATCGGGTGAATGAGCGGGTATCTCTTGGCAAGGGGCGGGCGACTGTGCAACAGTGACCCGGCGCCAACAAGATGAATCAGGCGCTTTTCGAGTCTGCATGGATGGCAGGCGACGCTGAATAAGGACCTTTAGGGGTCCTTTTTCATTGATGGACAAAGATAGACGGCAGATATACCTAAGGATGCAAACCCCATGATCACCGGCAGTCTGGATACCTTGCAACGCACCCCCTTGCCCGCACCGCTGGCCCGCATCATGGCCGAGGTGGTGAAGAGCCTTGCCCACTGGCGTGAGGCGCCGCTCGGGAAGCAGGAGGTAGACGGCCTCAAGCTGTTCTGCCTGGTGAGCGAAGCGCTGACCGAGCCGGTCGCGGATCGCCGCGGCGAGTTTCATGAGCAGTATCTGGACATCCAGCTGCTGCTGCGGGGGGAGGAGTGGATCGGCGTCGGGCCCCATGCCTATGTGAGCGAGGGTGCCGATCATCCCCACCCCGATCTCTGGTTCGTCGATGACGACCAGACCAGTTATCTGGCGTTGCAGCCCGGCGACTTTGCCATCTTCTGGCCGGGAGAACTGCATCGCCCTCTCTGTACCCTGACTACCCCAGGCTTGGTGAAGAAGCTGGTTGTCAAGGTCCACCAGTCGTTGCTGGCCACTGTCTGAGCCGCAGCGCCGGGTGCCTGGGCACCCGCCACAATAGGGCCGCCGCTCGGCCCGTCCCGAATCGATGATTCGACGCGCGCGCCAGGCCCAGAGTTGGCGGTTAGCGCCAGACAGTTTGAGATAGATAAGCGCGCCAGGCCCAGCGTTGGTGGTCGGCGCCAGACAGTTTGAGATAGATGAGCGCGCCAGATCATGAGTCGGCGCCAGAGAGTTTGAAAGGATGAGTGCGCCAGGCCCAGCGTTGGTGGTCGGCGCCAGACAGTTTGAGATAGATGAGCGCGCCAGATCATGAGTCGGCGCCAGACAGTTTGAAAAATTGGGCGCACTTTCCTGCGACCATAACGCCCCCGGCAGGGGAATCCCATCCATGTTGGATGACACGACACTGTCGGCATAAAGCCGAAGCACAGGAAGATGTAGAACATGAGCAAGTTGGTATTGATCCTTAACTGCGGTAGCTCTTCCCTGAAATTTGCCGTAATGGACGCCGAAACAGGTGAGGACATGCTGTCCGGCCTGGCCGAATGCTTCAATCTGGATGACGCACGTATCAAATGGAAACTCCACGGAGTCAAGGGCGAGGCCATGCTGGGCGCGGGCGCTGCGCACCAGGAAGCCCTTGACCACATAGTGGGTCACATCCTGCCCCAGGATCCGACTCTGGCCGAGCAACTGGTCGCCATCGGCCATCGCATCGTGCACGGTGGCGAGCAGTTCTCCCGCTCCGTTCGCATCGATGATGGCGTCATCGCCGGCATCGAGGCCGCCATTCCGTTCGCCCCCCTGCACAACCCGGCGCACCTCATCGGCATCCGTGCCGCCCTCAAGGTCTTCCCGGCCCTGGCCGAGAAGAACGTGGCCGTGTTCGACACCGCCTTCCACCAGACCTTGCCGCAGGAAGCCTACCTCTACGCGCTGCCCTACAAGCTCTATCAGGAGAACGGCATCCGTCGTTACGGCGCCCACGGCACTTCCCATCGCTTCATCGCCGAAGAGACCGCCAAGGCGCTGGGCAAGCCGCTGTCCGAGCTCAACATCATCAACTGCCACTTGGGCAACGGTGCCTCCGTCTGCGCCATCAAGAACGGCGAGTCCGTCGATACCTCCATGGGCCTGACCCCGCTGGAAGGGCTGGCGATGGGCACCCGCTCCGGTGACATCGACCCTGCCGTGGTCTTCTTCATGCACGACCAGCTCGGCTACAGCGTGGACGAGATCAACCATGTGCTGACCCGCGAGTCCGGTCTGCTGGGGATGACAGAGGTGAGCAGCGACTGCCGCTATGTCACCACCAACTACGCCACCGACGCCGGCGCCAAGCGGGCGCTGGATGTGTTCACCTACCGGGTAGCCAAGTATGTCGGGGCCTATGCCGCCGCCATGGACGGTCGCCTGGACGCCCTGGTGTTCACCGGCGGGATCGGCGAGAACGCCGCCATGGTGCGCGAGATGGTGCTGGCGCGGCTGGCCCTGTTCGGCTTCAAGGTCGACAAGGAGGCCAACAACGCCGCCGTGCTGGGGGGTGAAGGCCCCATCACCGCCGAAGGCAGCCGCCTGGCCATGGTGATGCCCACCAACGAGGAGCTGGTCATCGCCCGCGATGCCCTGAGCCTGGTCGGCTAAGGCCCCCTCGCACCGAAACAACGCCCGGCCTGTGCCGGGCGTTGTCGTTTCAGCGGCACATTGAGCAAGCTGTCATTTGACATGAGGGGCCAGATACGTACCCTGACGGCAGTTTCACGTCGCAGAGGTAGAGATGAAGGAGATATTTTTCAACTGGTTGTCCGGTCTCGGGGTGGAGGTCACTGCCATGATGGCGCTGGTGATCGCCCTGAGCTTCATCGTGCTGACCGCGTTGGCACTGCACCTGGTGCTGCACCGCATCCTGCTGGTGCGCCTGGTGGGGCTGCTCGGCAAGACCAAGCAGGTGTGGCTGCCGCCCCAGTTGCAGCAGCGGCTCTTCTACCGGCTCGCCCTGGTACTGCAAGGGGCCGTGCTGCTAGGTCAGGCGGAGATCTGGCTGCCCAAGGCATCCGACAGCCTGCAGCTTATCGAGATGCTGGCCCAGCTCTGGATCCTGCTGTTCCTGCTGCTTGCCCTGTTCGCCCTGCTCGACTGCCTGCTGTCGGTGAGCCGTTATACCCGGCTCGGACGGGATCTGCCCCTGCGCGGCATCTTCCAGGGGGTGAAACTGGTGGCCAGCATACTGGTCGGCATCCTGATGATAGCCCTGCTGCTCGGCAAGTCGCCGCTCTTCCTGTTCAGCGGCCTGGGGGCCATGACAGCGGTGCTAATGCTGGTGTTCAAGGACCCCATCCTCGGCCTGGTGGCCGGGATCCAGCTCTCCGCCAACCGCATGCTGAGCGTCGGTGACTGGCTGCAGATGGACAAGTACGGCGCCGATGGCGAGGTGACCGACATCGGCCTCACCACGGTCAAGGTGTCGAACTGGGACAAGACCATCACCACCATTCCCACCTATGCCCTCATCTCCGACTCCTTCAAGAACTGGCAGGGGATGACGGAATCCGGTGGCCGGCGCATCAAGCGCAGCGTCAACATCGACATGACCAGCGTGCGCTTCCTGACCGCCGAGGAGCAGCTGACACTCAAGCAGGCCAAATTGCTGGCCCCCTATCTCAGCCGCAAGGAGCAGGAGCTGAGCAGCTACAACCAGCAGCTCAGCGACGCCATCAGCTGTCCCATCAATGGCCGTCACCTCACCAACCTCGGCACCCTGCGCGCCTACCTGGATGCCTATTTGCACGCCCACTCCGGCATTCGCAAGGACATGACCCTGATGGTGCGCCAGCTGGCACCGACTTCCGACGGCCTGCCGCTGGAGATCTACTGCTTCACGGCGACCACCGCCTGGGCCGATTACGAAGGGATCCAGGCCGATATATTCGACCATATATTCGCCATTATCGGGCAATTTCATCTGCGGTTGCATCAATCGCCAACCGGTTATGACATGCATGCCTGGAAGAACGGGTGATTTGATTCTTGTTGCAGGATGAGCCCAGGGTAAAACGCCATATTAATCATCGACCCGTCACCACGTGTCGGTTGAAATTTGCGGTGCAGAGGAGAAAAATGGCGGCCTTCTCTTCGCCCCGGGCGCGCACGCCCCGGCCTGGCCAGAGTCCTGAATCACCCCAATATCACAGGAAAGTTATGAAGCTCCTCCACAACACGGCGGCTGCACTGTGCTGCAGCCTGCTCCTGACCGCCATGCCCGTGCTTGCCGTCGAATATGCCCTGCCTGCGGCCAACAGCCGCCTGGTGGGCGAGAACCTGGAATACGTGGTGCCGGCCGAAGAGGCGGGCCAGCCCCTGGAAGCGGTCGCGGCCAAGTTCCAGCTGGGATTGACCAACATGCTGGAAGCCAACCCCAAGGCGGATCCCCTGCTGCTGCAGGCGGGCGAGAAGCTGGTCGTGCCGCACCAGCTGATCCTGCCGGATGCCCCCCGCGAGGGCATAGTGCTGAACGTCGCCGAGATGCGCCTCTACTACTACCCGAAAGGCAAGAAGGTGGTGGAAGTGCTGCCCATCGGCATAGGCCAGCTCGGCACCGACACCCCGGAAGACTGGGTGACCAGCGTGCAGCGCAAGAAGGCGGGCCCGACCTGGACCCCTACGGCCAAGATGCATGCCGAGTACGCCGCCCGTGGCGAGACCCTGCCTGCAGTCTGGCCGGCTGGCCCGGACAACCCCATGGGGCTGTTTGCCCTCTACATCGGCAAGATGTACGCCATCCACGGCACCAATGCCCAGTTCGGCATAGGTCTGCGGGTGAGCCACGGCTGCGTGCGCCTGCGTAACGACGACATCGAGTATCTGTTCAAGCAGGTACCGGTCGGCACCCGCGTCCAGTTCGTGAACCAACCGATCAAGGCCTCGGTCGAGCCTGATGGCAGCCGCTATCTGGAAGTGCACCAGCCGCTCTCCCGCAGCCAGGAGGAGTTCAACTCCAGCCTGCCGGCGCCCTTGTCCATGTCGACCGAGGTGACCCGTTTCATCGCCCACGCCGACAGCGATTCCCAGCTGGTCAAGCAGGCCCTGGAGCAGCGCAGCGGCATGCCCATCGCCATCAACCGCTGATCCGCTTGCCCTCGATGTCGAGCCCCGGCCAAGGTCGGGGCTTTTTTATGATGCAGAAGAAGGGGGCTGCTCGGGTAACTCCTTGCACCGTCGGGATAAAATCCGGCCTAACCCCTCTTGATTGGTTACTTGATTAGGTGTGAAACGTTTTCTCTGTGTTTTTTATTTGTTAAAAGTGGTTGTGATCAGGCGATCTGCTGATTAATCTAGGCCGGTTTTTTAAGGAAGAGCCCGTCGCGAGAACGGGTACAAGAGTCACATAACGGAGTTTTGAATGACAGCTAGCACCCCAATGCTCATCACCTTCCTGGTGTACATCCTGGGTATGGTACTGATCGGCTTCATCGCCTATCGCGCCACCCGTAACTTTGACGACTACATTCTCGGCGGCCGCCGCATGGGGAGCTGGGTGACCGCCCTCTCCGCCGGGGCCTCCGACATGAGCGGCTGGCTGCTGATGGGCCTGCCTGGCGCCGTCTTCATCGGCGGCATCTCCGAGAGCTGGATCGCCATCGGCCTCACCATAGGTGCCTACTTCAACTGGCGCTGGGTGGCCGGTCGGCTGCGGGTTCACACCGAGAAGAACCGCAACGCCCTGACCCTGCCGGACTACTTCACCTACCGCTTCGAGGACAAGAGCCGGGTGCTGCGCATCCTCTCCGCCCTGGTGATCCTGCTGTTCTTCACCATCTACTGCGCCTCCGGCGTGGTGGCCGGTGCCCGCCTGTTCGAGAGCACCTTCGGCATGAGCTATGACACCGCCCTCTGGGTCGGTGCCGCGGCCACCATCACCTACACCTTCTTCGGCGGCTTCCTCGCGGTGAGCTGGACAGATACGGTGCAGGCCACCCTGATGATCTTCGCCCTGATCCTGACCCCGGTGTTCGTCATCATTGCCGTCGGCGGCATCGACACTGCCATGGTGCAGGTAGCGGCGCAGAATGCCAGCAACCTCGACATGTTCAAGAACCTGGACTTCATCGCCATCATCTCCCTGATGGCCTGGGGCCTGGGCTACTTCGGCCAGCCCCATATACTGGCGCGCTTCATGGCGGCGGACTCCCACCACTCCATGGCCAGCGCCCGTCGCATCAGCATGACCTGGATGGTGTTCTGCCTGGGCGGCGCCGTGGCCATCGGCTTCTTCGGCCTCTCTTACTTCTCCACCTTCACCGAGCAGGCTGCCGGCGTCACCGCCAACCCGGAGCGCGTCTTCATCGAGCTCTCCAAGATACTGTTCAACCCCTGGATTGCCGGCGTGCTGCTCTCCGCCATACTGGCGGCCGTGATGAGCACCCTGAGCTGCCAGTTGCTGGTCTGCTCCAGCGCCATCACCGAAGATCTCTACAAGCCCTTCCTGCGCAAGAACGCCTCCCAGAAAGAGCTGGTGTGGGTCGGCCGCGCCATGGTGCTGGTGATTTCGCTTATCGCCATCGCCGTGGCGGTGAACCCGGAGAACCGGGTGCTGGGGCTGGTGAGCTACGCCTGGGCCGGCTTCGGTGCCGCCTTCGGTCCCGTGGTGCTGCTCTCGGTGCTCTGGTCCCGCATGACCCGCAACGGCGCCCTGGCCGGCATGCTGGCCGGTGCTCTGACCGTCATCGTCTGGAAGCAGTTCGGCTGGCTGGGTCTGTATGAAATCATCCCGGGCTTCGTCTTCGCCACCCTGGCCATAGTGGTGTTCAGCCTGCTGGACAAGGCGCCCTCCAAGGCCATGCTGGATCGCTTCGACGAGGCAGAGCGTGAGTTCCAGACTCCCCCTGTCTCGGCTGAGCCGGTCATGGTGAGATAAATCACGCACGCTGAATAAACAAAGCCCCGCATTGCGGGGCTTTTTCATGGTGGCGCGGGTTTATTGGCCGCTGACCCGGCACTGCCGGGTGGGTTGGTCATAGCGCTCCAGCCTGGCTTCGTTCCCCTTGGTCAGCAGCGTGAGATTCTGCCCTTCGTAACGAGCACCGCTGGCGCTGGGGGCTTCAAAGGCGAGCACCTGCGACTGCTGCGCCCCCTCACTCAGGTTGATCACGGCGGCGGGCCGCTTGGCCTCGTTATAGAAGTAGGTCGAGAGCCGGATCTCGCCATCGCACTGGTAGTCGACCGGGCTTGGCACCCTCAGCTGGCCCCCCTTGATCTGCAACTCTGTGATGCGCAGCTGGTAGCTCTCCTCCACGCATTGGCGCGAGTCGCTCTCTTTCCAGCACTCGTTGCGCCCCTTGATCCAGCCGCGCTGCATCGCTTTCTCCGTCTTCTGCTGCTCGGCCGACAGCTTGGCCAGCGCCTTGGGGTAGAGGGCGGCGAGTTCGTTATCCAGCGCCGCCAGCCCGGCGTCCTGGCAGACAAGCTGCTCGGCCGCGCTGTGGGCCTTGGCGCAGTCAAAGGAAGGGGTAGCGGCACTGGCCAGCAGCGGCATCAAGGCGAGGGTGCCAAGCAACATCTTGTTCATCGAAAAGGCTCCAGCAAGAGGGGATTCCCACTTACTACAGCACAAGGGCGCCGGGCCGCCGAGGACTTTTTCACCCCAGGCTCCCTTGCCCGTCTCTCTGGACACCTCTGCCGACAACAGCCGTCATCAGGGCCCACGGCAGGCTGGCTGCAGTGGCCTTCGTCTGCGCTTATGCGAGTCGGCGCGCCAGCCGCTGCACATCCTGGCGAGCCGCAGCCTCGGCACGGCCCAGCCAGCGCTGTCGCTCCCGCTCGCCCGAGGTATGGACAGGCCCCAGATGCTGGCGATGAGTCAGCCTGATGCCACAGAGCCCCAGCACGGGCTTGTCGAGGGTGCGCTCGACGGGGGAGCCCAGCCACCAGCGGTAGTACCAGACAGGGCTGTCCATGGTGAGCAGCAGGCGCGCCGTCTTGCCGGCGAGCAGGCGCTCGGGAAGCGCCTTGCCCTTCTGATAGCGAAAGGCAAATCCCGAGAGCAGCGTTCTGTCCAGCAAGCCTTTGAGCCGGGCCGGCAGGTGGCCCCACCAGAGGGGGGCGACGATCACCAGATGGTGGGCCTGCTTCAGGCTCTGCTGCAATGCCAGCAGATCGGGCTCGAGGGGCTGCAATTCGTCATAGCCATGGTGCAGATCCGGCTCGAAGGCGAGCTCCCCCAGGTGATGCAGGGTGACCTCAGCGCCACCCTCCTCGGCGCTGCGGGCGTACTCCCTGGCCAGGGCATGGCAGAGGCTGTCGGGTTTGGGGTTGCCGTTGATGATAAGCAGCTTGGGTGTCATGGCGTGGCTCCTGATGAAGTGAGCCCCCATTACACCCCTTGTCCCATGGGACAGAGTCAAGCCACCTTGTGCGCCTGCCCTGCATCCCTCTGATGAAGCTGCGATTCTGAGTCGCGCGGGACGGGATCGCCATAGCGGCAGGGGTGCTGCGCCAGCAACTCGGCGCACTGGCTCAAGGCCTGGTGCTGGCGTTGCAGCCTGGCCACGTCGGCCTCGATCTGCGCCAGCTTGCCCGCGATAAGCTGCTCCACCTTTTGCCAGGGAAACTGGTCGAGACTGGTGAGACCCGCCAGCAAGGGAACCAGCTCCCCGAGCTTGCAGCCGAGTCGCTGGGCCTCGCGGATAAAGCCGACCCACTCCAGATCCTCGGCCCGGTAGACGCGATACTTGCCGCGCCGCCTGGGCTCGGGCAGCAGCCCGAGCTGCTCGTAGAGACGGACAGCCTTTGGGGTGGTGCCCGCCAGCCGGGCAAATTCGCCGATATACATGGTGCTGCTCGCAAAGGATGTTCGAGTTGGGGCTCACTATAGGCTAGCGGCAGGGGGGAATGCATCCCCAAGGGGAAGGGGGGCCCATCGGCGCAGTGCGGGGAGGGTAACGATGTGGAGCTGTGACGGCATCGCCGCGTCCCTAGCACGGCGCAGGGACGGGATATGGCTTTGCCCTATAGCATGCGAGGGCGTTGCCCTCGACGGGGTTTCGCCCACCCTTCGGGCCGGGGCGAGTGACTTTGGAAAGACCCGCTTTTTGTTGAACATAAAACCAAAGGTCTTCTCCCCCGGCAAGCCGTCCGCTTCGCGGATTCCCTCGCCTCCTTCATCGTGTCGGACGGATCGCCACACACGGCACATCCCTGTGCCGCCTGCGGCTGCGCCGTCGTCCATGACGGCGCTCCTGACCCGCTAAACTTGGCTCGGCGGCTTTCAGGGGGAAACAATACCCTGTCTGTCTGCGGTGCAGTGAGGTGTGCCGCAGGGGCGGGATATGACCGAGCTGACCTGCTATGGGGCCGCAACAGGCGCTGGTGGACTGGTGATCGCCACTATAAGAGAAAATGTGGTCATCCACGGAGAACCCATAAGTTCCATTTATAGTGACTCTGGCGAGCCAGACAGGGCTATCAGGTGGCCGGAAAGGGCACCCCAAGGGGATTTCCCGATCCTTGTCTATGCAGTGGCTGGGCTGTTCGCGATGGTATGAATACGCATCTCTAATCGAATCTCATGTACAGGATCTTTAGCGGCAACCAATTGAAATAGATATAAAAAAGGCTTCGT
>RCUN01000489.1_pt1 | contig 21541 bp, 17 predicted proteins | sample 2166181 | NCBI WGS metagenome assembly RCUN01 (sample SAMN09932603, study PRJNA488358) | compost metagenome | feature: garden; material: soil; isolation source: compost soil in crotononitrile-enriched culture | place: Germany: Experimental Botanical Garden Goettingen | collected 2016-01-27 | reverse complement strand
CAAGGTAATGACCTACTTCAAGGTTAGCCTTTCAACATGTAATTGGGACAGCGCCTTTTTTTATGGCCACAGGATGATAGGCAACAAAAAGGCGACCCAGGGGTCGCCTTGCTGCACGCGGGCTTGGCTTAGCGCGCCTGCTCCAGGGTGCGCACCACGGCGGCATGGGCCTGGCGGGTGCGGCTGATGTGGCGCGGGGCTATCAGCACCACATCGTTGCCGGCCACGGCCCCCAGGATCTCGGGATCGGCGTGGCGATCCAGCAGGCGGGCTACCACGGTGGCGGCTCCCGGGGTGGTGTGCACCAGCACCATCTGCTGGTTGTGCACCACGGCGCGCACCATGTCGTGCACGGATCGGGTGCTGCCGGCGGGTTCCAGCTGATCATCCACTAGCGTGTAGACCTTCTTGCCATTGGCATTCTGGGCCTTGGCGACGCCGAGACGGCGCAGCAGACGGGAGATGGTGGACTGGCTGATGTCGGCGAAGCCGCGCTCCGCCAGCTCGCGGCGGATCTCTTCCTGGGTGCTGTAGCAGTGCTGGCCGATGATCTGGCGGCAGGCATCGAGCTGGGCCAGGTCGGACTCCTGTTCCGGGGGGCGACTGAGGGTCTTGACCATGGCGACTTCCTTTGACGATGACAGATGGCTATGGCGCTCAGTCTGTCATGCCTGTTTTTCATAGCGAAAAACACTGATGACGAGCATTTCGGTAGGTGATGAGCGATGTCTAGCCGTTGCGAGATGGCAAATTATAACCAAAGGGGGAATAAGTGATGTGACAGGGGTCAAAAATGGGCCCCGCAGGGCCCGACAGAGTATCAATAGCGTTCGCTGACGATGTCCTGGGTGAAGGATTTCTCGCAGTATTTGCACTTCATGCGCACCGCGCCCTTCACTTCGCGCACCCGGAAGTAGCTGTCCACCGGCTCGTTGTGGGAGATGCAGTTGGAGTTGGGGCAGTGGAACACCCCGGCGATGAACTCCGGCAGCTTCAGCTGGTGCTTTTTCACCACGGCGAAGTCTTCGATGATGTTGACGGTCGCGGTCGGAGCAAACAGCGCAAGCTGGTTGGCCTGCTGCTCGGTCAGCCGGGTGTTCTCTATCTTGATGAGATCCTTCTTGCCCAGGGCGCCGGATTTCAGGTTGAAGCCGACGGTGATCCGCTCCTGGGTCTCGATCAGCTGGAACAGCTTGAGGATCTTGATGCCCTGGCCGGCGGGGACGTGGTCGATGACGGAGCCGTGACGGATGGCTTCGACTTGCAGTTGGTTCTTCTCGGACATGATGTTCCCCTTTTCCCTTAGACGGTTTCGTTCAGTACCAGTGCCAGCAGCGCCTGGCGTGCATAGACCCCGTTTTCTGCCTGCTGGAAGTAGTAGGCGTGGGGGGTCTTGTCGACGGCGACCTCGATCTCGTCGACCCGGGGCAGGGGATGCAGGATCTTCATGGTGGGCTTGGCCCCTTCCAGGGTTGCCAGCTCCAGCACGAACTTGGCGGCCATGTGCTTGTACTCTGTCTCGTCGAAGCGCTCTTTCTGGACCCGGGTCATGTAGAGGATGTCCAGCTCCGGCATCACCTCTTCCATGGTCTCGTGGACGCTGAACTGAATGCCCTTCTCTTCCAGCTCTTCGCAGAGGTAGTCCGGCATCGCCAGGGCTTCCGGAGAGATGAAGAAGAAGCGGCAGTTGAACAGGCTCAGGGCCTGGGCCAGGGAGTGGACGGTGCGGCCATATTTCAGGTCACCGACGAAGGCCACGTTGAGACCGTCCAGCTTGCCTTGGGTCTCGTGGATGGAGAACAGGTCGAGCAGGGTCTGGGTCGGATGCTGGTTGGAGCCGTCACCGCCGTTGATGACAGGCACCCGGGAGAACTCGGAGGCCAGACGGGCGGCGCCCTCCTTCGGGTGGCGCATCACCACGGCATCGGCATAGGAGCCGATGATCTTGATGGAGTCGGCCAGGGTCTCGCCCTTCTTGGCGCTGGTGTTGCCGCCGTCGGCGAAGCCGATGATGTTGCCGCCAAGGCGCTGTACCGCGGTCTCGAAGGAGAGACGAGTGCGGGTGGAGGCCTCGAAGAAGCAGCTGGCGACCAGCTTGTCTTTCAGCAGGCGGGTGTCGGGTTCGGCCTTCAACCGCTGTGCGGTGGCGACCACCAGTTCCATGTCGGACCGGGTCAGGTCCGAGATGGAGATGACGTGTTTGTTATAGAGTGGATTGGTCATCGTCTGCATTCCCTTTGACATCAATGAAGGTTTTTCTGGCACAAAAAAAAGCCCCTGAAACAGGGGCTCTTTTTAAAAACAACTGGGGATCTGTGGGTCGGAAACCGGAAACAACGGGGCCGCTCTGGTGCGCTCCACCCGTCTGCAAGGCTGCTTTTTTCATCAAAAACGGCATCGTCCTGTCCCGACCTTTTTCAAAACCGGACAGATTATAGGGCTGGTTTTTGAATTGTCAAAAATTTATTTCAGAGGCAGGATTTGCCGGTAAAAACGTTTGAGTGTCGCGAACGGGTCGACAAATCCAGACCTGGTGCTCAGGCTGCAGCGGCAGTTCATCCGTGGCCATGCTGCGCAGATAACCGAGTCGGTGGTGCCCCTCCAGCAGACAGTAAGGCTGCGGCAGGGGTTGGCCATCTGGGTAGCAGGCCCCGGGCTCGGGGGCGAGCACTATGATGGGCTCGGACCAGGTGCCTCGGCTCAGCATGTCTTCACCGAGCCAGGAGCGACGCACATAGCGGTTGCTGCGCAGCATCTCGCCCCAACGCTCGATCACCTCCATGTGGCGGGAGCCTATCTGGCTCACGACCTGGGTCGTCTCCCAGGCTTCGCACTCGAACTGGTGGCGGGCGAGGTTGATAAAGCTCCAGTTGGACTCAAAACCGCGCCAATGGCGGTAAATCCATTGTGTCAGCACATTTTGGGGGATGAAGGGCACCAGGGGGGAGACCCGCTCGAGATAGTCTGGCAGAGACTCGGTTTTGCGCTCATCCCGGAAGTTGAGGGGCGCAAGTTGTTGAAGCAGTCGGTAATTGAGCATGAGCGACCTCCCTGTTGCTGGTTTCACCCTACCCCCATTTATGCCCCATTCCTACCCCGGCGGGACTGCAAATACAGCAAGTTACCCCGGCTGGTTGCGGGAATTGCCATGATTTGCTCGTGAATTGTTCGATCGCATCGAAAGTGAGAAAAAAAGCCTTTACCTTTGATCCCGGCTTTGTATAATTCGCCTCGTTTGTTGCAGGGGCGTAGTTCCAATTGGTAGAACAGCGGTCTCCAAAACCGATGGTTGCGGGTTCGAGTCCTGCCGCCCCTGCCATTTTAAGAAAGGCCAGCTCATTGAGCTGGCCTTTCGCATTTCTGTCATCCTCTTTACCCATCCTGGTGGCAGCGGCTGACGGCCCTCGCTGAGCTGCCTTCCCGCACATCCCTTGAGCCTCAACGGTTCGGCCCGATTGCGCTTCGCTAGCCGCTATTGCCGCTTTTTGCCCTGTTGTTTCTGGCAATCGTGCTGTCTGGCGCCCTGTGCTACACCACATGAGCTGCGCCTCACTGGCGCGCGTGCAAGCAACCGGGCGTTCCGACCGGCAACGGGGAACGCGAAGCGAGAGTGAGGAGAGACATGATGAATAAGGCCGTTGAAACCCGCATGAACAGAGCCCGCCCCGGTGGCTGGGTGCCACAGGATCAGGCCCACATCCGGCGTTGGATAGCGCGACTGAAACACTATGTGACGCAGCAATCGGGACCGCTGGCCGCGCCCATCGCCGAGTTGCGGGATCTGGTCAACGGCGATCCCCTGCTACACGCCCAGGCCAATGCCATGTTCAGGGAGGCCTGGCGCCATGAGCACCTGACCCCGCTCGGCCAGATCGAGGTACAGAGCTTCGACGAGTTCCTGGCCTTGCTCAACGGTATCATGACCACGGCCCCTGAGGCCTATCAGGACATCCCCACTCACGAGCCCTCCGGCCTCATCGGCTTTCCCATCAACGCCCTGCTCGACTGGCCCATGGCGACCCGCTCCGGCTATCACTTCTTCGCCAACGCCCTGGTGAACCAGCAGTTCAAGAAGATCCTCGATTACTGGGCGCAGTTTCTGCAAAGTCCGGCCTCCCGCTATGTGCTGACCGAGCCGGTCAGTCGGCTGGACAGGGAGACCCTGATCGTCCCCTGGCTCGGCGAGGTGGCCAAGGCCGAGATGGTGCAGGTGGCCAGAGGGGCACTCGGGGAGGGGCCTGACCCCACGCCCGCTCGTTTCGAGCAGATCTTCCAGTGCGATCCGGCGGCCGAATACCAGGGTTTTGGCTGCTGGGATGACTTCTTCACCCGCACCTTCCGCCCCGGCGTGCGGCCGGTGTCGGCGCCGGAGGACGACGGCGTCATCGTCAGTGCCTGCGAGTCGGCGCCGCTGCAGGTGACGGGGGATGTGAGTCTCAGCGATCGCTTCTGGCTCAAGGGCCAACCCTACTCGCTGGACAACATGCTCGACTTTGACGAGAGCGCTCCCCTGTTCGACGGTGGCACTGTGTATCAGGCCTTTCTCAGCGCCTTGAGCTATCACCGCTGGCACAGCCCGGTGAGCGGGACCATTCGCAAGGTGCGCGTGGTCAATGGCACCTACTACCTGGAGAACCAGTTCGAGGGCTTCCTCGACAGTGACGGCGCCGATCCCAGCGCCCCCAACAACTCCCAGCCGTTCCTCACCTCGGTAGCCACCCGGGCGCTGATCTTCATCGAGGCCGACAACCCCAAAATCGGCCTGATGTGCGTGGTGCCGGTGGGGATGGCGGAGGTGTCGAGCTGCGAGGTGACGGTGCAGCCGGGGCAGCGGATCGCTAAGGGGGAGCAGCTCGGCATGTTCCACTTCGGCGGCTCCACCCACTGCCTGCTGTTCCGCCCCGGGGTCGAGCTGGCATTTGACTTCCACGGCCAGCGGCCGGGGCTGGATGCCATCAACCTGAGGGTCAACACCGCCATCGCGCGGGTGAAATAGGCGTCCCCCTGCCCTGAGGATATACAGAGGCCGCCTTCGGGCGGCTTCCTTGCATTCAGGCCCGCTGCCGGAGCAGCAGATCCAGGTATGCACCCTCGATCAGCTGGGAGGGCTCCACCCCGAGGTGTGCCATGATGTCGTGGGCCTCCCGCATCCCCGCCTCGGGCGGTTCGCCCTCCTCCAGCACCACCTCCAGTTCGAGGAAGTAACCCAGCCCCTTCACCCGATCGAGGTGGATCCGGGTCCTGCCGACCAGGAAAAGGGTGCGCATCTTCCGCACCCTGCCGATCTGGCCGCAGGCCAGACTGAGGGTCTCCCGCAGCCGGTCCGGCTCGCTGGTCGGGGTCAGGTGATAGAAGCTCTCCTTGGGCCCCTGCCGATCGGCACGGTGGTAGAAGATGAGCTCACCGCTGCAGGGGGAGAGGGCGCGCAGCTTGAGGCGGCCGGCGTCGCAGCGAAAGAAGGTGTCATCCTGCGCTATCTCGACGGGGCCACGGTCGGCGATGGCGGTTGCCTTGGGATGAAGGAGATCGATCCGCTCGATCCTGGCCTTGATCTCGATATTTCGGGGCATGGGGGTCTCCATTGGGGGCAAAAAAGAGTCCCAACCTATCACAAGCGTCACCCCGGGATAGCCTCCGCCGATGTCGGTTGGGGATCTCGTGATTTTCGTGACTTGCAGCACAACCCGTTGTCGAGGCACGAGAAATCAATCAGATTCACTAAAGTCCAGCGTGGATACCGCCGATACCTACTACCAAGATGGGGGTATTTTCAACCCCCTGCTACCACAAGGATTCGTTGTCATGACTCTCTCGTTGCGCGGCAAGTTGCTCGCGGCCAGCCTGGGGGTAGTGCTGCTGATGGCAGCCCTGCTCGGTATCGTCGCCTTCCACACCCTCAAATCACGCACCCTTGGCGCCATCCAGAGCGAGGCGGTCAACTACGGCCACGCCCACTCGGTAGCCATCGGCAACTGGTTGGCAGATCGTCGGCATGCGGTCAATGCCCTGACCGCAGTGATTGCCGACAATCCCGAGGCAACCCTGGTGCCACACCTGCTGCAGACCCGTACCTCCGGCGGCTTTGGCCTCACCTATTTTGGTTCGGTGCAGGGGGCGATGACTCGCCACGATCCCTCCCTCAACACCGCCAACTACGATCCCCGGGTGCGTCCCTGGTATCAGAATGCCACCAAGGCGGGCAAGCTCATCGTCACCGCGCCCTACGTCAGCGTGACCATGCAGCAGATGGTGGTGACCCTGGCCGAGCCGGTGAGCCATCAGGGTCAGGTGATCGGGGTAGCCGGTGCGGATCTCTCCCTGGATGACCTCATCGATGAGGTGCTGGCCATGAAGGTGCAAGGGGAGGGGTACGCCATGCTGCTCGACCGCTCCGGTCTGATCGTCGGCCACCCGCAGAAGGCGCTGGCCCTGAAACAGGTGGCCGAGCTGGCCCCCGGCCTCACGGGGACGACCCTGGAGGGCTGGAGCCGGGACGGCGAGCTGCACGGCGCCACCATAGCGGGGCGCGAGGTGCTGCTGTCGGTGCAGGGGGTGCCAGGCACCGACTGGCTGCTCGCCATGGTGATGTACAAGGATGTGCTGGAAGCGCCCTTCGCTAGTCTGCTGTGGCAACTGGTGGGGCTGACTCTGGTGCTGCTGCTGGTGTTCAGCGCCCTGCTCATCGCCATGTTCAACTACCTCTTCGCCGATCTCGGCCGGGTCTCCAAGGCGCTGGCCGACATAGCCCACGGCGAGGGGGATCTCACCGTGCAGATCGCGGCCCACAGCAAGGACGAGGTGGGGCTGCTGGCCCAGAACTTCAACCTGTTCGTGGCCCGGTTGCACGGTATCGTCAGCCGGTTGCGGGACGTCACCGTCGAACTGGCGGCTCAGTCCAGAACCCAGGCGGCGGGGGCCGAGGAGCGCAGCCAGCGAGTGCGCCAGCAGCAGGACGAGATCGTCATGGTGGCGACCGCGGTGACCGAGATGGCATCCGCCACTCAGGAGATCGCCGGCAACGCCGAGTTTGCCGCCACCACCTCCGGCGATGCGGTCAGGCTGGCCGTCGCCGGTCAGTCCCAGGTCGGTCAGAGCCAGCGCAGCATCAGCGGCCTGGCAGGGGAGGTGGCCGATGCAAGCCAGACCATTCATGAGCTGGATGGACACGCCCATAAGATCAGCGGCATCCTGGCCACCATCAGCGGCATCGCCGAGCAGACCAATCTGCTGGCGCTGAACGCTGCCATCGAGGCGGCCCGGGCCGGTGAGCAGGGCCGCGGCTTTGCCGTGGTGGCGGACGAGGTGCGGGTGCTGTCGCGTCGTACTCACGACTCTACCGCCGAGATCCAGCAGATGATCGAGGCCCTGCAGCAGACCACCCGCCGCGCCGTGGGTGGCATGGAGACCAGTCGCCAGCTGGCGGGTACCAGCGTGGAGGATGCGGAGGCTGCCAACCAGAGTCTGGCGCGGATCAACGAGGCCATCGGTGCCATCAGCGACATGGCGACCCAGATAGCGGCGGCGGCGGAGGAGCAGACCTCGGTCACCGGCGAGATCAGCCGCAACACCGAGAACATCCGTCATGTCTCCCAGACGCTGGCAGAGCAGGCGAAGGTGGAGGCTGCCCAGGCCGCCGAGCTCAAGTCCCTGACCGAGCGGCTGGAGCAGGAGATAGGCCGCTTCCGGCTCTGATCCTCCCAACAAAAAAGGGCAGCCCGCGGGCTGCCCTTTTGCATTCTCGTGGGGTCAGGGGGTTTGCTTGACCCAGATCAGCCGGTCGGTGGCAAAACCCAGCCCCTTGGCCTTGGCGATCAGTGCATCCACCTTCTCCTTTGGCGGGTTGGGGGAGCGGGAGAGGATCCACAGATAGTCATGGTTGTAGCTGGTCACCAGGGAGAGCTGGTAATCGGGGTCGAGGTCGATGACGTTGTAACCGCCGTAGAAGGGGCCGAAGAAGCTCACCTTGAGCCGCGCCTCGTCCGGCTTGTCGATGAAGTAGGCCTTGCCCTCGGCTTCGCGCCAACTGCCATCGCTCTGAAGGCCGCGGTTGAGCACCTTGACGCCGCCATCGTCACGCCGGCTGTAGGTGGCGCTCACCCGCTCCAGCCCCCGCTCGAAGCTGTGGTCGAGACGGGCGATTTCGTACCAGGTGCCGAGGTAGCGATCGAGCTGGAAGCCGGTGACGGGGCGGATGCCATCGGCAATCCCGGTACAGGCCGTCAGCAGCAGGGCAGTGAGCAGACAAAACAGTGAACGCATGGGTGATCCCTCTCTTTTAGCCTTCGATGATGCGCAGCTGACCGTCCCGGAAGCGGGAGGCCTGATCCGTCGGCGTGCTGCCGAAGAAGCGCTTGTACTCCCGACTGAACTGGGAGTTGCTCTCGTAACCGACTCTGGCCGCCGCCGCCCCCGCCTTGACGCCGTCGTGCAGCATCATCATGCGCGCTTTGTGCAGGCGAAACGACTTGATGTATTGCAGTGGCGAGGTGGCGGTGACCGCCTTGAAGTGGTGGTGGAAGGCGGAGACGCTCATGTTCACCTCCCGGGCCAGCTCCTCCATGGTGAGGTTGTCGGCGTAGCGCGACTCTATCATACGCAGCACCCGGGCTATCTGGCCCACATGGTTATGGCGATTGGCGAGCGCCTGCAGCGCCGGGCCGCCGCCCTCGTGCAGGGCGTAGAACAGCATCTCCCGCACCGTCTGCGGCCCCAGCACCCTGGCGTGCAAGGGATTGTCCATCAGCGCGATCAACCGCTCGGCGGCGCAGAACATGTCCTCCGACAGGGGTACCGAGTGGACGCCGCTCTTCTGCGGGGCCGGAGCGGGCAGGGCATCCCCCAGCTCCAGCAACAGTTCCTGCAGGGTGGCGACGTTGATCTCGAGGGAGAAACCGATGAGGGGCTGCTCGGGGGAGGCGAAGCATTCGCACTCGCAGGGCAGCGGCAGCGTCATCAGCAGATAGTGGCTGGGATCGTAGCGAAACACCTGATCCGCCAGGTAGCCCACCTTGTGGCCCTGCAATATCACTATCATCCGCGGCTGATAGAGTACCGGGGTGCGGCCGTGGTACTCGGTGGTGTAGATGAGGTTCACCTGCTCCACCGGGGAGGGAGTGATGCCTGAGGTGGTGACGTGACGGGCCAGCCTGGCGGCGAGAGCGGCGTAACGGTTGGACATGAATGCTCCGGGAGAATTCCGATTATTTGTAGAAATAGGCAAGTAATGTGCAGAATGTTGCCTTGATGATAGATGGTGTCTGTAGAAAAATGCAATCAACATTTTGCGGCGCCGCCGCCCTCTCATCCATGAAGGTACTATCGATGCACAATTTCACTCTGCATACCCCGACCAAGGTGCTGTTCGGCAAGGGCCAGGTGGCCCAGCTGCGCGGCCAGATCCCGGCCGACGCCCGTGTCCTCATCACCTACGGTGGCGGCAGCGTGGTGCGCAGCGGCCTGTTGGCGCAGATCCGCCATGAGCTGGCGGGCATGACCCTGTTCGAATTCGGCGGCATCGAGCCGAACCCGGCCTACGAGACCCTGATGGGGGCCGTCGAGCTGGCTCGCGCCGAGAAGATCGACTTCCTGCTCGCCGTCGGCGGCGGTTCCGTGCTGGACGGCACCAAGTTCATCGCCGCTGCCGCTCACTACGACCTGGCCAAAGAACCCTGGCACATCCTCGAGACCGTCGGTGGCGAGGTGGCCTCCGCCATTCCCCTCGGCGCCGTGCTGACCCTGCCGGCCACAGGTTCCGAGATGAACATGGGGGCCGTCATCACCCGCAGAAGCACAGGGGACAAGCAGCACTTCTTCTCCCCCTTCGTGATGCCGCGCTTCGCCGTGCTGGATCCCGTGCTCACCTACACCCTGCCTGCCCGTCAGGTCGCCAACGGCGTGGTGGATGCCTTCATCCACACCCTGGAGCAGTACCTCACCTACCCGGTTAACGCCAAGGTGCAGGATCGCTTCGCCGAAGGGCTGCTGCTGACCCTGATTGAGGAGGGCCCCAAGGCGCTGGTGGAGCCGGAAAATTACGACGTGCGCGCCAACATCATGTGGAGTGCCACCCTGGCGCTGAACGGCCTGATCGGGGCCGGCGTGCCCCAGGACTGGGCCACCCACATGCTGGGCCACGAGCTGACCGCCCTGCACGGCCTGGACCACGCCCAGACCCTGGCGGTGGTGCTGCCCGCCCTGCTCGATGCCAAGCGTGAGCAGAAACGCGCCAAGCTGCTGCAATACGCCGAGCGGGTCTGGGATCTGCGCAGCGGCAGCGAGGCCGAGCGCATCGACGGCGCGATCAAAGCCACCCGCGACTTCTTCGAGCGGATGGGGGTCAAGACCCGGCTGCGGGACTACGGCCTGGCCGACGCCAATATCGACACCCTGCTGGCCAAGCTCGAAGAGCACGGCATGACGGCGCTCGGGGAACACGGCGACATCGACCTGGTGCAGAGCCGGCATATTTATGAAGCCGCCTGGTAAGGGGCGAGCTGCCAGTCCCGGCCTTGTCCGGGGCTGAATCAGGGGGCCGGCCCTCGCCCGATGGCGGAGGTGCGGCCCCCGAGTCGTTACAAAACGGTTACTTTTTCCCCTTTCATCTCATCAGATGAGCCAACGGCATATTTCATAAGAACAAAAAACGCTAAGGTAGAGGCCCGGCAAAACATTTTTTTTGACTGGTTGGATCACTTTTTCCAGCGCATTTTGCTGGTATAAGCCACTAATTTGGTTTGTTTTTTTTAATCATGGTCCGGGATGGGCTGAATTCTGTACCCGCCCGCTCGGGGTCGTGGTTGTAATAAAACTCCAAAATTTGATACTAATCACCTTCGCGCCTGAAAAGCGGGGGCCTGACCATGACAGGAGGTTGAGGTAAAGCCTGCTGATTTTCATAACAAAGGGCCCGTGACCTGCACTTTGATCATGCCTTGTCCGCTCAGACATGAGAGACTGGGCAATGATTGTTTATTAACCATCAGGGAATAGTCATGCAGATTGGAATACCGAGAGAGAGTCTCGCCGGTGAGACCCGGGTCGCAGCGACCCCGGCCACTGTCGAGCAGCTGAAAAAGCTCGGCTTCGAGGTCGCCATCGAGGCCGGTGCCGGCCAGCTGGCCAGCTTCGATGATGCCGCCTTCGAGGCTGCCGGTGCCAGCGTGGTGCCGAGCGTCTGGCAAGCCGACCTTATCTTCAAGGTCAACGCGCCGACCGATGCCGAGATCGCACAAATTAAGGATGGTGCCACTCTGGTGAGCTTCATCTGGCCTGCCCAGAACCCCGAGCTGGTCAAGAAGCTGTCCGAGCGCAACATCAATGTGATGGCGATGGACATGGTGCCGCGGATCTCCCGTGCCCAGTCCCTCGACGCCCTCTCCTCCATGGCCAACATCGGTGGCTATCGCGCCGTGGTCGAAGCCGCCCACCAGTTCGGTCGCTTCTTCACCGGGCAGATCACCGCCGCCGGCAAAGTACCGCCCGCCAAGGTATTGGTGATCGGTGCCGGTGTGGCCGGTCTGGCCGCCATCGGGACCGCCGGTTCCCTCGGTGCCATCGTGCGTGCATTCGACACCCGTCTGGAAGTTGCCGAGCAGATCGAGTCCATGGGTGGGGAATTCCTCAAGCTGGACTTCGGCGGCGAAGACGGCGCCTCCAGCGACGGTTATGCCAAGGTCATGTCCGATGAGTTCATCAAGGCCGAAATGGAGCTGTTTGCCCAGCAGGCCAAGGAAGTGGACATCATCATCACCACAGCCCTGATCCCCGGTCGCCCGGCGCCCAAGCTGATCACCAAGGAGATGGTCGACAGCATGAAGCCGGGTTCCGTCATTGTGGATCTGGCTGCCGCCACCGGCGGAAACTGTGAATATACCAAGCCGACCGAGCTGTTCGTCACTCCGAACGGTGTCAAGGTGATCGGTTACACCGATCTGCCGGGTCGTCTGCCCGCCCAATCCTCCCAGCTCTACGGTACCAACCTGGTCAACCTGATGAAGCTGATGTGCAAGGAGAAGGACGGCAACGTCGCCATCGACTTCGAAGACGTGGTACAGCGCAACATGACGGTGATCCAGGCCGGTGAAGTGACCTTCCCGCCCCCCGCCATCGCCGTGTCCGCCGCGCCGCAGAAGCCGGCCGCCGCCAAACCGGCAGCGAAGAAGGAAGAAGCCAAGCCCTCCAACAAGAAGTTCGTGTTCGGTGCCCTCGGCATCGCCGCCTTCGGTTGGGTAGCCGCGGTGGCACCTGCCGCCTTCCTCTCCCACTTCACCGTCTTCATCCTGGCCTGTGTGGTCGGTTACTACGTGGTGTGGAACGTCTCTCACGCCCTGCACACGCCGCTGATGTCGGTCACCAATGCCATCTCCGGCATTATCGTGGTCGGTGCCCTGCTGCAGATTGGGCAAGGGTCGACCCTGGTCACCGTATTGGCCTTTATCGCCGTGCTGATTGCCAGTATCAACATCTTCGGTGGCTTCACCGTCACTCAGCGCATGCTGAAGATGTTCCGTAAGGATTAAGGGGGTTTAACGTGTCTCAAGGACTGGTAACAGCATCCTATATCGTTGCCGCCGTGCTCTTCATCCTCAGTCTCGCGGGACTGTCGAAGCAAGAAACGGCCAAGCATGGCAACCTGTTCGGTATCGCGGGGATGGCCATCGCCCTGCTCGCGACCGTGTTCAACCCGGAAACCAGTGGTGTGCACTGGATCATCCTGGCCATGGTCATCGGTGGCGCCATCGGCGTGCGCCTGGCGCTCAAGGTCGAGATGACCGAGATGCCCGAGCTGGTGGCCGTGCTGCACAGCTTCGTGGGCATGGCGGCGGTGCTGGTCGGCTTCAACAGCTTCATCGACTTGCACCCCTCCGCACCGGCTGAGGTCGTCGTCTCCGTCGGCTCCAACCTGGATGCGACCCTGGCTGCGGCCCGGGCGGCGTTCGAGCAGGCGGCCAGCGTCGCCCAGGTCGAGCACCTGTCCGGCGCCATGTTGAACATCCACCTGGTGGAAGTCTTCCTGGGCGTCTTCATCGGTGCCGTGACCTTTACCGGTTCCGTGGTGGCGTTCGGCAAGCTGCGTGGCCTGATCTCTTCCAAGCCGCTGCAACTGCCGCACCGCCACAAGCTGAACCTGCTGGCTGTGGTCGTGTCGCTGGCGCTGATGATCCACTTCGTCAACGCCGGTGGCTCTACCTTCGCCCTGCTGCTGATGACTCTGATCGCCTTCGCCTTCGGTTGGCATCTGGTCGCCTCCATCGGCGGCGCCGACATGCCGGTGGTGGTCTCCATGCTGAACTCCTACTCCGGTTGGGCGGCAGCGGCGGCGGGCTTCATGCTCTCCAACGACCTGCTGATCGTGGTGGGTGCTCTGGTGGGTTCCTCCGGTGCCATCCTCTCTTACATCATGTGTAAAGCGATGAACCGCTCCTTCATCTCCGTCATCGCCGGTGGCTTCGGCTCCGACGGTGTGGCCTCCACGGCCGATCAGGAGATGGGCGAGTACCGCGAGACCAACGCCGAAGACGTGGCCGACATGCTGAAGAACGCCAGCTCCGTCATCATCACCCCGGGCTACGGCATGGCGGTGGCGCAGGCCCAGTACCCGGTTGCCGAGATCACCCACAAGCTGCGCGAGCGCGGCGTCAAGGTGCGCTTCGGTATCCACCCGGTGGCCGGTCGTCTGCCTGGTCACATGAACGTGCTGCTGGCGGAAGCCAAGGTCCCCTACGACATCGTGCTGGAAATGGACGAGATCAACGAGGACTTCAGCGATACCGACGTGGTGCTGGTGATTGGTGCGAACGACACCGTCAACCCGGCCGCCATGGAAGATCCGGGCAGTCCCATCGCCGGCATGCCGGTGCTGGAAGTGTGGAAGGCGCAGAACGTCATCGGCTTCAAGCGCTCCATGAACACTGGCTACGCCGGTGTCCAGAACCCGCTGTTCTTCAAGGAGAACACTCAGATGCTGTTTGGCGATGCCAAGGCCAGCGTCGAGGCCATCCTGAAGGCGCTCTAAGCGTCGATGGGATGAGACAAGAGGAGGCTTCGGCCTCCTTTTTTATTGCCCGCTTTTCACGGGGCGCGGGCAAGACATTGATGGCAAAGGGCCTTGGCCGGGAGGGGAGATCTGCTACCGGCGGCAGGGCAGCAATCCGGTGACGTTGCCCTCGCTGGAAGGCATAATGGCGGCAAAAGGCGAGGGGGCTCAATTTTATTTGAGGCTCGCGCCACTAGAATCAAATAAAGTGACATGGACGGGGTGGCCCGGCGGGCGGCCCTCCAGATAGCACCCATACCCCTATACGATGCCTGCGGCACAGTGAACCAGAGAAACCACAGATGAAAGCACAATGGACCGACTTTATTACTCTGCTCAAGCGTGAAGTGGTGCCGGCCCTGGGCTGCACCGAACCCATGTCGGTGGCGCTGGCCGCCGCCAACTGCCGCAAGCTGCTGGGGCAGGATCCGACCCGTATCAGCGTCTGGGTCAGCGGCAACCTGTTCAAGAACGGCATGGGGGTCGGGGTGCCCGGCACCGGCATGATTGGCCTGCCGGTCGCCGCCGCCGTCGGCATCACCGGGGGCAACCCGGATGCGGGTCTGGAGGTGCTCAAAACGCTCACCCCGCAGCAGGTGGAGGCTGCCAAGGCGCTGTTGCCCATCATCAAAGTGGATGTGAAGGACGTGCCTGACGTGCTCTACGCCGAGGTGCTGGCCGAGGCCGACGGCCACAGCGCCCGGGTGGTGATCTGCACGGATCACACCCGCATAGTGCTGCTGGAGAAGGATGGCGAGGTGCTGATGGAGCAGGACAGTGCCCCCGGGGTGCAGATCCAGCCCGCGAAATCCGACAAGCCCGCCATGACGCTGCGGGAGATCGTGGCGTTTGCCCTTGAGGTGCCGCTGACCGAGATCGCGTTCATCCGCGAGGCGGCCAGCATGAACCAGGCGCTGGCGGATGAGGGCCTGCAGGGCTATGGCCTGCGCATCGGCAAGATCCTCACCGAACAGGTGGAGCGCAAACTGCTCTCGGACGATCTGATGACCCTGGCCATGCGGCTCTCTTCTGCCGCGTCGGACGCGCGTATGGACGGTGCCATGCTGCCCGCCATGTCCAACTCGGGCTCGGGCAATCAGGGCATAGCCGCCACCATGCCGGTGGTGGCCGCCGCCCGCTTCCTCAAGGCCGACGACGAACAGCTGGCCCGGGCACTGGTGATGAGCCATCTGGTGGCCATCTACATCAAGGCCTACCAGAACAAGCTATCGGCCCTGTGCGCTGCCAGCACCGCCGCCATGGGCTCGGGGGCCGCCATCACCTGGCTGCTGGGAGGCCAGTTCGAGCAGATCAGCCACTGCATCAACAACATGATTGGCGACGTCTCCGGCATCATCTGCGACGGTGCCGGCAGCGCCTGCTCCATGAAGGTGTCCACCTCCACCTCGGCGGCTGTCAAGTCGTCGCTGATGGCCATCAACAACCTGCACGTGCCCCAGAGCGAGGGCATCGTCTCCGATGACGTGGACCAGACCATAGCGAACCTGGGCCGGCTCTCGAAACAGGGGATGCTGGATACCGACATAGAGATCATCAACATCATGCGGGCCAAGCAACAGGGCAAGGCCGGATGATGAGGGGGGCGGCACTGGCCGCCCCCGGTTTTTACAGATATTGACGTCACCCCGAACGGGGGGCGTGCCGCCACGATGCGGCCAGTTTCGGGGCGAGGTGCAGGGTGCGCCCGTCCATCCATCTCGGGCCTCGCCCGTTTATTTTTGGGGAATCTCATGACTCTTAGCGTTATCGGTAATCTGGCCATCCTGGTCATGTTGCTGCTGTTTCTCTACCGCTTGCAGCAGACCCACGTCAGCTTCACCCGCCGCGTCTTCTCGGGGCTCGGGCTCGGGGTCCTGTTCGGCTGGGCCTTGCAACTGCTGTACGGTGTCGGCTCCGAAGTGCTGGTCCAGACCGGCGACTACCTGGATCTGGTCGGCAGCGGCTACGTGAAACTGCTGCAGATGATCATCATCCCGCTCATCATGGTCTCCATCATAGGCGCCATCCTCAAGCTCTCCGGCGGCAGCGCCCTCGGCAAGATCAGCGCCCTGACCATAGGGGTGCTGATCTTCACCACCATGATCGCCGCCGGGGCGGGCATCCTGATGTCCAACCTGTTCGGTCTGAGTGCCGAGGGGCTCACCGCTGGCGCCGCCGAGACCGCCCGTGGCGCGGCCCTGCAGACCAGCCTCGGCAGCGTCGAGAGCATGTCTCTTGCCAAGATGGTGCTGGAGTTCATCCCGGCCAACCCCTTCCTCGACATGACGGGTTCACGCAAGACCTCCACCATAGCCGTGGTGATCTTCTCCATCTTCATCGGCCTCTCTGCAACCGGCATCGCCCGCAAGCAGCCCGAGATCTTTGCCAGCTTCGAGCGCTTCATGCAGGTCGCCCACGCCATCGTCATGCGGATGGTGACCCTGGTGCTGCGCCTCACTCCCTATGGCGTGCTGGCGCTGATGACCAAGGTGGTGTCCGGCTCCAACTACGCGGACATCATCAACCTGCTGAACTTCGTACTGGCCTCTTACGGTGCCATCGCCATCATGTTCCTGGTGCATCTGCTGCTGGTGAGCCTGGTGGGCATCAACCCGCTGCGCTTCCTGAAGAAGATCATGCCGGTGCTGGCCTTTGCCTTCACCTCACGCACCAGTGCGGGCTCCATCCCCATGAACGTGCAGACCCAGACCCGGGCCCTCGGCATCCCGGCGGGCATCGCCAACTTCGCCGCCTCCTTCGGCGCCACCATAGGCCAGAACGGCTGCGCCGGCATCTACCCGGCCATGCTGGCGGTGATGATAGCCCCGACCGTGGGGGTCAATCCCCTGGATCCCGGCTTCATCATGACGCTCATCGCCATCATCACCGTCAGCTCCTTCGGGGTGGCCGGTGTGGGGGGCGGCGCCACCTTCGCGGCGCTGATCGTGCTCTCCGCCCTGGACTTCCCGGTGGCTCTGGCGGGGCTGCTCATCTCCATCGAGCCCCTCATCGACATGGGCCGCACCGCCCTCAACGTCTCCGGCTCCATCACGGCTGGCACCCTCACCAGCCGGCTGATGGGACAGACCGACATGGCCGTCTTCAACGGCGATGCCGAGGTCAGCCTGGACGGGGAAGAGTCCGCAGTCTGACCGGGCCTCATCTTCTGATTTGTGTATGAAAAGGGGAGGCGAAGCCTCCCCTGTCGTGACTGGAGTCAAGCTATGCGTATTGTGATCATCGGTGGCGAAGCCGCCGGCATGAGTGCGGCGGCCAAGGCGCGCCGTCTGGCCAGGGACGCCGAGATTGTGGTGTATGAGGCCTCAGAGGTGATCTCCTTCGGCGCCTGTGGTCTGCCCTACTTCGTGGGGGACGATTTCCAGGAACCGGGCTACATGGCCGAATTTACCCCGGAGCAATTCGCTGCCAAGGGGATAGAGGTGAAGATTGGCCACAGGGTGCTGAGCGTCGATGTGGCCGCCCAGACCCTGGTCGTCGAGCACAAGGGCGACAGCTTTACCGATAGCTACGATCGGCTGATGATCGCCACCGGTGCCCGCGAACAGATGCCCCCCATTCCCGGCTTGCAGCAGCAGGGTGTGTTCGGCCTGCGCCGGATGGCCGATGGGCTGGCGCTCAAGGGGGCGGTGCAGGATCCGCGCAGCAAGAAGGCGGTGGTGATCGGCTCCGGCTTTATCGGGCTGGAAGTGGTCGAGGCCCTGGTCCATCAGGGCAAGGAGGTGCGTCTCATCGAGCTGGCCGAGCGGGTTATCCCTGAGGCATTCGACAGCGAGATCACCCAGCACATCGAAACCGAACTGCGGGAGCAGGGCGTCTCCCTTCATCTCGGCGAGCGGGTCCAGGCTCTGCTGGGGGAGGGCCGGGTCAGCGGCGTGCGCACCGACCAGGGTGAGTACGAGGCCGATATCGTCGTGGTCTGCACCGGGGTCAGGCCCAACACCGAGTTCCTGGCTGATACCGGTATAGCGCGGCTCGGCAACGGCGCCATCAAGGTCGACCGTCAGGGGCGCAGCTCGCTGGCCAATGTCTGGTCGGCGGGGGATTGCGCCAGCGTCTGGCACAGCGTCAAGCGGCAGCAGGTCTATGTGCCGCTCGCCACCATAGCCAACAAGCTGGGGCGCATGGTGGGGGAGAACCTGGCGGGGGCCGAACAGGAATTCCCGGGCACGCTGGGCTCGGCGGCGCTCAAAGTATTGGGATTGGAGGCGGGCCGCACCGGTCTTTCCGAGCAGGAAGCCAAAGCGATGGGCATCGACTATCGCACCGTTGTCATCAAGGACAAGTGCCACACCAACTACTGCCCGGGCCAGTCCGACATCCACGTCAAGCTGGTCTATGAGGCGGGCAGCAAGCGGCTGCTGGGGGGCCAGATCCTGGGTCGCAAGGGGGCGGTACACCGCATCGACGCCCTGGCGGTGGCCATCACCATGGGGGTGACCACGGAGCAGCTCGGCATGCTGGACTTTGCCTACGCGCCGCCCTTCTCCCGCACCTGGGACGTGCTCAACGTCGCGGGCAACGTGGCCAAGTAGCTGGGCAGTCATGGCGGCGCTTGCCTATGCGCTCTTTTTCCATGCTTGGGATGCACTCAACGTGGCGGGCAACGTCGCCAAGTAGCTGAATGAAGATGACGGCGCATGCAGGGCGCCGTCATGGGAGGCGCACTCTGCGGACAGATTGCAGCCATAAAAAAACCGATGCCTTGGCATCGGTTTTTTGTCCCCGTCATGCTCAGCCGCGGCCGAGGCGATTGTCCGGGTAGTTCTTGGCCAGCACTTCGCGGGCGTGGCGGGCCAGGGTCGGCATCTTCAGGGTATCGTAGGCGTTGACCATGATCTCCAGTGCCTTCTCTGTCTCCACTGTGTCGGGATAGGTCTCGACTACCAGCTTGGCGCGGTTGGCGGCGGCGATCAGGGCATCACGCTTCACGTAATACTCGGCCACCCCCAGATCGTAGCGGGCGAGGCGGGTCTTCAGACCGACCATGCGGGCACGTGCATCGGCCGCATACTGGCTGTTCGGGTAGTTCTGCAACAGGGTCTTGAAGTCCTGGAAGGCCTGACGGGCGTAGGAAGGATCCTTGTCGTCCCGATCGATGCCCAGAAAGTCCTGGAAGAAGTTGTAATCCGCCGCCATGTTGGTCAGACCGCGCATGTAGAACACGTAATCGATGTTTTTATGCGCCGGGTTGAGGCGGATGAAACGGTCGATATTGGCGATCGCCTGGGCGGTATCATCCTGCTTGTAGTAGGCGTAGATGAGATCGAGCTGCACCTGACTTGAGTAGGCACCGAACGGATAACGAGAGTCCAGAGCTTCCAACAATTCGATGGCATTCAGGTAGTTGCCTGTGTCCAGTTTGAGACGGGCTTTCTGGTACAGGACTTCCGGCGGTTCGTCGGGAACCTTGGGTTTGGTGCTGGAACAGCCAGTGATCAGCGTAGCGACCAAGGCGAGCGACATCAGCAGGCGAGACTTCTTTCCCATCAACAACATCCGGTCCATTTCCACGAAATTGGCAAAGTATCCGTTATGCTTGGCTAAAAGAAAAGCTAGAATACCCGGATTATTTCGAATTGATACCCCCGCTCAAGAGACCATACATGAGCCAGCATATTGAACTGACAGGCGAATTTCAGGATCACCAATTCGGGCAGCGACTCGACCAGGCCCTGGCCGAATTGTTTCCAGACTACTCCCGCACCCGCATCAAGGAGTGGATTTTACAGGACAGAGTGACCCTGGACGGTCAGGTTGCCAATACCCCGCGCGAGAAAGTGGTGGCCGGGCAGCAGGTACATGTAGATGTCGAGTTGGAAGATGACACCCGCTGGGATGCCCAGAACATCGACCTCAACATCGTCTATGAAGATGAACACATTCTGGTGATCGACAAGCCGGCCGGTCTGGTGGTCCACCCGGGCGCCGGCACGCCGGACGGCACCATACTGAACGCCCTGCTGCACCGCTACCCCGGCATCGCCGAGGTGCCCCGTGCCGGCATAGTGCACCGTCTGGATAAAGACACCACTGGCCTGATGGTGGTTGCCAAGACGATCCCGGCCCAGACCCATCTGGTGGAGGCGCTGCAGGCGCGTCAGATCACCCGTGAATACGAGGCCGTCGCCATAGGTCACATGACCGCTGGCGGCACTGTGGATGCCCCCATCGGTCGTCACCCGACCCAGCGTACCCACATGGCCGTGGTGCCGAATGGCCGTCCTTCCGTGACCCACTACCGGGTACACGAGAAGTTCCGTGGCCACACCCGTCTGCGTCTGCGTCTGGAAACCGGTCGTACCCACCAGATCCGTGTCCACATGGCTCACATCAAGCATCCGCTGGTGGGTGATCCCGCTTACGGTGGTCGTCTGCGCCTGCTGCGCAATGCGACCCCTGAGCTGACTCTGGCCCTGCGCAACTTCAACCGCCAGGCGCTGCACGCCACCATGCTGAAGCTGGCTCACCCCATCACCGGCGAAGTCATGGAGTGGCACTCTGCCACGCCGCAAGACATGCTGGACCTGATGGAAGTGCTGCGTGCCGATACGCTCGCCAATCCGGACGATTTGGTCTGGAGTTGATGCTAGGTCGGTACCGATGAGAGTGCTGCGTACAGTTATCACCCTGGCCAACCCGGACGATCTGGTCTGGAGTTGATGCAATAGGGCCTGCGTCGGTTTCTGCCGTCGTCCGGCCCGAAGAGATACCAAACGGGGTTCCCTTTCAGGAGCCCCGTTTTTATATCCGTGAATGGAAGGAGTCACAGATGAACTGGATTGAACCCGACTGGCCCGCTCCTGGCAATGTCAGGGCCCTGTCGACCACCCGGGATGGTGGCCTGAGCGAAGGGGTCTTCGCCGGTCTCAACCTGGGGGCCCATGTGGGGGACGAGCCTGCACGGGTCGAGGCCAACCGTGCCCGCCTGCAGCAGGCGGCGCAGATCCCCGGGCCTCTCAACTGGCTCAATCAGGTACACGGCACTGCCGTCCACTCCGTCAGCGACCAGTACGATGTGGCGCCGGATGCCGATGCGGCCTGCGCCCACGAGGCCGGGCAGGCCTGCATAGTGATGACAGCCGACTGCCTGCCGGTGCTGTTCTGCGATCGGGCCGGCACTGTGGTAGCTGCCGCTCATGCCGGCTGGCGTGGGCTGACGGAGGGGGTACTGGAAGCCAGTATCGCCGCCATGGGCTGCGAACCGGGGGAGATCCTGGCCTGGCTCGGCCCTGCCATCGGCCCCACGGCCTTTGAAGTGGGGGGCGAGGTGCGCGAGGCCTTTATGGCGGAACAGTCGGAAGCGGCTGCGGCCTTCGTCTCTTCGTCCAATGAGGGGAAATGGTTGGCAGACATCTACCAGCTGGCCCGGTTGCGGCTGGTCCGCGCTGGCGTCACCGCCGTTTATGGTGGCGAGTTCTGCACCTTTAGCGACAGCGAGCAGTTCTACTCTTATCGTCGCGACGGCCAGACCGGCCGCATGGCCTC
>RCUN01000488.1_pt1 | contig 21612 bp, 16 predicted proteins | sample 2166181 | NCBI WGS metagenome assembly RCUN01 (sample SAMN09932603, study PRJNA488358) | compost metagenome | feature: garden; material: soil; isolation source: compost soil in crotononitrile-enriched culture | place: Germany: Experimental Botanical Garden Goettingen | collected 2016-01-27 | reverse complement strand
TTTCCCGTCTGGTGGCTGCCGCCATCGAGCAGAACAACGACCAGTACGGCATCATTTGGCCGGAAGCCATTGCTCCGTTCGAAGTGGCCATCGTGCCGATGAACATGCACAAATCCGAGCGCGTAGCCGAGCAGGCACAGCAGTTCTACGCCGAGCTGAAAGCCGCCGGTGTCGATGTGCTGTTCGACGACCGTAAAGAGCGCCCGGGCGTGATGTTCGCCGACATGGAGCTGCTGGGCATCCCGCACGCCATCGTCATCGGCGATCGCGGTCTGGACAACGGCGTGGTGGAGTACAAGTGCCGCCGCTCCGGCGAGAAGCAGGAAGTGGCCATCAGCGACATCGTCGCCATGCTCAAGGCCAAGCTGGGCCGTTAATTCTGTCCCCTTGCCTGAATAGAAAAGCGCGCCATTTGGCGCGCTTTTTGTTTCTGTATTCTGACGATAGCAACCGGATGATGGAGTAGCTCCTCAGGCGTTGCGACCGATAAAGAGATCGGTCACATGGCAGCTGCTTCTGGCTTCCAGCGCATCCAGCATGTAGGCGGCGGCGTCTTCCGGGGTCATGAAGCCGCTCGGGTCCACATGATCCGAATTGTCCCAGAATTCACTGCGGATCCCGCTCGGATAGAGGTTCACCAGCCGCAGCGGCGAGCCTTTCAGTTCGGCCCGCAACGACTCCAGAAAACCGCGCATGCCCCATTTGGAGGCGCAGTAGAGGCTCTCGTTAGCCTTGCCCACCTGCGCGGCGGAGGAGAGCACATTGGCCAGCACGCCGCCCTTGTCGCCGATGAGCCGCACCGTCTGCTGGGCCACCAGAATGGTGGAGATGAGATTGCTCTCCACCACCCGGCGGATCTGCTCGGCGGTATAGACACCGACCGGGCCGAATTCGCCGACCCCAGCACAGTGGATCACCATATCGGGCAGGCTGCCCCACTCCACCGCTGCGGCGAAGGCAACGTCGACCTCTTCATGGTGCGCCAGATCGGCAGCGATGCCGATCACCGCGCTGCCGAGCAGTTGTTCCTGCTCCTGCAGTCGCTGATAACGGCGCCCCATCATGGAGACGCGATGACCGCGTTCTACCAGTCCGATGGTCAGAGCACGCCCAAGGCCGGAGCCCGCGCCAGTCACTATGATATGGCCCATATCCTTACCCCTTGGCAATGGACGGTTCTGTCGACGTACCCATCATGGGCTTATTCCAGCCGATGGGCACGGCTCAGGCCGGAACATGCGCCCGTCACCAGAGATGTGCCACACGTTCGCTGTCCTTAACCGTACCGCCTTTAGAAGCGGAACGCGCCGCCGATGAACCAGCCTTCTATCCCCTGATCCATATCGGCGATGTCGATGGCGGCATCACGCCAGCCGGCACGGATCTGCACCGGGATGGAGGAGAACTGATAAGCCGCTCCAAGCCGGTAGTCATAGTGATCGCCGTTCTCGATGCGAGCGTCGCCGAAGAAGGAGAAACCGGTGCCCGGCAGCATCACTTCGGCGCCGGTGTAAGCCATCAGCTCACCCTCGTCGTAGGATTCGTTCAGGGTGTGGAACTTGCCGTCGTATTGACGACCGGTCAGGCCCAGATCGATCTTGAACAGGTCGTTGTTCAGCAGACGATAGTAGAGGGTCAGATCATAGGCTTCGAGATCGTTGTTGAATGAACCGCCACTGGTGCTGAAATCGGTGATCTCGAACTTGGCGTTCGGTAGCAGGAAGATGTCGTGCTCGACTTGCAGGTAGCCAGTCCAGTTGTACTGGTCATCATAGCTGCCGTTGGCATCCACACCATGGATGCTGCCGCTGCCCTGGGAGTTCCAGCTATCGACACCCGCCGCGAAACGCCAGTCATCGGCAGCCATGGCGGCTTGGCTGAAGAGGGCCAGCAGGCTGGCGGCAATCAAAGTCTTTTTCATCATATCGTTCCCTTGTGGACTGGAAAGGCCATCATTTTACCCGGTGAGCAAGGAATACCTAGAGTAAAAAGCTGAACAAGCGTCCATTAATGTCAGTGCTGCATGCCTTTCATCGGCTCGACCGGCTTCACCGGCAGACTCAGACTGAGGGTTTGACCATCATCCAGGGTCAGCGTCAGCGGGAAGGGCGTGTCTTGGGAGAGTTCACGCACGTCGAACAACATGATGTGGAGACTGCCTGGTTTGAGAATGGCCTCACCCCTGGCCGGGATCTCGATGCTCTCGACCTGGCGCATCTTCATGACGCCATTTTCGTGCAGATGGGTGTGCAGCTCGGCACGGCCAGCGTCAGGGGAGGCAACCGCAGTCAGGGCCACCGGCTTGTCCGCGTCATTCTTGAGCACCATGAAGGCAGCGGTGTTGGGTGAACCCGGGGGGAGCAAGCGCACATAACCGTCGACGGCCTCGACCTTGGCCAGTGCGGGGGCTGCCAGGAGCAGGGCCAGGGTGGAATAAAACGCACGTTTAAACATGGTTGAAATCCTTTTATGATGTTGTTAAACGACGCAAAGCTTACCCCTGTGGCAAGCTTTTGACAGCCCCCGAACACAAGGATTCAGACATGGCCCTCACAATTCTGGCCGAGCAGCAGGATGGCTTGCTCCTCCTGACCCTCAACCGGCCGGACAAGCGCAATGCCCTCAACACCGACATGTACCTGGCCCTCACCGGGGCCTTTCAGCAGGCTGCCCAGGACGAGAGCGTGCATGTGGTGTTGCTGCAAGGGCAGCAGGAGTGCTTCACCGCGGGCAATGATCTCGCGGACTTCATGGGCAAGAGCAGCCTGGAAGCGGATGACCCCATCCTGCAGTTCCTCCACACCCTGGCCGACTTCCCCAAGCCGGTGATCGCCGCCGTGGGCGGCCCGGCGGTGGGTATAGGCACTACCCTGCTGCTGCACTGCGATCTGGTCTATCTGGGGGACAACGCCAGGCTGCAACTGCCCTTCGTCGAGCTGGGGCTGGTGCCGGAGTTTGCCTCCAGCCTGCTGCTGCCCCGTGCCGTGGGCCATCTGAAGGCGGCAGAGCTGTTGTTGCTGGCGGAGGCCATCGACGCCGGAGAGGCGCTGCGGTTCGGGCTCGCCAACCGGGTGGTGGCCGCCGATACGTTGCTCGCGTTTGCCCGCGAACAGGGGCTGAAGCTCGCGGCCAAAGCGCCGAAGGCGCTGCAAAAGAGCAAGGCGCTGCTCAAGCAGGAGCTCAGGCAGGCGGTGCATTTCGTCATCGATCTGGAGGCCCGCGCCTTCTCCCTCGCCCTGCAAGGGGAGGAAGCACAGAGCCGCATCGCGCGGCGGCTCGGGCGCACAGCCGCTAGTTGAGGCGGAACCGGCCGATCAGCTCGCAGCCCTGCACCTTGTCCTGCACCTGGATCAACCTGGCAATCTCGGGGTTGGGGTGGCGCTTCAAGAAGGAGAGCAGGGCGGCGCGGCAGCAGCCCAGCTCGCTGACGAGGGACTCGCACGCCCGGTTCGGGCACTGGGGCACCAGCGCCGTCACCAGCTCGGAGGCCAGCTTGAGATAGCGCAGCTCATAGGCGGGCTCCTCCATGGCGCGCCAGAAGTCAGCCATGCGGTGGCAGGTGGCGACCCGCATGCTGGCCAGTTCGTCCAGATCCCCGGACGCCAGCTCATACACCTCCCCCAGGGCCTGCTGATAGAGGCAGATGGCCGTGCCCAGTGCCCCTATGCCAAGGGCATTCTCCGCCTCCAGCATGTAACGCTGCCAGTTCTGATTCGTCATGGTCCTCTCTCCTGCCGATACGAGTGGAGCCCATATCATGGCCAATCGAGAATAAATATCAACCAGACGCTTTGTGCAGGTTTTGACCAGACGCTCCCCCTCCCCTTGGCATAATCCCTCCCATCCCTTACCATCTGGCCTCTTCTGCCAGGAGCCCTTCTTCATGCAACGACCCCGTTCATCCCAGGCGCTGGGCTGCTCCACCCTGTGCGTGCCCCGCCTGCTGGTCTGGATCTATTAGCTGCGCCAAACCGCGCATCCAATACCTATCCATTCAACGAGGAACACAGCCATGACCATCTGCCAACATTGGTCGCAGGTCGAATACCTGCACCTGACGGTGACCAATCCCAACATCTGCCTCAAGGGGCGACACAGCTACTACTCAGGCGCCTGGGACGGTCCCTTCGAAGAGGAAGTCGTACGTTACCTGCACGGCGACAGCTGGAGCCGCTCAGCCGACACCGGCTGGGATCCCATCTGGCACATAGACCGGTTACATCTCGGCGACTATGTGCAAATCGCCGCCGGGGTGAAGATCATCATGGGGGGCAACCACACCCACAACACCGACTTCATCAGCACCTATCCGTTTGCCGAGGTGGAGGCGCTCAAGCGCAGCTATAGACCCGCCGGTGATACCCGTATCGGCAATGACGTCTGGATAGGCATGGAAGCCATGATCATGCCGGGCGTCACCATAGGGGATGGCGCCATCATAGCGGCACGCGCGCTGGTGACTCAGGATGTGCCGCCCTATGCCATGGTGGCGGGCACGCCAGCCAGGGTGATCCGGATGCGCTTTGGCGACGACGAGATTGCCCGGTTGCAGGCGCTCGCCTGGTGGGATTGGCCGGATGACAAGGTGCAGGCCCTGCTGCCGCTGATCCAGCAAGGAGAGGTGGCTCTGCTGGAACAGGCCGCCGCCCGCTGGCAAGGAGCCAGCCAGGAAGAGTGACGAGGGGGCGCCTGGGCGCCCCTTCTTGATCCCGCATCAGCTGCCGCTGCGTGGCGGGTTGAGGCGACACTGCTTGCCGGGATAGCCGGGCAAGGCACTGGCCTTGCTGTTGCAGGCCAGGCGCTTGGCCTCGGCGAGGCGATCCGCCAGATTGGCGGCATTGACCGGCTGCCACGCCATCTGCTGGCCGAGCCAGCTGGCCCAGGCGAACTCGACGAAGTAGACCTGATCCTGCTTGCTGAAGTAGCCCGCATCCTGCAGCAGGCCCGCCAGGGTACGGTAGGGATAATCCGGCAACTCACCGATATGGCCGGGCAGCTGTTCCGGAGTGAACGGCTGACCCCGCTCATTCTTCAGCCAGGCCCAGTGGTTGTTCTGCATCTGGCTCCAGAAACTGCTCCTGTCCTGCAAGCGGGCGATCACCTTGACCCTCACCGCCTTCACCCCCTGTTGCCACAGCGCCTTGGTCAGGTGGTGCCTGTCGACCAGCCAGTAGCCGCCATCGGGGGCGATGACGATGGGGATTTCTTTCTTTTTCATCAGCTTGTCGAGCTGCTTCTCGCTCTTGTCCGCCAGTTCCCGCACCGTGGTGTCGACCTGCAACTGCCCCACCCCGCCCTGAGTCGGATGCAGTTGATCTATGCTCACCTCGCACCAGCTCCCCACCTGGCTGCCCTTCTCGCAAGGGGCCAGCGCCCAGGCACCCTGGCTCAGCACACAGGCCAATAACATCCATACTCTCATCGTTTGCTCCTCTTGCCCGCACTCGGGGCGGACGCACATAGGGTTGCCGTCCCGGATATGATGGGACTCACTCTGGCGGTCTGACCAGCAAAGGGGATATCATGATTCCCCGTCTGCCGGCGATGAATTCTCGCCGAGTTTTCTCCTCGCTTCACACAATTTGAAGGATTCGCCATGAAAGGATGGAGCCCCCTGCTGGCCCTGCTGGGCTGTGCCTGTGTCCAGGCCGCCGATGTACCGGCTGGTACCCAACTCGCCGCCGAACAGGCCGTCGTGCGTCATCTCAAGGACGAACCGACCAGCCTGAGTCCGCTCAAGCTGGTCGGCCTGCCCGAGCTGCAAGTGCTCAGAGACCTCTATGAGGGGCTGCTGACTCAGGGGGCGGACGGCAAGGTGCTGCCCGGTGTGGCCGCAAGCTGGGAGAACAAGGACAACCGGCAATTCACGTTCCATCTGCGGCCGGATGCCCGCTGGTCCAACGGGGATCCGGTACGCGCCGCCGACTTCGTCTATGGCTGGCGCAAGCTGGTGGATCCCAAGGAGGCGGCCACCTTCGCCTGGTTTGCCCAGCTGGCCCACTTCGACAAGGTGGACGAGATAGTCGAGGGCAAGCTGCCTCCCGAGGCGCTCGGGGTGCAAGCCGTGGATGACCATACCCTGCAGGTGACGCTCTCCCAGCCGGTGCCCTACTTCCTGAGCCTGCTGACCCACCCCAGCCTGTCTCCCCTGCACAGGGCCAGCATGGAACAATACGGCAACCAGTGGACCCAGCCCGGCAAGCTGGTGGGCAACGGCGCCTTCGTACTGAGCCACCGGGTAGTGAACGAGAAGCTGGAGCTGACTCCGAACCCCTACTACTGGGATCGCGCCCATACGGTGCTGACTCGCGTCACCTTCGTCCCCATCAACCAGGAGAGTGCCGCCACCCACCGCTATCTGGCCGGGGATCTGCACATCACCGAATCCTTCCCCAAGGAGCAGTACCAAAGCCTGATGGCCCAGATCCCGGGAGAGGTCTATACCCCGGAGCAACTCGGTACCTACTACTACGCCTTCAATACCCAGCGCCCGCCCCTGAATGACGTGCGGGTGCGCCGGGCGCTCTCCTACACCATCGACCGGGCGCTCATCGCCGACAAGGTGCTGGGCACGGGGGAAAAACCCGCCTATCACTTCACCCCGGATGTGACCGCCGGGTTTGTTCCAAAGCCCAACCTGCTCTCCACCAGCAGTCAGCAGGCGCTGGACGACAAGGCCAGGGCGCTGCTGAAAGAGGCAGGCTATGGCCCGGACAAGCCCCTTGAGCTGACCCTGCTCTACAACACGGCGGAAATTCACAAGAAGATGGCGCTGGCCATCGCCAACCTGTGGAAGCAGAAGCTGGGGGCTCGGGTCGAGCTCACCAATCAGGAGTGGAAGACCTACCTCGACAGTCGCCAGAGCGGCCAGTTCGAGGTGATCCGCTCCTCCTGGGTCGCCGACTACAATGACCCTTCCGCCTTCCTCGGCCTGTGGGGCTCCCACCACAGCGGCAACATGGCCCGCTTCGCCAACCCCGGTTACGACGCCTTGCTGACCCGGGCGGCCAGCAGCCGGGATGAGGGTGAACGGGCACGCCTGTTCGACGAGGCCGAAACCATCTTGCAGGAGGAGGCGCCGATCGCCCCCATCTACCAATACACCAACGCCCGTCTGATCAAGCCCTGGCTCAAGGGCTACCCCATCAACAACCCGGAAGACGTGGCCTACAGCCGCCAGCTCTACCTCGTCAAGCACTGAGTCAGAGGGGGCCGGCGCGGCTGGCCCCCTCTTCGCACTGTTCCAATTCAAGTTCCCGGCATAAAATGCCGCCTCTTTTCGTCCATCAGCCCGTTGAATCGATCTCCCTATGCGTTGTCTGCTCCTGCTTGCCCTGTTCTCTGCCCTCCCTGCCAAGGCCGCCAATGAAACCGAATGCCGCCAGGCCTTCCTCGAATGGATGTTGAGCCAGCAGAAACAGTTCAGCGATCGCAAGGCCAGCAAGATGGAACGGCGCAACGCTGAGCGGGCCATCGATCAGGCCCGTGACGAGTTTGCCAAGCAGGAGAGCTTCTGCCAGGCCATGGCCTGGGTCTCCCGTGATCAGGGTAGGGATCCCCGCTTCCAACCCAGGACGGGAGAGATCCACGACTTCACCCCCCGCAGTTGATCCCACGCTGAAGTCGCCCCCCATCTACTACTTTTTTCAGTCGTCATAGTGTTGATTTATTGACCCAAGCCAAGATAACCACTTGGGTCGCCCCTACAATGAAGCCGTAACGACAACACACAATAAAAATAAATTTATCAGTTACTTGGCTCATTCAGGATGCGCACATGACCACCACCCGGCAAGAAGGGGAGATCCGTTTCCCCGACCACATATCATTGATTTCGACCACGGACCCCACCAGCCACATCACCTATGCCAACCAGCACTTCTGCGACGTGGCTGGCTACAGCGCCGCCGAGATGGAAGGGGTCCCTCACAACCTGGTTCGCCACCCCGACATGCCCAGGGCCGCCTTCGCCGATATGTGGCAGCGACTGCAGCAAGGCAAGAGCTGGATGGGACTGGTGAAGAACCGCGCCAAGAGCGGCCAGTTCTACTGGGTCAATGCCTATGTCACCCCCATCCTCAACGAACGGCAGCAGATCATCGAATACCAGTCGGTACGCACCCGCCCACAGGATCACGACATCGCCTGGGCGGAGCGACTCTATGCCCGGATCCGGGCGGGCAAGGCACTGCCCTGGCAGAGTCGCGTCACCCTGGAGCCGGGGCAACTCAGTCTGCTGCTCTCGGGCACAGCCCTGGTCGGCATGGGGGCCAGCCTGATGACGGGCCAGGCCGCCTGGGGTGGCCTCACCCTGCTCTGCCTGCTGGCCCAGATGGGGCACGGCTGGCACCTGCAGCAGCGACTGGCCCGGCTGCTGGCCATGGCGGGCGAAGAGCTGGGCACCCCCCTCTGTCAGGTGCTCTACGCCAGACGGCGGGACAGCCTGGCGGCCCTCGAACTCGTGCTGCGCATGAAGAAGGCCGAGCTCAGGGCCGTGGTGGGGCGCAGCGCCGACACCAACCAGCAGATACTGCAGGCGGCGGAGGATGACAGGGGGCACATCCAGACCATAGACACCCACCTGCAACAGCAACGGGCCCAGAGCGAGCAGCTGGCTGCCGCCATCACCCAGATGAGCCAGTCGATCCGCGACGTGGCCGACAACGCCCATCAGGCCAACGCCCTGGTGAGCGAGGTGCAGCAGGTGTCGGCCAGCGGCCAGCAGGCGCTGGCGACCACCCGCGCCTCGGTCAACCGACTCCACCAGGAGCTGGATGCCAGTCAGGGCGTGCTGGCGCGCCTGACCCAGGACAGCCAGAAGATCAGCGGGATCCTGGAGGTGATCGGGCAGATTGCGGATCAGACCAACCTGCTCTCCCTCAACGCGGCCATAGAGGCAGCCCGGGCCGGCGAGCAGGGGCGCGGCTTTGCTGTGGTGGCCGACGAGATCCGGGCGCTGGCCCAGAAGACCCGCAGCTCCACCGGCGAGATCAGCGACATGATAGGGGCGCTGCAACAGAGTACCCGGCAGCTCTCCGACGGCATGACCCAGGGCGCCCAGACCTCGGTTCTCTGTCAGCAGCACATGGGGGCCACCGCCGAGGTGCTCGACCAGATCAACCAGATGCTGGCCCAGGTGACCCACACCAGCGACGAGATAGCCCAGGCCGTCAGCCAGCAGGCGGACGTGACCAGCACCCTGGATCAGGGCATTCACCAGATCCACCAGCTGGCCAGCCACACCGCCGACAACAGCAGGCAGGCCCTCGATGGCATCACCCTGCTGGTGGAGCGGCTGCAGAACCTCTCCCGCCTGATCAACCAGTTCCACGACTGAGATTGCCCTCCGTGTAGCCAGGCGCGTCCTTGGACGCGCTGTGATGACGCTGCCACCAACCCCTGATGCCCGACGCCAGCCCTATCCGATTGCGCTCCCTCCCCCTGGTTCTTCCTCCCCATATGGGGCCTTTCATTTATTTGTAACAAAAATGTAAATGAAATAACCCCGACGCCCGCCATAACAGTCAGTTTCCATCGTGCTTCAACCAAAAGGACTTCATGATGCACAAGCCCCTCAGCTATGCCGCCCTGCTGCTGGCCAGCCAGTTTCCGTTGCAGGCGCTGGCCGATACCGATGTCTACCTCACCAACAACGGCCCCGAGCCCTTGCAACTGACGATCCACCAGAGCGGCTCCGGCGAGCTGCAGGCGGGCAGCCAGTGGACTCAGCACAGGACGGAACTGGGCCCCTGGGAGAGCGCCATGGTGCTCAGCTTCAACCGCTACGAGGGGGTGAAGGCGGGCAAGAGCTATCTGTTCGAAACCCGGGTCACCACCGCCGGGGGCGACACCTATCGTCTCAACCAGCTGATGGAGGGCACCTGGTGGAACAGCACCCTGCAACACGGCGGCGAGACGCCGGCAGACGACTCCGGCTGGCAGAGCGATCGCGCCATCCATCGCCTGGCGGGCCCGCAGGAGCTGGCCTTCGCCGCCAAGTTCACCGGCCGCTACGACGATCTGCACTATATGCTCACTCCACCACAAAGGCGGGAACAGCCGGAACCGGCAGAAAACAAGCTCAAGGTCGCCAGCTACAACGTCTGGGCGCTGCCGGTGATCGCCGCCAGCATCGGCGAGCGGCTGACCCTGCTGCCCGAGTACCTCAAGGGCTATGACGCCCTGTTGCTGCAGGAGGTGTTCGACGGCCGCCGCGAGGGTTTCCTGCAGGCGCTGGCCAAGGAGTACCCGTACCAGACCAGGGTGCTCGACAAGCCGGGGGTCAACATCCACGACGGCGGCGTGGTGATCGTCAGCCGCTACCCCATAGTGCGCGAGGCCCAGCTGGTCTATCCCCAGTGCACCGGCACCGACTGCTTCGCCGACAAGGGAGTGATGTACGCCGAGGTGATCAAGGGGGGCAAGGCCTGGCATCTGTTCGCCACCCACACCGCCAGCTTCGACACCGACGAGGCGAGGCGGCTGCGCCAGATCCAGTTCGGCCAGATGCGCACCCTGGCCGCCAGCCTCCAGATCCCGGCCAGCGATACCGTCATCTACGGCGGTGACTTCAACGTCAACAAGCGCAAGTTCGCCGACGACTACGCCGGCATGCTGGCCAACCTCGACGCCGATGAGCCAGTCTATGGCGGCTACACCGAGGCCACCTTCGATCCCAGGCTCAATCCCTACGCCGGCGGGCCCCTCTCGGGCGGTGCCAACGTCGAGTACCTCGACTATCTGGTGGTGAGCAGGGAGTACGGTGCCGCCAGTCATAACCTCAACAGCGTCTGGATCCCGCGCAGCAGCGATGGCAGCCTCTGGCCCGCCAGCAACCTCTCCGATCACTTCCCGGTCAAGGGAGAGATCAGCCGATGAAGCGCCGCTACGGGTTTTTGGCCCTGGCATTGCTGGCGCTGTTGCTGCTCAACCTCGGCGGGCAGGATGATCCGGACCAGCCAGTGCCAGCAAGCAGACCAAGCCCTGTCACCGCTGCCCCGTCGCCACAAGCATCGGCGCCGCTGGCGCCCGCTGCCGGCCAGACTGCCGCCGCCTCAGGGCCCGTCACAACCGGGCCACTGCCCGCCAGCTGGCAGGCCATGCCGGACGAAATGAGCCACCAGCTCGCCAGCGAGATAACGGACAGCGATCAGCCGCTGAGCGAGCGGCTGGCCAATCTGGAGGCGATGGAGACTGGATGGATGAGCGAGGGGGAGAGTCTGTTTCGGCTGCAAGGGCGCTACGCCCAGGCACTCGAGCAGCTGGCGCAGGAGAACGAGCAGTTACCGCTGGCCGAGCGGCTGGCGGCCCTGACCCGGCTGCAGGATGAGTGGGTGGCGGATCACCCGGATCTGGCGGCGGATCTGTTCAACCCGGATGCCCGCCTGCAGCAGGCGCGCCAGCTGTGGGGGGACGAGGAGCTGGAGACATTGGCCCGCCACTTCCTGCCGACCGGACAGGCCGAAGCGACCGTGCAGTTTGCCGCCACCCGCCAGCAGCAGCTGGATCAACGCGGCCACTACCAGCAGCAGTTGGCCGATCTGGAGCTACAGCTGGCGGCCCGTCAGGGGGCCATGACCCCCGAACGCTGGCAGCAGTACAGAGAGGAGATGCTCGGCCAGTTCAGGCGCGACTTCTTCGCCCAGACGCAAGACAAGCCCTGAGCAGACAACGGCTTGGGGAAGCTGAGATTGAAAAGAAAAGGGCCCGCCAGGGCCCTTCGCATTTCCCCGGCATCAGGCCAGCGGATAGCTGGCGGCCAGATCGTTCTCGCAATGCCAGTTGGCCCACAGCTTGTTGTCGCTGCCCATCTGCAGGGTGGCGAAGTTGCGGGTGCGCAGATAGACAGGGGCGCCAAACGGCTTGAGCAGCTCGGCGCGGACCAGTCGGCTCTCGTCGAGGTATTCGGGATCGTCGTTGGTCATGGCGAGGATCCCCGTCCACTGGAACTGGGTGGGGCAGGGATGCACTATGCCGGAGGAGACCAGCTGGTGCACATTCATCACCCCCTCCCCCCGCCGGTCCTGGATCACCCCGAGGCAACCCACGTGCACATCCCCGGACAGGATCAGGGTCTTGGGGAGCACCTGATTCTCTCCCTTGACGGCCTGGCGCCGCAGCCTGGCATTGTCCAGCAGCCGCATGATGAGGCGGGCACGTTCCCCTTGGTGTGACTTGGCGCGCCAGTGATCCTTGAGATCGTCGGTCAGCTCCTCCTCCCAGGGGGTCGCATCGAACGCCGCCTCGGTGAAGGAGAAATCCCGATAGACCACGGGCACCCCGGTCATGACCAACAGGTGTCCCTCACCGCAATCGGCCAGCGCCCCGTTGATCTGATCCCACTGCTCCCGGCTCATCACCTGGTTCTGGCTGCGGGTCGCCCGGTTGTCCAACGCCAGGATCTGGTAGCCCCGAAAACGCAATCGCCAGGAGTGATGGGTCAGGTGCGCCGGATCCAGCAGGGAGACATTGGCAGCGGAGCGCAGCTGGAACAGCCGGAAATACTTGGCGGCGGCGGCATAGATGGCCTGATAGACCTCGCAGCCCTGCAAGTCGGCGGGATAACTGCCCCAGCCATCGAAGATGTCGTGATCGTCCCACATCATGACGCTCGGCACCCGGGCCAGCATGGTGGCCACCTCGGGGCGGCTCCACTGCCGACAGTAGAGTTCGCAATAGAAGCGATCGAGCTGTTCCACCATGGTCCGGGTCGCCTTGCGCTTGACCTTGTCCACCCGATCCAGCTCGTTCCAGGCCTTCAGGGTCGGAACCGAGGTCCAGAGGGAGTCGGCATAGACCTGATCACCGCCCATCAGCAGCAGCGACAAGGGGTGATCCCTGTGCTCGGCGGCCAGCCTGTCCCACATTACGTAAGGCTGGGTTGTGGAGGTGAGCAGCTTGAAGTCGGAGAAACCGTTGCAGGAGGCATACCCGATGCGCACCCGCTCCTCCTGCCCCGGCAGATGAAACTGCCACTGGCTGGCCCCGGCCAGATCCCGGGCGGACACACCGTCCAGCAGGATCTCGTAATCGACCGTGCTGGCCAGGGCCTTGGGGGTCGCCGACCAGACGGCGCGCCAGAACACCCCTCTGGGGGTATCCGCCTGCTTGCTGGCGCTCAGCAGCTTGCCATTGATCTTGACGCTGGCCCCTTTGAAGCCCGCCACCGCCAGGAAACAGATGCTGTATTGTGTCTCCGATTCGAGCCCCAGCAGGGGCCCCATTACCAGGGTCGTCATCCGCTATCCTCCATGGTCCATTCCATGGAGCATACCGAAACAGGCGCCCTTTGATACTGCCCAACCGGGCAGCGTCGCCCCTAGGCCTTGCCCTTGAACTGCCTGACGCTGCGCTTGGCCTGGGTGCGGCGGTTGGCCTGCTTGTCCCGGGGGGCCCGCTTGCCCTCCCCGCTCGCAGGCTGGTCGGTCACCGGGAAGCCCTCAAGCCCCTCCAGCGGCAGCGCGCGACCGGTCAGGGTGCGGATGGCCGCCAGCGTCTCGGCCTCACCATGGCAGACCAGGGAGAGGGCGAGGCCTTTCTGCCCGGCGCGGGCGGTGCGGCCGATGCGATGCACATAGACGGGGGCATTGGCAGGCAAATCCAGGTTGATCACCACGGGCAGCGCCTCCACGTGGATGCCCCGCGCCATCAGATCCGTGGCCACCAGCACCCGTACCTTGCCCGCCTTGAAATCGGCAAGCGCCTGCTCCCGCGCCCCTTGATCCTTCTCGCCGTGCAGGGCGGCCACCGCGATGCCCGCCTTGGCCAGCTTTCTGGCCACCCCGTCGGCATCGTCCCTGGCGCTGATAAACACCAGCACCTGGGGCCAGTCTTGCGCCTTGAGCAGGCTGATCAGTGCAGGCACCTTGCTGCTCTTGTTGACCAGATGGAGCCGCTCCTCAATCTCGCTCACCAGACTGTTGAGCGGATTGGCCTCGATCCGGATCGGGTTCGTCAGTAGATCGGTAGCCAGGCTCTCCAGCTCGAGGGGCAGGGTAGCGGAGAACAGCAGGGTCTGTCGCTCCGTCGGCATGGCATTCAACAACCACTGGATATCGGGCCAGAAGCCCATCTCCAGCAGGCGATCCGCCTCATCCAGCACCAGAGTGCGCAAGTTGCTTAAGCCCAGCCGCCGCTGGGCCAGCAAGTCCCGCAGTCGCCCCGGTGTCGCCACCAGCAGTTGCGGCCCCAGGGCCAGCTCGGCCTGTTGCTGCTCCTGTGGCACGCCGCCACACAGGGTCAGGGTGCGCAGCCCCAGCGCCTCGGCCACCCCTTGCAGCGCTGCGTTCACCTGGGTAGCCAGCTCCCGGGTCGGCACCAGCACCAGCACCAGCCCCTGTACCCGATCGGAGGCCGTGTCCAGCCCCTGCAGCAGTGGCAGGCCGAACGCCAGTGTCTTGCCGCTGCCGGTCTGGGCCAGCGCCAGCAGATCCTGGCCCGCCAATGCCACCGGTATTGCAAGCTGCTGGATGCGGGTCGGGGTATTCAGCTCGGCAGGCAGTGCAGCCAGCAGGGTGGGATGGAGGGAGAGTTCGTTAAAAGTCATGGGGCTACGCGGCAGGAAGAAGTGGGAGGCGAAGTCTAGCCAGACTGACCCGATAAGTAAAAGAGCTATGAGCCCAAACGCTGGAAGAGGCGGGAGTGACGTTGTCCAGGCAGCCTGATCCCATAAGTAAAAGGCCGGTGAGAAGAAGCAGGGGAATATGGGCTAGCGAGTCTGATCACCTCAACCTTGAGGGCCACTGCGCCCGCAATAAAAACGGCCTGCATCAGCAGGCCGTCGGCAATCAGCGCAAGACGAAACTTACAGAGCAGCCAGGGCAGCGGCGTAGTTCGGCTCGTCGGCCACTTCGGCCACCAGCTCGCTGTGCAGCACCTTGTCGTGCTCATCCAGCACCACGATGGCACGGGCAGCCAGGCCCACCAGGGGACCGGAGGAGAAGGCCACGCCGTAGTCCTGCAGGAAGGAGACGCCACGCAGGGTGGAGAGGTTCACTACCTTGTCCAGCCCCTCGGCGCCGCAGAAACGGGCCTGGGCGAACGGCAGATCGGCGGAGATGCACAGCACCACTGTGTTGCTCAGGGCGCTGGCCTGCTCGTTGAACTTGCGTACGGAAGTGGCGCAGGTCGGGGTGTCGACGCTCGGGAAGATGTTCAGGATCTTGCGCTTGCCGGCGAAGGTCGCCAGGGTCGCATCGGACAGATCGCCAGCAACCAGGGAGAAGGGCTTGGCCTGCTCACCGGCAACGGGGAAGTGGCCGGAGACGGAGACGGGGTTGCCTTGCAGGGTGACGGTATTGCTCATGTTAGGTCCTTGATTATCGATGGGGGATCCAGGGTTCCCAGTATAGGCCCAGCGGCAGGGGACAAACACCCGCTAACAAGAGGGATTTGTTGCGGCCCTGTCTCGCCTGTCCCGCTGAGGTGGGAAAGAGAAGGGCTTGACCTTGGACTTAACACCAAGGTTTACACTGGGCTCAGACATAGGCGATCCCGCAGGGGCGGGATCCACTCAAGAGGGACTCATCATGAGCAAATCCTGCTGCAGCCATTCCCATGCCGCCCCCATCAAGGCCATCGGCAAGGCCGCCCCCCATCAGCACGGGCACGACAGCCACTGCTGCGACAAGGTCACCTCTGCCAGCGGTTGCGCCAACCCGGCGCCCCAGGATCACCAGGCGCACGGGGTCGACGAGGGGCCCGCGGATGAAGACCCCCCCAGGGGCCGTGACGCCGGAGGCAAGCCTTCCCATCCACACGACCATGATCATCGCGCCCATGGAGCAGCGGCCGAGGGCCCCCTGCCCGCCCCGACCCGCGACAGTCGCCGCCACAGCTGGCAGGTGCTGGGGATGGATTGCCCCAGCTGCGCCCGCAAGATAGAGACAGCCGTCAGCCGTGTCGAGGGCGTCACCCAGGCCCGCGTGCTGTTCGCCACCGAGAAGCTGGTGGTGGATCTCGCCCCCGGCCTCTCCCCCGACCCTGTCACCGCCGCCGTGCTGGCTGCAGGCTTCCGGCTCAAGGGGGCAATTCAACCCGGGGACGACAGCGCCAAACGCCGCAGCCCACAGATGGCCATGCTCACCAGATATTGGCAGCCTCTGTCGCTGGCCGGCCTGATGGGGGTGGCCGCCCTGCTGCCGGCCCAGCTCGGCCAGCCGCTCTTTACCCTGGCGACACTCTGGGGGCTCTGGCCCGTCGCCCGCAAGGCGTGGGCATTGACCCGAAGCGGCTCCCCCTTCGCCATCGAGACCCTGATGACGGTGGCGGCGCTCGGCGCCCTCTTCCTCGGGGAGACCGCCGAGGCGGCCATGGTGCTGCTGCTCTTCATGCTGGGGGAACACCTGGAGGCCTACGCCGCCGGTCGCGCTCGCGCCGGGGTCACCGCCCTGATGGCCCTGGTGCCGGACAAGGCGCTGCGCATTCGTACCACAGCAGAAAGTGAAGAACGGGAAGAGGTGGCCGCCGATGAACTGCGCCCCGGCGACATCATCGAAATCGCCCCGGGCGCCCGCTTGGCCGCAGATGCCCGCCTGCTCGACCCCCTCGGCGCCTTTGACGAGAGCGCCCTGACCGGCGAGTCCATCCCGGTGGAACGCCGTCAGGGGGACAAGGTGCCCGCCGGCAGTCTGGCGGCGGATCGGGTGCTGCGCCTCGAGGTGGTCTCCGAGCCCGGCAACAACGCCATCGACCGCATCCTGCACCTCATCGAGGAGGCCGAGAGCCAGCGCGCCCCCATCGAGCGCTTCATCGACCGCTTCAGCCGCTGGTACACCCCGGCCATGATGCTGGTCGCCCTGCTGGTGATGCTGGTGCCACCGCTGGCCTTCGGCCAGAGCTGGGACGAGTGGATCTATCGCGCCCTGGCGCTGCTGCTCATCGGCTGCCCCTGCGCCCTGGTGATCTCCACCCCGGCGGCGGTTACCTCGGCCCTGGCGGCGGCAACCCGGCAGGGGGCCCTCATCAAGGGCGGGGCGGCCCTGGAGCGGCTGGCCCACATCGATACGGTGGCCTTTGACAAGACCGGCACCCTGACGCTGGGCAAACCGCAGCTGACCGACTTCATCAGCCTCAATGGCCAGCCACAGACCGAACTGCTGGCGCTGGCCGCCGCCATCGAGCAGGGATCCCACCACCCCCTGGCCCGCGCCGTGGTGGCGGCAGCGAACGAGCAGGGGCTGAGCCTGGCCACAGCAAGCGATCTGCGCGCCCTCCCCGGCATGGGGGTGGAGGGGCGCATCGACGGCGCCCTCTGGCAACTGCTGGCCCCGAGCCGGGTCACCACCCTGGATGCCGCGATGCAGGCCCGGATCGCCGCCCTGGAGCAGCAAGGCAAGACGGTGGTGGTGCTCGGTCAGCCTGATGCCGCCCCGGCGGCCTTGCTGGCGCTGCGGGATCAGATCCGGCCGGAAGCGGCGGCGGCCTTGCAAGAGCTCAACCAGCTCGGACTGCAGAGCATCATGCTGACCGGCGACAACCCGCGCGCCGCCGAGGCGATCGCCACCGAGCTGGGCATGGACTGGCGCGCGGGCCTGCTGCCGGAAGGCAAGGTAGAGGAGATTGGTCTGCTCGCCAGCAGCCGCAAGGTAGCCATGATCGGCGACGGCATCAACGACGCGCCGGCCATGAAGCGGGCCAGCATCGGCATCGCCATGGGGAGCGGCACCGACGTGGCGCTGGAGACCGCCGATGCGGCCCTGACCCACAACCAGCTCGGCGGCCTGGCCGCCATGATCCGGCTGTCGCGGGCGGCACTGGCCAACATCCACCAGAACATAGCGCTGGCGCTGGGGCTCAAGGCCATCTTCCTGGTCACCAGCCTGCTCGGCATCACAGGGCTCTGGATTGCCGTGCTGGCCGATACCGGCGCCACCGCCCTGGTCACCGCCAACGCCCTGCGCCTGCTGCGCAAGCGCTAAGCCGGCCGTTAACGGTACAACCAACAGCCGCCCCAGCAGGGCGGCTTTTTTATTGCCTCGCCCACCACGACAAAGAAAAAGCGCGGCTGCCGGTCGGCAGTCGCGCTTTGCTTACTCTCTCGGAGTTATCCCACCCTTGGCGAGGTGGAATTCAACCCTGGGGTGCCGAGTCAGCCCAGGGCTCGATGGGGTTGCTTACTTGGCGCTGCACTCCTGGACGATGACGGTACCCACCTCGCCAGAGGTCTTGGTCGGATCGACCTTGACCAGGAAGCTCCACAGGCCCTGCGCCAGGGTGATGCTGTTGTTGCCCATGCCGCCATCGCCGTGCTGCAGCGGATAAGACTGCTCCGGCTCCAGGGCGATCAGGGTGCCACCGGCATCCTTGACGAAGAACTGCTTGCTCCAGTTGCCGTCGTCGTTGGCAAACTTGAAGTCGAAGCTGCCCGCGTAGTTGAAGGCGGCCTGATAGATGGCGAGATTGCCCTCCATCCCCTTGTAGTTCAGCTGATAGGTCGGCTGTGCGTTCCAGTCGCTCAGGCTGCCGCGCACATAGAGCGGGAAGCCGAGCGGATTACCGGCGACGGTATCCAGCACCTTGCAGCTCTGCACCGGCTCGGTGTAGCTGACGCTCAAGGTCGGCTTGTCCTTGTTCATGGCGGTGAAGACGAACTTGTAGCTGCCCGCCTTGTCGACATTGAACGGCAAATCCCCGCCATTGGCACAGAGCGCACTGACCTGGCCGGTCGCCAGCTGGTCGGTATCACTGCACTTGCCGTAGTTAACGGGGCCACCCCAGTCGCTGCCGGCGATCTTCACCTGAGTCGTTCCCAGCTGATCCGTCGTCACGTCGGTGGTGAACTCATAGGTATAGTTGCCACTGAAGTTCATCTTGTTGACCGGATCCCAGGCCCCCAGGAAACCGCGGACAAACACCTCGGTATCACCGAAGGGAGGCAGGGTGCTCAGATCCGTCTTCTTGCTCACCGGCAGACCTGCGCCCTGGGCGCCGTTCTGCGGCTTGACGAAGACGGCAGCAGACCAGGCTCCCAGGGTCAGCTCACCGTTACCCACGGCAGCGCCACTGGCGATGCTGTCGACCCCGCGATGCTTACCACTCAGCACCATGCCGGAGAGGTCGATGGGCTGATCGTCGCCGTCACGGAAGTCGCCGATGGTCTGGCTCTGGCTGGTGGCGTTGATCATCACCACCAGACCGTCGATGGCCGGATCCAGATCCGCGCCAGCCTTGCTGCCATCATCCACCGTCATCACGATGAGACCCGGGGTCTGATCCGGCCCGGTGTTGCGGAAGTCGACCCGCTTGATCACCTCGGCACCGCTGCCCAGACGCAGCAGGCGGGAGGATTGACGCAACTCGGACAGCTCCTGGTAGAAGCTGACCATCTGCTGCATCTCGGCCGAGCCCGGCTTGGCGTGCTGGCCGAGCACCTGCTCGATCAAGGGGTAGTTGTCGCCGTCTTTATCCTTGCGTGGCAAGCCTTTGTCGAAGTTGTTGTCGCCGAGGGTGTAGTCGACCCGGTTGTACCAGTCACCGGAGTCATAGCTGTCCCGCTCCATGGACTTGGAGCGCAGCAGTTCGACCCCGGCATGGGTGAAGGGAATGCCCTGCCCCAGCATGGCGGTGGCCAGCGATACCCCTTGCATCCGCACCAGATCGGCCCCTGCTGGCGCCTTGTAGACCAGGTTGTCGAACAGGGTCTGGTTGTCGTGCTTGTCGACGTAGTTCTGGATTTCGGTCGGATCCTGGGCATAACCCGCGCTCTGACCGTTGTAGTCGATGTCGGCCCCCTTCTTCGGCACGCCATCCTTGTCGGTCAGCACGAACTCCTTGAGGTTGCCCGCCATGCCGAGGCGCACCAGGTCGGACTGGTGCAGGGCGGTGGCGAGATCGACGCCGTCCACCTCGTTGGCATCCACCAGGGCGCCGTTGCCGAAGCCCTGGGTCTTGCGGATGGCGTCACCGCCGTCGAACGGGCTGCCGCCACGCACCGCATCCCGCAGCCGGTCGGAGAAGGAGCCGATACCGGTGCCAGCCAGGTGCTTCTGGGTCGCCTGCACGAAGCGCTTGTCATCGGCAACCTCGCCAAAGTTCCAGCCCTCGCCGTAGAAGTACATGTCCGGGTTGACCTTCTTCACCTCGGCCAGGGCCTGCACCATCTGATCTTTCGGGTGGTGGCCCATCAGGTCGAAGCGGAAGGCATCGATCTTGTAGTCCCGCGCCCAGGTGACCAGGGAGTCATCCATCAGCTTGGCGAACATGGCGTGTTCCGGCGCCGTGTTGGAGCAGCAGGTGGAGTTCTCCACCGAGCCGGTCTCCGGGTTCAGACGCTGGTAGTACCAAGGCACTATCTTGTCGAGCACGGATTTGGGGCCCAGGCCGGCCTCGTTGGTGTGGTTGTAGACCACGTCCATCACCACGTTCATGCCGATGTTCTGCTTGATGGCCATGACCATCTCGCGGAACTCCTTGATCCGGGCCGTCCCCTCCGCATTGGTGGCGTAGGAACCTTCCGGGGTGGTGTAGTGGTAGGGGTCATAACCCCAGTTGAAGGAGTCCACCCCGCGCAGATAGCCATACAGCTCCTGCACCACAGGGTTCTCCTTGCTGTCGCTGGCTTGCAGATCTTCCAGCACCGCCGCGATGGTCTCACCGCCGCCGCAGTGGCTGGCGAACTTGGAGTTCTTGACCTCGGCGTTGACCTCGCACAGCTTGCTGAAGTCATCGCTGATGTTCGCCACCTTGGCCGGATCCTCGTTGACGGTAGCGATGTCGAACACCGGCAGCAGGTGCAGGTGGCTGACGCCGCTCTTGGCCAGGGATTTGAGGTGAGTGACGGGGACGCTGTCGGGCTGGGTCAGCCCGAGGAACTTGCCACGCTTCTCTTCATCGGTCGAGGGGTCATTGCCGGTCAGATCCCGGACATGGGCCTCATAGATGGTGATATCGGCGGGATTCTGCTGGCTGTGGGGCGCCTTCAGGCTGTCCCAGCCATCGGGCTTCAGGGCAGGATCGTCGAGATCCACCACCTGACTGAACTCGGAGTTCATGGCCAGGCTCAGGGAGTAGGGGTCGGTCACCTGATAGGATTCCAGCTTGCGGCTGACCGGATGATAGACCTGGATGTCATAGCGATAGTATTTGCCCACCAGATCGCCGCCCCCCTGCACGCTCCAGCTGCCGCTGGCCTCGTCCTGTGTCATGGCGCGCTCGCCGATGGCGTTGTGCTGCTCGTCGAACAGCGCCAGTTTGACCGACTTCGCGGTCGGCGCCCACAGCCGGAAGGTGACATTGCCCCCCTCCACGATGGCGCCATAAGTCAGCTTGGTGGCCGCTTCGCTGTAGAGGGCATCGAGGGCACCGGCGCTCTGCACCAGGGTCGCGCCCTGCAAAATGCCGTCGGCATCGGTGCCGATGGCCACCAGCTCCCCCTTGAGCAGGGGCTTGAGATCTTTCCCTGACGGCAGGGCGAAAGCGGCGGCATCCTTGAGGTGCGGGTATTTGGCCTGTTGCTCTTCGGTCAGGCTGGTCGGGGTCAGCTTGAGGTAGGGGAAGTCGAATACCCCTTCGCCGTTGGCGGCTATGGTGCCGGACTCGGTGTAATAGAGACGGACATGGGGCTTGTCCTTGCCCCCTTGCCAGATCAGGGTGTTGCCGTCGATCAGGTGGGCA
>RCUN01000479.1_pt1 | contig 21990 bp, 23 predicted proteins | sample 2166181 | NCBI WGS metagenome assembly RCUN01 (sample SAMN09932603, study PRJNA488358) | compost metagenome | feature: garden; material: soil; isolation source: compost soil in crotononitrile-enriched culture | place: Germany: Experimental Botanical Garden Goettingen | collected 2016-01-27 | reverse complement strand
AACAAGGTTCACCAGGACATCGGCCACTTCAAGCGCGACAGCCAGTGGCACACGCCGCAGGCAATTCTGATCAACATCCTGCTGGCGATGCCGGTGGCGCTGGGCCTGGCCCTGTGCGGCTTGGCTCTGCAAATCGACGCCCGGGGGCAAAACGCGAACATGGGCGCGGCCCTGCTGCAAATGGCCCAGGCCTGGCTGGTGTTCTACACCGCGTATCGGATTCTGGCGCCGGGTGGCGTGGCGGAACTGCATTTCCGTTGGGAAAAGCCTCAGGTCGAATTCCTCCGAGGCTGGATCCGTCGCCTCGGCATCGTGGTCATGGCGCTGGTGGCGGTGGTTGCGGTCGCCGAACTGCAACCGGCAACACTGGCCGACGACGTGCTCGGCATGCCGGTGGTACTGACCTGCTACGCGATGATGACCTGGCTGCTCGGTCGCCTGCTGATCAGCAGCCCGACCCACGACAGCACGCCGCTGTTCCGCAAGTTCATGGCCATCATGTTCACCGCCCTCCCCGTCGCGTTGTTCGTGGCCGTGTGCTTCGGCTACTACTACACCGCGCTGAAACTCAGCGACCGATTGATCAACACCTTGTACCTGCTGATGTTCTGGCTGGTGATCGAAGCCACGTTCGTCCGCGGCCTGAGCGTGGCGGCACGGCGCCTGGCCTACCAGCGCGCCCTCGCCAAACGTCAGGCGGCGAAAGAGGCCGGCGATGGCGAAGCGGTGATCGAAGAGCCGACCATGGACATCGAAAAGGTCAACGAACAGTCCCTGCGCCTGATTCGCCTGGCACTGCTCGGTGGCTTCATGGCGTTGCTGTACTGGGTCTGGGCCGACCTGATCACCGTGTTCTCGTACCTGGACAACGTGACCCTCTACGAATACACCAGCGGCACCGGCGCCAACATGAGCATGGTGCCGATCAGCATCGGCGACATGCTCGGCGCGCTGATCATCATCGGCATCACCTTCGCCCTGGCGCGCAACCTGCCCGGTCTGCTCGAAGTGTTCGTGCTATCGAAGCTGAACCTGGCCCAGGGCAGCGCCTACGCCACCACCACGTTGCTGTCGTATGTGATTGCCGGTGTCGGTTTCGTCTCGACCCTGTCGACCCTCGGCGTGAGCTGGGACAAGTTGCAATGGCTGGTAGCGGCGCTGTCGGTCGGCCTCGGCTTCGGCATGCAGGAGATCTTCGCCAACTTCATCTCCGGCATCATGATCCTCTTCGAGCGTCCGGTGCGGATCGGCGACACCATCACCATCGGTAACCTGTCGGGCACCGTGAGCAAGATCCGCATCCGCGCCACGACCATCACCGACTTCGACCGCAAGGACATCATCGTCCCGAACAAGACGTTCATTACCGGCCAACTGATCAACTGGTCGCTGACCGACACCATCACCCGGGTGACCCTCAAGCTTGGCGTCGATTACGGTTCGGACCTGGATCTGGTGAAAGAACTGCTGCTCAAGGCAGCGCGCGATAACCCACGTGTGCTGAAAGATCCGGAACCTCACGTGTACTTCCTGAACTTCGGTGAAAGCACTCTCGACCACGAATTGCGCATGCACGTGCGCGATCTCGGCGACCGCAACCCGGTACTCGATGAGGTCAACCGCTTCATCAACCGCGAGTTCAAGAAGCAGCACATCAACATCTCGTTCCGGCAGATGGAGGTCTACCTCAAGAACCTGCACGGCCAGGAATACAAGATGGTGCCGATCGAGCCGGAAGCGAAAACCATCGTGCCGATCGTCGACGGCAGGCCCGCGCAAGAACCGCCCGCCGCCAAACTCGACTAACCGGCCATTCCCCAGCAGAATGCTCGGACATTCTGCTGGAGCCGGCCCTTGAAAGCCCTCGACGAACTGACCTTCGATAACCGCTTCGACCGCCTGGGCGATACGTTTTCCGCCCACGTGCTGCCCGAGCCGATCGACAACCCACGCCTCGTAGTCGCCAGTCCCGCCGCCATGGCGCTGCTGGATCTCGACCCGGCCGTGGCCGAAACACCGGAGTTCGCCGAGCTGTTCAGCGGCCACAAGCTCTGGGCCGACGCGGTTCCGCGGGCGATGGTCTATTCCGGGCATCAATTCGGCTCGTACAACCCGCAGTTGGGCGACGGTCGTGGCCTGCTGCTCGGCGAGGTCTACAACGAAGCCGGCGAACATTGGGACCTGCATCTCAAGGGTGCCGGCCAGACGCCGTTTTCACGCATGGGCGATGGCCGCGCGGTGCTGCGCTCCTCGATTCGCGAATTCCTCGCCTCTGAGGCCCTGCATGCGCTTAACATCCCGACCACCCGGGCATTGTGCGTGATCGGCTCCGACACCCCGGTGTGGCGCGAGAAACAGGAACGCGCCGCCATGGTTCTGCGCCTGGCGCCGAGCCACGTGCGCTTCGGGCATTTCGAATATTTCTACTACACCAAACGCCCCGAGAAGCAGAAAGAACTCGGCGATCATGTGCTGGCCAACCATTTCCCCGAATGCCTGGAGCAACCGGAACCGTATCTAGCGATGTTCCACGAAATCGTCGAGCGCAACGCCGAGCTGATCGCCAAATGGCAGGCCTACGGTTTCTGCCACGGCGTGATGAACACCGACAACATGTCGATCCTCGGCATCACCTTCGACTTCGGCCCGTTCGCCTTCCTCGACGACTTCGACGCCAATTTCATCTGTAACCACTCCGATGATCAGGGCCGCTACTCCTTCAGCAACCAGGTGCCGATCGGCCAATGGAACCTCAGCGCCCTGGCCCAATCCCTGACGCCGTTCATCAGCGTCGAAGCGTTGCGCGAAACCCTCGGCCTGTACCTGCCGCTGTTCCAGGCTCATTACCTGGACCTGATGCGCCGCCGGCTGGGCCTGACCACCGCCGAAGACGACGACCAGAAACTGCTGGAACACCTGCTGCAACTGATGCAGAACAGCGGCGTCGATTACAGCCTGTTCTTCCGTCGCCTTGGCGAGGAATCACCCCAAGCCGCTATCGCTCGCTTGCGCGATGACTTCGTCGATATCAAGGGCTTCGATGCCTGGGGCGAGCTTTACATCGACCGGGTTGCCCGCGAAGGCGAGCTGGATCAGGAACAGCGTCGCGAGCGGATGCACGCGGTCAATCCGCTGTACATCCTGCGCAACTACCTGGCGCAAAAGGCTATCGATGCGGCGGAGAGTGGCGACTACTCGGAGGTTCGGCGCCTGCATGCCGTGCTGAGCAACCCGTTCGAGGAACAGCCGGGAATGGAAAGCTATGCCGAACGGCCGCCGGAGTGGGGCAAGCATCTGGAGATCAGTTGTTCTTCCTGAATCCGGTCAGATGAAGGTTTCCACCGACACACCAAAGCGTTCGGCCAACCAGCGGATCTGCCGCAGGTTGAGCTGACGCTTGCCGCTCAGAATCTCGGATACCACCGATTGGGTGCCGACACCGGGCAAGTCGCTTTGGGTCAGACCGTGGTCGCGCATCAAGTAGCCAAGAATGTCGGCCCCACTGGGCTTCGGCATAGGGTGATGTTTGTGATCCCACTCCTCAATCCAGTCACCGATGATATCCACCAGACTCATGAGCGGATGGGACTCATCATCGCCGGTCATCTCAAGCAACTCGTCCAGCGCCTGCGCCAGCAAGTCATAATCGTCTTCGTTTTTCGGTTTACGAAGTAACGGCGAAACGAACTCCCAATGCTCCGCAGCTCTCTTAATCAGGACACTCATGCTCTTTCCTCCTTCCATTTTCCGCGGTCATATTCGCGGTGATCCAGCACATGCTTGATATAAAGCTTTTGCGATCGATACCTGACAAAAGCGATCAGCCGCAGCTTGTTGCCACCAATATCAAAAACATGAAACTCACCCACCTTGTCGACGGCAGGAAACAAGGCCCTCATCGCCGCAAAATCCTGCGGCTTACTTCCTTTGACCAATTGATACCAATGATCCAGTGCAGTAGCTGCCCTTGGCCATTTGGTAGCGGCTTCACGTATTCGTTTTTCGGTGATGACATGCATGCAACATCCTTATCGCATTCTGCTATGGGGAGTTAATCACAGATCAAAAATATCGCAAGTTGCGATATCCACTACAAGACCAGTGGCCTGATCGAGTAGGACTCAGCCTAGTTTTATCGCCGCCCCCTGCACGATTGAAAATGTGAGCAGACGTCTCCAAATAGGACTAATCGGATTCTTCACAGGACCACCTACATGTCTGACCCACTGCTCATCCCCTGCCCCCACTGCAACGGCCTCAACCGCATTCCCGCCGAGCGCCTCAACGACCATCCAAAATGCGGACGCTGCAAGGCCGAAGTCCTGCTGAACAAGCCTTTCGAATTGAAACAGGGCGACTATGCCAGCCAGATCAAGGGCGACCTGCCGTTGCTGGTGGACGTGTGGGCGGACTGGTGCGGGCCGTGCAAGTCGTTTGCGCCGGTGTTTGAGCAGGCGGCGGCGCAACTGGCGGGCAAATGCCGATTGGCCAAGCTGGACAGCGAGGCGAATCAGCAGCTGTCGGCACAGCTGGGGATTCGTTCGATTCCGAGCCTGATTCTGTTCAAGAACGGCCGGGAAGTTGCACGCCAGAGCGGGGCCTTCCCGTTACCGCAATTGATGAGCTGGTTGCGCAGTCAGGGCATCTGAGTCGCCCTGACAGGTTTTCAGGCATTTTCCAGCAGGTTATGCAGCTCGACGAATTGCTGGGTCAGCTTGTGTCGTGGGTCGAGGTGGATCAGCGGTGTGTTGGCCTGGTGAGATTCGCGCATGCGCACCGAGCTTGCCAGATACACCGGCAACACCGGCAGGCCTTCGGCGATCAGTTCGTCGAGGATTTGCTGCGGCAGGCTGGCACGGGCCTGAAACTGGTTGACGACAATGCCTTCCACTTCCAGCCCTTCGTTATGGTCCTCCTTCAGTTCTTCGATTTCCGCCAGCAGGCCGTACAGCGCCTGACGCGAGAAACTGTCGCAATCGAAGGGAATCAGCACACGATCGGCGGCAATCAACGCTGAAACCGCATAGAAATTCAGCGCTGGCGGGGTATCGAGGTAAATCCGGTCGTAGTCTTCGCTCAGCTCTTCAAGCAACTTACGCAGCTTGTTGATCTTGTGCTTGGCTTCAAGCTTTGGCTGCAAGTCCGCCAGCTCGGCGGTGGCGGTAATGACATGGAGGTTATCGAACGGGGTTTCGTAGATGTCGACCTGATTCTTTTTGGAGAACGGCCCGGAAGACAGCGTCTGCTTGAAGAAATCGGCGATGCCCATCGGAATATCGCTACCGGTGAGCCCCGTCAGGTACTGAGTGGAGTTGGCCTGGGCATCGAGGTCCACCAACAGGGTGCGAAAACCCTCGCTGGCACTGACTGCCGCCAGATTGCAGGCAATGCTGGATTTGCCAACGCCACCTTTCTGATTGAACACCACGCGCCGCATGTCAAAACCTCCGTGTATCAAAGAATGACCGAGTGTAGTGGTCCACGGTATGGCTACGCTACCTCACCAGTGCAAGGACTACACAGTCAGTTGCCTTCTCTTGCATGAAAAGCCCTGAGCGCCCCGGCGGTTCGACGCCAGAACCGACAGACGGGGTAATAATTCTGTGAATAGTTGCCAATCATTCAATTTTTGCGAACCTGCCGCTTCATCTTCTGAGCAAAATGTAACCAGCATTTGCTACACGTTCCCGGCACCGGGATAATGCGCGCCACTCGGCGGCAAACGCCGCGCAGGGTGAGTCTCGGCTCTCGGCCACTCCCCGCGTCAAGTAAGCCTGTGAGGGCGGGATGAATGTCTGTGATCAACTTCAACATCGCCCAATGGCGCGCCTGGGCCCCGGGGCTTGATAGCGTGTCCGATTGGCAGGCCTGGTGCCGACAACCGGTCGTGCTGCCGGACAGCGATGCCGCTCCCGACGTTTCCTTTCTGCCGGCCATGCAGCGTCGACGGCTCAGCCGTCTGGCGCGCATGGCATTCAGTGTCGGCTGGCCTTTGGCCGAAGGTCGGCAGGATCTGCCATTGGTCTTTGTTTCCCGTCACGGCGAAACGCCCCGCACCGTCGATATTCTCAGTGATCTGGCCGCCGACCAGCCGCTGTCGCCGACCCGGTTCAGCTTATCGGTGCATAACGCGATCATTGGCTTGTGGTCGATCATGCGGGGTGAAACCAGCGAAATGACCGCCCTGGCCGCCGCAGGCGATGGCCTGGAACACGGCATGCTTGAAGCTGCCGCGCTGCTGGCTGAAGGCGCTCGCGCGGTACTGCTGGTGGTCACCGAAGAGAAGCCACCCGAGGCTTACTCGACCTGGATCGACGACGTGCCGTTCCCTTATGCCGTCGGCTTGCTGATCACACCCGGTACCGACTGGCAGTTGTCCCTGAACAGCCCCTCGGATGCGTTGTCCAAACCCCGCTGGCCTCACGCGCTGAATCTGCTGTGTGCGCTGCTCGGCCAGCAAACCACCTGCCAACATGCCTGGAAAAATCGTGTATGGACCTGGCAACGCAACCCATGACCGAAAAGAACCGCGACGCCTATTACTGGCGCCTGCTGGCCACCGCCGCAAGCTTCGCCCTGTTCGGGCTTGGCGGGTTGTGCCTGCGCGTGGTTGTTTTCCCCCTGCTCGCCTGCCTGCCGGGCGATGCCCGGACCCACCGGCTGCGCGCGCGGCAGACGGTCAGCCGCTGCTTCTGGTTTTTCGTGCAATTCATGAACCGCGCCGGCGTGCTCACCTATGACATTCAAGGCGCCGAGAAACTCGGGCGCCCGGGACAGATGATCATCGCCAATCACCCGTCGCTGATCGACGTGGTGTTCCTGATCGGGCTGGTGCGTCACGCCAACTGCGTGGTCAAGCAGAGTCTCTGGGAAAACCCCTTCACCCGCGGCCCGCTGCGGCGCACCGAATACATCAGCAACGACGGCAGCATGGACATGCTCGATGCCGCCGCCGACGCCCTCAAAGAGGGTCAAACCCTGATCATCTTTCCCGAAGGCACCCGCACCCAGCCGGGCCAGGCGCCGGCCTTTCATCGGGGGGGAGCGGCAATTGCCGTGCGGGGTGCGAAAATCCTCACCCCCGTGGTGATCAAGGTCAGTCCGACCACATTGACCAAGGCCGAGCCCTGGTATCGGATCCCAAAGCGTCGCGTGCACTTCAGTTTCCGCGTCGGGGCCGATATAGACCCACAAGCCTTCGCCGCGCTGGGCCCAGCCCCACAGGCCTCGCGCAAGCTCAACGATTATCTGCATTCTTACTTTATCAAGGAGCTCGCCGAAGATGAGCGATCTGCACCGTGAAATCAAAGACCTGATCATCGACGCCCTGGGCCTCGAAGACATCAGCGCCGAAGACATCGGCAACGACCAGACGCTGTTCGGCGAAGGCCTGGGCCTGGACTCGGTGGACGCACTGGAGCTGGGCCTGGCCATCCAGAAAAAGTACGGCATCAAAATCGATGCCGACGCCAAAGACACCCGCAACCACTTCAGCAACGTGGCGAGCCTTGCGGCGTTCGTCACTGCAAAACAGGCAGCTTGAGACCGGACCATGCAAACTCGTGACGACATTTTCAACACCCTGCGCGATGCCTTGGTCGAGCTTTTCGAACTGGACCCTGAGCGTGTGAGCCTGGAATCCAACCTGTATCAGGACCTGGAAATCGACAGCATCGATGCGGTCGACCTGATCGATCACATCAAACGCCAGACCGGCAAGAAAATCGCCGCCGAAGAATTCAAATCGGTGCGTACCGTCAGCGACGTGGTCGAGGCGGTCTACCGTCTGGTTCAACCGGCCGCATGAGCCGATTGATCGGCCTCGGCCTGCTGCTGGCGGGCCTGCTGTACCCCTTCGCGGTGTATTTCGGCATGGAGCACTTTGCGCCGTGGCAGTTCGGCCTGCTGCTGGGCAGCCTGTGGCTGGCCCGTGCGCTGACCGGCCGGCACCGTCCGGGCAGCTCGTGGATGGCCACTGTCGCCATCGTTTTCTGCCTGCTGCTGGCGCTGTTCGACAGTCCGGTGCTGCTGCGTTGGTATCCGGTATTGATCAGCGGTTTCATGCTGGCATTGTTCGGGTTGAGCCTGAAATACGGCCCACCCATGGTCGAGCGCCTGGCCCGCCTGCGCGAGCCGGATTTGCCGGCCAAGGGCATTCGCTATACACGCCAGGTGACCATCGCCTGGAGCGTGTTTTTTCTCTGCAACGGTTTGTGTGCTGCTGCCCTGACACTGTGGGCGCCGCTGAGTTGGTGGATGCTGTACACCGGCCTGATTTCCTACGGATTGATAGGCCTGATGTTTGCCATTGAATGGCTGATACGACAACGGGTACGAGGCCGCCCATGAATTGGATAAAACTTGAGCATTTGTTGCTCAAGCCCGAGCCGGAACGCGGCGTAACGGCCGAACCGGCGTTGAACCACACGCAGCTCTGCGAGCAGGCCCTGAGCCTGGCAGCCGGCCTGCAAGCCCAGGGAGCGCAGCGTATTGCCGTGCACCTTGAAGACGCCGCCGATCTGGCGATTGCCCTGTTGGGCGCCTGGCGTGCCGGGGTCAGCGTGTTGTTGCCGGCCGACCTGCAACCACAGACCCGTCAACGCTGGTCGAGCGAAGTGGATGTGTGGCTGACCGATCAGCCTGACGATGCGCAGCTGAGCGACTATCGGCATTCACCGCTGAGTGCCGTTGCATTGGATCTGGATCAATGTCGACTGAGCCTGTGCACGTCCGGCTCCAGCGGTGAGCCGAAGCGCATCGAGAAATCCCTGCGGCAACTGGCCGATGAAGTCGACGCCCTGGAACAGCTGTGGGGTGCCGATCTCGGTCCGGCGTGCATCATCGGCAGCGTCGCCACCCAACACATCTACGGCTTGCTGTTTCGGGTGCTGTGGCCGCTGTGCGCCGGGCGGCCGTTTGTGCGCAAGCAACTGGCTTTCCCCGAAGACCTGCAACGCGCCAGCCGCGAACATTCTGCCTTCGCCTGGGTTGCCAGCCCGGCGCTGCTCAAGCGTATGGGCGACAATCTCGATTGGCCAGCCCTGAGCGCGGTGCGCCGGGTATTTTCTTCTGGTGGCGCGTTGCCGACCGAAGCCGCGCAGAGCCTGCACCAACGCCTGCATCAATGGCCGACCGAAATATTCGGCAGCTCGGAAACCGGCGGCATTGCCTGGCGCCAGGGCGAAACGCTCTGGCAGCCATTTGCGGATGTAGAACTGAGTCAGGACCGCGATGGCGCGCTGCTTATCGCCTCGCCGTACTTGCCCTCCGGTCATATCGAACATACCGCCGATGCTGCACGGATCGCCGCTGACGGGCGTTTCGAGCTGCTTGGAAGGCTGGACCGGATCGTCAAACTGGAAGAAAAACGCATCTCGCTGCCGATGCTGGAGCAGGCGCTGACAGCCCACGACTGGGTCGCCGAAGCGCGGCTTGGCGTTGTCCAGGAAAACCGCGCCTCTCTGGGAGCGTTGCTGGTCCTGAGCGACGCGGGCCTGCATGCCCTGCGCAATCAGGGTCGACGCACGCTCACCGAACAATTGCGCCAACACCTGAGCCAGCATTGTGAAGCGCTGGCCCTGCCAAGACGCTGGCGTTTGCTGCGGCAAATGCCGCTGAACGCCCAAGGCAAACTGCCCCAGACCGACGTCGAAGCGCTGCTGCTGGCGCCACGCCCCAAGGCGCCGGAGGTCTTGGAACAGACCGAAACCGAAGGCGAGTGGAGCCTGCAACTGGCTGTGCCGCCGGATCTTGCCTATTTCAGCGGCCACTTCCCCACCGCCCCGGTTTTGCCCGGTGTGGTGCAGGTGGAATGGGCGCTGAACCTCGGCCAGCATTTGATGAACCTGCCGGAAAAATTTGCCGGCATGGAAGTGCTGAAGTTCCAGCAACTGGTGCGTCCGGGCGATGAAGTCCAGCTGCACCTGCGCTTCGACCCGGTTCGCAGCAAGCTGTATTTCGCCTATCGCAACGAAACCGCCACCTGCTCCAGCGGACGAATCTTGCTGGAGGCTGCGCATGCATAGCCCCTGCGCAGTCATCCCCGTCTACAACCACGAAACCGCGATCACCACCGTGGTCGACGCGCTGATCGCCAGCAACCTGCCGTGCATTCTGGTGGACGACGCCAGCAGCCCGGCGTGCGCCAGAGAGCTTGATCGACTGGCCCAACGCGAAATGGTCTACCTGATCCGTCTTGCTGCGAATGAAGGCAAGGGCGGAGCAGTGATGACCGGCCTGCGCGAAGCGTCGCGCCTGGGTTTCAGCCACGCCTTGCAGGTGGACGCCGACGGCCAGCATGACTTGCACGACGTGCAGCGGTTTATCGAGCACTCGCGCGCCCACCCTTACGCGGTGATCTGCGGCTATCCGCAGTACGACACCAGCGTGCCCAAGGGTCGCCTGTACGCCCGCTACCTGACCCACGTCATGGTCTGGATCAACACCCTGTCGTTGCAGATTCGCGATTCCATGTGTGGCTTCCGTGTTTATCCGTTGCCACCGGTTCTGGCGTTGATCGACACCGCGAAGATCGGCAAACGCATGGATTTCGACTCGGACATTCTGGTGCGCCTGGCCTGGCGCGGGCAGCCGATGCAGTGGCTGCAAACCAAGGTTCATTACCCGCTGGACGGTGTTTCGCATTTCCGCATGTTCCACGACAACGTGCTGATTTCGAGCATGCACACCCGACTGTTCTTCGGCATGTTGTTGCGCTCGCCGATGATCCTCTGGCGACGGTGGCGCGCATGAACGCAGAAAAGCAACACTGGGCCGATCGCGAGGAACGCGGCAGTTTCTGGCTGATGAAGTTCACCGCGCTCGCCGCCAAAGTGCTCGGTCGCCGGCTGTTGAGCCCGTTGTTGTACGGCATCGTCCTGTACTTTTTCCTGTTCGGCCGCAGCGCCCGCCATAGCGCCTGGCAATACCAGCAACGGCTCGCCGACTGGAGCGGTCGCAGCGAATTGCGCCCGACCCATTGGCGGGTGTTCGGCCAGTTCATGGCCTTCGCCGATTCCATGCTCGACAAGCTAGACGTGTGGAACGGCAAGCTGAGCATCGAGCAAATCGAAATCATCGACCCGGCGCTGCTGCGCAACCAGTTGCGCGGTACACGCGGGCAGATGCTGGTGGGCGCGCACCTGGGCAATCTCGAAGTCTGCCGCGCTCTGGCCGAGATCGGCGAAAAGGTCACCATGAACGTGCTGGTGCACACCAAGCACGCCGAACAGTTCAACCGTTTGCTGGGCGAGGCTGGTGCAACCAATCTGCGCCTGATCCAGGTCAGCGAACTGGACCCGGTGATCATGCTGCAACTGCACGAACGCCTGAAGCGCGGCGAGTGGCTGGCGATTGCCGGCGACCGCGTGCCGCTGCATGGCGGGCGCAGCGTGACCGTGGATTTTCTCGGCCATCCGGCCAGATTCCCTCAAGGCCCGTGGCTGTTGGCCGGCCTGCTGAAATGCCCGATCAATCTGCTGCTGTGCCTGAAAAAGCCCGACGGCGACTATCGACTGACCATTGAACCCTTCGCTGACGCAATCACCTGGAAGCGCAGCGACCGTGAACAGGTCATTCATCAGTGGGCCTCCCGCTACGCCGAACGCTTGGGTCACTATTGCCTCGAAGCGCCCCAACAATGGTTCAACTTTTACCCTTTCTGGAAGACCGATGACGACGCCAACGCTTGAGCCGGTAACCTTCGGCGAACTCCCTTTGCGCATCGAAGACGTGCTGGCCTTGGCCAACCGTCAGGCGCCGACGCAGTTGCAGAGCGACCCTGCGTACCGCGAGCGCATTGCCAAAGGGGCACGGTTCCTCGATTCCCTGCTGGACAAGGAAGGCGTGATCTATGGCGTGACCACCGGCTATGGCGATTCTTGCGTGGTGGCAGTGCCGCTGCATCACGTCGAGGCGCTGCCGCAGCACCTGTACACGTTCCACGGCTGCGGGCTGGGCAAACTGCTCGATGCCCAAGCCACCCGTGCGGTGCTGGCGGCGCGTTTGCAGTCGCTGTGCCACGGCGTTTCCGGGGTTCGGGTGGAGCTGCTGGAACGCCTGCAAGCGTTCCTCGAACACGACATTCTGCCGCTGATTCCGGAAGAGGGTTCGGTGGGTGCCAGCGGTGATCTGACGCCACTGTCCTACGTCGCCGCCACGTTGTCCGGCGAACGCGAAGTGATGTTCCGCGGCGAACGCCGCCAGGCTGCCGACGTGCATCGCGAACTCGGCTGGCAGCCGCTGGTGCTGCGTCCGAAAGAAGCCCTGGCGCTGATGAACGGTACCGCCGTGATGACCGGCCTCGCCTGCCTTGCCTTCGCCCGCGCCGATTATTTGCTGCAACTGGCCACGCGCATCACCGCGCTGAACGTGGTCGCACTGCAGGGCAACCCGGAGCATTTCGACGAGCGCCTGTTCGCCACCAAACCGCATCCGGGGCAGATGCAAGTCGCCGCGTGGCTGCGCAAGGATCTGGCGATCGATGCGCCAACCGCGCCGCTGCATCGCCTGCAAGACCGTTACTCCCTGCGTTGTGCGCCACACGTGCTGGGTGTGTTGGCCGACAGCCTGAACTGGCTGCGTTCGTTCATCGAGATCGAACTCAACAGCGCCAACGACAACCCGATCATCGACGCCGAAGCCGAACGTGTGCTGCACGGTGGGCACTTCTACGGCGGCCACATCGCGTTCGCCATGGACAGCCTGAAAAACCTTGTGGCCAACGTCGCCGACCTGCTGGACCGGCAGCTCGCGCTGCTGGTGGACGAGCGTTACAACCACGGTTTGCCGAGCAACCTGTCCGGCGCAACGGCCGAGCGCGCCATGCTCAATCACGGCTTCAAGGCCGTGCAGATCGGCACCAGCGCCTGGACCGCCGAAGCGCTGAAAAACACCATGCCGGCCAGCGTTTTCTCGCGCTCTACCGAGTGCCACAACCAGGACAAGGTCAGCATGGGTACCATCGCCGCGCGCGATGCGATTCGTGTTTTGGAGCTGACTGAACAGGTCGCCGCCGCCACGTTGCTCGCCGCTAACCAAGGCGTATGGCTGCGCGGTCAGGCCGAAGATGCGCGACCGTTGCCACCAGCGCTCGCGGCCATGCATGAAGAGTTGGGCAAGGACTTCCCCCCGGTCATCGAAGACCGCGCGCTGGAAGGCGAACTGCGCCTGTGCCTGCAACGAATCGCCAAACAACACTGGAGGCTGCATGCGTAGCAAGGGAGTGCTGCACACCGATACGGAAATCCTCGTGCCGTTCTTTGACGTCGACAGCATGCACGTCGTCTGGCACGGCCATTACGTCAAATACCTGGAAATCGCCCGCTGCGCGTTACTGGACAAGATCGGCCACAACTACAGCGCGATGTCCGAGTCGGGCTACGCCTGGCCGGTGATCGACCTGCAGCTGCGCTATGTGCGCGGCGCAGTGTTCGGCCAGAAACTGAACGTGCGCGCCAATCTGGTGGAGTGGGAGAACCGGTTGAAGATCAACTACCTGATCAGCGACCTGCAAACCGGCGAACGCCTGACCCGTGCTGTTTCCGTACAGGTCGCGGTCGACATGAGCAACCGCGAAATGCAACTGGCTTCGCCGAAGGTCTTCACCGATGCGGTCGAAAGGATGCTCGCATGAACCGGATATTCAAATGTCTCGGCGCTTTGGCGCTACTCGGATTGTCCTCCATCGCTCAAGCCTTCGACCTGCAACAACTCAGCGATCAACTGGCCAAGCCCGATGTCATCCGCGGCAGCTTCATCCAGGAAAAACACCTGCGCGCCCTGCCCCAGCCGCTGACCAGCAAAGGCACTTTCGTCCTGGCGAAAAACCACGGTCTGCTGTGGCTGCTGAAAACACCGCTGCAACAGGATTACCGCATTACCGACAAAGGCATTGCCCGGCGGGATGCCGCCGGTTGGCAAATGCTCCCGGGCAAGAGCGCCGGCGCCGAGCAGAACCGCTTGTTCCTCGCCGTGCTGCAAGGCGACAGCAGCGGCCTGCAACGGGATTTCGAACTGTCGCTGAGCGGCGACGCACAGAACTGGAAACTGACGTTGCTGCCGCGCTCAATGTTGCTCAAGCAAGTGTTCAACCAGATCAACATTACCGGTGGCGAACTGGTGCACAGCATCGAACTGCTGGAAACCCAGGGCGACAGCACCTTGTTGCGCATGCAGGACAGCACCAGCGCCCAACCGCTGAGCGACGCGGAGCAACATGACTTTGCCCAGTGAACGCAGACTGCCGTGGCTGTTCCTGATCCTGCTGCTGGCAGTGCTGGCGCTCGCCGGTTGGCAATGGCGTAACGGCGCTCCGCTGTCGGCCAACCTGATGGAACTGGTCCCCGGCACCGCGCCGGACGCGTTGGAACTGCGCGCCGAACAGCGCATGCAGGAGCCGTTGAACCGCGAAATGCTGGTGCTGGTCGGCCATAAGAGTCGTGAACAAGCCATCGCCATGGCGCAAAAGCTGGGCGATCAATGGCAAGCCAGCGGCCTGTTCGAAAAGGTCCAGTGGAACCTGCAAGCCGACTTGCCGGCACTGCGCACGCAACTGCTGCAAGGTCGATTGGCAATGCTTTCGGCGGACGATCGGCAGCAGCTGATCGAGCATCCCGACGCCTTTATTCAACAACGGGTGCAGGCGCTGTTCGATCCCTTCACCGGTTTCAGCCTGGTGCCGAGCCAGGATGACTGGCTGGGCCTGACCGGACGCATCCAGAACAGCCAGCCGCAGCACGGCGCGGTGCAACTGGACATCGGCAGCGGCGCGTTGATTGCCGATGCCGACGGCAAGAGCTGGGTGCTACTGCGCGCACGAACCACCGGTAACGCCTTCGACATGAACCTGCCGCTGCAAGTGGCCGACCTGCTCCAGCTCAGTCGCGAAGAAGCAGCCAAGGCTGACGTGCAACTGATGGCTGCCAGCGGCTTGCTCTACGCAGCCAACGGCCAGCGACAAGCGTCCCGCGAAATGACCTGGGTCGGCGGCGGCGCCACTGTCGGCATCCTGTTGTTGCTGCTGTTGGCCTTCCGTCGTTGGCGTGTGTTGCTGGCGTTTGTTCCGGTGCTGGTGGGCATGCTGTTTGGCGCGGTGGCCTGCGTGGCGTTGTTCGGCCACATGCATGTGATGACTTTGGTGCTGGGTTCGAGCCTGATCGGCGTTGCCGTGGATTACCCGCTGCATTACCTGTCCAAAAGCTGGAGCCTGAAACCCTGGCACGCCTGGCCGGCGCTGCGCCTGACCTTGCCGGGCCTGACCCTGAGCCTGATCACCAGCGCCATCGGTTACCTGGCCCTGGCCTGGACACCGTTCCCGGCGCTGACGCAGATTGCGGTGTTCTCCGCTGCCGGTTTGCTCGGTGCTTATTTGTCCGCCGTATGCCTGCTGCCAGCGTTGCTCAAAGGCGCCGATCTACGTCCGGCGCAATGGCCGCTGCGGGTTTCCGAGTTTTTGCTGGGGCGCCGCGAAGCACTGCTCAAATACCTGAGTACACCGGTCCTGCTGGCCCTGCTGATTGCCTTTTGCATCGGTGGACTTTTGCAGCTCGAAACGAAAAACGACATCCGCCAGTGGGTCAGCGCTCCACAGCAATTGACCGACGAAGCGCAGACCATCGCGCGGATTACCGGTTATCAGCCCACCAGCCAATTCTTCCTGGTGCAAGGCGCCAACCAACAGCAATTGCTCGAACGATCGAGCGCCTTGAGTGAGCGTCTGGATCAGTTGGTCAACCTGGAAAAACTTCAGGGCTACCTGTCGCTCAACCAATTGATCAACCAGCCAAGCGATCAGCAACAAGTCCGCGAAGCCTTGGGCAAGCTGCCACAGTTTTGGCAGCCGCTGCAGGATGTCGGCGTGCCGGTCGAGGCCCTGCAAGCGGAATTGACCAGGCTTCAGGCACTGCCTGTTGAAGACATCGACGCAGCACTGGCCGGACCGCTGGCGGAACCTTATCGCCTGTTGTGGCTGGGGCCGACTGATGACGGCGTTGCGGCGATGGTCAGCCTGCAAGGCATCAACAACCCGACCTTGCTGCAAGTCCAGGCTGAGGATTTGCCGGGCGTAGTGCTGGTGGATCGACTGGGCGAGCTGAACAGCGTCTTCGCCGCCACCCAGATCAGCGCCGCTGAACTGAAACTCGCCTCCTGCGTACTGATCGTGCTGGTGCTGATACTGCCGTTCGGCTTTGGCGGCGCATTGCGCATCGTGTCCCTGCCGCTGCTGGCTGCACTGTGCAGTCTGGCCAGCCTTGGTTGGCTGGGGCAGCCGGTGACCCTGTTCAGCCTGTTCGGCCTGTTGCTGGTGACGGCAATCAGCGTCGACTACGCGATTCTCATGCGTGAACAGGTCGGCGGCGCCGCCGTGAGCCTGCTGGGCACCTTGCTGGCGGCGCTGACCACATGGTTGTCGTTCGGCTTGCTGGCGGTCTCAAGTACGCCAGCGGTGAGCAACTTCGGCCTGTCGGTGAGCCTGGGCCTGATCTTCAGCTTCCTGCTCGCCCCATGGGCCGGTCGACAAGTGCATGCACTCCCCGTCACAGAGCCGGCAGCATGATGATCGCGCTGTTTTGGGCGATGGCCCTGGCACTGTTCGCGGTGGCGACCCGCGTTGGCCGCCACATCGGCCTGATCCCGATCGTCAGCCAATTGCTGCTGGCGACCCTCGGATTGCCGCTGTTGATGTACTTCTGGATCGAACCGCAATGGCAACTGAGCGGCGCGACACTGGTGTCGCCGGACTGGCTGAAAAACCTCTACAGCCTGAGTTTCGCGTTGCTGCTGGGCTACATCCTCAGCGACGTGATCGACCTGCAACTGGATCGCCAGAGCCTGAAAATCGCCCTGCCGAGTTTCTGCATTCCGTTTGCCTGCGGCCTGGTCACGGCGGTCTGGCTGTTGCCGCCGCAACCGTGGATCAGCTCGCTGGCGGTCGGCCTGCTGTTCGCCATTACCGCGATCCCGGTGTTGTATCTGTACCTGCGGCATATCGATTACCCGCCCGCCGCCACCCGGCGACTGGTGCAAACGGCGATCCTGATCGACCTCGTCTGCTGGACCCTGTTCGCCTTGGCCCAAGGCAGCCTGCACCTGAGCAGTTTGTTGCTGCCCTTGGTTGGCGCGTGCCTGCCGGTGCTGCTGCGACTGCTCGGCCTGCGCCAGTTGTGGCTGTACAGCCTGGGCTTCTTCGCATTGCTGGTGGTCGCTGAACACTACAAGCTCAATGCGCTGATTTTCGGCATCGGTTATGTGCTGATCATGGCCGCGCTGAAAGCCCCACTGGTCCTGCCGCTGCCAGCCGTTTGGATGAGCCGCTTGCAGACGTACATCGCCATCCCGCTGATCCTCACGTTCGGCATCGTGCAGATCAACGTGCACAGCGCGATGGACAGCCTCGGCTGGATGCAACTGGTCGCCCTGCTGCTGTTGCCGATGCTGAGCAAACTGCTGGGCAACTGGCTCGGCCTCGGCTGGGCCGGGGCCTCGTTCAAGGGCGCCAGCCGCTGGCGGGAAAGTGTGCTGCTGAACATCCGTGGCTTGAGCGAGATCGTTTTTCTCAACCTGCTGCTGCAACAGCAACTCATCAGCCCGCCGCTGTACTTTGCCCTGATGCTGATGGGCCTGATCGCTACACTGCTGCCAGCCCTGACCGGCATGCACCGTATCCCCCTGAAAGCCGCTGTCCCCGCAAGGAGCCCCCATGCCAACCGTTGAGATGGAATGCCGCCAGGTCGTGATCATCGGCGCCGGACCTTCCGGCGCCATCGCCGCCGCGTTGCTCAAGCGCAAGGGACACGATGTGCTGGTGATCGAGCGTCAGCATTTTCCACGTTTTTCCATCGGTGAAAGCCTGTTGGCCCATTGCCTGGATTTCGTCGAAGAAGCGGGCATGCTCGACGCCGTCAACGCGGCCGGCTTCCAGGTGAAAACCGGCGCCGCCTTTGCCTGGGGTGAGCGTTACAGCGCGTTCGATTTCGGCGAGACGTTCAGCCACGGCAAATCAACGACATTTCAGGTCCAGCGCGCCGATTTCGATAAGCTGCTGGCCGATCAGGCCGCGCTGCAAGGCGTGGAGATCCGCTATGGCGAAACCATCGTCAGTGTCGACATTGCCCCGGGAAAACCGCAGCTCGGCGTGCGCCGCGAAGACGGTAGCGAGTACCGCATCGAGGCTGACTTCCTGCTCGATGCGAGCGGTTACGGCCGCGTGCTGCCGCGCTTGCTCGACCTCGAGGCGCCGTCGAACTTCCCGGTGCGCCAGGCCGTGTTCACTCACGTCGAAGACCGTATCGACCTCCCGGCCTTCGACCGCAGCAAGATCCTGGTGACCACTCATCCGACCCAGCGCGACGTGTGGTTCTGGACCATCCCGTTCAGCAACGGGCGCTGCTCGGTCGGCGTGGTCGCCGCAGAGGAGCGTTTCGCAGGCCGCAGCGACAATCTGGACGAGTGCCTGCGCGGCTTTATCGCCGAGACGCCAAGCCTGGCCCGCGTGTTGCAAAATGCGCAGTGGGACACCGAGGCGCGAACCATCGGCGGTTACTCGGCCAACGTCAAAACCCTGCACGGCCCGGGCTTCGCGCTGCTGGGCAATGCCGCGGAATTCCTCGACCCGGTGTTTTCCTCCGGCGTGACCATCGCCATGCGTTCGGCGAGCATGGCTGCCGGGGTTTTACACCGCCAGTTGCAAGGTGAAACGGTCGACTGGCAACGCGAGTTCGCCGAACCGCTCAAGCGTGGCGTCGACACCTTCCGCTGCTACGTCGAAGGCTGGTACGCCGGGACCTTTCAGGACGTGATTTTTTATCCGGAAAGTACCGCTGACATCCGCCGCATGATCAGCTCGATCCTCGCCGGTTATGCCTGGGATGAGCGCAACCCGTTCGTCGCCGAACCCAAACGCCGACTGCGGATGCTGTCGGAACTCTGTGCAAGGGATGCCACATGAGCTATTTGAGCAACACTTACGTCGAAGAGACTCGCTTCGGCCTCTGGTTCCTGCGCAGCCACACCTGGCAGCATCACGTGCTGCGCGTGGCGATCAACGATTTGCGCAGCCTGTTCAGCGAAACGCTGCCCAGTAGCCCGGTGCTGCTGGACGCCGGTTGTGGTCAGGGCAAGTCATTCCGCTATCTGCAACAGACCTTCATGCCCGAGCGTCTGATCGGCGTGGACGCCGACCCGCACAGCCTGAACCAGAGTGGCGAAGAAGCGGTCAATCAGGGTATTGCTGTGGAGTTGATCGGCAGCGATTGCGCGACGCTTGCCGTACCCGACGCCAGCGTCGATCTGCTGTTCTGTCATCAGACGTTCCATCATCTGGTCGAGCAGGAACAGGCACTCGCCGAGTTCTATCGCGTGCTCAAGCCCGGCGGTTATCTGCTGTTCGCCGAATCCACCGAGGCCTACATTGATACCTGGGTGATTCGCTGGCTTTTCCGTCATCCGATGCACGTGCAGAAAAGTGCCGCGCAGTATCTGGAAATGATTCGCCACCAGGGTTTCGAATTCAGCGCGCAAAACGTGTCTTATCCGTACTTGTGGTGGAGCCGCGCCAAGGATTTCGGCCTGCTCGAACGCTTGGGCCTGCGCCAGCCGAAACCCTTTGGCCAGCGGGAAGAAACCCTGGTCAATGTGGTGGCGCGCAAGCCGTTGGAAGGTGTTGTGTGATGCTCATTGCCAGTCACTCAAAGTACCCAACCTGTGGGAGCGGGCTTGCTCGCGAAAGCGGTGTGTCAGTCAACATCAATGTTGAATGCACTGCCGTCTTCGCGAGCAAGCCCGCTCCCACCTGGATCACCGGCATGCTGTTGTTCGGCATCGTTCTTTTGCTCAGCGCCTGCGCCAGCCAGCCGCCGCTGCCCGAGCAAACGCCAAGCCTGTCGTTGCCGTTGCAGCTGCACATCCAGCGCCTGCAAGCCGAACAGCGTCAGGACTGGGTGCTGGTCATCCAGCGTGAAGAACCTGGCATTCGCTGGTCGATGATGGACTTGCTGGGTATTCCGCAGGCACGCCAGAAACTGGTGGGTAACCAATGGAAGGCTGATGGCCTGCTGCCGCCGAATCCGGAAGCCCGGGAATTGTTCGCAGCATTGCTGTTTGCGCTGACTCCACAAGATGAACTGTCAGGCAACTACCCCACCGCCTGGCAACACGGGATGCAACGTTCGCTGCCAGAGCGCTGGGACGTTCATTACTCACGACCATTGAGCTTCGAGTTGAACCTGCCCAAAGGCCCGAATTATCAAATCACACCCCTGAGCGGTGACACCCCATGACGGCCTACCTGAACGCCCTCGGGGTGATCTGCTCCCTGGGTCGCGACAAACAGGAAGTCGCGCGCAGCCTGTTTGCCGGCGATTGCTCCGGCATGCGCAGCGAAGCCGGTTGGGTGCCGGACCGGTCGTTGCCAGTGGGCGCGGTGGATGGCGAATTGGCGGCGATCCCCGCCGAGCTGACCCGACAACGCAGCCGCAACAACCAACTGTTGCTCGAAGCCGCCCTGCAAATTCGTCAGGACATCGACCAAGCGATTCAGACTTACGGTCGCCATCGCATCGGCGTCGTGCTCGGCACCAGCACCTCTGGCATCGACGAAGCCAGCCAGGGCCTGGCCCATTACGTTCGTGAACACCAATTCCCGCCAGAGTACGACTATCAGCAACAGGAACTCGGCGCACCGGCGGACTTCCTTGCCGACTGGCTGCAATTGAGCGGCCCGGCGTATGTGATTTCCACTGCCTGCACCTCCAGCGCCCGTGCGCTGATGAGCGCCCAGCGCCTGCTCGATCTGGGTATGTGCGACGTGGTGTTGTGCGGTGGTGTCGATACGTTGTGCAAGCTGACCCTCAATGGTTTCTCGGCGCTGGAAGCGGTGTCCGGGCAGCGCTGCAATCCGTTCTCTGTGAATCGCAACGGCATCAACATCGGCGAAGCAGCGGTGCTGTTCCTGATGAGCAAGCAGGCGGGCGACAACCCACCGATCGCCCTGCTCGGCAGCGGCGCCAGCTCCGATGCGCACCACATTTCTGCGCCGGAGCCCACGGGTCGTGGCGCCCAACAGGCGATGCGCAAGGCGTTGAGCCGGGCCAGTCTGCAACCTGAACAGATCGCCTACCTGAACCTGCATGGCACCGCCACCCAGCACAACGACGCCATGGAAAGTCAGGCAGTGGCCGCACTGTTTCCGGCCGGTGTGCCCTGCTCGTCGACCAAACCCATGACCGGCCACACCCTTGGCGCGGCTGGAGCGCTGGAGGCTGCGTTCTGCTGGTTGAGCCTGAGCGCAGACAACTTCGAGCATGCGTTACCGCCGCATATCTGGGACGGTCATGCAGACCCCGAACTGCCGGACCTGAAATGGGTGACCCCAGCCGATCGCATGGCGTCCACAAGACCTCGCTACCTGATGAGCAATTCCTTCGCCTTCGGTGGCAACAACGTCAGCCTGATTATCGGAGACGCCCCATGATTGACTGGCCGCTCGCCGAACTGCTGCCCCACGCTGGCGACATGATCTTTATCGATCAGATCCTGGCGTTCGATGAAGAGCAGATTCACACCCGCCTCACCGTCAAACCCGATGGTCTGTTCAGTCGCCCCGATGGCAGCCTGCCGGCCTGGGTCGGTATTGAGCTGATGGCCCAGAGCGTGGCCGCCTTCGCCGGCTGCCATGCGCGCCAGCGCGGCGATGCGGTGGAACTTGGCTTCCTGCTCGGCAGCCGCAAGTTCGAATGCAACGTCGAAAGTTTTCCGGCCGGCACTGAGTTGACCATCCACGGCATCCGCTCGCTGGAAGACGACAACGGCATGGGCGTGTTCGAATGCCACATCAACGCGCCGGGCATTCACGCCACCGCCCGTCTGAACGTGTATCGCCCACCTCAGGCGGCCCACTATCTTCATGAACCCCTCAGCTCTTCACAAGGAGCCCAGCCATGACTGAATCCGTACTGGTCACCGGTTCCAGCCGTGGCATCGGCCGCGCCATCG
>RCUN01000477.1_pt1 | contig 22139 bp, 17 predicted proteins | sample 2166181 | NCBI WGS metagenome assembly RCUN01 (sample SAMN09932603, study PRJNA488358) | compost metagenome | feature: garden; material: soil; isolation source: compost soil in crotononitrile-enriched culture | place: Germany: Experimental Botanical Garden Goettingen | collected 2016-01-27 | reverse complement strand
CCATAGGGCATCGTCGGCAAACTGGAAGCTTTCCGGGTCGAAATCGCTGCCGGTCAGGTAACGCTTGTCGGTGCTTTCATTGACGATATGGAACGGGACCTTTTTATCGGGATCGTGCAGGAACAGCGTTTTTAGCGGCGTTACCGTGCCTTCCTTGAAATCGATACGGTAATGGTTGAGATACAGCATGGCGTCCTGCGAGTTGGCTTTACTGCCAAAGCCGTTATCGGTCAGCACCCAGTAGGTGCCATCCGGCATGTATTTGATACCGGAATGCCCCTGCAACGGCTGGCCATTGATGGGTAGCCCGATGCCGGTCAGCCGATCGGCAGATTTTCCCGCTACGCTGCCCAGTTCGGTGATGCGTTTGCCGCTGGTGTATTTACCGCTCTGTTGCAGATCGGTTGGCGCATCCTGGGGAGCCGTGACGCTGGACTTCACCGGTAATACGGCGTGCCCGGCCAGCACGGCGGGAACTTCCTGAGCCTGCGCCCATAGCGTGGTGCTGAATGCCAAGCAACTGGCCAACAGTGCCAGGCGGGGGGGTAATTTATGCATATTGTGAATTCCCTGGTTATGGTTTTGCCCAAAGGTAAAAAGCAACGCCACTATAGGGAGCCGTAATGACAGAAATATTATGTGCCGCGTGACACCTTGTCAGCCCCTCCCTAATACCAGGTGGGCGCAGCATGCAGCGCCCCTACGTTTTGAGCCAGCGGGACGTTCAATAGCCGACCTCCCCAAAACGATCGCGGCACTCTTTGGGCGTCATGTCATAGCCTTTCTTGAACACCGAATAGAAGTATTGCAACGATGGGTAGCCACACATCTGGGAAATTTCGTTGATGGGTAACGAAGTCGCGGTGAGTAAATTGCGGGCGCGATCGAGCTTCTCTTGGTGGATGGCGTTATGGATCGTCTGGCCGGTTTCATCCTTGAAGCGTTTTTCCAGATTGGAACGGGACATTCCCACCGCATCCAGTACCTGCTCCACCTTGATCCCCTTGCAGGCATGGTAACGGATATAGTGCATGGCCTGGATCACCGCTGGGTCGCGCAGTGAACGGAAATCGGTGGACCGCCGTTCAATCACCTTCACCGGCGGCACTAGAATACGCTGTAGCGGCAGTTCGCGCTGATCAAGCAGTTGATGCAACAGCTTGGCGGCACGATAGCCCATCTGGCGTGTCCCCTGCACCACCGACGACAACGCCACGCGTGAGAGGTAACGCGTCAACTCTTCGTTATCGATGCCAATCACACAGAGCTTTTCCGGCACTGGAATATCCAGGTGCTCGCACACCTGTAACAGGTGGCGCGCCCGCGCATCGGTAACGGCTATAATCCCGGTCTGCTGGGGCAAGGTCTGCACCCAGTCAGCCAGGCGGTTCTGGGCGTATTGCCAGTTCTCCGGCGCGGTTTCCATCCCTTGATACACCACCCCTTGATACTGTTCCGCCGCCACCAACTGGCGGAAAGCCTGTTCACGCTCCTGCGCCCAGCGCTTACCCCCCTCCACCGGCAGGCCATAGAACGCAAAGCGGTTCAGCCCTTTTTCTTTCAGGTGCATAAACGCTGCTTCCACCAGCGCATGGTTATCGGTGGCGATGTAATGCACTGGCGGGTAATCCGCCTCCCGATGATAAGAGCCCCCGACGCCAACCAGCGGCACCTGGACGTTGCGCAACAGCTGCTCAATATTCCGATCGTCGAAATCGGCGATCACGCCGTCCCCCAGCCAGTCCTTGATATTATCGATTCGGCAGCGAAAATCCTCTTCGATAAAGATATCCCAATCGCTTTGCGACGCCTGTAAATACTCCCCAACGCCCTCCACTACCTGGCGGTCATACACTTTATTGGCGTTGAACAGCAGCGTAATACGGTAGCGCTTCTTAAACATGGGGGCTCCCCAGTAATAAATACGGTCACAGCTACAAGTGTGAAGCCGCGCCTAGACACGGCGTTTGGTCGCGGAATCCATCCACACCGCCAGCAGCAGGATCGCGCCTTTGACGATATATTGCCAGAACGTCGGCACGTCCAACATACTCATGCCGTTATCCAATGAGGCCATGATAAACGCCCCCATCACCGCTCCCGCCACGCTACCGATCCCCCCCGCCAGGCTGGTGCCACCGATCACGCAGGCGGCGATAGCATCCAGCTCGGCAATGTTACCGGCAGAAGGCGAACCGGCCCCCAGGCGCGAACTGAGGATCAGCCCGGCAATCGCCACCATCAGGCCGTTGATGGCAAACACCGCCAGCTTGGTACGCTCAACGTTAACCCCGGAAAGCCGCGCGGCATCGATATTACCGCCGATGGCATAAATGCGACGGCCAAAGGCGGTACGCGACGCCATAAAGATCCCAGCCAGCATCAATGCGGTCAGGATCAGCACCGGCGTTGGCACCCCACGATAGTCGTTCAGCAGGTATATTGCCCCTAATACCAGGATTGCCATAATGCTCTGCCGGGTGACATCGCCGCTCGCTGCCGCCACCGGCAAGCCCAGTTGCGTACGTCTACTACGCCGCCGCCACTGCCAGGCCACAAACAGCATCAGGCCGATAGCGCCAATGCTAAACCCCACTCCGTTGGGCAGGTAGCTCTGGCCAATCTGTGACATGGCATTGCTGGTAGGTGACACGGTGGTGCCATTGGTAATGCCGATCAGAATGCCGCGAAACGCCAACATCCCCGCCAGAGTGACGATAAACGAAGGGACTTTACGATAGGCTACCCACCAGCCATTCCACGCCCCCAGTAACAGCCCCGCCAACAGCGTGACCGCAATGGTCAACGGCAGCGGCCAGCCGAACCAGACGTCAAATATCGCCGCCACGCCCCCCAACAGCCCCATCATTGAGCCAACGGAAAGGTCGATCTCCGCCGAAATAATCACGAACACCATGCCCACCGCCAGAATGCCGGTGATCGCCGTCTGGCGCAGCAGGTTGGAGATATTACGGGCGCTGAGATAGGCCCCTTCGGTGGTAAAGGTAAAGAACAGCATGATGACGGCGATCGCCGCCAGCATCACGAACACCTGCAGGTTGACGGTTTTCAGCCCGAACGGCGGCTTTTTCGCCCCCACTGGCGGCAGGCTGGCTTCAGATTGCGTGCTTTTCAACATGTGTTTCACTCCTTAAGGCCGCTTCCATTACCTGTTCCTGGGTCAGATCGCGGTTCACCAGATCGGCTTTAATCTGCCCCTGGTGCATCACCAATACCCGATCGCTTAACCCCAGCACCTCCGGCAATTCGGAGGACACCACAATCACCGCGAGCCCCCGCTGTGCCAATTGATTGATTAATTTGTAAATCTCTTGCTTGGCACCGATATCAATGCCGCGCGTTGGCTCATCCAGAATGAGGATTTGCGGGTTCAGCAACAGGCACTTCGCCAGGATGGCTTTCTGCTGGTTACCCCCGCTGAGACGGGCAATAGCCAGCTCCGCAGAAGACGTTTTTACCCGTAACCGTGCCAGCGATTGTTGGATAGTCGCCTGCTCCTGCGCATCATCTAGCACCGTCAATGCGCCACTGAAATCCCCCAACGCCGCCAACGTGATGTTGGCCCCCACGCCCATCACCGGCACGATGCCGTCGCGCTTGCGGTCTTCTGGCACCATGGCGATGCCATATCGCATTGCCTCGCGGCAGTTGGTGATGGTGGCGGCCTGCCCTGCGATGGTGATATTGCCCTGCCAACGCCCCGCATAGGCGCCAAACAGGCACTGCATGGTTTCGGTACGCCCGGAGCCAACCAGCCCGGCCACGCCGAGGATCTCCCCACGCCGCAAAGTAAAAGACACATTATCGGCCCGGCGGATATGCCGGTTGACCGGGTGCCAGGCAGTGAGGTTTTCCACCTGCAAGACCACCTCACCGATGGTATGGGGTTCCTGCGGATACAGCTCGGTCAGTTCACGGCCAACCATCATGGCGATGATATCGTCCTCACTCATCTCCGCCGCAGGCCGGGTGCCAATGTGCTTGCCATCGCGGATCACGCAGATAAAGTCCGAGATCGCTTTCACCTCGTTGAGCTTGTGCGAAATATAGATACAGGCGATCCCGTGATCGCGCAGATCCGCAATGATCGCCAGCAACGTGGCGGTTTCACTTTCGGTCAATGAGGCGGTGGGCTCATCGAGTACCAGCAGGCGCACCTGTTTGTTCAAGGCCTTGGCGATCTCTACCAGTTGCTGTTGGCCCAACCCCAGTTCACCCACGCGGGTATTGGGGTCAACCTCCAGCTTGACCTGCGCCAGCATGCGCTGGCAGCGCAGGTACATGTTGTCGTAATCCATCACCCCATAGCGGCCCCACTCGTTGCCGAGAAACAGGTTCTCCAGCACCGTCATCTGCTTCACCAGGGCCAATTCCTGGTGAATGATGGCGATGCCTTTCTGCTCGGTGTCGCGAATGGTTTTCGCCGTAACGATCTCGCCCGAAAAATAAATATCGCCCTGATAACTGCCGTGCGGATATATTCCGCACAGCACTTTCATCAAGGTGGATTTTCCTGAGCCATTTTCACCGCACAAGGATAATACCTGCCCTGCCTCCAAGTGCAGGCTGACATTATCCACGGCTTTCACTGCGCCGAATTGTTTAGTGATATTTCGCATTTCTAACAGGCAGGGCATTATTCATTCCCCCCAGATGGCATGGTCATTAATTAAGGTCCGATTGCTTATGGAAACCATCGGCAATAATCGTACTCTCGATATTCGTTTTATCCACCTGTACCGGGGTTAATAGCCAGGCCGAAACCTCTTTACTGCCATTATTTAATTTGGCGTTGGACTTGGGTTGTTCCCCTTTGCCCAGCTGCACGGCGATATCCGCCGCTTCGTCGGCCAGTTTGCTGATCGGTTTATAGACCGTCATGGTCTGGGTGCCCGCTACGATGCGTTTTACCGCTGCCAGATCGGCGTCCTGGCCAGAGATCGCCACCTTGCCCGCCAGCCCTTGCGCAGCGAGTGCCTGAATGGCTCCACCGGCGGTAGCATCGTTGGAGGCCACGACCGCATCGATATGGTTATTGTTGGCCGTCAGAGCGTTTTCCATAATCTTCAGCGCGTTTTCCGGCAGCCAGCCGTCGGCCCACTGATCGCCCACCACTTTGATCTTGCCGCTGTCGATCAGCGGTTGCAGCACGGTCATCTGCCCCTTGCGGAACAGCTTGGCGTTATTATCCACCGGCGAGCCGCCCATCAGAAAGTAGTTGCCCTGCGGCACGCGCTGCACCAGGCTTTCCGCCTGCATCTCACCCACTTTCTCATTATCAAACGAGATGTAGAAATCGATATCGGCATTGTTGATCATGCGGTCATAGGCCAGGACCTTGATGCCTTCACGTTTCGCCTCGCGGATCACGTTGCTCAGCACCTGGCCGTTATAAGGGATGATCACCAGGACATCGACGCCACGATTGATCATATTCTCGATCTGCGCCATTTGGGTTTCTTCATTGCCGTTGGCCGACTGAACAAACACATCGGCCCCCAGGGCGTTGGCTTTCTTGACAAAAATATCGCGGTCTTTTTGCCAACGCTCCAGACGCAGGTCGTCGATGGCCATCCCGATTTTAATCTGTTGGCTGTAGCCCGGTTGGCTGGCCAGTAGCAGCAGTGCGCAAGCAGAAAGCAAGAGTGGTTTGAATTTCATTTTATAACCCTTGAGTTGTGTAGGGAAATAGTTATCCGTACGCTTTCAAACGGCAAAATTGAAAGGTGACGAGATAAAACACGAAACTTCCAGTGGATTGTTGTCGCTTATGCGGTGTTCAGCAATTACAGATTTTCACCAGTGAATTACGGTTTTTGGTTTAATGTTGATTTTATGATGGCGGTCATGTTTTAAACCTGTGAAATAACCCGCGGCCAGTAAAACCGGCCCTTCGTTGAATAATGAGATCCCGCGCACATTTAATAATTCTGTGAATTTAAGAGTGAAATAACGTAATTGAGCATTCCACCACTTACTCCGAAGATGAGCGCATCCCGCATCCTTTTCGCCGGGCACCGCTACCAAGGAGTCACTCATGCAATCCTATTTTGATCAGCTTGAACAGGTTCGTTACGAAGGCACCAGCAGCAATAACCCGTTGGCTTTCCGCCACTACAACCCCGATGAAATCATCCTCGGCAAGCGTATGGCCGATCACCTGCGCTTCGCCGCCTGCTACTGGCACACCTTCTGCTGGAACGGGGCAGACATGTTCGGCATTGGGGCCTTCGATCGCCCTTGGCAACAGCCGGGCGAAGCGCTGGAGCTGGCTAAACGCAAGGCCGATGTAGCATTCGAGTTTTTCCATAAGCTGAACGTGCCTTATTACTGCTTCCACGATATCGACGTATCACCGGAAGGGGCCACGCTAAAAGAGTATCTGAACAACTTCGCAATCATGACCGACGTGCTGGCAGAGAAGCAGCAAAGCAGCGGCGTGAAGCTGCTGTGGGGCACCGCCAACTGCTTCACCCATCCACGTTACGGTGCCGGGGCAGCGACCAACCCGGATCCGGAAGTTTTCAGTTGGGCAGCAACTCAGGTGTTCACGGCCATGAATGCCACCCACAAACTGGGCGGTGAAAACTATGTGCTGTGGGGCGGGCGTGAAGGCTATGAAACCCTGCTCAATACCGATCTGCGTCAGGAGCGTGAACAGATTGGCCGCTTTATGCAGATGGTGGTTGAACACAAACATAAGATCGGCTTCCAGGGAACGCTGCTGATCGAGCCAAAACCCCAGGAGCCGACCAAACATCAGTACGATTACGACGTCGCCACCGTTTACGGTTTCCTTAAACAGTTCGGCCTGGAAAAAGAGATCAAGGTGAACATCGAGGCCAACCACGCTACGCTGGCCGGGCATTCGTTCCACCACGAGATCGCCACCGCCATCGCGCTAGGGATTTTCGGCTCGGTCGATGCCAACCGGGGCGATCCACAGCTAGGTTGGGATACCGATCAGTTCCCGAACAGCGTGGAAGAAAACGCGCTGGTGATGTTCGAAATCCTCAAGGCTGGCGGCTTCACTACCGGCGGGCTGAACTTCGATTCCAAGGTGCGCCGCCAAAGTACCGACAAATATGATCTGTTCTACGGCCATATCGGCGCTATGGACACCATGGCGCTGGCGCTGAAAGTGGCCGCCCGCATGATCGAGGATGGCCAGCTACATCAGCAGGTTGCCAAACGCTATGCCGGTTGGAACGGCGAGCTGGGCCAACAGATCCTGCAAGGGAAACTGTCGCTCGAAGCGCTGGCACAGCACGCCGAGCAACAGGTGCTGGCCCCACAACATGCCAGCGGGCATCAGGAAAAGCTGGAGAATCTGGTTAACCGCTACCTGTTCGGCTAACTCTCTACGGCGCGGTGGGTCCGCTCAGCGCGCTTCAAAGGATCCGTGCTCATGTACATTGGAATCGATCTCGGTACTTCCGGCGTGAAAGTCATCCTGCTAGGCGAGCAAGGCCAACTGCTGGCCAGCCAGAGTGAACCACTGCCCATCTCACGCCCCCATCCCCTATGGTCTGAACAAGACCCGCAAGATTGGTGGCAAGCCACCGACCGTGCCATGTTGTCATTGGCCAAACAGCATAGTCTGCAACAGGTCAAAGCCATTGGCCTGACCGGGCAAATGCATGGCGCAACCTTATTGGATAAACAGCAGCGGGTATTACGCCCGGCCATCCTGTGGAACGATGGCCGCAGCTTTGCACAATGCCAGGCACTAGAACAAACCGTACCCAACTCACGTGAAATCACCGGCAACCTGATGATGCCCGGCTTCACCGCCCCCAAACTATTGTGGGTCAAGGAGCACGAGCCACAGATTTTCCAGCAGATCGATAAGGTGTTATTGCCGAAGGATTACCTGCGCTGGTGCATCACCGGCGAGTTTGCCAGCGATATGTCCGATGCCGCAGGGACAATGTGGCTGAACGTCGCCAAACGTGACTGGAGCGATGCCATGCTTGATGCCTGCGAGCTGACGCGTGAGCAAATGCCTGCGCTGTTTGAGGGCAACCAGATCACCGGGCAAGTGCATAGCGAACTGGCCCAACGCTGGGGGATGGCGCCGGTGCCGGTGGTGGCTGGCGGGGGTGACAATGCCGCCGGGGCGATCGGCGTTGGGCTGTATCAGGCCGGGCAGGCGATGCTGTCACTGGGTACCTCTGGCGTCTACTTCGCCGTCAGCGACGGTTTCCTCAGTAACCCGGCCAGCGCGGTGCACAGCTTCTGCCATGCGCTGCCGCAGACCTGGCACCTGATGTCGGTGATGCTCAGCGCGGCGTCCTGCCTGGACTGGGCCTGCCAGTTAACCAATGTCGACAGTGTTGCCACCCTGCTGCGTAACGTTGAGCAGGCTGCTCCTGCTGAAACGCCGCTGTGGTTCTTGCCCTATCTTTCCGGCGAACGTACGCCGCACAACAACCCGAATGCCAAAGGGGCCTTCTGGGGCTTCACTCATCAACATGGGCCGAACGATCTCGCACGAGCGGTATTGGAAGGGGTGAGTTTTGCACTGGCGGATGGCATGGACGTGCTGCATGCCAGCGGTCTGCAACCCACGGCTATCACCTTGATTGGCGGTGGCGCACGCAGCCCGTTCTGGCGCCAAATGCTGGCAGATATCAGCGGTCATCGGCTGGAATATCGCACCGGCGGCGACGTTGGCCCGGCATTGGGTGCCGCGCGTCTGGCGCAGATTGCGCTGAACCCTGGGGTACCTTTGAGCACCCTACTGCCTGAATTGCCGTTAGAGCAGGTGCATGAGCCGGATGCAGAACGACATCAATATTATGTCGCTCAGCGCCACACCTTCCGCGAACTTTACCGCGGCCTGCAGCCGCTGATGTAATCCCCTCCCTAACCACATATAACCCCTCTCAATCGATGAGGGGTTTACCTCCCCTCAACGCTGGTCCGTTGCTGCCATCATGATGGCCGTTTTTGACCTTCTTTCTATCCTACCGCAAGCGCAGTATGGTCTTACACCAAACTGAGGAGGGCCGAAAATGTCACGTAGCGCACTATTGATCATCGATGTTCAACAATCCTTTCAGCATCGCCCGTTCTGGCAGGAAGACGATCTGCCTGCGTTTCAACAGGCGCTGACGCGCCTGATCACAGGTTGCCAGCAGCAAGGGGTGCCGCTGGTCGACGTGTTCCATGTCTCGCCTGAGGGGCCGTTCTCTTTGGCGTCTGGGTATGTGAAACGCCTGCCGTTTCTGAGCCATCAGGCTGACGTTACGGTGCAAAAGCGAGTGCATAATGCGCTGACCGAATCTGGCCTGGATGCCTGGTTACGTGAACGCCAGATCGACCATCTGATTATCAGCGGCATTCGCACCGAGCAATGCTGTGAAACCACCACCCGCGTCGCCTCGGATCTGGGCTATAAAGTGACGTTTGTGACCGAAGCCACGCTCACTTTCCCGATGCATCACCCGGACGGCAGCCTCTTTACCCCCGAGCAGCTAAAGCGGCATACTGAAACCGTGCTGGTCGACCGCTTTGCCACCATTGCCAGCGTCGATGAAGCATTGGCGCAACTTTTACATGCTCAAAGCTAATGCCCGAACCTGTTGCTGATTTTTTTGGGGCTAGCGTTTTGTCAGTCATCCGGCCACTGTGTTTTCCCCTCACCCCAACCCTCTCCCACAGGGAGAGGGAGCTGGTACGGTGTTGTATTCAGGTACGGGAGTTAACCTGTAGCCCGTTAAATTTCTCGGAGTAGAAGTCAGGAACGGGAGTAAAGTTGTGGCACGTTCGGTCCCCTCTCCCACAGGGAGAGGGAGCGGGTACGGTGTGATAATTAGGTACAGGAGTTAGCTTGTAGCAAGTTAAGTCCCACAAAGCTGAGTTCCCGCGCGAGAGTAAAATTGTGAATTGTGGCGCGCTAAATCCCTCGAAGCTGAGGTCCGGAGCGGGAGTAAAGTTGTGGCACGTTCGGTCCCCTCTCCCTGCGGGAGAGGGTTAGGGTGAGGGGCGATCACTGAACCAAAGCCATACCTCACACCATACACATGACTACGCATTTCTTTGCCTAACAGGATGGTGTTATGCCCAAGGCCGTTTACTTTCTGATGCTTCCCAACGTGCTGTTACTGGATGTCAGCGGCCCGGCAGAGGTATTGCGGCTTGCCGGACAGTTCCAACTGCACTATGTCAGCCCAGTGCCGCAAGTGACCTGTTCTATCGGCATGACGATCGGCCAGCTAGCTCCCTTACCGCAACGGTGGAACGAAGGGGATCTTCTGGTGATACCGGGGGTGGCGGACTCATCGCATTACTTTGCTACCGAGGAAGCGGCTCTGGCGCGCAATTGGCTCCGGGCATTACGTCCGGCTTTGGCCCAGCGGCAGATTGACCTGGTATGCGTCTGTTCCGGCGCGCTGTTAGCCGCCCAGGCAGGCTTGCTCGACGGCTATCATTGCACCACTCACCACGCAGTGATCGACCGTCTGCGCCAGCAGGCACCGGCCGCGCTGGTGAAGGAAAACCGCATTTTTGTTGAAGATCGTGGGGTGTTTACCAGCGCGGGCATTACCGCCGGTATCGATCTGGCGCTGCACTTGGTCAATCAATACTGTGGGGCTGACCGCGCGCTGGAGATTGCCCGTGAGATGGTGGTTTATTTCCGCCGCTCCGGCGACGATCCGCAGCTTTCCCCGTGGCTACGCTATCGCAATCATCTGCATCCTGCCGTGCATCGGGCTCAGGATGTCATGGCTGCCGAGCCGGAGGCCGAGTGGTCGGTCCCCCAGGTGGCGGAGAAAGCCCACGTCAGCAGCCGCCATCTGGCCCGGCTGTTCCGTCTGCATATCGGCCTCAGCGTGCGGGAATATCATGAACAACTGCGGCTGGCGGTCGCACAGCAACGGCTGCAGCAGGGCTACGGCCTGGAAAAAGCCGCGCTAACCGCAGGCTTCTCCTCTGGCCGCCAACTGCGGCGGGCACAGCAGCGCTGGCAGGCTTAAGACACCAGCCGCCGGGTATCCACTTTCTGTAACCCCATCGACAGCAGCAGGCTAACGCCAAGCGCCATGCCAAACACCCAGAAGATATCCAGCAGCGGGTAGGCCGGAAACTCCCAGTGGCGGTTACGCATCACGTTAACGATCAGGGCGTGAAAACCGTAGATCGCCAACGAATGACGGGAGATCACTCCTAACCAGCCGATCGGATTCGGCAGGCAGTTTTTGCACCACACCAGCAGCGAGACCGCCGCCACAAATACCAAGGGACCGGTGTACATATAAAACGTATCGGCAAAGCTGCCGTTGATAAACATCTGGCTTTTGGTGCCACGGATAATCAGGACCACGCTAGCGACAAAGCAAAGCACCGCCAACAGGCTCATACCGCGCCGTTGGGTCGCCATCATGCCAATCGCTCGCCCTGCCAAGGCATACAGCAGGTAATAGAAGGTATCGCCATAGATGTACAGGTTCACCGGCAGTAGCTGGACATTATCCAGGGTCAGCTTGCTGGTATTCGGGTTGGCGATAATCGCCAGAATGACAATCACCCCGGCCAGATAGCGGCCAGAGACCGGTTTGACGCTGATCAGCGGCGAAAGCAGGTAGACCACCGCAATGGCGTAAAAGAACCACAGGTGATAAAACACCGGCTTTTGCAGGATGGCACGCAACGAGGGCCAAAAGCCGATGCGGGTAAAGCAGGCAATATAAATCAGGGCAATGGCGCTGTAGAACAAAATACAGCAGGTAATGCGGATAAAGTGTTTTTTATTCGCACTGCGCTCACCAAAAAACAGAAAGCCGGAAATCATAAAGAACAGCGGCACTGAAGCCCGTGAGATCGAGTTCAATACGTTAGCCATATCCCAGTTATGTTCGCCCACTGCCACACCGTTGGCGACGTAGTAGGTGGTAGCGTGGATCATCACCACCATCATGCACGCCAGCGCACGCAAGTTATCTATCCAACCAATTTTATTGCTCATTGCTGCCCGTCAGTTGCCTATAATTCTGTCATATACCCTATGGATTTCGAGCTGCAGCTAGGCGCCCAGCTATCTCATCCCCAGGAGCTTACTTTAGTAAGTGACTGGGGTGAGATAGTGCAGGTAACAACGCTGCAGCTTGAAAGACGACGGGTATAGAGAAATGTTAATCAGAGGTTATAGCTCAGGGGGTCGCAGCACAACGCTTAAACGCGCTATTAAGAATGAGCCTAAAATCACCTTATGATTGCCAAGGTGAACAATTGGCGGCAAAATAGCCGCCACAACTCGCTCAGTTTGCGCATCCCCGCCCTGACAGTTCCTTATTTCTTCTTTGCTATCAGTAATATAAAAATGAAAACATCATTACCCCCTGCGGCACTTTTAGGCCGACAGGCGCTTTTATTCCCACTTTGTCTGGTGCTATTCGAATTCGCGACCTATATCGCCAACGATATGATCCAGCCCGGTATGCTGGCGGTCGTGGCCGATTTCAATGCCGGCGTGGAGTGGGTGCCCACCTCAATGACCGCCTATCTGGCTGGCGGTATTTTCCTGCAGTGGCTGCTTGGCCCGCTGTCAGATCGCCGTGGTCGCCGCCCGGTGATGCTGGCCGGGGTGCTGTTCTTTATCGTCACCTGCCTGGCCATTCTGCTGGTCACCAATATCGAGCAGTTTATCGTGATGCGCTTCCTGCAAGGGATCGGCCTGTGCTTTATCGGCGCGGTGGGCTATGCCACCATTCAGGAGTCGTTTGAAGAGGCGACATGTATCAAGATCACCGCGCTGATGGCTAACGTGGCGTTGATCGCTCCACTGCTGGGGCCGTTGGCCGGGGCCGCCTGGGTTCACGTTGCGTCCTGGCAGAGCATGTTTGTGTTGTTTGCCGCCCTAGCCGCGATTGCCTTTGTTGGCCTGTGGAAAGCCATGCCTGAAACCGCCACGCTGCAAGGGGAAGCCTTCTCGGCGGCCAACCTGTGGCGGGACTATCGCCAGGTGCTGATCAATCGGCGCTTTATCTGTGGCTCATTGGCTATCGGCTTTGCCAGCCTGCCGCTGTTGGCCTGGATTGCCCAGTCTCCGGTGATCCTGATTAAGGGTGAGTCGCTCTCGGCGCTGGACTATGGCCTGTTGCAGATCCCGGTATTTGGCGCGCTGATCCTCGGCAACCTGACGCTGGCTCGCATCACCGGCAAACTCAGTATTGAGCGCCCGATCAAGCTGGGCGCATGGCCGATGCTGCTGGGCCTGCTGCTCGCCGCGCTGGCCACGGTATTTTCCGCCCACGCCTACCTGTGGATGACCGCCGGGCTGAGCCTTTATGCTTACGGCATTGGTTTGGCGAACGCCGGTCTGTATCGCCTGACGCTGTTTTCCAGCAACGTGAGCAAAGGAGCCGTTTCGGCCGTGATGGGCATGCTGAGCATGTCGGTGTTCACCATCGGGATCGAGCTGGCCAAGGTGGCCTACGTTTGGGGCGGTAACGGGCTATTCAGCCTGTTCAATCTGGTCAGTGGCCTGTGCTGGCTGACGCTGACGGCGATGTTCCTCAGCAAACACCGTGGTGGTGCCACTCTCGCTACGTAGGGGCGCCGCATGCTGCGCCCACTTAACCTACTGATTCAAATTGAATAATTAACGTATTCGTCCAAGAGCTAATCCTTTGATTATCTGAACGGGCGCAGCATGCAGCGCCCCTACGTTTCAAGCTGGTTGACGTTGGTCCGCCGGGTCAGAACAGCCCCATCGGTTTCTCGGAGTAGCTCACCAGCAGGCACTTGGTCTGCTGATAGTGCTCCAGCATCATCTTATGGGTTTCCCGCCCGATACCCGACTGTTTGTAACCGCCGAATGCCGCATGTGCCGGGTAGGCATGGTAGCAGTTGGTCCAGACGCGGCCCGCCTGAATGTTGCGCCCCATCTGGTAGGCAATATTGCCGTTACGGCTCCACACCCCGGCCCCCAGGCCAAAATCGGTATCATTGGCCAGCGCCAGCGCTTCATCCATGTCTTTGAAGGTGGTCACCGCCAGCACCGGGCCAAAAATCTCTTCCTGGAATACCCGCATGCTGTTCTTACCGAACAGAATGGTGGGTTCCATGTAGTACCCTTGCGCCAACCCGCCATCCAGCGCCTTACGTCGGCCACCGGTCAGCACCTTGGCTCCTTCCTGCTTGCCGATCTCGATGTAGTTGAGGATGGTCTTCATCTGCCCTTCGGAAACCTGCGCCCCCATTTGGGTGCTGGCGTCCAGCGGGTTGCCGCTGCGGATGCTCTCCACCCGTTTGATGGCCCGCTCCATAAAGCGCTCGTAGATCGATTCCTGCACCAGCGCCCGGCTCGGACAGGTACAGACTTCCCCCTGGTTGAAGGCAAACAGCGCAAAGCCTTCCAGCGCCTTGTCGAAGAACGAGTCCTCTTTGTCCATCACGTCGGCAAAGAAGATGTTGGGTGACTTGCCGCCCAGCTCCAGCGTCACCGGAATGATGTTCTGGGTGGCGTAGCCCATGATTTGGCGGCCCACTTCGGTCGAACCGGTAAAGGCCACTTTGGCGATACGTTTGGAGGTGGCCAGATATTCCCCGATCTCACCGCCTGCGCCGTTGACTACGTTGATCACCCCTGGCGGCAGAATGTCCTGGATCAGTTCCATCAGCACCAGCACCGATAGCGGCGTCAGCTTGGCCGGTTTCAGCACGATGCAGTTACCTGCCGCCAGCGCCGGAGCCATCTTCCAGCAGGCCATCAGCAGCGGGAAGTTCCACGGAATAATTTGTGCCACCACGCCCAGCGGTTCGTGGAAGTGATAGGCCACCGTCTCTGAGTCGATCTCACTGATGCCGCCTTCTTGCGCCCGTACGCAGGCAGCAAAGTAACGGAAATGGTCGATAGCCAACGGAACGTCGGCATTGGCGGTTTCGCGGATCGGTTTACCGTTATCCCAGGTTTCTGCCGCCGCCAGCAGATCGATATTCTGCTCCATGCGATCGGCAACCCGGTTGAGCAGGTTGGCACGCGCCTGCACCGACATTTTCCCCCAGGCCCCTTTGGCATCGTGGGCAGCATCCAGCGCCAACTCGATATCCTGGGAGGAGGAGCTGGCCACTTCGCACAGCGTCTGGCCGGTGATCGGCGTCAGGTTGGTGTAATACTCGCCCTGTACCGGCGCCACCCAGGCACCCCCGATAAAGTTGTCGTAACGTTTTTTCAGCTTGAGAGGAAACCCGGTGTTTTCAGGCGTGAGGTGACTTGCCGTAGTGGTATTCGCCATTTGTATCTCCTTCTAACGTGGCTGCAACCTTACCGCCCGTAGACGGTAAGCAGGTTCACGGCACCATGGCCGCAGATCCAGTGATCAAACTTAAGAAGCGGTGAACTATCTCTAGCCGGAATGATAGGGGTTTATGAGGAGAAATGGCGAAACAATGCTCAAACGCATGAGGGGTGTCACAATCTTTTAAACTGGGTGCAACAATATGCACCCATAATTTCAACCGCCAAACAGCCCGCGATCCCGCAGCAGATGCTGGTTCCCCTTACGCCGGGTAAAGCCGCTGCGATCGAAGAATTCCAACACCTGGATCGCCAGCTTGCGGCCAACCCCCAGCCGATCGCGGAAGTCACCGGCATTGGTGCTGCCTTGCGTGGCGTCCAGCTCGCGGATCATCGCGGCAAACTGTTCGATACGCTGGCTGAGGTAGTAGCGATCGACCACCACGGCGGTGACGTAGCCAAGCTGTGCCGCCTTGCGCAACGCGGCGCGAACGCTGTTTTCCTCTTCGCCCAACGAGGCGGCCAGATCGCGCACCCACCAGGGCTCTTCACCAAACAGCGGCTCAATGCGGCTCCATAGTGCCTGTTGCTCGCTGCTGAATGCCAAACCGTGGTCCGGCAGGTGCAGCCAACCGCGCGTATTGCGCAGCAAACCCGCCGCCAGCAGCCGATCGATCATCATAAATACCAACGGCTCATGCAGCGCCGGTAACGCCATACGGCGCAGACGAGCGCGCCCCAGGCCTAGCTGATCGGCATGTTGCTGATGATATTCGGCCAACACCTGCAACAGGCGCTGCTCATGCACTTGCACGTTGGCCGGGGCCAACGCCATCTCGCCGGAGATCATCAGGGCATAACCTGCCAGCAGTTCCTGTAGGCCCTCATCCGTCAGCTGTCGTGCCCAGGCAAACGCGGCCAAATCCAGTGCGCCACCCGGCAAACGCAAATCCAACACCTGCCCATCGCTGGATGCCTGAGCCAGCGCTGCCAGCCAGGCCAGATACTCCGGCTGACGCTTGCCCCGTTTCGGCGAGGAGAGCCCCAGCACGCGTGCAGCGCCCAGTGTTTGGCGCGCGCTGATATCCCGCAGTACCAACCGATCGTTTTCCACCAGCCACAGCGGACGATCGAGGATCAGCTCCGCCAGGTTGTCGGCCAGCAGCGCAATGCGCCCGGTGATATGGCTGGCAGCATGGTGAATATGCAGCGACTGCCAGTGCTGGATCGGCGCATCGGCCTCTATCGCCACCAGAATACGCTCTGCCGCCGCTGGCGGTTGTTGCGCCAATAGCCAGTCGCCGCGCGTTAGCTGGTCTTTGCTGACGTCACCGCTGATATTCAGCGCAATGCGCTGCCCGGCAACCGCCTGTTCTGCCGCCTGATTCTGCGCATGCAAGCCGCGCACCCGCACCGGCACATCCGCACCGGTCAGCCACAGCGTATCGCCTACCGCCACGCTGCCGCCCAGCGCCGTCCCGGTCACTACCAGCCCGGCACCTTTGACGCTGAAAGCGCGATCCACCGCCAGCCGAAAACGACGGGATAGTAAGTGCTCACCGGGTTGCAACGCCAACAGATTCTGGCGCAGCTCATCAATACCTTCTCCCAGGGCCGCCGCAGTAACAAACACCGGCACATCATGCCAGCCCTGCTGCGCCAATTCGGCCAACACCTGGGTTTGCACTTCAGCGACTCGCGCAGGATCCACACGGTCGGCTTTGGTTAACGCCACCGTCAACTGCGCTCTGCCGCTCAGGCGCAGGATCGCCAGGTGCTCGCGGGTTTGTGCCATTACGCCATCGTCGCAGGCCACCACCAGCAGCGCATGGTCGATGCCGCCAATGCCTGCCAGCATATTAGCGAGGAATTTTTCGTGGCCGGGAACGTCGATAAACCCCAGCACGCGGCCATCGGGCTGCGGCCAATAGGCATAACCAAGATCGATGGTCATGCCACGGCGTTGTTCCTCCGGCAGGCGATCGGCATTGATGCCGGTGATCGCCTGTAGCAGGGTGGTTTTGCCGTGGTCGACATGGCCAGCGGTGGCGATAATCATGCGCTCAGCGCCTCAACCAGTGCGCCCTCCTGTTCCAGGCAACGCAGATCGAGCCACAGTTTGCCGTCGTTGATACGGCCAATGACCGGCTGCGGCAAGCTACGCCACTGCTGGGCCAAGCCTTCTAACGTTGCACCCCGGCCATCGAGTGGGGCAAAGGTCAATGCGTAGCTCGGCAGGCGATCTACCGGCAACGAACCACTGCCAATCTGTGACCAGCACGGCTCGCTACGCAGCTCGAAGCGGCCAGCAAACCTCAGAGCCAACTGGCTCTGCAAACGCTCGGCTGTTTCCTGCATCTGTTGCTGTGGACGGGTCAGTAAGCGCAAGGTAGGTAAATGTTCTGCCAGTAACTCCGGCTGTTGATACAACCGCAGCGTGGCTTCCAGCGCCGCCAGCGTGATTTTGCCGACGCGCAGGGCACGCTTGAGTGGGTGCTGTTGCAGACGGGCAATGAGATCTTTTTTACCGACAATAATCCCGGCCTGCGGCCCACCCAGCAATTTATCACCGGAGAAGGTCACCAGATCGACACCGGCGGCAATCAGGTGTTGCGGCATCGGTTCGGCTGGCAAGCCGTATTGCGCCATGTCGATCAGCGAGCCACTGCCCAAATCGGTCGCCACAGGAATGTCGTGTTCGTGGCCTAACACCGCCAGTTCGCTTTCATCAACCGCAGCGGTAAACCCTTGAATGCTGTAATTACTGGTGTGCACCTTCATCAACAGGCCGGTTTGCTCGTTGATGGCGGCACGATAATCTTTCAGATGTGTGCGGTTGGTGGTGCCAACCTCCACCAGTTGGCAGCCCGCCTGGCGCATGACATCCGGAATGCGGAACGCGCCACCAATCTCCACCAGCTCGCCACGTGATACCACCACCTGCTGGCCCGGTGCCACTGCCGCCAGCATCAATAGCACCGCCGCCGCGTTATTGTTGACGATGCAGGCATCTTCCGCCCCGGTGAGCTGGCAAAGCAAATCCGCGATGGCCCGATCGCGATGCCCACGGCCTGCGCCATCCAAATCGTATTCCAACGTCACGGCACTGCTCATGGCACTGACCACCGCATCCACTGCCGGTTGCGCCAACAGCGCTCGCCCCAGATTGGTGTGCAGCACGGTACCGCTGAGGTTAAACACGGGTTGTAACGCCGGGCGCTGCTGCTGTTCCAGGCGTGCCTGTAGCGCCTGCGGCCAGTCCTGACACCAGGCAGGCAGTTGTTGCTGCGTCTTGATGGCTTCACGCGCCTGCGCCTGCATCTGGCGCAGCAGTTCGCTGATAAGCGTCTGGCCGTGTTTGTCGACGGCGGGTTCAACCGCAGGATCGCGCAGCAGGCGGTCGATGGCAGGTAACTGGCTGTATAGGTGCTGGGATTCAGTGCTCATGGTCACTCGATTTTTCAGTGTCCGGTTATCGGCAAACTGGCTTGTTGGCGTGCCGAGCTAAACCAGTCAGGTTATTTAACCTGCATGGTATCAATAATTCGCTGTACCAGGGCATGATGTAGATCCGGTGTTTTAGCTGGCGTTAACAGCTGCAACGTCACGACCCGTTTATTGAACACCGTCAACACAATGGTGGAAACCAGTTTTTGGCCGTTTACCGTCTGTTCGGTATCCAGGCGATGGAACTTCTGCTTACCGACGGTGAAGTTCTCTTCTTTGGTTTTCTTGATGTTCTGATAGCGGTCAGACAGCTCGGTAATAATGCTTTGCGTCAGCTCTTTGAGCATCGCATCGCTGGTATTGATCTTCATGTCTTCCGGCGGGATCACTTCCGAAGCGACGGTGCGCTGGCGCGATTTGCTGTCGAGGAACAGCTGAATGGTCGATTTATTGTCGTTGATGATGCCGCTCAGCTTGGTCTGATCGCTGAAACCCGGCGGCAGTTCAAAGGTGATTTGGCCTTTTTGCAGCGAAACGTTCAGGCCTGGGGCGGGTTTGGGTTCTTCTACCGGCGGCGCTGGGGCTGGCGTTACGGGTTGTGTCACAACCGGTTTTGGCGCGGGGGCGGGGACTTCCGGCTTTTTGCTGTCCTGGTTATCGCAGGCTACCAGCCCGGTAAGCAGCACGGCCAGCGCCGCGCCTTTGGCAAGCGTCTTCAACATCATGTCTTCCTTTCGCGTTACGCGTCTTGACGTAACGGTAGCAACTCGCCTCCCGGTTTGCCAGATGTCTAATCCGAAAGTCGCTGCGGCCCCCTCACCCCAACCCTCTCCCACAGGGAGAGGGGGCTGCAAAAGTGATGGAGTTGAGTTGGGCAATTACAGTGGCAAGGGTCGAACGAAAAAACCAACTGTCATCATTCCCCAGGGAACAGGAACGGGTTGATACTGCTGCGCGCAAAGCCTTCCTCTTCCATCTTGGCATCGAGGATAAGCGAAGCCAGATCGTCGGCCACCGCCTCGACCTTCGGGTCCTTCTCCTGATAAAGGATCTTCAGGTAGGTGCCGCAGTCACCACAGCTTTCCGCTTTCACCGCGGCCTGCTCACTTTCCAGTGACCAGTAGTTGAGATCGCCGGTTTGTTCGCAGTTGCTGCATTTTACCCGCACCACGTGCCATTCGCTCTCGCACAGGTTGCAGTGCAGATAGCGCAGGCCGTTCACGGTACCAAGATGCACCACGCTGGAAACCGGGATACTGCCGCAAACCGGGCAGAATTGGCGATGCTCGCCGTACTCGGCCCGTGCCTTGCCAGGGATCTGGCTGGCCATCTGCGCCCAGTACAACGACAGCGCCGCCCAAAGGAACGGGGCTTTGTCGCTGCCTACTTTGGCAAACTCGCCTTTCAGCAGGGCGCTGGCCAGCAGCTCCAGCTCATGGGACGAGGATTTCTCCAGGTTATCCAACACCGCCAGCACGTGTTCCGGTGCCTGCGGACGCAGTTCTGCGATCAGCGATGCCAGCAGCTTGTGCCAGTGTTCGCTGCGTGGATAGACGCTGATGTCCAACGGCGGCTTACCGCTGGCGGCGCTCTGGGTCAGCGTTTCGCCGAGATCCAGCTCCAGCGGATTATCGTGGCAGGCGTTGTGCTGCGCTTGCGCAATGCTGGCGGCAAAATTGAGATAGTCACCCAGCGGATGGTCTGCGGCCAGTTGCTGCAGACGTTCGGCTCGGCGGGTATAAAGGCTCTTCAAGTTGGCGAAAAGTAACGGCGGAATAGTTTCCGCCGTTGAAGACTTTTCACGCTGTGCCCCTAACTGCTCTTTAGGAACGATGCGGATACTCATCTGGGTTTGTCTTCCTGTTGTTTCTCGCGGACCTCACGGTACCAGCGCGGGTGATGCTTCTTGGCCCAGGCAGCCGGCACCCAACCTTCCACCATCGCGGTAATGGTGCCTTTTACCCACAACGCGGCGTAAATGTGCACCATAATTACGATGATCAACCCCACCGCTGCCAACGAATGCACCACCAACGCGATGCGGATCAGCGGAATGGAGAAGGATGGGGCAAAGTATGGCCGCCAGATAACGATACCACTGGCCAGCAACAGCACCAGACTGATAATCGCCGCCCAGAATACGCACTTCTGACCGAAATTATAACGCCCAGTGTCACCCACTTCCTCATTCATGGCGATTTTGTGGATGTTTTTCGCCCAGACTATATCTTCCCGGTTGATCAGGTTGTGCTTCCAGTAGCGCAAGAACATCAGCAAGAACGCGACGAACATCAACACCCCGGTGAAGGGGTGAAGGATGCGTGCCAGCTGTGGCGTACCAAAGATATTCATCAGCCAGTTAAAGGACGGGAACAGGAACCCCAGCCCGCTGACGGCGGCAAAAATAAAGCAGAACGCCACAATCCAGTGGTTAATCCGCTCCGGCGCGCTATAGCGCTGAATTGGCTTTTCCTTCCTCATTTGCGCGTCTCCTCATCATGATGCTCGTCCTTCGGATCCTGCTCTTCCTCTTCTTCAACGCGGTTTGGCCCCACGCCAACGTAGTGGAAGATACTGGCCGCGAAGGTGGCAGCAAACCCGATGGCGGCCAACGGTTTCCAGACCCCTTTCCAGAAGGTCACCGCCGGGCTGATGGTCGGGTTATCCGGTAAACCGTGATACAGCTGCGGTTTATCGGCGTGATGCAGTACGTACATCACGTGAGTGCCGCCCACGCCAGCCGGATCGTACAGACCGGCATTCTGGTAGCCACGAGTTTTCAGTTCATCGACACGTTCCGCCGCGACATTTTTCATCGCTTCTTTGGTGCCGAAGTGGATCGCCCCGGTCGGACAGGTTTTCACACAGGCCGGTTCCTGGCCAACGCCAACGCGATCGACGCACAGGGTACATTTGTACACCCGGTTGTCTTCCGCGTTCATGCGTGGCACGTCGAACGGGCAACCAGCGATACAGTAGCCACAGCCGATGCAATGTTCGGACTGGAAATCCACGATGCCGTTGGCGTACTGGATGATGGCCCCTTCCGCCGGACAAGCCTTCAGGCAGCCCGGATCGGCACAGTGCATGCAGCCATCCTTGCGGATCAGCCACTCCAGCTTGCCGTGCTCCTCAACTTCCGAGAAGCGCATCACCGTCCACGATTTGGCGGTCAGATCGGCGGGGTTATCGTAAACCCCGACGTTATGCCCCACTTCATCGCGGATATCGTTCCATTCAGAACAGGCTACCTGGCAGGCTTTGCAGCCGATACAGGTCGTGACATCGATCAGCTTGGCCACTTCTTCCTGGTGATCGCGCGCGCGCGGTGCCGGGGTGAAGCCATTGGTGGCGGATTTACGAATGATGTCTTGAGATTGCATTGCCATAATTCGTCTCCGTTACACCTTTTCCACGTTAACCAGGA
>RCUN01000476.1_pt1 | contig 22185 bp, 27 predicted proteins | sample 2166181 | NCBI WGS metagenome assembly RCUN01 (sample SAMN09932603, study PRJNA488358) | compost metagenome | feature: garden; material: soil; isolation source: compost soil in crotononitrile-enriched culture | place: Germany: Experimental Botanical Garden Goettingen | collected 2016-01-27 | reverse complement strand
AGTATCAGCGGAGGTTCTGAACGGTCATGCAGCAGAAAACGCATCGCGGCCCTGAAGCAGAAAGACGGGGTGAAGCCCCGAACGTCGGTTCTCAGGGGGCTGAAACCGTACAGGCACCGACGACCAGAGAAAGTCCGTCGTCAACAGCATGGCTGATGGAGGCCATCTGTGAATCAGTCAATCTCAAGCTGCCCTGAAAAGAGTGAAAGCCAATAAAGGTGCGGCGGGAAGTGACGGCATGCGCGCAAGCGAGCTGCCGGACTACCTGAAACACCACTGGCCGGAACTGAAAGCGCAACTGCTGTCCGGCAGTTACTGCCCATCCCCCGTGAGAAGAGTGAGCATCCCGAAACCCGGCGGCGGCGAACGCCAGTTGGGTATCCCGACGGTAGTCGATCGCTTCATCCAGCAGGCGATGATGCAGGTGTTGCAGGGGCAATGGGATGCGTCGTTCAGCGATAACAGCTATGGGTTCCGGCCCGGACGCTCGGCCCATCAGGCAGTGAAACAGGCTCAGGACTATATCGGTTCTGGGTATCACTGGGTAGTCGATCTCGATCTGGAGAAGTTCTTCGATCGGGTAAATCACGACGTGCTGATGAGCCGGATAGCGAAACGGGTGTCGGATAAACGGGTGCTGTCACTTATCCGCAGGTTCCTGAAGGCAGGTGTGATGGAAGCAGGTCTGGTAAGGCCGGTGACAGAAGGGACGCCGCAGGGCGGCCCACTGTCGCCGCTGTTATCGAACCTGCTGCTGGACGACTTCGATAAGGAGCTGGAGAAACGTGGTCTGAAGTTCGCGCGTTATGCAGATGACTGCAATATCTACGTGAAAAGTGAACGAGCAGGCCGCCGTGTGATGGTGGGGCTGACACACTGGCTGAGCCGAAAACTGAAACTGAAGGTGAACGCGAAGAAGAGCGCGGTAGCGCTGCCGGAAACGCGTAAGTACCTGGGTTACAGCTTCAGAAGGGGCAGAAAGGTCAGGTGCGTGGTGTCGCCGGACTCGGTGAAACGGTTCAAAATGCGGGTAAGGGAACTGACGGGGCGTAACACAGGGAGAAGTCTTGAGCAGCTAATCCAGCCATTAAAGGGGTATCTGATGGGGTGGAAAAGTTACTACGGGATGAACGAGTGGCCGTCGATAATGCGAGAGCTGAACGGATGGATAAGACGCAGGCTGCGAAGTGTGCTCTGGAAACAGTGGAAAACGGGCAGCAAGCGTTATAAAGAGCTGCGCAGCCGGGGGGTAAGGAAAGACCTGGCGGCGCGGACGGTGGGGAGTTGCCATAAACAGTGGCGGATAAGCAATAGCCCGGCACTGAGCATAGCCCTGCCGAACATCGTGTTTATCAGACTGGGCCTGCCAGAGTTATATTGAGCAGATTAGCCCGTGTCTTTCATGGATCGACTGGTAACTTGCTGAACAATATTGTATTCCACGATCCGAGTGATGGATCAGCGGCTGAGTCGTTTTTCTCTGCTTTAAGGTCTCTTTCAGGGCCTGCACGACATTGTCAGTACGCAGATCGCTGTGTACATGATGGCCCATATTTTCCTTGAGCAGGCATCCGTTATCAGGCTCAGATAGACCATGCCATTCCGGGTTGGCAGATAGGTAATATCCGCTACCCATACCTGCTCTGGTCGCCTTACCACCACCTGTTCCGGCCCCGCTTTTAATAAATTGGGATGCCGCCGAAAACGGTGATGGCTGTCCGTTGTTTTATGATACGCCTGTTTGACTGGCACCAGCAGCCGGCGTTCCTTCAGCAGAGAGAACAACCGGTCACGTCCGACATGCAATCCATCATCTGATTGTTTATTCAGCAGATAATGCAGCTTACGGGTCCCGATACGCGCCTGACGTACTCTTATCGTTTTAACAAAATCGATGGTCCGGACATCACGAACCCGTTGCTTACTAAGCCGTGTATTGTGCTGATACCAGGCCTGCCGGCTATGTCCCAGGAACTGGCAGGCCCGGGTAATGGTTATTTTTTGGGTCTGTTTTTGCGTGGGGACTTGCCTGGCCGCTTTTTTATGACACTGATCCCATAGTCATTTTTCAGCACGTTAACGACAGCATCAAGGAACTCCGCTTTCTGGGTGACCAGCTCAAGCTGTTCTTCAAGTTCCCTGATCCTTTGCTCAGGAGTTAAAGAGGCAGGCGGTTGGCTCATGGGCAACTCCCGGCTGGAGAGATGGGGAAGACTTGGGGCCCAGTTAAGATGGCCATGCTTGCGCAATCAGGTCAGAACGGTCGAACGTCCCTGAATACCATAGCGCAGTTGAGCCTGTTTGTCGGTCATTTCGCCTTTTTCAACCTGCTCAACAACAGCAATTTTAAAAGACAAAGGATAGTCACGTTGTGTGCGTTTAAACTCGGTCATTATCACGTTCTCCGGATTTAAGTCGAAAACGTGTCAACGTAATTCAGGACGGGTCACCTAGCACAAAAAAGCCCCGCGATTTGCGAGGCTTTTTACTCTTTTAAGTTTTTATTCGTCAGCTTCGTTATATGTATCCCTGACAGTTCCTAGTTTCATATTGCCATTTACTGCTTCACCATCAGCAGTGAGTACATCAAGGTCGTATCCAGGATACTGTTTTCTAAAGATTGTTTTGAATTCAGAAACCGTCATATCATTTTTAGAGGCTCTTTCTTTGGTATACTGGGGCATGTCACGTTTATCACCACGAACATCCTTCCCCTCAGGAGTTTTGAACTTAATGTCAAACCCTTGAATATCCCATACTTTCTTTTCTACATTTTTTACGAGAGGCATTTTTAGTCATTTAGCTAAAAAAAATGTCAAGTTACGAACTGTGTTGAATCCTCTGAATAATATCGTAAATAGTAGGGGTATCCATATAACTGTTTGTTATTAATGGCTGTTTTTAATCCTTACGGTAATGGTAAGCCTCAAACCCGCCAGCGTTGAGCGGCAAGCCATCGGTCCATGCGGGGTTAGTCGCGAGCAGGGTGCTCAGCGCCTCGTGGGAATAGTTGGGATTGTCTGGCGCTTCGGTGATCACCTCATCGTGCACGGTGAGAACGATGTCATAACCCGCGTTCTCTACACGGGGCATGTTACCGGCCAGAACATCGCGAGCACCGGCCTGAGTAACGTTTTCCGCCAGCTTCCCTCCGTAGGTTTTGAGTCGTTGCCACTTTCGACTGTATGGGTTTACGCCCATGTAAGTGATCTTGCCGTCAACGATGGCCGCACCGGGGTAGCAGACAACGCGCCCGGATGGCAACGCGATGCGCAGCCAGGAACCATCCTTGCGCATTTTCAGGCGACGGCAGTTGAACTGCTTGCCCGGTTGCATGATCGCCCGGTGGACGGCGTTTTCTATATCTGCCCAGAACGACACCGTTTCGGGATGAGCGTTGCGCCACAGCCGCTTCAATGAATCACAGCAGATGAACACACGCTCGGACAGGCCGTAGGTTTTCCTCTGCCGAACTGATGCGCGCCACCAACTTCAGCCTGCTGATCGGCTATCTGTTCTGCGTCGTTCCGGTAGCCTGATACTGGCGACGGCTGCGCCAGGGCATCACGCACGATCTGCACCAGTTCGGCATTGAGAGAGCGGCCATTGAGTGCCGCACGTTGCTTAACCTTATCCTTCAGTTCATTAGGTAAGCGCATATTAAATTGTGGATCTTCTCTTGTCATAGTTGATACCTCACCAATGGGTGGATCGGCATCATATGATCTACTGTTTTTATTCACAATAAGGCCACTGTGGTCTGAAAAACCATTAACTCATACCACCGCAAGCCGCACCTTGTGGAGTTTCGTTCAGTCAGCGATTCATAACTTTTAACACTAATCTCATTTAAACCTATGCCCAGTAACTATATTGTCCCTGCTGATATTCGACAGGGGTAAATATGGAACGCAGACATTTTATTAAAAGCTTCTTATCCTTTCTAGGGGGAGGGGCTGTTGCGTCTGCTGCCTGGGTGAAACACAGTAGCTACCCCGTGGCTGAAGTCATCCCGAACGTTGTTGTATCAATGCCGTCACAACTATTCACCCTGGCGCGCTCATTTAAAGCTGCTGCAAACGGGAAAATCTACATCGGTAACATCGATACCGACCCGACTATCCCAGAAAACCAGATCCAAGTTTATGTTGAGAATGAAGACGGCAGTCTGGTGCCGATCGCGCAGCCAATCATCATTAACGCGGGCGGTTACCCGGTGTATGGCGGTCAGATCTCCAAGTTTGTGACTGTAGAAGGCCATAGCATGGCGGTCTATGACGCCTACAATGTCCAGCAGTTTTATTTCCCGAACGTGCTGCGGTACGACCCTGATCAGTTTGCGTTTCGGTTGAGTCAGCCCGATGGCCAGAAATACGTTGGCTTATGCCCTGATGTCATCACCTTAAAAACTATTGAACCTAGCTATGATGGGCAGCGTATTGCACTGCGGCAGTATACGCTCGGAACGGGGCTGGGTGGTGGCCAACTACGTGCGGTAGTTGACGGCGCAGCCCTAACAGATAACGGTGCCACAATATTCAAGACGGCGGGCGGTGCTGCGTGGGTAAGAGTTAATGCTGACATTATCAACACACTTATGGCAGGCGCTAATCCAGTGGATGGGGTTGATAACGCTGACGCTATTAACCGGGCTATAGTCGCAGGGAGTAGAGTTGAGTTTGCGGAAGGCAACTACAAGTATTCCAAGCAAATCGTCTTAAAATCCGGTTTGAGCCTGGATTTGCGTGGAGCTAAGCTTTACCCCTCAGACATGACCGAGTCCACTATTTTCGGTGATGGTGTCTCTGATGTTGATATCGTCGGTGGGTACATCGAGGGCAGTGGTAATCGTTTTTCGACAGATTCTTCACTCATTCAGCTGAATAATTGTTCAAAAGTAAGGGTATCCAGGACAAGGCTAGAAAAGGGCTCAGCAGACGGGCTTCGGATGATTTCTTGTAACGATTGCACAATAACCGATGTTGATTCAAACCATAACTATGATGTTGGGATCCAGGATCGCGATGGTTCTTACAACCTGATTCAAGGATGTTCGGCTTACTTCAATGGTAATACCGGGGTTGTGAGCCATAACGGTGGCCGTGGCATATTGTTGTGGCGCACTGTAGGAACTTTATCGGACTCTTGTAAAGTCGGTTATAACACAGAGTATGGCTTCAGGGTTTACTCGCAAAGTGGCGACAGTATCCCCAGCAGAAACATTATGGTGTCAAACCTGCGTTGTGTAGAAAATGCCAAAATTGATGTCTATGTTTTCAACGATCAAGGGGCGATTACGGATATTACTTTCACAAACGTAATGATAGAACGCTTTACCGACCCTCAAGATACTTGTCTGGCGGTGCAGGGTACGAGAACCAAAGTTCTCGGGGTGAGCATTACAAAGCGGGGTACAAGATTAACGCGGCATGCGATTGGCCTGTATCTAGCCAATAAATGTTTTATCGACGCAGTCACGGTTGGAAACTGCGGTCAAGTGATTAGTCATTCTGAATCAGTGGACAATACTGTCAGTCGGGTTATTGGTGATTGCTCAAAAATGGGCCCGCTTGGCGTACGAACTACGTATAGCGACTGTTATCTGATCCATGCTGGTACAGGCACAACTGATGTCGCCATTGAGGCCACAGAGACGAACCCAGATTATTCAGGGACGGTATCTAACTGCCGCTTTGACAACTTTCATCGTGTTATAAGTTGGGTTGCGCACAGTTTGAGCATCATCAACAACACATCTCACGGCACTACGGATGTGGATTTGAAAATGTACGAGGACGGAATTCCTAGATTGTTTATGTCTGGTAATCGGTGGAGTGCAAATTGCTCCCCGACGTTACTAAATACGTATACACGACAAGGGGGAGAAGCCACATCAAAACCGATTTATTTTGATAACTTTGCGCCAACTTCGTACACGTGGCCGGTGGGCGCGAGAGTGCAGCGTGCGATCCCTGTGGTGGGAGCGCCAAAGGGGTGGATGTGTACTGTTGCGGGGACTCCAGGAACGTGGGTGTCAGAAGGTAACTTGTAATTAGGAACCGACAAACGCGCTTTTATTTTGTGTACATAAAAGCGCGTTTTATTTTAAAGTATCATCGTTAAATAATTTCATTTAATTGATAATTAACGATTTTAATTAAGTTTAAAATACCTGTTTAAACGGTTTCACCGTGACTTCGCCGTATACGCCAGCGTCCACGTACGGGTCTTGTGCTGCCCAGGATTTTGCCACCTCCAGCGAAGGGAACTCGGCGATCACGGTAGAACCGGTAAATCCAGCCTGGCCTGGATCGTTGCTATCGATAGCCGGGTTAGGGCCAGCGACCACCAAGCGGCCTTCATCACGCAGCGCCTGCAGGCGAGCCAGATGGGCGGGGCGAACGGCCATGCGCTGTTCCAGCGTGCCAGGTACGTCTTGTGCGTAGATCAGATAAAGCATATTTCACCTTTAAAATCATTGCCATACAACGGTAATCACAAAGTAGCGCAAAACCTGTGACAAGGGAATGCCAATCCAGATAAAAATTCATTACCGTGCTGAGGATAGCTGCGTGAGCTGCGATTGACGAGTGAGGGAACACATTGGTTAACAATCCGTATGCAAAGCTCAATAAAAGGCTAATTAAAAGTTAATATCCCTATGAGTTTGCTGGTTTTAGCGCCTAATGATGCCGATTAAAGCGATAGTTTGTCTTTCGTTATTGAATATGATTGCTATTTGCATTTAAACTTGGCGCACCAGAGGAAACAGAATCATTATGCCGCTAAACAAAATGTTCCTTATTCGCCGAATTTCCGTGCCAATTGTCCTCTCCGTTGGTTTGCACAGTGCCCTGGTGGCCGCCTTGCTCTACGCTTCCGTCAACGAAGTGTTGGAGCTGCCTAAGCAGGAAGATGCCCCTATCAGCGTCATGATGGTGAATATGACCGCGTTGGCAGAACCGCCACCGCCGGCTGCGGCGGAACCGGAGCCACAGGTAGAACCTGAGCCAGAACCGATCCCGGAGCCCGAGCCGCCACCGCCGGTACCGGTAGCTATTCCTAAACCGGAGCCGGAGAAACCCAAGCCGAAGCCAAAACCGAAGCCGAAGGTAGAGAAGCCGGTCAAGCGTGAAGTGAAGAAGACCGAACCGCGTGAACCTTCGCCGTTCGACAATCAATCCGAAGCCAAACCGATCGACAAGGCACCGGTTAAACAGGCACCATCTGCACCCGCGCCGGGAACTTCCCGTGAGTTGGGGCCGAAAGCTTTGAGTATCGGCAAGCCGATGTATCCACCGCGCGCCCAGGCATTGCAGATCGAAGGCAAGGTCAAGGTTCAGTTCGATGTCGATAGCGACGGGCGGGTCACAAACGTGCGTATTCTGTCCGCGGAACCACGTAATATGTTCGAACGTGAAGTGAAGCAGGCAATGCGTAAATGGCGCTATGAGGCCAAAACCGCGCAGAACCTGACGAAGACCATCGTCTTCAAAATGGAAGGTTCGACGGTTGAGTAAGCAATAAAAAAGGTCGCGTTTGCGACCTTTTTGCTATCTGGCGTAGGCTTACTCGCCAACGCGGAAGTTCATCTTGCCGTCTGGCAGGGCGCGAGGGCTGCCGCCATCATCAACCGCTACATAGGTAAAGACCGCTTCCGTGGCACGGTAGCGCTGGCCGATTGGGGCAGAAGACACCTTCTTGACCCAAACTTCCACATTGATGGTAATCGAGCTGCGGCCACTGCGGATACAGTTGGCATAGCAGCACACCACGTCACCCACGGCCACCGGCTTGAGAAAGGTCATGCCGTCTACCCGCACGGTCACCACGCGCCCTTCGGCTATCTCTTTGGCCAGGATCGCGCCGCCGATGTCCATTTGCGACATCAGCCAGCCGCCAAAGATATCGCCGTTGGCATTGGTATCTGCTGGCATGGCCAGCGTGCGCAGCACCAGCTCACCGCTAGGCAAAGGTCGTTGCTCGGTCATTATTTCTTCTGCTCTTCTGGCATATGACGGTAAATATAGATACCGCTCAACAGGGTGAAGACCAGCGTCAGCACGGTCAGGCCAAATACCTTGAAGTTAACCCAAACGTCCTGCGGCATCCAGAATGCCACATAGATATTGGCCAAGCCGCAGGCCAGGAAGAACAGGGCCCAGGCAATGTTAAGGTGGTTCCAGACGCTGTCCGGCAGGGTCAGCTCTTTACCCAGCATGCGTTGGATCAGCGGCTTTTTCAGTATCAGTTGGCTGATCAGCAACGCCAGAGCGAACAGGGTGTAGATGGCCGTGACCTTCCATTTGATAAACAGGTCGTTGTGGAACACCAGGGTCAAGGTACCGAATACGGCGACCATGGCAAAGGTGATCAGCGTCATCTTCTCTACCTTGCGATATTTCAGCCAGGTAAAGACCAGTGCCAGGGCGGTAGCGACGATTAAGGCACCTGAGGCGACGTAAATATCGTAAAGCTTATAAAAGGCAAAAAAGACAATCAGGGGTAGAAAATCAAGAAACTGCTTCATAAATCAATCCATCATAGGTTCATCGGGCGACTATACCGGATTTGGCGCGTTCTGTGTATCGCACTAAAGGGCAGATTATCGGTGTTCGTCCGGTAGATTGCTGCTGTAAACACCAGAATTTGCATAAACTTACGATTGTTACCGTCGGTTATTTGCAAGCGCCGGGTGTACCACGCATATTAAGCATAATAATAGCCGCATAATTTACCATGGAAAATAGCTATGCAGTGGAAGTCTCTGCGGGCGTGGACGCCCGGTTTGACGCATTTGTTAGGATATGAACGCAGTTGGTTGAAGCCGGATATTCGTGCGGGGTTATCGGTTGCAGCGGTAGCTTTGCCGGTGGCGATCGCCTATGCCGAATTGGCCGGTGTCAGCCCGGTGGTCGGGCTTTACTCCTGTATTTTACCGATGATCGCCTATGCCATTTTTGGCTCGTCGCGGCAGCTGATTGTTGGGCCGGATGCGGCCACCTGTGCGGTGATCGCTGCTGTGGTGACTCCGCTGGCCGCAGGAAGTATGGAGCTGCACTGGCAGCTCACCATCATGATGACCGCCATGACGGGAGCTTGGTGTTTGCTGGCCAGTCGCTTCCGGCTAGGGGCCTTGGCAGACCTGCTTTCGCGCCCAATCCTCAGCGGATTGCTGAATGGCGTGGCGGTGACCATCATCGTCGATCAGATTGGTAAAGTGCTGGGGTTCGGTACGCCACCGGCGCAGCTGATTGAACGTATTTATGCCTTGCCCGGTAACATTCTGCATAGCGATTGGCCGACGATGGGCATTTCATTGCTTACGCTGACAATGCTGGTGGGGGTTAAAAAATTGCGGCCTAACTGGCCTGCGCCGTTGTTTGCCATCGTGCTGGTCGCCTTCATCACCTGGGCGGCTAATTTGCAGCAGCACGGTATTATTACCGTAGGGGGCTTCAGCGGCATGCTGCCTATCGTCCAGTGGCCGGATTTTCAACCGGGCTTACTGCGTGACATGGTGATACCGGCGCTCAACCTGGCGGTGGTCAGCTTTGTCAGCATGATGCTTACGGCGCGCAGCTTCGCGGCGAAAAATGGCTACGAAGTTAATGCCGATGCGGAGTTCCGTGCGCTTGGGCTGGTAAACATTGTTTCCGCTCTGTCGCAAGGTTTTGCCATCAGCGGAGCCGATTCGCGTACGGCGGTAAACGATGCCAATGGCGGCAAGAGCCAGCTGGTATCAATTATTGCCGCCATCGTGATTGGCATTGTGCTGCTGTTCCTGACTTCGCCGCTGCAATTTATTCCGGTGGCCGGATTAGGCGTGGTGCTGATGTACGCCGCCTGGTCGTTGATCGACATTCGCGGCATCTGGATCCTGCGCAAGCGCAACGCCCAGGCGTTCAGGCTGGCGGCCTTCACCTTCGTCAGCGTGCTGCTGGTGGGGGTGATCAGCGGTATTGGCTTGGCGGTATTGCTTGGCTTGATGCAGTTTCTCCGCACCGTGTTCCGCCCCACGGAGCAACTGCTGGGGGTCAATGAGGAAGGCATGATCCACTCAATGGGCAACAACAACGGGGTGAAAGCGGTGCAGGGCGTGATGATGTACCGCTTTAACTCCCCGCTGACCTATTTTAACGTAGCCTACTTCAAACGGCGCATCCTCAATCTGGTTGACAGTACGCCGTTCCAACCACGTTGGGTGGTGGTGGATGCGGTAGCCAGTTTTACCCATGCGGATATCAGCGTGCTGGCGGCCATTGATGAGCTAAAACGTGATTTGTTACAGCGTAACGTAAAGCTGGTGCTGGCCGGACGGCGCACCGAGTTAACACGCTGGTTCCGTATCAATCAGGTGGGGCGCGATAAGGATCTGATCCTGGTGCCCGACCTTTATCTGGCACTCAAGCTGATACAGAGTAAGGAACAGGCCGAACCGGGCACGGCACAGTAAATAAAAAGGGCACGCTTTTAGCGTGCCCTTAAACGTCAACCGACCCTGTTTATCTTTTATCTAAGGACACGCCAGAAGCGGGCGTGTTGTCGCGCAGTAACATATATAGACGGAACAGATAAATCAGCAGCAGGGCAGAAACCAGGTTGCTCAATGCGGTCAGCACCACGCTGGCAACGTGTGGCGTCAACACCGACAAGTGGCTGACCATAAACAGCACCAGCAGTTTGGCCGCCAACCACAGCATCATCGCCGGTACGATCACCCGCGCGTTAGCAAAGGCCAGCTTGCAGCTCAGCTTCAGTGAGGCAAACATGCCTTTCCCATCGGCCACGGAAATCACCGGGGCCAACGAGAACGAGATCGCCATGATCACACCGGGCACGACGAACAGCGTCAGGCCAAGCTGGGTCAGCAAGGTGCAGACAAACAGCAGCAACAGTAAACGCGGCAATAGCGGGGCAGATATCCCGATAGCCCGCAGCGCACTGGTACGCTGGCCTTCAGAAACCAGGCGGATCAGCGTCAACATGCCCCCCACCAGCAGCACGTTACCCACTAAAGCGGAAATCGTGGCGGCGGCGGACACTTTCAACAGCACCATCTGCTGTTCAGGCGTCATTTGCTGAATGATTTCCTGGATCCCCATGCCGGCACCGGCGTTGGAGGCCAAATCACTTTCCGTCGCGGTCAGGATCTTCAACTGCTCGATATCGGGGCTAAACGCCTGATTAAGCAGCACAGAAATGAATGCGGTCAGCAATGCCAACAGCACAATGCTGGCAACCTGATTACGGAAAAAGTTAAAACTGTCACGGTACAACGTGTTGGCCGTAATTGGCATGCTTGGCATGCAGACTCCTTGGCGTCGGGAACATAGTTAAATCAGTGGGCGATTGTACCTTGTTCCGCTCCGCTGTGGCACCCCGCGAATGGCACTGTGCTGATTTCTTGGGCGATTATGGTCTCTGACAATGATAATGGCAGGGGAACCGGCAAGGGCGGCAGGCCGTAGCGCTCACGGGCCCGATCGCAGGCTTCATTGCGCAGGCCGTTTTCCCCGGATTGATCGAATTCGCGGCAGGGGCTAGGGCGATTGGGGTAGATCGAACAGGATACCGCCTGACCAATTTCACCCACCAGTGAAGTGCAGCGTGGGGACTTGCTGTTGGTTCCCTGCATACAGCGCAGAAAGGGGCTCAAGGGTTCAGTTAAGGATATAGGTACCACGCCGCCGCCATCTTCCGCTTCGGCCCAATAGAATGATACTCGGAAATAACCGCAGCAGGCGCCGCAGCTGGTGCAGGGATTTTGAATTTCGCTCATCTTGATTGCCACCGACTCCTTACCGGCCCAACCAAAACCAACAGGAATGATGAAATTACGCAGCGGCATTTTTTTTAGCAACTTTTTTCGGTAACAGAAATGTAAACATGCATAAAATTTGCAACAAAAGGCGTTTATTGATTCAGATCAATTATCGATTTATTAACACCTTAGGTGGCTTTGTTTTTGGTGGGAATTTAAATTTTTACACTTAAGATGTGATCTCGATGGGATCATAAATACCTGTTAATAGGTATATTCATCGGGACTGTAAACCACACAAATGGAATGGATAATGAAAAAGACAACTCTGGTGGTGTTAGGGGCTCTGATGGCTCCTATGGTAGCAAGCGCGCATCAAGCGGGTGATTTCCTGTTCCGTGCAGGGACTGCAACAGTTCGTCCTAATGCAGGTTCGGACAACGTTTTAGGGCTTGGGACGCTCGATGCTAAAAACAACACTCAGCTCGGCCTGACGTTCGGTTATATGGTGACGGACAATATCGGGGTTGAACTGCTGGCTGCGACCCCATTCCGTCATAAAGTTACCTTGGCGGGCCAGGATATTGCAACAGTGCACCAACTGCCACCAACGCTGATGGCACAGTACTACTTTGGTGACAAGCAGGACAAACTACGCCCTTATCTGGGTGTTGGCGTAAACTACACCACGTTCTTTGATGAGAAGTTCAACGACTACGGTAAAAGCGCGGGTTTAAGCAACCTGGATCTGAAAGATTCTTGGGGTGTTGCTGCCCAGGCGGGGATGGATTACAACCTGGATGAGCACTGGATGCTGAACATGTCGGTCTGGTGGATGAATATCGAAACCAAGACCCGATTTGATGTTGCTGGTGGCCCAAGTCAGAGTATTGATACACGGCTGGACCCATTTGTGTTTATGTTTGGTGCGGGCTACCGCTTCTAAGCTACGCTGCAATAAGGAGGCGCTGTTCGGCGCCTCCCTCTTTAGTTATTTAATGCGCATATCATTTTCGACCGATTTAACACCCGCTACGCCGCGAGTCACCTGAACGGCGCGATTGGCATCGGCGCTAGAGCTGACGAAACCGCTTAACTGTACCTTGCCTTTAAAGGTCTCGACGCTGATTTCGGTAGATTTGATGGTCTTCTCTGCCAGCAGAGCGGATTTCACCTTGGTGGTGATGACTGTATCGTCGATATAGCCGCCAGTCCCTTCAGATTTTGCCGTTGGAGCACAGGCAGAAACTGCCATAGCCAAAATAGCCGCCATGCACAGCGCCGAAAGGGTTTTAAATAGCTTCATAAGTGACTCTCCTTGCAAATGTTATTGTTGAAACTACAGGCTGATTTCAATCAGCTAACGGGAACCTATGCACTGAACCACCGAATAAATAGCGGTAAGTATGATTGTGGGGCAGGATGCGGGTTTGCTCAAACTGTTTGCAAAAAATATCTGTAGCAAGAATGAGGGTAAACAAAGTGTTATCACCGGATACCATTGCAGTATCCGGTGATTGAGGGGAGAGATTAAACGCGGGTAGCGGCTTTCATTTCACGGACAAACTTGCCTAGCTTTTCCAACATTTCTGCTGATTGAGCCAGATTCTGTTCGATGATTTTAACAATTGCCGAACCGGAGATTGCCCCGGCAGCCCCGGCTTGCAACGCATCCTTGACCTGTGATGGTTCAGAGATGCCAAAGCCTTGCAGCGGTGGTGCCGCATGATACTCGCGCAGCTTATTGACCAGGTGGTGCAGCGGTAACTGTGCCCGGCTTTCCGTTCCGGTTACTCCGGCGCGTGACAGCAGGTAAGTGTAACCCCGGCCGTGGGACGAGATTTCACGCAGTAAATCTTCATCCGCATTTGGCGGACAAATATAGATTGGCGCAATACCGTGGCGAGTTGCCGCCGCGCGGAAAGGCGCGGACTCTTCGAAAGGTACGTCCGCGATCAACACGGAATCTACACCGGCCTGCGCACAGCGCTGATAAAATGCGTCAATACCGCCGTGGAACACCAGGTTGGCGTACATCAGCAGGCCAATCGGAATATCAGGGTGCTTCTGACGGATCGCCGCCAGCATTTCGAAACAGTGCGTTGGCGTAACCCCAGAAGCGAAAGCACGCAGAGCTGCACTTTGAATGGTTGGGCCATCGGCCAGCGGATCCGAGAAGGGGATCCCCAACTCCAAGGCATCTGCACCGTTCTCCACCAGCGTATCAATGATCTGTAACGATAGCGTCGGGTTTGGGTCGCCGAGAGTGACAAACGGCACAAAGGCGCCTTCTTTATTATTTTCCAACCGTTTGAACAGTTGCTGATAACGTTCCATCAGATTTCTCCCCGTGCTTTCAGAATGTCGTGAACGGTAAATATGTCTTTGTCGCCGCGGCCGGACAGGTTAACCACCAGAATCTGTTCTTTTTGCGGCGTTTCACGGATCATTTTCAGCGCGTGCGCCAGAGCATGGGAAGACTCCAGCGCCGGGATAATCCCTTCGCTACGCGACAGCGCTTTGAAAGCGTCCAACGCTTCGTCATCGGTAATAGACACGTATTCAGCCCGACCGATGCTGTTCAGATAGGCGTGTTGCGGCCCGACTGAAGGGAAGTCCAAGCCGGCGGAAATCGAGTAGGACTCCTCGATCTGGCCTTCGGAAGTCTGCATCATCGGCGCTTTCATGCCGAAATAGATGCCCACGTGGCCGTGTTTGAGCGGTGCGCCGTGCTGGCCGGTTTCAATCCCTAAACCTGCAGGTTCAACGCCGATCAACCCAACGCTGGTATCGTCGATAAAGTCGGCAAACATACCGATGGCGTTCGAGCCACCGCCAACGCAGGCCAGTACGGCATCCGGCAAGCGGCCTTCACGTTCCAGCATTTGTGCTTTGGTTTCTTCGCCGATCATGCGCTGGAATTCACGCACAATCGTCGGATACGGGTGCGGACCTGCAGCGGTACCCAGCATATAGTGGGCGGTTTTGTAGCTGCCAGACCAGTCGCGCAGCGCTTCGTTACAGGCATCTTTCAGCGTGGAGGAACCGCTGTGCACCGGGATCACTTCCGCTCCCATCAGGCGCATGCGGAAGACGTTGGGTGACTGGCGCTCGATATCTTTGGCGCCCATATAAATGCGGCACTTCAGGCCGAGCAGGGCACAGGCCAGTGCGGAGGCAACGCCGTGTTGACCGGCACCGGTCTCGGCGATGATTTCGGTTTTGCCCATGCGCTTGGCCAACAGCGCCTGACCCAATACCTGGTTAGTTTTGTGCGCGCCACCGTGCAGCAGATCTTCACGCTTCAGATACAGCTTGGTTTTGGTACCGGCAGTGAGGTTTTTGCACAGTGTCAAAGCCGTCGGGCGACCGGCGTAGTTTTTCAGCAGGTCGATAAATTCAGCCTGGAATTCCGGATCGCGCTGGGCGCTGACAAAGGCTTCTTCCAGTTGTTTTAAGGCCGGCATCAGAATCTGCGGCACATATTGGCCACCAAATTCGCCGAAGTAGGGGTTAAGCAGCGTCATTTTAGTTCCCGTTATTATCCGTTAATCATAATTAGTAAGCGCGCAGGGTCTGGAACACCGCCGCCAGGCGGGCAGGATCCTTAATGCCGGGCTGGCTCTCTACGCCGGAGTTAAAGTCCAACCCGGCACAGCCGAGTTTGGCTGCGTCAACGCAGTTGTCTGCGCTCAGGCCACCGGCCAGCATCACGTTTTCCAGGTTTTCGCCGTGCAGTACCGACCAGTCGAAACGCTGCCCGGTGCCACCCGCGCCGTTATCCAGCAGATAACGATCAACGTGCTGCAAATCGCGCTGCGGTAAATGGTCTTTTACGCTCAATGCTTTCCAAATCTGGCACTTGGCAGGCAGTTCGGCGCGCAGGGCGCTGATATAGGCCTGATCTTCCGAGCCGTGCAGTTGCACCGCTTTCAGCCCCAGGCGTTCGACGGTTTTAACCAGGGTCTCTACCTGCGCGTCGCAGAATACGCCGACATATTTCAGGGGGGCACCCGAGATAACTTCACGGGCGCGGTTGATATCAACATAGCGGGGTGAACGCCCGACGAAAATCAGTCCACCATACACCGCACCTGCCTGATAGGCCGCGCTGGCATCCTGCGGACGGGTCAGCCCGCAGACTTTGTTGTCGCCCAGGATCACCCGGCGCACGGCGGCACGGAGATCGGTTTCCGACATTAATGCGCTGCCAATCAGGAAACCGTTGGCAAAGTGGCTCAGTTCGCGTATCTGACCGTAATTGTTGATGCCGGACTCGCTGATCACCGTCACCCCGTGTGGGACGCGAGGCGCCAACTGGCGAGTGCGATCCAGATCGATACTCAGGTCGCGCAGATCGCGGTTATTGATACCGACCACGCGCGCTTCCAAAGCAATGGCCCGTTGCAGCTCTTCTTCGCTGATCACTTCGGTCAGCACGCCCATGTTCAGGCTGTGCGCAACCGCAGCCAATTGACGGTACTGATCGTCGTTCAGCACGGACAGCATCAGCAGAATGGCGTCGGCCTGATAGAAGCGCGCCAGATAGATCTGATACGGGTCGATAATAAAGTCTTTGCACAGCACCGGCTGTGTCACCGTCTTGCTGACCAGCGGCAGGAAGTCGAAGCTGCCCTGGAAGTATTTTTCATCGGTCAACACCGAGATCGCCGAGGCGAAATCCTTGTAGACCGAAGCAATTTCCACGGGATCGAAATTCTCGCGGATTAGCCCTTTGGAAGGGGATGCCTTTTTACATTCAAGAATAAACGCCGTTCTGGCACCCTGCAGCGCGTGATAAAAGCCACGCTCGCTGGGGACGATTTCATTTTGAAAACTGGCCAGTGGCTGTTGTTGCTGTCGTGCTGCGACCCATTGCGCTTTATCACGAACAATCTTGTTGAGCACGGTTTCCTGCATCATTTATCCTCTTGCTGCCAAAGCAGTGACACGCTGGTAAGCCTGCCCACTGTGGATCATTTCCAATGCCTGCTGCGCGTTCTGGCGCAGGTCTTCCTGTCCGAATAGTTTCAGCAACAGTGCGACGTTGGCGGCGACTGCCGCGGCGTGCGCTGGCTCGCCTTTACCTTGTAACAACCTTGCCAGAATGTCACGATTTTCTTCCGGCGACCCGCCCAGCAGAGAGCCCAGCGGGTAGCTGTCCAACCCAAAAGATTTAGGCGTCAGCTGATAACTTTCAATTTCGCCGTCATTCAGCTCGGCTACGTGAGTGGTGGTGTGGATCGCCACTTCATCCATGCCGCCACCGTGCACGACGGCGGCGCGCTGATAACCCAATACGCGCAGGGTTTGGGCGATTGGCAACACCAGCTCCGGGCTATAGACTCCAATCAACGCCAACGGTGGGCGAGCCGGGTTAATCAACGGGCCGAGTACGTTGAACACCGTGCGGGTCTTCAGCTGTTGGCGTACCGGCATCGCATGGCGAAAACCGGTGTGATACTGCGGTGCAAACAGGAAACACACGCCCAGTTCATCCAATGCCTTGCGAGATTCTTCCGCGGGCAGATCCAGGCGGATCCCGAAGGCGGCCAACAGATCGGATGAACCGGAACGGCTGGAGACGCTGCGGTTGCCGTGCTTGGCCACCTTGACCCCACAGGCTGCGGCGACAAAGGCGCTGGCCGTGGAGATATTGATGCTGTTGGTGCCGTCACCGCCGGTGCCGACGATATCCGCGAAGGCGTAGTCCGGGCGTGGGAACGGTAAAGCATCGGCCAAGAGCGCCTTGGCTGCTCCGGCGATTTCTTCCGGGTGCTCACCGCGGATCTTCATGCTGATCAAGGCCGCCGCCAGTTGGCTAGGTTCCAGCTCACCGCGCACGATAGCGCTGAATAACTGCTGGCTTTCTTCCTGGCTCATCGACTCCGAGCGATACAGTTTTTCAAGAATAGGTTGCATAGTCGGTTCCCCTTGATTATTTCGCCAGCGCCCAGGCCAACGTCTGCTCAAGCAAACGCGCGCCTTGGGTGGTCAGAATGGATTCTGGATGGAATTGGAAACCACATACGCGGTGTTCATCGTGACGCACTGCCATCACCATGTCGCCGAAGCGAGCATTGACGGTCAGTCCTTCAGGGATATTGCTGCCGACCAGCGAGTGATAGCGGGCGACCGGCAGCGGGTTGGCCATACCGGCAAACATCCCCTGGTTATCGTGAGTAATGGAAGACGCCTTGCCATGCAAGATCTCACCGGCCTGGCCAACGTGGCCGCCATAGGCTTCCACAATCGCCTGATGGCCAAGACAGATACCGATGATTGGCATCTGGCCGCGCAGGCGTTGCAACAGCTCGGGCATACAGCCGGCGCCGGCTGGAGTACCAGGGCCTGGGGACAGCATCAAAATAGGCTGCTCCATCTGTTGCAGGCGCTCGATGATGATCTCGGCGGCAATCTGGTTACGGTAAATCACGACCTGATGGCCGCTGGCACGCAGTTGATCGACCAGGTTGTAGGTAAAGGAGTCGACGTTGTCGAGCAGTAAGATATCGGCCATTAGAAAATCTCCTTGGCCTGGTGCGCGCTGGCGATGGCACGCAGCACGGCACGTGCCTTGTTACGGGTTTCATCGGCTTCTGCCTGCGGAACGGAGTCCAGAACCACACCGGCTCCGGCCTGCACGGTGGCAACACCGTCCTCAACATACGCGGAACGAATGACAATACAGGTATCGAGATCGCCGTGAGCGGTAAAGTAACCCACTGCGCCGCCGTAGCTGCCACGACGGGTGCCTTCAGAGGCGGCAATCAGTTGCATGGCGCGTACTTTAGGTGCACCGCTCAACGTGCCCATATTCATACAGGCCTGATAGGCATGCAGCACGTCGAGATCGCTACGCAGCTTGCCGACCACGCGGGAAACCAGGTGCATCACGAATGAGTAACGGTCTACCTTGGTCAGGTCGGCCACGTAGCGGCTGCCAGCTTCACAGATGCGGGCCAGATCGTTGCGGGCCAGGTCGACCAGCATCAGGTGTTCCGCCAGCTCTTTATGGTCGGTACGCATTTCCAGTTCGATGCGGCTGTCGAGATCCAGATCCAGCGAACCGTCGGCGCGGCGTCCGCGAGGACGAGTACCGGCGATCGGATAGATTTCGATCTGGCGGCTGGTAGCTTCATATTTCAGCGCGCTTTCCGGCGAGGCACCGAACAGCGTGAACTCGTTGTCCTGCATAAAGAACATGTAAGGGCTTGGATTGTTTTCCTTCAGCGTCTGGTAAGCCGCCAGCGGGTTAGGGCAAGGCAGAGAGAAGCGGCGAGAAGGCACCACCTGGAAAATCTCACCGTGGCGGATGGCCTGCTGCAACTGGCTGACTACCGCGCCGTACTCTTCATCGCTCTGATTGCAGCTTAGCTGCATGTCTTCCAGTTTCTGATGAGGAATGGCGATCGGAGTTTGCTGCAATTGCACCTGAAGCTGTTCGAGACGCTGCTGCAAACGCAGGGTTTCAGCGTTGTCACCGTTAAATACGCTGGCTTGTAAACGAGCTACGCCGCGTTGGTGATCCAGCACCAACAGCGTTTCCGCCAGATAGAAACAGAAGTCCGGGCAACGTTGGTCTTGGCGCAGCTCTGGCAGGTCTTCAAAGCCAGCAACCAGGTCATAGGCAAACAGGCCACCGAGCAACATCGCTTCGCGTTCATCGGCTGGCGCATCGACCAACGTCAGCATCGTGCGCAATGCATCAAACACCGACAGAGAACGCAGGCGGGCATCTTCGTCTTGTACCGTATCAATTGCCGGGAAGGTCAGCTCACGGCCATTAGGGCGAACCTGGATTTGTACGTCGGTAGGCAAGGCTTCATCCAACAGTGGCAGCAGGGCTGCACCGTTAGCAGTCAACGCCTGAAGGCTGACTTTACGGCCCAAGGCGGTAATGCGCAGGGCACTGTCGACGATCAGCAGGCTTTTCAGGTTTTGCTTGCTGTTGATTTCCGCCGAGTCCAGCAACAGGGTGGCAGGGCGAGCGCCGCACAGCTGATGAAAAATCGCCGTCGGATCGCTGCGGTAACCGGCCTGTGCCGTGAGTAGTTTGAGCTGTGGTTTGATGTTCATCTTCGGTAGTTCCAGTCAAATCTTGTCCATAAAAAAGCCCGCTGTAATGAGCGGGCCTAGGGAATCTGCAGTGTCAGATGACAGGTATGCGTGATTACTCGACCCTTGATTGGGAAGTACGCCACCAGCGAAGAAGAGAAGTGTGCTTAGTCATCATGTTGCTCTCTGTATTTTCATCCAACACGGTCATTGCCGTGAACTTGTGTACTAGTTAACTGGAACAAGGGGGCAATGTCAACTCTCTTTTTGCACAATATGTTAGCGGCTAATGTGAAATCGTTAATCTGGCGGGAGCGCCATCGGCAGAATAGATTTCCGTCCGGCCAACCATAACGGGTATGATAGAAAGCCAAGCCATAGCAGGATATCCCTTTTGACAGACAGCAGCCCACAATCCTCCGCTTTTACCCTGTACGATCTCCACAGCCACACCACCGCTTCGGACGGTTACTTAACGCCGACACAATTGGTGCAGCGAGCCGTTGAGATGCGCGTTGGCGTGCTGGCTATTACCGATCACGACACCACTAATGGATTGGCAGAGGCCGCGGCCGCGATAGCCGATCTTGCCTTGCCCTTGCAGCTGGTTAACGGCGTCGAGATTTCTACGCTGTGGGAAAACCATGAGATCCACATTGTTGGGCTGGGGCTCGATATCACCCATCCGGCGCTGTTACAACTGCTGGTCGAACAGACCGAGCGCCGTAATCTACGTGCGCAAGAAATCGGCGTTCGGTTAGCGAAAGCACGTATTCCCGATGCCTATGCCGGAGCACAACAGTTGGCGGGGGATGGGGCGGTCACCAGAGGGCATTTTGCCCGTTTTCTGGTGCAGCAGGGCATGGCCGACAACATGGCGCAGGTGTTCAAGAAGTATCTCGCCAAAGGGAAAATCGGCTATGTTCCGCCACAGTGGTGTACAATAGAACAAGCCATTGATGTCATTCATCAATCCGGTGGCCAAGCGGTGATGGCGCATCCGGGCCGTTACGATCTGACGGCAAAATGGCTGAAACGCCTGCTGGCCTATTTTGCCGAACACGGCGGCGATGCGATGGAGGTGGCGCAGTGTCAGCAAGCCCCCCATGAGCGTACGGTGTTGGCTAAATATGCGCAGGACTATCAATTATTGGCGTCTCAGGGTTCGGATTTCCATCAGCCCTGTTCGTGGATTGAGTTGGGGCGCAAACTGTGGTTACCCGGCGGTGTTGAACCGGTGTGGCGAGATTGGCCACAGCCCCAAGAGAGCAACGTAAATTGATTTAACGCGGGCGTTGTCGTTCGCGTGCATCATTTTCAGGAGTTACAGATGAGCCAGCTATTTTATATTCACCCGGACAACCCGCAGCCGCGCTTGGTCAATCAGGCCGTAGAGGTGCTGCGCAAGGGCGGTGTGATCGTCTATCCAACAGACTCTGGCTACGCGCTGGGCTGCAAACTTGAAGAGAAGACGGCCTTGGAGCGTATCTGCCGTATTCGCCAGTTGGACGGCAACCACAACTTTACGCTGATGTGCCGCGATCTGTCCGAGCTGTCGACCTATGCCTATGTGGACAATTCGTCGTTTCGCCTGATCAAGAACAATACGCCGGGCAATTACACCTTCATCCTGAAAGCGACCAAAGAAGTCCCTCGCCGCCTGATGAATGACAAGCGTAAAACCATCGGCCTGCGTGTGCCATCCAACCCGATTGCGCTGGCATTGCTGGAAGTGCTCAATGAGCCGATGATGTCGACCACGCTGATGCTGCCAGGCAATGACTTTGCCGAATCCGATCCGGAAGAGATCAGCGAACACCTTGGTAAGCAGGTGGATCTGGTGATCCACGGCGGTTTCCTGGGCCAGCAGCCAACCACGGTTATCGACCTGACCGAATCCTCCCCGGAAGTGATCCGTGAAGGGGCGGGCGATCCAGCGCCTTTCCGCTAAACTGCCGGACGAAGTCAGTGCCAAGGAGGGATAAAGCCTGTATAATAAGCGGTTGGTTTTGACCAAGTGCTAATCTTTGCGGCCTCCTCTTCTTGGTGAGAGTGGCGGCAAAGTCCCCCCGACGCCTGTGAAGGCGACATTAGAGGTTGCTCAATGAGCGAAAAGTTACAGAAAGTATTAGCGAATGCTGGCCATGGCTCGCGTCGTGAAATAGAAACCATGATTGAGGCAGGTCGCATCAGCGTCGACGGCAAGATCGCCAAACTGGGCGACCGCGTTGAAGTGGTCGCCGGGATGAAAATTCGTCTGGACGGTCATGTTGTCTCGATCAAAGAATCCGAAGAAGCGGTTTGCCGCGTGCTGGCTTATTACAAGCCGGAAGGCGAACTCTGTACCCGTAGCGATCCAGAAG
>RCUN01000474.1_pt1 | contig 22363 bp, 21 predicted proteins | sample 2166181 | NCBI WGS metagenome assembly RCUN01 (sample SAMN09932603, study PRJNA488358) | compost metagenome | feature: garden; material: soil; isolation source: compost soil in crotononitrile-enriched culture | place: Germany: Experimental Botanical Garden Goettingen | collected 2016-01-27 | reverse complement strand
GGTTACGGCTGCCTTGGCCGCAGGCTTAACAGCAGGAGTTTTGGCTGGGCTAGCCATCGCACTGGTCGCTCCTCCTACCAAACTCACAAGTGTTAATAGAGCCACGAAATTCTTTTTCCAATTCAACATGGTCATCACCTCTTCCTAAGATTAACTTCATCTTAACAAGATCAAGTGAGAGGCCCGTGTGAGAATTGTGTAAAAAGTATATGAATGAGCCTGCCTACTTGGAGGCCAGACCATGGAGTACGAACTGAATCGTCTGCTCAATCTCCTTCTCTTCATCCCAGGGGAGATCGGGAGCGAGCAGAAGGTGAACGACAAACAGACCGACTGCCGAGGAGGCCACAAAGCGGATAGCAGCGAATGTAGGGACTTCCAGCAGCTCTCCTTTATCTTGAAAATGCTTCACAATCTGTTGGAAACGACCTAAAATCTTCATGCCAATATGCTCTATAAATTGCTCCTTCAAGGCAGGCTGAAACGGAATTTCCTGTAGTAGAATTTTAATAATCTTGAGATGCTTGCGTGCAAAGGCGAGACGATTAATCAGGACAGCTCTGAGGAAAGCCTCAAAGGTCGGGTAATCCTTCTCCAGCACATCGTTGAAATTATTAAGAATGAATGGGGCCAGCAGCTTGCCCATCATCGGAGTTACGATAGAGAGCAGTAAATCTTTCTTCGTCTTGTAATGACGGAAGATCGTTCCTTCCGCCACACCTGCCATCTGGGCGATTTCACTGGTGGAGGCGGCAGCATACCCTTTTTGCGAAAACACTTCAACAGCAGCTTCAATAATCTTCAGCTGTTTCTCGGTCAATTTCCGGTCTTCGGTATGGAGTAGCGCTTCCAGCCACGGTTCGAGCGGCTCCTGATGCTGGGGCATGATGGTTAACCTCCTGTGTCACGTATAAGGATTAATCTTCATATTCTACCATACTTTATTGATGTCATTAAATCTTGCGGTATTTCCGCAGGGCTATGATATTAAGAAGAATGAACAAGGCGGAGAAGCCGATGAGCACATACACATCCAGGGCTATTGCGCCCCAGCCCTGTCCGCGGATCATCACATCACTGAGTCCTTTCGTGCCATAGGTCAGTGGCATGATTACTTCTAGCTTACGGAGCCAATCCGGGAGTGTATCCATGGGGAACAGACCGGACAGGAATAATTGCGGCACGATAATGAGAGGGATGAACTGGATCATTTGCAGCTCATTATTTGCATATGCGGAGATGAGTGTCCCTAAGGTTAAGGCGCTCAAGGACATGAGCAAGGTCAGCAGAATGACCAGACCAAAGGACCCTACCATCATGATTCCAAGGACCTGAATACAGTACCACGAAATGAGAAGTGCCTGAATGATGGTGAATATCCCGAACCCACCTACATACCCGAGCACAATTTCATACCTCTTAAGCGGGGTGGCCAGTAATCGTTCAAGTGTTCCGGTCGTTCTCTCCCTGAGGAAGGAGACACCTGCAATCAGAAATACGAAGAAGAAGATGAAGAACCCGATAAGTATAGGGCCGAACTGGTCAATGCTGGTCATATCCGCTGAACCATGGAGATAAGTGATGACTGGTTTAAGTGATGCCTCCTGTTTCTGAAAATGTTCAGCAGCTTTCTGTACCGCCTGAAGCACGGCTCGGTTCACAGCAGGCTCGCTGCCTTCAAGCTTGATGGCAGGTACCTGCCCATCAATCGTGATCAGTGCATCAATGGTCCGATCGTTCAGCGCGGCCTCAGCCAGATCTTCCCGCTCATAATTTATAGTAACGGCCCCTTCAGCCTGTAAGCTTGACGACAATACAGGGGGAGTACTCAGCAGGCCAAGTGTAGGCTTATAGTCCTTCCCGTTAAAGACAAGGTTCATCAGGGTCAGGACGAATAGGGGGGCAATCAGCATCAAGGCGAGAGTCCGTTTGTCCCGGCGAAATTGGCGTAAGATTCGAATTACGATAGCCCATATCTTCATGATTGATGACCTCCATAATATACAAATGCCTCTTCAATAGAATTGGTGCCAGTTTGAGAGATCAGCTTCTCAGGTGAATCAACGGCCAGCAGTTTTCCCTCCCGGATCATCCCCAGTCGATCACATTTCTCCGCTTCATCCATGACATGCGTGGTCAGTAAGATCGTTGTTCCTTGTTCATTTAACAATTTAAGTTCTTTCCAGATCGCTTGACGAAGCAAGGGGTCGATCCCGACTGTGGGTTCATCCAGTACCAGAATAGGCGGATGGTGAAGGAGGGCAGCAGCAAGGGATAGACGGCGCTTCATCCCCCCTGAGTATTGGTCTACTCGTTTCTCCAGATGACTGCCAAGGGCAACGATTTCGGTAACCTCCATAATGCGCTTACGCAGAGAAACTCCTTTCAATCCATACAATGCACCGAAAAACTCCAGGTTCTCCTTTGCGCTCAGCTCAGTATAAAGAGCATCGGATTGAGCCATATAGCCGATTTGACTCAGCATTGAGAGCTTTGGCATCAGTGTACCTTGAACATGTACCTGGCCTGTTGTAGCTTGCAGCGTTCCGGTGAAGAGTTTTACCAGGGTGGTCTTCCCCGACCCTGAAGGACCAAGAAGCCCGAAGGTCTCCGCGGGGTGAATCGCAAGCGTAATATCTTCAAGCACAGTTTTATTCCCAAAACGTTTACTTACCCCGGCGGCCGTAATGACATCTGGATGATCAGTCATACTAACACTCCTTTATTTAAATAATGAGTGAGTACTCACTTTTGTTCTGAGTATATCGGACGTTCCTGAATTTGTAAATGGATAAAAAAGAAAAAGATTGCTGAATGAATCAGCAATCTTGGATTTAAAGCTCTATATCACTTTAATTTTATTGTTACCGGCTAGTGTTCTCAAATCAGCGTTAATCTTTTCTTTCTCTTCAGCTTCAAGCATTAGAGACAGACCATAATGAAAGAAAGGAGGCTCGATTTGACGCTGCCAGCGGATCTGGGCATTGAAGTCATACTCTTCTTCACTTAATTTGAGGCGCAGGACTCCTTTAATAGAATTGGAAGAAGCGTGAAGATCAAGGGGGGTCCGGATTTTGCAGCCTCCCTTGCTGATATCGATTAAATCTACTTCAGCCAGCTTACTTGTGATGATCGTACCATTAATCTCGGAAATCCGAATCCAGCAGCTCATAGGTTCTTCCATAGAGTAGCGGAAAGGTTCTTTTCTATTATTGCTCATAGCCCCTCCAGAACATCGGTGTATAACGCGATTATATCTAATATTTGGATTCTATTAAACTTTATAAATTTTTATATATGTCTATCCTATATCATATTTTAAATATATTCCTATGGTCACGGGTCTATTTTCCTAAATTTTCATATGTTTTTTCAATAATTTAACAATCCGTTACAAACTACCAGAATTCTTTTAACAATTTTATACGAAAATGACATCATAGCACTTATGTATTAGGAAAAGGGTGAGCTGATGAATAAGGGTAAAGTATTCAGTATGTTAGTTGCTTCAGCACTGGTAACCTCAGCTGTAACAGCAGGGACTGCAGGTGCCGCAGCTGCAAAAACATCTAGTCCGGCAAAAACGGCTGCATCGAAACAAACAACAGCCAAATTTAAAGTCATTAACTCAGGGCTTCAAGTAGATGGCGACAGCATCACCTTGAAAGCTATTGAAGTGAATGGAATCAAGCTTTACTCTATCCGTGATCTGGCTGATGCACTCAACGCAGGGCTTAAGCTTGAGAATGGAAGTGTAGTTCTGAATGATACTTATGGTTACCATTCCGTATCAGTCAAACCTAACATTAAGAGCCTGCAGGTAGATGGCGCTACCCAAGATTTCAAAGTAGCCCCTAAGCTTCAGGATGGCAATATTTATGTCGAGCTTGATACCACTGTGAACGCGCTCGGTGCTGAACTTGTAGGCAGCGGCAGCATCTACAAATTAAAACGTCCGGAAGGCGAGTTCTCTACACCTGGTTTTGATGAGAAGGGCAACGTTATTGCAACCAAAGAAGATGGAGAAGCTCTTCAAGTATTCAAATTGAGCCCTTCACTTGGTACTCCATATGAAGTTTTCTCTTCGAACGAGGGTGCAGCAACTGCGGTAATTTCTCCTGATCATAAATGGGGAGCTTTCACGGGTGACAATGGTCAGTTGTTTGTCTACGATCTGGGAACCGGCTTGACAAGGCAAATCGGGTCGGACAGTTCGGTGAAGACGGATCTTACCTGGTCCGCAGATGGCAAGAAAGTGTACTTTATCCAAGGCGACAAGCAAGAGAAGATTTCCTACATAACGGTAGACAGCGGTGTACTTACCGAAGTCCTTGCAGATAAAGTGGAGAATAAGTCGGATCTTCAAGTATCCAGCGATGAGAAGAAAGTAGCTTACCTGGTTAACACAACAGGCGTTGCGAAGAATGACGCTGACAGCACAGAAGATTCCCTTACCATTGATTTTTCTGGAGCTGGCGCACAGGTCTACTCTTTGGATCTTACAACCAAGGGTGCAAAACCAGTACAGTTGACTAAAACAACGGATAACAAACTGCTGCCTTCTTTCCTTTCGGATGGAAGTATCGTCTATGTAAGTGCTGATCCAGACGGGAAAGACGTGAACAGTGTGCTGAAAAGCATTTCCGCTGACGGAACTAAAGTCACTGATCTCGTGTCGGACATTGATGTGACCCTGGATGTAGTAACGAAGGATGGGAAATTGCTGGTGGCTGGTCTGAAAGCGGATGGTTCTTCGCAACTGTTCGAAGTGGCTGGTGGAGTCAAGAAAGAAATTTACAGTACACCGAATGGAATTTCTGAAGTTGCTGTATCCAAGGATGGAAAGATCGCTGTGATTAGTGATGGCAAGATTGTTGTAGTAGAAGGCGGAAAAGGCACTGAGCTTACTAAATAAACATAATTCGAGAGGAGTAATTTAATCATGAAATTGTTCAAAAAAATCTCTTTGGTGGCGGTAGCCGCTGCATTCATTCTTTCTTCTGCAGGTGTAGGTTCTTCAGTTCAAGCTGCAGGATCGGTATCGGGTAAAATTACGATTAATGGTTCGACTGCACTTCTTCCTTTATCTCTGCAAGCTGCAAAAGAATTTCAAAGATTGAACCCGAAGGTGAAAATTTATGCTTCCGGTAAAGGTTCTGTAACAGGTCCTCAATCGGTTAAAAAAGGAATTGCTCAGATCGGAGCTTGTGACTGGGACGCAAGTACAGATGTTCCTGGATTCAAAGCGTTCGCAGGACAAGTGGCTAACAAAGTAGCTGTAATTCCTTTTGCAACAGTGGTTAACAAAAACGTGGGTGTAGATAACTTGACTACAGACCAGCTTAAAGGAATTTACAGTGGTAAAATCACGAACTGGAAAGAGGTTGGCGGCAGTGATGCGGATATCGTTGTTATCACCCGTGCCTTCGGTTCCGGTACACGCGTTAACTACCAAGCCAAAGCGCTTGGCGGTGGAGATATCGTGAAGAAAGCTAAGAACTACAAGGAAGTTGGATCCAGCGGTGATATGAAGACGGCCGTGTCTACAACTCCAAATGCTATCGGATATATCGACCTTGTGTATGTAAGTGGCGGTGACCTAAAAGCAGTTAAACACAATGGTGTAGCTGCAACTGTTGATAATGTAATTAAAGGTACGTACAAAATTTGGTCTTATGGTTACTACATGACACAAGGCCAACCTACTGGCGCTACTAAAGCTTTCATCGATTATGTACAAAGCAAGAAGTTCCAAGAAGGTTCACTGAAGAAACTTAAATTCATTCCGATTTCTGCTATGAAATAAACAGTAAGCTAAACTGCAGCAGAATTCAAAATGTAACGTTAACCAGCCAGCCCCTGTTCGGGGCTGGTTGCTGTATGGGAGGAAGCAGAACGAAATGAGCACACCAGTTCATGATTTACCTGCACAAAAGGGTACTTTAATGCAGACGCCGGTTCAACCATCCAGATGGAAGCGGGGCCGCGGATCAAGAGTGCGGTTCACCAATGGATTATTCAAATATTATTTCTTATTTAGTATATTGGCACTGTGTCTGGTGCTGGCTTTGGTTATTTTCTTCATTGGCAAAACAGCAATTTTGACCTTCAAGGACATTTCCCTAGCCGATTTCTTTCTGTCCTTTGATTGGACACCGGAAGAGGGCAAATTCGGAGCTGCTTCATTTATCGTCAATACGATATCCTTAACGGCTCTAACCTTGGTATTTGCTGTTCCAATTTCGATTGGAATGGCGATCCTGATTGCTGAAATTGCTCCGAAATGGCTGAAGTCTTTTATACGTCCAATTCTTGATCTGCTGGTGGGTATTCCATCCATCGTCTATGGTTATCTGGGCCTTACCGTGCTGATCCCGATTATTCGAAATTTAAGTGGAGAGAATCTGGGAGACGGTCTGCTTGCAGCTGCTCTGGTGCTTACCATTATGATTCTCCCTACAGTCAGCCGGATTAGTGATGATGCTATTTCAGCTGTACCCAAGAAATATCGTGAGGCGGCTTATGCTCTTGGATCTACCCGTCTGCAGGTAATTATGAAAGTTGTGCTGCCGGCTGCGGCAAGAGGAATAGCGGCTGCTATCATACTCGGTATGACACGTGCTATTGGAGAGACGATGGCTGTGGTTATGGTCATTGGTAACACGGCTCAGCTGGCGACATCCTTGTTCTCCCCGACCTCTGTACTTACGAGTAATATTGTTATGCAAATTTCCAACGTGGAATTTGACTCCACCTGGAACTATGCTCTGCACATGATGGCCTTCCTTCTGCTGATCATCTCTTTTGGGTTGATTATGATTATTCGTCTAATTAGCAAGAAGAGAGGGGATGCAGTATGAGCAGCTTCACACCAACACGCAAGAACAAACGCGCACTGATTTGGGATAAGGCGGCTACGGGTTCCTTTTATGCTCTGGGAGCTGCTGTCCTGTTATTCATCTTCTGGCTGCTGTATACGATACTTAGCAAAGGTCTGCCGGGAATCAATTTGGAGTTCTTGACCAAGCTGCCTGAGGAAATCGATGTAGGCGGAGGAATAGGGCCTGTCCTATTCAACTCCTTCTACATTCTAATTCTGTCTCTAATTATTTCTATACCGATAGGTGTAGGGGCCGGTATTTACATGGCGGAATATGCACCCAAGAACAAATTTACTGAAGGACTGCGGATTTGCGTGGAGACCTTGTCTTCCGTACCTTCCATCGTATTCGGGATGCTGGGACTGGCTATTTTTGCCGAGTATTTCGATATTGGACTGACGATTCTGGGCGGGGCGGTAAGCTTGGCATTTCTGAATCTTCCAACCTTGGCGCGGGTCACGGAAGAAGCGGTAAGGGCTGTGCCGGTTGAACTTAAGAGCGCTTCTTATGCGCTTGGAACGACCAAGTTCCAGACCATTCGAACCGTAATCCTGCCTGTGTCCCTACATGCCATTGTTACAGGGATCTGCCTGGTAGCCGGCCGGGCCTTCGGGGAATCCGCAGTTATTATTTTGACAGCGGGGCTTAGTACTTCGGGAGAAATGTGGGATTTCAGCTTGTTCTCGCCGGGCGAGACACTTGCTGTTCACCTCTGGTATGTCCAATCCGAAGCGATCGTAGAAGATGCAAAGCAAATCGCTGACAAGTCGGCAGCGGTCCTTGTATTCGTGGTTCTTTTCCTGAATCTGCTGTTCCGTGTGCCGCTTTGGTTCAATAACCGTAAGCTCAAGAAATAGGTATGATTCAGCATAAATGAAAGAAAACACCCCTTCATGAAGGGGTGTTTTTGCGTTTCTACAGAAGGCCCTTGATATCAGCTTCAATGGCTTCTGGTTCCGTCCGTGCGCTGTATTGCTTGATTACTTTCCCATCCCGGTCTACCAGGAACTTAACAAAATTCCATTCGATATCTCCTGTGTGGTAAGGGGCTGGTGTCTGGTCGACCAAGTGTACAAATAAAGGGTGAGCGTTCTCGCCTTTAACATCAATTTTGGAGAATAACGGGAAAGTAACCTGATAATTAAGCTCACAGAATTGCTTAATTTCTTTCTCCGTTCCAGGCTCCTGGCCGGCAAATTGATTGGAAGGGAATCCAAGCACGACCAGTCCCTGATCCTTATAGGTTTCATATAAAGCTTGCAGTCCCTTGTAATGCGGGGTAAGGCCGCAGCCGCTGGCCGTATTTACAATAAGGAGTACCTTTCCTTTGTACGGTTCCAGGGTAGTCTGCTCACCCTCGATTGTTGTTACTTTGAAATCGTAAATTGACATTTTCAAGCCTCCTTTTATTGAAACTCCATCAAGGTCATTCTACATGACTTAGCACACAATGCTCAAATATGTTGGGCTAACTTAGCATGATTTCGGAGAGGTTAGCAAATGCTAAGTTTACTAAGAATGGAGCATTCTTAAGTTTTAAGAAGAATGTGACTAGGACAAAGGGGTTGTTAACATGAAAAAGGTAAGCTTGGCCTTCTTGGTACTCTGGCTATCCATCGCCGCTGTAGGCTGTGGTGTCAATAAAAGTAATAATTCATCCAGGGTGGATCAGGGACAAAATAATACTTCTGGTAAAGGCGCGCAAACAGCGCTTGAGGCAGTCAAAGCAAGCGGCAAGCTGCGGATTGGAACGGAGGGAACCTATGCTCCATTTACCTTCCATGATAAAGCGGGGAAATTAACGGGATTTGATGTGGAGATTGCTGAGGAGATCAGTAAGCGAATTGGAGTCCAGCCAGAATTTGTTGAGTCAGGGTGGGACAGCCTTATTGCGGGACTGGATGCCAAACGCTTTGATGCCGTTTTTAATGAAGTATCTATAACGGAAGAGCGGAAAGCAAAATATGCTTTCTCGGATCCGTATATTGTATCCAAAGCGGTGCTGATTGTGCGGCAGGATAACACAAACATCAAGAAATTTGCCGATCTGAAAGGGAAGAAAGCGGGTCAATCTCTCACTAGTAATCTCACTAAAATTGCCAAAGAGAATGGTGCCCAGATTGTTGCGATCGAGGGATTCAATCAGGCTATTGATCTATTAACCTCGAACCGGATTGATGCCACGGTTAATGACGGTTTGTCGTTCCTGGATCTGAAGAAGCAAAAGCCAGATGCGCCAATCAAGGTAGTGGATACATCAAGTGCTGCTTCCCAAAGTGCAGGTCTGTTCAACAAAGGAGCGAATGACCTTGTGACCGCTGCAAATAAAGCCCTCGCTGATATGAAGAGTGACGGAACTTATTTGAAGATTTCCCAGAAGTATTTTGGAGAAGATGTCTCGAAATAACTTGATGGTTAAAGGATGCCTGCCCAATGGATGAGCGTAAAATACAGATTTTGATGGACTCTTTGCTACCGCTGTTGAAAGCTGCGGTAGCTTTTACCGTTCCGCTGACTTTGATTTCCTTTGCTCTGGGCCTCATTCTGGCTGTCGTCACAGCTTTAATAAGGTTATCCAGTTGGAGAATTGCCAGTCTTATTGCCAGGTTTTATGTATGGATAATACGCGGAACACCCCTGCTGCTGCAGCTATTTATCATTTTTTTCGGTCTTCCCAGTATAGGGATCACACTGGATCCGTTCATAGCTTCTGTTATCGGATTCTCGCTGAGTGTAGGGGCCTATGGCTCGGAAATCGTTCGGGCCGCGATTCAGTCTATTCCAGCGGGGCAATGGGAGGCTGCATACTCTATCGGTATGACCCGTATGCAGGCGCTCCGAAGAATCATTTTGCCGCAGGCTGCAAGAGTGTCTGTTCCTCCTCTGGCGAATTCTTTCATAAGTCTGGTCAAGGATACCTCTCTTGCTGCCAGTATTACTTATGTCGAAATGTTCCGAACAGCTCAGGAAATTGTTGCGATCACTTTTGAACCCCTGCTTTTATACTCTGAAGCCGGATTTCTTTACTTAATGTTAAGTACCGTTCTGTCAGGGCTTCAAAATTTTCTGGAGAGACGGTTCAGCCGTTACTCCACAAGATAAGGAGATGTGCGATGATTGAGGTTCACAATTTACATAAGTCTTTTGGTTCCCAGGAGGTGCTGAGGGGGATTGATCTGAGGCTGGACAAAGGAAAGGTGCTGGTGATTATAGGCCCTTCGGGTTCAGGGAAGACAACTCTGCTGCGCTGTTTCAATTTGCTGGAACAGCCTGACAAGGGAACTCTGAAAGTAGGCCAGGTGGTTATGGAATTTAAAGAAGGATTCAAACCGAAGCAGGAGCAAATTCTTAAGCTCCGCAAGCAGAGTGGAATGGTGTTTCAAGCCTATCATTTGTTCCCGCATATGACTGCCCTGGAGAATGTGATGGAAGGGCAGATTACAGTACAGAAGAAGAACAAGTCGGAAGCACGGAGGGGCGCGCTGGAGCTTCTTGGAAGAGTAGGTCTTGAGAATAAGGCTGATTCATACCCCCATATGCTATCAGGAGGTCAGCAGCAGCGGGTCGGTATTGCCAGGGCTATGGCTGTAAATCCTGAGGTGCTGTTATTTGATGAGCCTACCTCTGCACTTGATCCTGAGCTTGTTGGTGAAGTGCTACGGGTGATGAAAAGTTTAGCCGTGGGTGGGATGACCATGATGGTCGTTACTCACGAAATGAAATTTGCTGCTGATGTAGCAGATCAGATCATCCTTGTGGATAGTGGCCGCATTATAGAAAAGGGTTCCCCGCAAGAAGTATTACAACATCCGAAGAGCCCGCGTGCTGCGCAGTTTCTAAATATTTTGACAGAAAATAAGCTTTAGCACTAAATCTCTGCCAAAGGAGAGACTTTTGATTATGTCCCCGTCGGGGTACTCTCACTCCGTTCGAGACTCCGTTCATCCCCCAGCCATTCGGCATGGGGGGCTTCACTTCGACGAACCCCTACCTGGGGGTTCTCATCTCTCGGAACGCAACAACGTCCCCGTCGGGGTACTCTCACTCCGTTCGAGACTCCGATCATCCACCTGCCATCCGGCATGGGTGGCTTCACTTCGACGAACCCCTACCTTGGGGTTCTCATCCCTCGGAACGCAACAACGTCCCCGTCGGGGTACTCTCACTCCGTTCGAGACTCCGATCATCCCCCTGCCATCTGGCATGGGTGGCTTCACTACGACGAACCCCTGCCTTGGGGTTCTCATCCCTCGGAACGCAAAAAATCTCTCCCAAAGGGAGAGATTTTTAATGACGTCCCAGGAGGGATTCGAACCCCCGACCGACGGCTTAGAAGGCCGTTGCTCTATCCAGCTGAGCTACTGGGACAAATGATTAAAAATTCAAGCAAAAAAAATCTTACCACAACCTGGCTTGCTAAGCAACTAGAAAATAAAACGAATTTAGCCAATCTTTTTAAATTTGGTACTCTCTATGCTATAATCTACGAATAATTGAAAACGGCAGAGAGGAGGGACATTTATTAACACGCATGGACCCGAGGGAAGGGATAACGTTGTATTGTTTCCCAAGACACTGGATTTTTATCAAATGGAGCTAACCCGGATGCTGGAGACCGAGCGCTATGGCGAAGCGGGAGAACTGCTGGAATTTCTGCTTCAGTGTCAGGGACAGGAGCTCAGGCAGTATGAAGAATGGAAGGCTTTGCTTGAATGGCTGAGAGACGCTTTTCCCGGAGTGGTAGGTGAAGGAAGCGAAGCCGGCTTTTATGAAGAGAATGAAGAGTCACTGGCTCGCTCGCATATCGAAGCCAAGCTGGCATTGGACAAAGACTATGGGAACAAGCTGCTTAAGGCCGCTATGGAAAGCCCTTTATCCGAGCATTCTCTTCTGGCTCTTGAGCAGCTGTCGTATCTTGACATGCCGGAGATAGATGATGCCCTGCACAGCTGGCTAGACCGAAAGAATGTTCACCCCCTGATTCAATTCCATATCCTGCAGACCTTGCGCCGAAGAGGAGCACAAGGGATCGTTTCTTTTTTTCGAGGCCAGGAGCAGGTGGAAGTTGAGATCGAGACAGTCCCGCTAAAGTCGGCCGATTTCCCGCCGCAGATCCAAAGAATATTGGAGCGTGTAGGGGACCAGACTCAAGTTCATAATCCGACTCTCTTTTATTTCGCTCAGGAATTCTGGTTCCAATTCATTATGGGCGTGTATGGAACGAGGGATTATGCGTCCATTCTGACCGAAGATGACAGTACGATGGACATCTGGGCTGCGGCGCTGCATCAGACGATTTCTGAAAGCCTTCCTGATGGCAAAAGCGACAGTGATATAAGGTTCGTATATGGGATTACCGACGCGCTTCGCCTCCGTTTTGAGCAAGTATACAGATCCATGAAACAATTTGTTCATTCAGGGCAGGGAAGATAATCGGTGGAAGAGTGTTTTTCCTGCTTCGCCCAGCCGTGGAACACTTGTAAAAAGCTGTATTGTTGTTTATAATGTAGTGGTTGTTCTTGTTCTGTACGTGAGTAAGGAATAATGAAATTGAAGCCGGATACATATCAGGATTCAATATATGTGAACTTATTTTGGAGGGGAAAGCATAAAATGAAAGCAACTTGGGAAAAAATAGAGAAGAACCTCGGCGTTCTTGAGGTCGAAGTGGATGCGGATCGTGTATCTGCAGCGCTGGATAAAGCTTTTAACAAAGTAGTAAAGAAAGCAAATGTACCAGGATTCCGTAAAGGTAAAGTGCCTCGGCCAATTTTCGAAGCGCGTTACGGGGTTGAAAGCCTCTACCAAGACGCCATCGACATTTTGCTCCCTGAAGTATACAGCGAAGCTGTTGAGCAAACAGATATCTTCCCGGTAGATCGTCCTGAAGTGGACGTTGAACAATTTGGTAAAGGACAAGCTTTCAAATTCAAAGCTAAAGTAACTGTCAAGCCAGAAGTGAAGCTTGGCGAATACAAAGGCATTGAAGTTGCAGCTGAGAATGTAGAAGTTACTGAAGAAGAAGTGGCTCAAGAACTTGAGCGTCTTCAACAGCGTCATGCTGAACTTGTTGTTATCGAGGAAGAAACTGCACAGAACGGTGACACTGTCGTAATCGACTTTGACGGTTCTGTTGATGGGGTTCCTTTTGAAGGCGGTAAATCTGAGCGTTATTCCCTTGAGCTGGGCAGCAACACATTCATCCCTGGTTTCGAGGATCAAGTGGTGGGACTTGCAACAGGCGACTTCAAAGATGTAACTGTTACTTTCCCAGAAACTTACCATGCAGAAGAATTGGCAGGTAAGGAAGCCGTATTTAAAGTTAAAGTTCATGAAATCAAGCGCAAACAGCTTCCAGAACTTGATGATGAGTTCGCGAAAGATGTTAGTGAATTTGATACTCTTGAAGAATATAAAGAAGATTTGAAGAAACAGCTTGCTGATCGCAAATCGAAAGAGAACGAAGCAGCTCGTGAATCCTACTTGGTTGATCAGGTTGGGGAGAAAGCAGAAGTTGAAATTCCAAGAGCCATGGTACAAGGTGAAGTTCAAAACATGGTTCGCGATTTCGACAACCGTCTTCGCACTCAAGGTATGAACCTTGAAATGTTCCTGAGCTTCTCTGGACAATCTCTTACTGAGCTTCAAGAGCAAATGGAAGGTGACGCTGAGAAACGCGTTCGCAACAACCTAGTTCTTGAACAAATCGCAAAAGAAGAGAACATCGAAGTTACTGAGGACGAGCTTAATGCTGAGCTGAACACAATGGCTGAAGCTTACAAACGTACTCCAGAAGAAATCCGCAATATCCTTGCGGCTAATGGTTCTCTTGGAAGTATGCGTGAAGAAGTGTTGCTTCGCAAAACAATTCAATTCCTTCTTGAGAACAGCAAAGAAGTTCCAGCTGACCAGCTGAAACCATCTGCTGATGCAACTGAAGAAGTGAAAGAAGAGGCAGCTGAAGAGAAGTAATTCCTGTTTGAACAAACATGCTGATTCAGCATATATATAGTCAGACTATGCAAGGTATAACCTTAAGGCACGTATTTCAAATGCGTGCCTTATTTTTCACTAATGGAGGATACATTTTCTTCCATAAAAACTTAAGTTTTAGATGGACCTAGCTATCATTAGTCTGAAAAATGACAGAGGTCCTTGAACATGGTAAAATAGGAATTGTAATATACAGAATGACCTCAGTGTATTTTCTTCGTGGAGTTCTGTATAGATAATACGAATAGAGAAAAGAGGCTTGGGATTATGAGTATCGTACCTATGGTTATAGAACAAACGAGTCGGGGAGAACGATCTTACGATATTTATTCCAGACTTCTCAAGGATCGTATTATCTTTCTCAGTAACGCAATTGACGATGAAGTAGCGAATATCGTGATTGCCCAACTCTTGTTTTTGGCAGCTGAAGATCCTGAGAAAGACATCCATCTATACATCAATTCACCTGGTGGTTCTATTACAGCAGGTATGGGTATATATGATACAATGCAGTTCATTAAACCGGATGTTTCTACCATCTGTGTCGGTATGGCAGCGAGTATGGGTTCATTGCTGCTTACTGCAGGAGCACCAGGCAAGCGCTTTGCTCTGCCAAATAGTGAAGTGATGATTCACCAGCCTTTGGGTGGTGTGCAAGGTCAAGCGTCAGATATTAAGATTCATGCTGAATGGATCATCAAGACGAAACAAAAGGTCAACCAAATATATTTGGAACGTACCGGTCAAACTCTGGATAAGATTGAACGGGATACAGACCGCGATTTCTTCATGAGTGCGGAAGAAGCAAAGGCCTACGGGATTATTGACCAGGTCATTAATAAACCCATTAAATCTTAAAGGGGTGTATACCATACATGTTCAAATTTAATGAAGAAAAAGGACAATTGAAATGTTCTTTCTGTGGTAAGTCACAGGAACAAGTACGCAAACTTGTAGCCGGACCAGGCGTTTATATATGTGATGAATGTATCGAGCTTTGCACGGAAATCGTGGAAGAGGAGCTCGGGCACGAGGAAGAACTCGATCTGAAGGAAATTCCGAAACCTCGTGAAATTCGTGACATTCTTGATCAATATGTTATTGGACAGGATCAGGCTAAGAAATCCCTCTCGGTAGCGGTGTACAACCACTACAAACGGGTAAACACTCAAAGCAAAATTGAAGATGTAGAACTTCAAAAGAGTAATATTCTTCTTCTGGGACCTACTGGTTCCGGTAAGACTCTTCTTGCCCAGACTATGGCTAAAATTCTGAATGTTCCTTTCGCCATTGCCGATGCAACATCGCTTACAGAAGCAGGTTATGTGGGTGAAGATGTAGAGAACATTCTGCTCAAATTGATTCAAGCTGCCGATTATGACGTGGAGAAAGCAGAACGCGGGATTATCTATATCGATGAAATTGATAAAGTTGCCCGTAAATCTGAGAATCCATCCATCACCCGCGATGTATCCGGTGAAGGTGTTCAGCAAGCTCTGCTCAAGATCCTTGAAGGTACTGTAGCCTCTGTACCTCCGCAAGGTGGACGGAAGCACCCTCATCAAGAATTTATTCAAATCGATACAACGAATATCCTGTTTATTTGTGGCGGTGCCTTTGATGGATTGGAACAAATGATCAAACGCCGTGTGGGTAAGAAAGTAATCGGATTCAATGCCGCTGCTGACGGTCAGAAGGATCTTAAGCCAGGTGAATACTTGGGAATGGTTCTTCCTGAAGACTTGCTTAAATTCGGTCTTATTCCTGAATTTGTCGGTCGTCTTCCAGTCATCTCCACATTGGAGCCGCTTGATGAGAATACGCTGGTTCGTATTCTGTCCGAACCGAAGAATGCTTTGGTGAAACAGTATCAGAAGCTTCTCGAACTCGACAATGTGAAGCTTGAGTTTGAACCTAAAGCACTGGAAGCTATTGCTCGTGAAGCAATCAAACGGAACACAGGAGCGCGGGGATTACGCGCAATCATTGAAGGAATCATGCTGGATGTTATGTATGAAGTCCCTTCACGTGATGATATTACGAACTGTGTAATTACCGAGAAGGTTGTTGAAGAGAAAGTGATTCCTGAACTTCAGGTTCAGAAGAAGAACAAACAAGAAGAGAGCGCCTAAGGCTTGATTAGCAAAGTGCTTGATTAAATAATATGCTGAATCTCCACCCTAATGGTCCTGAGTGGCCAGGCGATAGGGTGGAGTTTGGCGTTATGGGAGAGACCTGAAAATGACATTCTTGAGACAAGATACCCGGCCTGTCAAAGTGGGGAATCTGACCATTGGTGGCAATAATGAAGTACTCATTCAAAGTATGTGTACAACGAAGACAGCAGATGTTGAAGCAACCGTAGCGGAGATTTTACGTCTTGAGGAAGTGGGTTGTCAGCTGGTTCGTGTAACCGTAAATAACGAGGAAGCAGCTGCGGCGATCAAGGAAATCAAGAAGAGAATTCATATTCCGCTAGTTGCAGATATCCATTTCAATTATAAGCTTGCACTTCAAGCGATCGAGAACGGCATTGATAAAGTTCGGATTAATCCGGGGAATATTGGCCGCAGGGAAAAGGTCGAGGCTGTAGTAAAAGCCTGTAAGGAACGTGGTATTCCTATCCGTATCGGGGTAAATGCGGGCTCGCTGGAGAACCATCTGCTTGAGAAATACGGCTATCCAACTGCGGAAGCTATGGTGGAAAGCGCACTTTACCATATAGGAATCTTGGAGGAACTGGATTTTCGCGATATAATTGTGTCCTTGAAAGCTTCGGATGTGCCTATGGCTATTGCCGCTTATTCCAAAGCAGCAGAAGTTATTCCTTACCCGCTTCACCTCGGTATTACAGAGGCAGGCACCCTGTTCTCGGGTACTGTGAAGAGTGCAGCAGGTATTGGTGCGCTTTTATCCATGGGAATAGGATCGACCTTGCGGATCTCGCTAAGTGCCGATCCGGTTGAAGAAGTGAAGGTAGCCCGTGAGCTGCTAAAGACTTTCGGTCTGATCTCAAATGCGGCCACTTTGGTATCTTGTCCTACTTGTGGACGACTGGATATTGACCTATTCTCCATAGCTAATGAAGTTGAAGAGTACATTTCCAAGATTAAGGTGCCAATTAAGGTGTCTGTACTGGGCTGTGCTGTTAACGGACCGGGAGAGGCACGTGAAGCGGACATCGGGATTGCCGGTGCGCGCGGAGAAGGCATGCTCTTCCGGTACGGAGAAATGATTCGTAAAGTGCCGGAAACGGAACTTCTGTCCGAACTTAAGAAAGAGATCGACCATATTGTTGAAGTGTTTGAGGCAACAGGAGAGATACCTGGCCGTAAGGAACATATTTTGCGTTAAGAATGAAAGCCGTGAACGGATCTGAACCGTTCGCGGCTTTTTTTGCTGACTAATATTGTTAATCATTCCTGTCCAAAAAACCTGAGTTTTGGCGTTTACCCTCATTCAAAAAGGCTATACTACCAAGTAACAGGTTTTGAAAATGGGAGGTTGGTTAGGCATGGATTTAAGTATGATTATTATGGCGGTACAGCTGTTCTTTGCTGTGGTTATCGGAATATATTTCTGGAACTTGCTTCGGAGTCAGAAGGGCAACCGGAGTGCGGTAGATCGTGAGTCCCGCAAGGAGATGGATAAGCTGAGAAAGCTTAGGGCCGTCTCGCTCACCAAGCCTTTGGCAGAGCGCGCTCGTCCTGCAACCATGAGCGATATTGTTGGTCAAAAGGATGGCCTTAAGGCGTTGAAAGCAGCCTTGTGTAGTGCTAATCCCCAGCATGTCATTATATATGGACCGCCAGGGGTGGGCAAGACGGCAGCCGCGAGAGTTGTGATGGAAGAGGCAAAGAAGAATCCTTCTTCTCCATTTCGTTCTGATGCTAAATTCACCGAGATTGATGCCACAACTGCACGATTTGATGAGCGAGGGATTGCTGACCCTTTGATCGGATCGGTTCATGACCCGATATACCAGGGCGCTGGAGCTATGGGTGTCGCCGGTATTCCCCAGCCGAAGCCGGGTGCAGTGACCAAAGCACATGGTGGGATTCTGTTCATTGACGAGATTGGTGAGCTGCATCCGGTTCAAATCAACAAGCTGCTTAAGGTACTTGAGGACAGGAAAGTATTCCTCGAAAGTGCATATTATAACTCGGAAGACAATGGAACCCCGGCTTATATCCATGATATCTTCCAGAACGGGCTTCCCGCTGATTTTCGATTAGTTGGTGCTACGACCCGTTCTCCTCAAGAGCTCCCTCCTGCCTTAAGATCGCGCTGTATGGAGGTATTTTTCCGTCCACTTCTTCCTGATGAGATAGCCCAAATTGCGGAGGATGCGGTGAAAAGAATCGGACTCGAGCCGTGCAGTGAGGCGGTGGATGTAATCAAGAAGTTTGCCACGAACGGCCGGGAAGCCGTGAATATGGTGCAGCTTGCGGCCGGACTTGCTCTGACAGAGAAACGAAATCACCTGCTTGCATCGGATCTGGAATGGGTCGCTACAAGCAGCCAGTTGGTACCGAGACCTGAACGTAAGATCTATGAACATCCTCAGGTAGGTGTGGTCAATGGTCTAGCTGTATATGGACCCAATATGGGTGCCCTACTGGAAATAGAGGCTACTGCTGTTCTCGCCGAGAAGGGAATGGGAAGCTGCAATATAACAGGGGTTGTTGATGAGGAGGAAATTGGAGGGGGGAATCGGACCCTTCGCCGGAAGAGTATGGCCAAAGGCTCTGTGGAGAACGTTTTAACAGTCCTTAAGAGCATTGGGCTCGACCCTTCACATTACGATCTCCATATCAATTTCCCAGGCGGGACGCCGATTGACGGGCCTTCTGCCGGACTTGCCATTGCAACGGCTATTGCTTCCGCTATACGAAATATTACAGTCGATAACCGGATAGCGATGACCGGGGAACTTGGCATACATGGCAAGGTGAAGCCGATCGGCGGAGTTGTGGCCAAGGTGGAAGCGGCCTTTCAGGCTGGTGCAACAACCGTATTGATCCCAAAAGAAAATTGGCAAAGCCTGTTCGATGGTTTGAACGGTGTTAAAGTCATTCCGGTAGAATCGTTAAAAGAAGCGTTCCAGCATGTGTTTGGTCCTGAGGCGGAGCGAAGCTTTGGATTTACGGTTGCAGGAGAAGTATTTACACCGCCTGCACCAGCATTTTTTCAAGTGGATTCACCCCATACGGAATCACTGTGAGGATCGAGCGGCTGTTTGGCAGCCGCTCTTCGTTGGTGTTTTAAAGGAACATTTGCTAAAATAGGAATAATATCTCCTGAGAAACCTGAGTTTTTAAGGGGGAACCATCAGGCAGACGCAACATATTAAAGCTGAGAACCATTGGAGGTGCGAAAACGATGGGAACCCACAAATTAAGCAAAGGTCGTCGTTTTCCTTTGCTGCCACTACGGGGGCTGCTAGTCTATCCTAGCATGGTCCTGCATTTGGATGTAGGACGCGAGAAGTCCGTTAAGGCACTGGAAAAGGCGATGGTTGACGATAATTTAATTCTCCTTTGTTCTCAATCTGAAGTGAACATTGAAGAGCCTACCGAGGAGGATATCTTCCGAATTGGTACGGTAGCTAAGATCCGTCAAATGTTGAAGCTTCCTAACGGAACGATCCGCGTTCTTGTTGAAGGCATGGAGCGGGCCGAAATTATTCATTATCTGGATACGGAAGAGTATTACGAGGTTATGGCAAAAGAACTGCCTGAGGAGGAATCAGCCGACCCTGAGGTCGATGCTTTAATGCGTACGGTTCTTACCCAGTTTGAACATTATATTAATTTGTCCAAAAAAGTGACTCCAGAAACACTTGCCGCTGTCTCGGACATCGAGGAGCCAGGGCGTCTGGCTGATGTAATTACAAGTCACTTATCGCTGAAGATCAAAGACAAGCAGGAAATTCTGGAGACGATTGATGTTCAGAAACGACTCGAGAAGCTGCTTGATATTCTGAATAATGAGCGTGAAGTCCTTGAGCTGGAGCGTAAGATCAGTCAGCGCGTCAAGAAGCAGATGGAGAAGACGCAGAAAGAGTATTACTTACGAGAGCAGATGAAGGCGATCCAGAAGGAGCTTGGCGAGAAAGAAGGCCGTGCAGGTGAAGTGGAAGAACTGCGCGGTCAAATGGAGGAGAAGCAGCTCCCCGAGAAAGTTCGTGAGAAGGTTGAGAAGGAAATTGACCGACTCGAGAAAATGCCGGCCAGTTCAGCAGAAGGCGGAGTAATCCGTAACTATGTGGATTGGCTGCTCAGCCTGCCTTGGTCCAACCAGACGGATGACGACCTTGATCTTGGGAAAGCAGAACAGGTCCTGAATGACGATCATTATGGTCTCGACAAGCCCAAAGAACGTGTACTCGAATACTTGGCTGTGCAGAAATTGGTTAAGAAGCTGAAAGGACCAATTCTGTGCCTTGTGGGGCCTCCAGGTGTGGGTAAAACCTCCTTGGCACGCTCGATTGCACGTTCGCTGGGTAGGGAATTTGTTCGTATTTCCCTCGGTGGTGTCCGGGATGAAGCGGAAATTCGCGGTCATCGGAGAACCTACGTAGGCGCCATGCCTGGACGTATTATCCAGGGAATGAAGACGGCAGGTACGCTCAATCCGGTCTTTCTGCTTGATGAAATCGATAAGATGGCATCGGATTTCCGGGGGGACCCTTCTGCCGCGCTTCTCGAGGTACTTGATCCTGAGCAGAACAACACGTTCAGTGACCACTTCATTGAAGTACCGTTCGATCTGTCTAACGTGATGTTTGTAACCACGGCTAATGCAGTTCATAACATTCCCCGTCCGCTTCTAGATCGGATGGAGATGCTCTATATCCCGGGTTATACGGAGCTTGAGAAGCTACAGATTGCCACACGTTATCTTTTGCCTAAGCAGAAAAGAGAACATGGTCTGGGGCCGGATCAGCTTATTATTGGAGAAGAGGCCTTGCTAAGAACGATTCGTGAATATACTAGAGAATCGGGTGTACGTAATCTGGAGCAGCAGGTTGCCGCACTGGCCCGTAAAGCAGCCAAGCGAATCGTCTCTGAAGAGATCGAATCGATAGAAATACTTCCTGATAATATAAAAGATTACTTAGGTGTACCTAAGTTTCGATATGGCGTTGCTGAACTTGAGGATCAGATTGGTACGGTAACCGGGCTCGCCTGGACTGAAGTTGGTGGTGAGACTTTGATTATCGAAGTTACCGTTGTTCCTGGAACCGGTAAGCTTACGCTGACTGGGAAGCTTGGAGATGTAATGAAGGAATCCGCCCAAGCGGCATTCAGCTATACACGTTCCAAAGCAAAGGAACTCGGGATTCCGGCAGATTTTCATGAGAAAAATGACATTCATATTCACATCCCCGAAGGAGCTATTCCCAAAGATGGTCCTTCGGCCGGCATCACAATTGCTACCGCGCTGATTTCTGCACTGACGAACCGTCTGGTCTCCAAGGATGTGGCCATGACCGGGGAGATTACGCTTCGCGGCCGGGTGCTTCCGATTGGTGGGCTGAAGGAAAAGTCGCTTGCGGCGCATCGTGCAGGCTATAAGAAGATTCTGCTGCCTAAAGATAACGAACGTGACCTTAATGATATTCCAGATAGTGTCCGGAGTGACATGACATTCGTACCCGTATCACATATGGATCAAGTATTGAAGCACGCGCTTACTGAACAAGTTGAAGTGCACTAGAGAGGAAACACTAGAATGAAAGTAACAAGTTCTGAATTTATTATCAGTGCTGTAAGGCCTGAACAATACCCTGAGGACGGCTTGCCAGAGGTAGCTCTGGCAGGTCGTTCCAACGTGGGTAAGTCCTCATTGATCAACCGTATGATTAACCGCAAAAATTTGGCCCGAACCAGCTCTACGCCTGGTAAGACTCAGCATCTGAATTACTACCGTATCAATGATGCACTTTATTTTGTTGACTTTCCCGGATATGGCTACGCTAAGGTATCGAAGGTACAGCGCCAAGTTTGGGGGAAGATGATTGAGGAGTTCTTGACGGTTCGTGAACCGCTGAAGCTGGTGCTTCTTATTATTGACTTAAGGCATCCGCCTTCCAAGGATGATGAATTAATGTACGACTGGCTTAAGCATTATGATCTGCCGGTATGTGTAGTGGCGACGAAAGCGGACAAGATTCCAAAGAGCCGCTGGCAGAAGCATATCAAGATCATTAAAGACGCCCTGGTTATGCGTGCGGGCGATGAACTTATTATGTTTTCCTCAGAGGCGGGTATTGGTAAGGATCAGCTTTGGAGTTTAATTGGAAGGCACATTTCAGATCAGGATTCGGAAGTTCTGGAGGAAAGCCCTTCTTCGGACTGATTAAAAAGTGATTATATGGAATGAAATAAAGAAATGAACGTTTGGATTCTGGCAACCGCTTTTTGCGCTAGGAAATCGATCGCGCAGTCTTTAGTTCAATCCATATAATCCGCGAAATTAAGAGG
>RCUN01000471.1_pt1 | contig 22454 bp, 22 predicted proteins | sample 2166181 | NCBI WGS metagenome assembly RCUN01 (sample SAMN09932603, study PRJNA488358) | compost metagenome | feature: garden; material: soil; isolation source: compost soil in crotononitrile-enriched culture | place: Germany: Experimental Botanical Garden Goettingen | collected 2016-01-27 | reverse complement strand
CGCCAGGTGCGGTTGCTGAGCACGGCGAAGTCCTTGTCTTTGGTCAGCACCGAACGGTCGGACAGCACCAGTTGCGTGAACTCTCGCCCGGCGCCCGGAACATTCGCGTCGCTCGATGCCAGTGGATGATTGGGGGCTGCCACCGGAATCAACTCGACACTGCCGACGCCCATTCTTTCGATACCGTCGATGCCTTCATTCATGGGCCCACTGACGCCGATGATCGCGCCACGGTTGATTACCCGCTCAGTGACGGCGCCGAGGGCCTCCATGTGCAAGTGCAGGGCAACGGTCGGGAACGCTTCGCGAAAGGATTTGAGTGCGTCCACCACGCGCTCGGGGGGAAGCATTACATCGAGTACCACGTGAACCTCGGCTTCGAGCCCCTGGAGCAGGCCCTTCACTTTGGCGCGTAATCCATGAATACCGTTGGCAATGGTCCTGGCTTCGGCCAGCACGGTGCGGCCGGCATCGGTGAGCTGGGGTTTGCGGGTGGTCTGACGGTCAAACAGCGACACGCCGAGCTGCATTTCCAGGTTGGCGATCGAGTAACTGATGACCGAGGTGGCCCGGTGCAGTTTTCTGGCCGCTGCGGCAAAACTGCCGACTTCCACGACCGTCAGGAACACGCGCAGCTGGTCCAGTGTCGGTGTTCCGGGGTCAGAGATCATGCCAATTTCCTCGAACGTAATGGCCAATTTTATCCCGGTACATCGTATAGCGTCATGCATCTGCCCGGTGTGCTGAAAAAATGAAACACCAGGCAGATAAGCGCAAAACCACGACAGGTTGAACAAGGCTCCTAAAGAGTGGCGAACCGTGATCGGCGACAGTTGAGTCGTCGAAAGCGACACCCGCATACGGCGTATGCGCAGCGGCTGGAATGGTTCAGCTGCTCTCTGGAAAGGAGAAACGAAATGACTGATTTTATGCCTACCCCCAACGAAATCGCCGGCAAAGTCGTGATTGTGACGGGCGCCGCCAGTGGTATCGGGCGTGCCATCGCCGAGCTGTTCCATGCCCGTGGCGCCAAGGTCATTGCCGAAGACATCAACCCTGAAGTGAACGCCCTCGAGCGCCCGGGCCTGGTGCCATTCGTGGCCGACATCACGGTCGATGGCTCGGCGGAAAAAGCGGTTGCCCTGGCCGTTCAGCACTTCGGCAAGCTCGATGTGCTGGTCAACAACGCGGGACGGATCATCTACAAGCCTCTGGTCGAGATGACGCGCGAGGACTGGAGCTGGCAGATGGAGACCAACGTGACGGGCGCGTTCCTTCATTCCCGTGAAGCGGCGAAGGAAATGATGAAGCGCAAGTCCGGCGCCATCGTCAACATCGCGTCCTATGCCTCCTACTTCGCGTTCCCGGGCATCGCGGCCTACACCGCATCGAAAGGGGCCCTGGCGCAACTGACCCGAACCCAGGCCCTGGAAGCGATAGAGCACGGTATTCGGGTCAATGCGATTGGCGTGGGCGACGTGGTCACCAATCTGCTCAATCACTTCATGGAAGACGGCCCGGGCTTCCTGCAGGAGCACGGAAAGTCGGCACCGATCGGCCGTGCGGCTTCGCCCGATGAAATCGCCGAGATCGTGGCGTTCCTGGCCTCCGAGCGCGCCAGTTTCATTGTCGGCTCGGTCGTCATGGCCGATGGCGGCATGAGCATTCCCGTGGGCAGTTGATTGGCCGGTTGTACTTGCGGCACGGCGAGCGCCGTGCCGCGTTTTCATTTGCGGTAATGACTGGGCGGAACGCCGACCTCCCGTTTGAATGCCTGGGAAAAATGGCTGGCGCTGCTGTACCCGACCTCAAGTCCGGCATCGATGATGCTCATGTCGGTTTCGATCAGCAGTTGCCTGGCCTTGGTCATTCTCAGCCTGATGAAGTAGCGCGAGGGTGAAAGCCCCGTGGCGCGTTTGAACAGGCGGCTGAAGTGGTACTCGCTCATCCCGGCTGCGGTGGCCAGGTCCCCCAGGCAAAACGTCTCACCCAGCGACTGCTCCATTGCATTCACCACACGCCTGAGCTTGAAGGCCGGCAGGGCGTTGCGCTGCACGATGTTATCGGCTTGCGCATCCAGATAATGGCGTGCCAGGTGTACGGCGATGCACTGGGCGATGCCTTGCATCAGCAGCGGGCTGGTTTCTCCCCGGGATCGCAGTTCGACTCTGAACTGTTCGAACAACAACGATAACGTCTCGTCACGCCCCCCGGATATTTCACGCAGACCAATCGAACCCGTGACGTGTTTGCCGGTTTCCTGAATCGCTCGTTCCAGCAGGGGCAGGCCGAGGTAAATGTGCATCACTACAAAGGGTTCCACACTGGTCACTTGCCAGCGCATTTCGTAGGGCACGGCGCTGGTGGTGAGGAAAAAATCCCCCTTTGTCACGTCACTTGCCCGCCACGCTTCGCCAGCCTCCCGCTCCTCAATGGTGGCGCTCCCGGAAAGTACCCAGACAATCAGCGGCTCAGCCACGGCGGGAACGATAACGCTTTGCTCGATGCGCTCGCGGGTAAAGATCTGCACCAGCACATCGTTGGAAAAAACTTCGTCGGAGGCGGCCAGGCGCTGACCGCGAATGTGGGCCTCCAGGCCTGTTGCAGACGTTCGCTCAGCGGTTTGCACGATTGAGCTCCCTTTCGATGGGGTGATTGGCTTGTCTATTTTATCGAATCTAATGATCTAAATTAGTCGGCTATTCGGATGAGCTGGCCGAGGGCAACATTTCCTCAACAGGGCGGTTCATGTCGAATCGCACCCCATTGAAGGAAATGCCTCATGTCGACTTCCGCAAACATCGCTCATTCCGCCACCGCTGAACAGAGCCGTAGCGACGTCACCCAGGCCTCGGCCTCGTTGATCGGCCGCGTACTGCTCAGCGCAATCTTCATCCTCTCCGGTTTTTCGAAACTGGCCGCTCCGGCCATGATGGTCGGCTACATCAGCTCTGTGGGTCTTCCCCTTCCGCAATTGGCGCTGGCGCTGGCGATCGTCGTTGAAATCGGTGGTGGCCTGGCACTGATCGCCGGTTACCGCACCCGCACCGTTGCCGCTGTGCTGGCTGTGTTCAGCGTGTTTACCGCACTGGCCTTCCATAACGCCCTGGGCGATCAAAACCAGTTCATCCACTTCTTCAAGAACATCGCGATGGCCGGTGGCCTGTTGCAGGTCGTGGCCTTCGGTGCCGGTCGTTTCAGCCTCGACGCCTGCCGTCGTTGATACCCCCGCGCTGCGAAGGCCAGCCCCTCGCAGCGCAATGTTCTTCTCCCTTCTTTTTTAATAGTCGAGACCTCCATGAAAGCCATACGCGTGTACGAATACGGCAGCCCTGAAGTTTTACGTCTGGAAGACATTGCCGACCCGGTGGCCGGTGTCGGTGAAGTGCTGATCGATGTCGCCGGAGCCGGGGTGAACCCGATTGACTGGAAGATCCTTTCCGGTGCCATGAAAGCCTTCATCCCTTTGCCGCTGCCCTTTACCCCGGGGGTTGAAGTGGCCGGTACCGTGATCGCGCTGGGGCAGGGTGTCACTGAGTTCAGCCTTGGTGATGAAGTGTTTGGCTTCATCAACATCGTCGGAGGTTATGCGACCAAAGCCGTCGCCCAGGTTGCAAAACTGGCGCTGAAACCCAAGTCACTGAGTGCCTTGCAGGCCGGCGCTGTCCCCGCCACGGCCCTGACGGCCTGGCAGGCCCTGACCGAACACGCGGGTGTGCAACGTCGGCAGAAAGTGTTGATCCACGCCGCGGCCGGTGGCGTGGGCAGCATGGCCGTGCAGATGGCCAAGTACCTGGGTGCCGAAGTCTACGCAACGGCCTCCGCGCATAATCATGCTTACCTGAAAGACCTCGGCGCTGATTACACCATCGACTACAGGACCCAGGCATTCGACGAGCTGGTGTCCGGTGTCGATGTGGTACTGGACCTGGTGGGCGGCGACACACAGACCCGTTCCTTTGCGGTGCTGAAAAAACACGGCGTGCTGGTATCGCCCGTGAGCCTGCCGAACATGTCGCTGGCCAACGACTACGGTGTGACCCCGGCCAACTTTGCCACCCGCTCCGATGGCCGGCAGCTTTCGCTGATTGCCGAACTGTTCGACAAGGGACACCTCAGGGGCGACGTCGAGGCATTCCCGTTGAGTGAGGCGAAAGTGGCGATCGAGAAAAGCATGGGCCGGCATTTGCAGGGCAGGCTTGTTCTCGACGCCACGAAGTAAGGGGTTCCCCGACAGGATCAGGCAAGTTGTCAGAAGGATCTGACTAACTGGCCGAGCGCCGTTATCCCTAATCTGGACTGGCAGCGAGACACCGCTCTCGCGTCACCAGGCACTCAAGTGAGGGATTAGGTCATGTCGGATATCTCGAAAAAAGTCGTTCTGATCACGGGCGCGAGCAGTGGCATAGGCGAGGCGACAGCGCGCCTGTTGGCCAGCAAGGGGGCGCATGTCGTGCTCGGGGCGCGTCGTACCGAGCGCCTCGAAATACTCTGTGGCGAGATCAACGCGAGCGGTGGAGTCGCGCACTTCCAGGCATTGGATGTCACCCGCCGAGACGACATGCAAGGGTTTGTGGACTTTGCGTTGAAGCTGCATGGCCGGGTCGATGTGATCGTCAACAATGCCGGTGTGATGCCGCTGTCGAAACTCGAGGCGCTGAAAGTTTCCGAGTGGGACCAGATGATCGACGTCAATATTCGCGGAGTGTTGCACGGTATCGCGGCCGGCTTGCCGCTGATGCAAAAACAGCAATCAGGCCAGTTCATCAATATCGCCTCGATCGGTGCCTACACCGTCAGCCCGACGGCGGCGGTCTACTGCGCGACCAAGTTTGCCGTGCGCGCCATCTCGGAAGGGTTGCGCCAGGAGGTCGGCGGGGACATCCGTGTCACTGTGATTTCCCCGGGCGTTACCGAGTCCGAATTGGCCGAGAGCATTTCCGATGAAGGCGGGCGGGCCGAGATGCGCGAGTTCCGCAAGATCGCCATCCCTGCAATGGCCGTCGCTCGTGCGATCGCTTACGCCATTGAACAGCCTGCCGATGTGGACGTCAGTGAGCTGATTGTCCGCCCGACCGCCAGTGCGTTCTGAACGGAGGACCTGAACATGACGAGGAAAAAATCCGCTGATCAGGCTAAGTACGTCGGTCTGTGGGTCACGGCAGACGGGCTCATCCGCCATGAGCTGTTACCCGGTGGCCGGTACGATGAAGCCCGGGGCCGCAAGACGAGTGCCTACCAGGGCCGGTATTGGCTGGAGGGTGACCACATCGAGTACGTCGATGACACCGGCTTCACGGCTGACGGGGAGTTCCGCGACGGGATCCTGTATCACGCGGGCATGATTCTTTACCGCCAGATGTAGACGCCTGAGGCCGCAGTGGCGGGTGCTCATCCGACTAAGAGTGAGCACCGCCGCCATCCGTCATCGCGCATTGCGCCCGTTATTCGTGTACCGATCTCACCACTCGCCTCACATGGTTCAACAGGTGATCGACATCCTCGGCGGTGGTGGCGAACGAGGTGACAAAACGCACGATGTTGGGGCCCCAGCGATCATGGTAGAAGACGAACCCGGCCTTCAGCAGTGCATCGATCACGGCTGAGTCCAGCCGACAGAACAGGATATTCGCCTCGGTGCCGCCCAGCACTTCAACGCCGCTCAGCCCGGCAAGCCCCTGCGCCAGGCGCTGGGCGGCATCGTTGGCCTTGCGGGCATTGCGCAGCCAGAGATCATCGCTCAGGTACGCATCGATCTGCGCCGAAAGAAAACGCATTTTGGAGAAGAGGTGACCTGCACGCTTGCGGCGGTACCTCATTTCGGTGGCGAGCGAGGCGTTGAACAGGACGATGGCTTCCGCCGCCAGCACGCCATTCTTGGTGGCGCCAAACGACAGGGCATCCACGCCGGCCTTCCAGGTCATCTCTGCCGCCGAGCAACCCAGGGATACCAGGGCGTTGGCGAATCGGGAACCATCCATATGGAACCCAAGGGAAGCCGACTTGCAGACCTCACCGATGGCCGTGATGTCGTCCAGGGTGTAGAGGCTGCCGACTTCGGTGGCCTGGGTGATGCTGACGCAGGCGGGCTGGGTCGTGTGCACGTCACCCAGTTTTTCGCGGGTGCGCTCACGCAGTCGGTTGATGTCCAGCTTGGCCGACGGGCCGTCGATGGTCATCAGCTTCGCGCCGTTGGAGAAGAACTCCGGCGCGCCACATTCGTCGTTGTTGATGTGACTGGCGGGATGGCAATAGATATTGCCCCAGGGGGGCGTCATCGCACTCAGGCACAGGCCATTGGCGGCGGTGCCGGTGGGCACGAGAAGGACCTCCACGTCGCGCTCGAAGATCTCGCTGAATTTGCGCTGGACCTGCGCCGTCAACTCGTCGCTGCCATAGGGGCCCGCCTGGCCCGTGCTGTGTTTCAACATGGCGTGTGCCACCTCAGGCGATGCGCCTGCGATGTTGTCACTTGAAAAACCCAGGGCGGGCGGTCTGTTTGTTTCACCGTTCATCATCCAATTCTCGGCTGCGCAGGCGAAGGTGTTTCGCCTGGATTGGCGCATCCTAGGGAGAGGGACGGTTGTCGCGCTTGTAAAAAATTGACGCTCGCCTGATGCGACGCCCTAAGTCCTGTAGCGCGAGGGTGCAACGCCGAATGCCTGGCGAAAGGCGCGGTTGAAATGGCTTTGATCGTAAAAGCCGACGGCGTGGGCGACATCGACGATCGGTTGCCCGCTGCGCGATAGCAGGCCACACGCCCGTTCCAGACGCAGCCGAAGCAGCCACGCGTGCGGCGTCATGCCGATGGTCCGCTTGAACTGCTTGAGGAACGGGAATCGGCCCAGACCGCACAGTCCGGCAAGATCATCGAGCGTGATTCGCTGATCGATGTGACTGAAGCAATAGTCCCTGACGCGCGACCATTGCAGGGCTGAGAGCGATCCGGGAATGCTTTCGGGCGTGATTGTCCGTGACTGGTGCAACAGGCGTTCAAGCAGGGTGATCCATTGTGTCTGCAGCGCGAGGCTGCCAGGCCTAACGGCCTGCTGCATCGCTTCGTGCAGACCGCGCAGGTTGCCCACAAGCCGCGGGTCTTCCAGCAACACACTGGTCAACTCAAGCTCCCTCGGTTGACCGCTGATCTCCTCGGTCATGTCCGCGATCAGTGCCTGCGACAGGCGGAACGTCTTGAGCGTATAGGCGCCGCCGCCTTCAGACGCACCATCGTGAATTTCACCCGGCGGCATCAGGGCAATGCGTCCCGGCCCCAAAAGAAACGACTCGCCTTTCGAACGATGACGCTGGATGCCTTCGGTAACAAAGCCAATGTGGAAGTCGAGGTGGTAATGGCGATCGAAGCCGACATCGGCAAAGCGTGCGGAGCCCAGCACCAGGCCTGGTACTTCGGACACGTGATGGTACTTGGCATGCTCAGTCATGGGACCCGTTCAACAATCGGCGAGGAGGGCAGGGGCGCCCAAAGTCTAGGTGCTCACGCGGTTCAGATCCATGGGGTGCCAGTAACGGAGGTGGTTACTGAGGCACCCGCGGTCGCTACAGGCCACTGAACAGGCTGATGATCACGGCATTGACCAGGTCAATGAAAAAACCACACACCAGTGGCACGATCAGGAAGGCCTGGTGCGCCGCGCCGTACTTCTGTGTCACGGTCGACATGTTGACGATGGCTGTCGCCGTGGAGCCGAGGGCGATCCCGCCGAATCCGGAAGCAATCACGCTGGCTTCGTAATCGCGCCCCATGAAGCGGAAGACTACAAAATACGTATAGGCGACCGTCAGCAGAATTTGCAGGGTCAACGCACACAGAATGAACAACAGCGCGCCGCTGAGCTGCCAAAGTTGAAGCCCCATCAGGGCCATGGTCAAAAACATGCCCAGGCAGATATCGGAGATCAGTGACAGACCCAGGCTGGCGCCGCTCCAGCTTTTCAGGCGTTGATCACCCACGAAGGCGAGTACCAGGTGGTGAATGACGATGCCCGCGAACAGGCAGCTGACAAACTTGGGCAGGGTGATGCCGGCATCGACCAGCAGCAGGTTGAGTCCATAGCCGAGCATCAGGGTCAGGTTGAGCCACATCCAGGCCCAGAGCACGTCGTAGTAGTCCAGCGCCTTGCTCGGTTGTTGCTCGAGAATGCCGACTTCCAGCTCCGCATCCCTGGACGGCGTCAGTCGGTAACGATCTATCAGTCGGTTGGCGATAGGGCCGCCGATGACACAAGCGGCAATCAGGCCGACGGTGTTGCTGGCGATGCCCAGTTCATGGGCGTTACTGATGCCCAGTTTCTCGACGAAAAGCGGTGCCCAGGCCAGGGTGGTGCCCACTCCGCCCGTGAGGGAAATGGAGCCCACCATCAGGCCCGCCTTGGGATCAAGCCCGAACGCCTGGGCCACACCCATGCCCAGCGAGTTCTGCAGGAGAATGAACACGGCGGCGAGTAACAGCAGGATCAGCAGCGGGCGCCCACCCTTGAGCAGTTGGCGCATGTCCGATTTCAAGCCAATGCCGGCGAAGAAATAGAGCAGCAGGGTGTCGCGAACCTGCAGGTCGAATTCGACCTGGATGTTCAGGCCGAAGTAGAGCAGGGACGTCACCGCCGCACAGACGAAGCCGCCGACCACCGATTCGGGGATACAGTATTGACGGAGAAAGGCGTTGTGCTGGACGAGGGTTTTGCCGAGGAAAAGCAGGAGGATGGCAAGGGTAAAACTCACGAGGCCGTGAACCTGGAAGAGCTGTGAAGTCATTTAAGGCCTACCTAAAAACTGATCAATCATTATCAGGATTCGATCATTCAATGTTTAGACCTGGATCAATGAATGGTCGATACAGCCACTGCCAGCCTTGCTCGTCCAGATAGTCCAATCATCAGCTACGTCTGTGCGCCAGCAGTGAGGACAGCCTAGCCTGAATGGGAAAACCCACCAGTATTGGCATAGGCCGCCATCACGCTCCCGATGGCCAGTCAAACGGCTGAGTTCAGCGCTTGATCAGGGAAATCTTCGTTCCCTCGATACTGACCCCCGCCATTAGCCCTTGCTGGTCGAAGATGAACGCGTAGGCGTCGTCTTTCAGCGTCGAGCTGGACAGGTTCTTCGCCACCCCTTCATCAACCACGACAACCGTTGGCCCCACACCGATTTCCCAGCCCTTGGTTTCGGCGACATATTTCACGGCTTTATCGGTCATCAGGAAAACCGCATAGCCGTACGACTGGGCGCCGGCCTGCAGCCCCCATGAACCGCTGACGGAGTTGTAGTAATTTTCGACTGTGGTGCCTTTCATCATGACGCCTTCGCCGTAGCTGCCACCGAACACAAGACCCGCCTTGATGATTTTCGGGAAAACCAGCACCGCTTTGGCTTCGTGCGAGATTTTTTCGGAAAAAGGATGGGCCTTGTAAAGCGTTTGCAAGGCTTGTTTGGCATCGGCATTCAGATCCTCGGCGGTGGCCGCTCCTGCATTGTTCAGGAAACCGGTCGATGCCAATGTTGCAGTGGCGAGGAAAAACGAGAGGAAGAACCGCATTGATTGAGTCATTTGCATACTCCGCTGAGGGAGCATTGGATGAGAGCAGCGGCAGGCGCCTGCATTTGGCAGCAACTGAATCCGCTGAGGTTATCCGGCGCACCCTGAAATGTGTGAATTCAAGCATCGCTTTTGTATGAAGCAGGCTCGTAATCACCTGTCATTTACGATGCCATCAGATGTTGTGACCACTGCGCAATGGCGGTGTTCGTTCGCCGGGCCTTTCTTTGGGGGGGCTGTCGAGAAAAAAGGTGTGCGGTAGAACTTTTGTCAAAGTTCACGCAGGGGAAGTGTTTAGTGTTTCTTAATGTTTCCTCTGGTCGCCGGAGATAGCAGATTTTCAAACCCTCCTGCCCTGAAACCCCCGAGCCAGCCATGTAGCGGCGTTGAAAGGTTGGCGAGGGCTCCAGAACCCCCGTCTGTATTCGCGATAAACGGGAGGCCCAAATGGCGCACTGGCGACCCCTTGGGATTGTCTAATTCACCCAACCCGCTGTAACGCAGTTAACGCGTACCATTTCCTTTAATGGAGGGTAGTACCATGGCTGTTATCAATGGGACTGAACAAGGCGACTTCATATTTGGCAACCCCGAGGATGATCAGATCTTCGGCCTTGGCGGCGACGACTTCATCCTGGGTGAGGGAGGCAACGACACGATAGAAGGGGGTGACGGCAACGATGAACTCGTCGGTGGTGACGGCGATGACCTCCTGCGCGGTGGCGCCGGACTCGACAGTCTCACGGGCAATGTCGGTGCCGATACCCTGACCGGGGGCGCGGATAATGACGCTTTCAACTGGTTCGTCGGCATTGGCGCGGATTCCACTTCCCTGGCCCGCGACACGGTGACCGACTTCCAGGGGGCCGGCATTGCCGGTGGTGACAACCTGCTTCTCTCCGCGAGCAACCGCCTGGTTTTCGAGGGGGCTCGCCCCACGGTGCCGACACTGGGCGCTTCGCTCGGTTTCGGCGGCAACGGCTTTACCGAGGTGTTCTATGCCGTAGGTGCCGCCAGCACGCTGCTGTTCGCGGACTCCAACGACAATGGCGTGCTCGACGCCAGTGACTTCTGCGTAGAGTTGACGGGACAGCACAACCTCACAAGAGCCGATTTCGGCACCACGGCCTTCGTCCTGCGTGGCACCGAGGGCAATGACGTGATCAACGGCACCCCGGACGCCGATACGATCCTGGCGCTCGGTGGCAATGACGTGGTCAACGCTGGCAACGGCAATGACATCGTCGACGGCGGCGCCGGCAACGACATCCTCAACGGTGGCGCGGGAATCGACCGGCTTACCGGGGGGCTGGGCAATGACACCCTCAACGGCGGCGATGACCGCGACCTCATCACCGGGGGCGACGGCAACGACATCATTGACGGTGGCGCCGGCAATGACACGACGCTTTCCGGCGGCAACGGCACTGATATCGTCAATGGCGGTGCCGGCAACGATACCCTCGACGGCGATGCCGGTAACGACCAGTTGTTCGGTGGTGTCGGTAACGACGACTTCTTTGGCGGAGAGGGTAACGACCAGATCTTCGGCGAGGACGGCAACGACGAACTGTTCGGCGATGCCGGCAACGACCAGCTGTTCGGCGGCAATGGTGACGACGCGCTCGAAGGCGACGCCGGGGCAGACCAGTTGAACGGCGGTGCCGGCAATGACGAGTTCGAGTTCTTCCTTGCCTCGTTCAACCCGAGCTCGACCTTCGCGACCTTCGATACGATCCAGGACTTCCAGGGCGCCGGTGTGGCCGGGGGCGATACGCTCGAGCTGAACGATGAGTTCGTGTTTCGTGGCCAGGTCACGCTCAATCCACAGCTTGGCGCGGCACTGGTCGGCGGCGGCAACGGCATCACCGACCTGTTCTACACGGTCCGCCAGGGCAACACCTGGCTGATAGCGGACAACGATGACAACGGCCGGCTCGACAGCACCGACTTCACGGCGAACTTCCTTGGCGTCAACAACTTCACGGTGGGCGACTTCGGTAACAATACCGAGTTCGTCACGGCGGGCACCGATGGCAACGACATCATCGTCGGCACCGATGGCGACGACAAGATCTTCGGCCTCGGCGGCAACGACCAGTTGTTCGGTCAGGCAGGAGAGGACTTGCTCGATGGCGGTACGGGGGACGACGTGCTGCTCAGCGGCACTGGCCTGGATAATCTGTTCGGCGGCGAGGGTAACGACACACTCACCATCGAGGATTTCGGCAGTGCCTTCGGCGGAGCCGGCAACGACCTGGTGATCGGCAGCAGCGCCGAGTTCGCCTTCCAGACGACCCTTGAGGGCAATGAAGGCAACGACACACTGCAATCGGGCAGCGCAGGCGCCTTCATGATTGGTGGCACCGGGGAAGACCGGCTGGTGGGCAGCGCGGCGGGTGATTTCATGGTTGGCAGCGTCCAGTTCGAACCCGGCCTCGATGCGGACAGGTTCCAGTTCGGTGCCCTCTGGGGGACGGACACCATCGCCGACTTCGAGGACGGCACGGACCTGATCGACCTGAGCGCCAGCGGTCTGACCTTCGCCAGCCTCACCGTTGGAGTAGAGTTCGGCGAGGCCGTCATCAGCGTCACGGGCCGGCCGGAGGTGGGAACCATCACCTTGAGCGGCGTGCCACAGGCCGCCATCACCGAGTCGGATTTCGCCTTTACGTGAGTGAACGACGCATGCTCACGCCGATTGAGGGCGTGAGCATGCCTCAGGCCGGGCGTCGGGCCCCTTCAAGCGCCAGGGAGACATCATGACGGTCAAGCGCATGGACAACATCGGCATCGTTGTAGAAGACATCGACGCTGCCATTGAGTTTTTCACCGAACTGGGCCTTGAGCTCGGGCAGCACGCTTGTCGATGAGCACCTGCGACAGTTGCTGAGCGTCACCACCAGGACCGGTTGCAAGCACGAGATAACTTGGGTGCCTTGCAAATCGCTGATCTTAACGATGGAAACTCAGTATTAACCTGGTTGGCTTGTCGGTTTTATTATTGATGTTCCAATAGTTAAACAGTCGGTTTTTGCATTTGATGGGATCCGATACTGCATAAAAATCTAGCAGATATCGCATATTGACAGGTAGTCAAGCCAAAACTACCATCCGGCGTCATGAGCTTTAAGGCAGCTAATAACGGGTATCTTGCATTTGCTCCGACACCCGGGTGTAAATATATATTCATCTGCTGTTGTGCCTGCAGTATTGCTGAATGCCGAGCCTGTCAGATTCAAACTCAATGTGCGTCAAGGCGAGCCAAAGTGAAAAAGTCACTCATCCTGTTGACCCTGCTTGCACCCCTTATCGCCATTGCTGGCGAACCTGATCACCTGGCCATTTGCGACGAGCTCAAGCCAGATATCACTCGTAGTTACGGCGTGCACAACTTGATGCTGGTGGATAACGGTAGTTCATACGTGCCAAGTGAAGGGGTTGTGCTCTGTGTGTATGACGGCATTATCCAGAAGTTCTACGCTGATCGTTCTGTCAGGGTTATGGCAACACTGAACATCGCCAATAATAAATACAACGTCCTGTTCTAATAGTGGGTTGTAATTCGTGAACTAGTGGTTCTGATGCATCTTCTGCTGGTTATTGAAACCATGCTCTTTCATCAGGCGCTCCAACCCGGCTTGTTGAATATTACGCTCTGCCCCTTAACCTGGTGAGTCCAACGGCTTTCGTATGAAACCTGGCGCGCGCGGCCAATGAGTTTTTTTATCAGGGAAAGGAGCGCAGAATGATCAGCCGGGCGTTCGAATGTAGTGCCGCAGGCGGGGCTGGCGTGTGGTCAACTCGAGCAGCCGGGGGAGGGACTCTCTCGGCGATGATGAGCGCTTGCCGACGACGGCAAGGGCTGGAGACGCGCTTTGAAACCATTCCCGCTCAGACCAGGCGCCTCAACTCTGGACATGTTTCTTCAAGCGTGTCTGCCACGTCGTGACGCTGTTCCGCCAACCTTGACGGAAAAAGCGGTCATCCCGGACATTCCCAATGCTCGCTACAGGCTGGACCACGACCTGACGCCTTTCATTGAGGATGCGGTTCAGTCCAACAAGCGTGAGAGCGAGGTGCTCGCCAAGGCCGGGAAGCCGAACCATATCCTTCCGCTGGCCAATATGCTGGCGGTTTCCGGTGGCGGCGATGCGGGCGCTTTCGCAGCGGGATTGATTGCGGGATGGACGACGCATGGGACTCGCCCCCAGTTCAAGGTCGTCACAGGCATTAGCGCGGGTGCCTTGGTCGCCCCGTTCGCTTACCTGGGGTCCGATTACGACGGCGTGATTCGGTATGTCTCCAACGCAATCGGTCCCAAAGACATTTTTCATTCGCGAAACGTATTAACCCGTTTTGCCAGCGACGGTATAGCGGACAGCAAGCCACTGTCGCGGCTCATCGCAAAATACGTCACGGCACAGACTCTTGAGGCAATTGCGACGGAGTACGCCAAAGGACGAATCCTGCTGATCGGCACAACAGACCTTGATTCCGGCCGGCCAGTCACCTGGAACATGGGCGCGATTGCTGCAAGCCGGGCACCGGGAGCGCTCGACCTCTTTCGCAACATCATGCTCGCGTCAATGAGCATTCCCGGTGCAGTCTCACCCGTCATGATTGATGTGGACGTGGACGGCAAACAGTTCCAGGAAATGCACGTGGACGGAGGGGTTATCACCCAAGTGTTTCTTTACCCACCCAGCACCGTGATGGCGCTGAGCAAAGCCACCGGAGCACCGTTGCGATTCGACCGCCATTTCTATGTCATTCGTAACGGGACACTGGAGCCACAGTGGTCCGGGACCAAGCGCCGCACATTGAGCATCGGCGGTCGAGCCATCAGTGCCTTGATTCAAACCCAGGGGATCAGCGATCTGGAGCGTATCTACCGTATGGCGCAACAGGATGGGGCGGATTTCAATCTTGCGTACATTGGCTCCGACTTTAACTTTGCGCACGATCGGAAATTCGATGGCGAGTACATGAAGCGTTTATTCGATTACGCCTTTCAACTCAGCGCGAAGGGCTATCCGTGGCATAAATTGCCGTACCTGGAAAACGCTAAACGATGAAACAAGCGCGTCATCGAACATTCAGATTTTTTCCGGAGAAACCACCCACACGCTGCAGGGCAACTTGTACAGCAGATGTTCCACCGTGCTGCCAACCAGCCGCTCCATGCCGCGATGACCAATGCGTCCCATGACAATCACATCGATGTCATAAGTCTGCGCGTAGCTGGAAAGCACCTTGACCGGATTGCCCATGATCATGTGCTGGTGCTCCGACGGGATACCGTTGCGCTCAGAAAGTTCGCGAAACGCATCAGCCTGCGCCTCGAACAGCGACTTGGCTTTTCCCGAGGAGAAAAAAGCCGATCCATTGCTGAAACCGAATTCGTCCGCACTGATGCTGGAAAGGTCATGGGCGTAGATCACGTCCAGTTCTGCATTACAGGTGCTCGCCAGTTTGGAGGCCTCGCGCAGAATGCTGTCGTTGAAGCCTTCGTATTGCTCATCAGAATGAAAAGGGTCAACGGCGGCGACGATCTTGCGCGGCAAAGCGTTGTGCAAATGACTGACAAAATGCAGGGGCACCGGGCATTCACGTAGCAGGTGGATATCCAATGGCGTAAACATCAGGCGTGACAGCAGCGATTCGTGTTCCAGTGCCTTGATCAATACGGCCATTGGCTGTTCTTTGAGATGAATGAGGATTTCCTGCAAGGGCCTTTCGACCCAGACGACTTCCGTGGTGACGTGCACACCGATCTTGCGCAGGGGGCGGGCCTGGTCTTCCAGCCACTGGCGATGGCGCTCGACATAGCCCAGTCGCATCTGTTCCAGCGCCTGTCCATTGACCATTCCTGCAGTCGCCAGCCCTTCAAGATAATCGAACGCCACGATGTGCAGGGCAGCACCTGAGGCCTTGGCCAAGGCAGCGGCCCGGTCGAAGGCGGGGCTGTTTTCCATCAACGGCGAAACGACCAGCATGAAGCGTAATTGATCAGACATGACAGATCTCCGGTAGGCAATCGCGCAGTCGCTCGCCCGAATGCTGCGGCGTTATTGGGCAGTGAAACCTTTCCTTTAGCTTGCCGCTGTTCAGGGCGTCGGGTTTGATCTTTGTCAAATGGAAGGGAATGGAGGGTGTTGCCCGACGTGCGGTTGTCCGGGCTTCATCCAGTGCCCTGAAGGATATCGCGCGCGCATCTGATAAAAATCAAGTGGTCGGAACAAGGAGTAATCAATCTGTGGTTCTATTCCTGGATTGAAATGGCCGTGTGCCGAGGTGCTCCATGTCGCAATCTCAGCGTTTACTCTTGATCGCTCCTGCCGCCATGACTCGGACACCGGCATTCGACCGGGCTGCTGCGCTTGCGATCGCGATGCAATTGCCGTTGCACATCGTGGCGTTCGACTATTCCCAGGCCTTGGCGGTGGCCGGGTTGTTCGCCCCGGAACAATTCAGTCGGGCTCGGGACGGCTACTTGCAAACCCATCGCCAATGGCTCGTGGATCAGGCCGGATTGATGAGCAAGCAGGGTGTCGAGGCCACCAGCGAAGTGGTGTGGGTACAGCATCCTTATGAGGAGATTCTGAACTTCATCAATGAGATGCCGCTGACGCTGATCATCAAGGACGCCCAGGAAGAATCGGCGTTAAAACGAGTATTTTTTACTCCGCTGGATTGGCAGCTGCTGCGCGATTGTCCTGTGCCGGTGCATCTGGTGACTACTGCGCTGTATGCCCGACCACGCAACGTGCTGGCCATCATTGATGTGTTGCGCGATGAAGATCAGGACCGCGTGTTCAACGACCAGGTTATCGACGCCGCGGCGAAACTGGCCTCAGTCTGTGATGCCAGTCTTGAGTTGCTGCATGTGTATGACTGGACGGCTGTATACGTACAGGACATGGGCATTGCCGCATTGCCGCTGGCCAGCGGGATCCATGAAATGTTGGGAGCGGCTCAGCATGAGGCATTTGCGGCCATCGCTGAGCGCCACGGCGTGTCACCGGAGCATCGTCACTTCATAGTGGGGGCACCCGTACCGAGTATTTGTGAGTTTGTCTTCAAGCACCGCTGCGATGTCATTGTCATGGGCACGGTACAGCACAAGGGCTTGAGCAGACTGCTAGGAACCACGGCCGAGCAACTCCTGCATCGGGCGCCGTGCAGTGTGCTGGCGATCAAGCCGGGAAGAATGCTGCAATCCTGAGGGCTTGATCGCCCCGCGACGAGTCGTTGGCCGGAACATCGCGCAGCGATTGTCTACAGGTAAAGATGATGAATCACCTGACGGCTGTCGTCGGGATCATTGTGTGTCTCGAATCCGAGCGCCTTGGCCAGGTCGCGCATGGGGGCATTGCTGGAGGCGTCCATCGAATACATCTGACGAAAGCCGTTTTTGCGCGCCGCCTTGATCAGATGGTCCATCAGCAATGTGCCCAGACCCAAGTACTTCCATTCATCGGCGACCGTTACGGCACATTCACACTCATGGTCGCCAGTGGCCGCGTAACGGCTGATGCCGATCTCGACCAGATTCCCTTTGTCATGGACCAGGGCGATATAGGCCACACGCTGTTTATTGTCCGTGTCCATCAACTGATCGAGCATCGCAGCGCCGGGTTCGCTGATCTGCGCGAGAAAGCGCATGTGCCGGGATTCGGGAGACAGCCGTTTGATGAAAGCGTATTCACGGTCGCGATCCGTCTGCGCCAGTGGTCGGATCAAAACGTGGCGACCGTCCCTGAGCGCTTCTATCCAGTATTGGCCGTTGACCGCGGCATAGGTGGCCGCGGCCCGATCATTGTGGTCTTTGACGGTAAGCATGAGGTGTTCCTCCAGTGCGGTTTGCAAGGTTGGCATGGGGTAAAAAAGTCGCGTTTGAGTACTTTTCTACACCGCTGTCGATGCTTGAATCTGATCTGGATCAGATAGCCGTGCCGGCGGCACTGGTTTGCATGGGCTTGATGTAAATCAAACCGCGCCAGGTGATAGAGCGCAGTCTGGAAAATATGCCGGCACTGTATGACCGGAGTCGAACGGAGGTGTGTGATGGGTCAATATCAACGTTTTCTGCTGATCGCTGACCAAACCCTGCATCAGTCTCCCGCCCAGTTGCGTGCCGTCGCATTGGCCAAGGCAGCCGGGGCCGTACTGGATGTGCGGGTCTTTGTCGAACCGGCACCGGTGGTGCATTTATGGCAAGAAAAAGTCGATGACGCAGAGCAACAGCGGTATTTGCGTCGCTACCGTCGCTGGGAGGTCGAAGAGCTTGATCGACTCAGCGACCTGGGGCTGCAGGTGACGGTCAAAGCCGTCTTCACCACCCATGCGCTGCTGGATATCTTGAAGACGGTAGAGGATCTCAAACCCGACCTGTTGCTCAAGGATGTAACCCTTGAACCTGTGCTCAAGCGAGTGTTCATCACCCCGCTTGATTGTCACTTATTGCGTGAATGCCCGATCCCCGTGCATCTGGTCAACCACGTTCGTTACAGCTTGCCGCACCGAATCGTGGCGGCAGTGGATCCGTTCGATCCGTCGACACAATTAAGCGGTTTGAACGACACCATCATTCAGACCGCCAATGCCCTGGCCCTGCAATGCGATGCGCCGCTACACCTGCTTTACGCCTATGACCTGTCACCTGCTTTCAACAGCGACGCGCCATTGGCCGGGGGCGGTTGGGGCGTGGATCTGAGCGAAGAGCTGCGTCAATCCTTGCACCAGGCGTTTGTTGCACTGGCGCAGCGCTACGGGGTGCCACCGGAGCGACGGCATTTCGTCATGGGGCTGCCGGTGCCGGTGATCAGTGAGTTTGTCGAGCAATACCTGGCCGATGTCGTGGTGATGGGCACTGCGCATCGGGTGGGGCTCGACCGGTTGATCGGCAGCAACACAGAGCGGGCGCTGTACTCCGTGCCAGGTAGTCTGTTGGTGGTCAGGCCGCATGTCAGGGATTGAGCACTGTCGCACCGTTGAACTGACCTGTGCGCAACAGCGCCAGCTGGCACAAGGGCACGCATGAAGATTCTCCAGGCTGCAGGTGTCAGTGGAGGTTGCGATGGCAGCCCACGATCAGTTGCTTGAGTCCGTCCATGTTCAGGATGTTGACGTCGCGGCCGTTTATTTCCACCAGTCCCTGGTCACGCAGGTGCGCGATGCCCCGACAGATGGTTTCAAGGCGCAGTCCCAGGTAGGAGCCAATTTCCTCCCGACGCATTTTCAGCACAAAGCTGCGGGATGAATAACCGCGGGTATTCAAGCGCTGCGACCAATTGAGGAGAAAAGCGGCCAGGCGTTCTTCCGAGTTCATGTTGCCCAGCATCATCAGCATGTCGTGATCGCGAACGATTTCCCGGCTGAGGATTTTGTTCAGGTTGTGCTGCAATGAAGGCAGTTGTCGAGCAAGTTTTTCCAGGTGAGCAAAATGGACGGGGCAGACCTCGCTATCTTCCAAAGCAACGGCATTACACGCATGCAGATCGGTGCTGATGGCGTCCAGACCGAGCATTTCGCCGGGGATCTGGAACCCTGTGACTTGCTCGCGACCATCGACCGACAGCACGCTGGTCTTGAACGAACCGATTCGCACCGCATACAGCGAACGCAACGGGTCGCCTGCGCGGTAAAGCGTCGCGCCCTTTTTGACCTTGAATCGTTGCACGATCAGTGTGTCGAGACGTTCGATTTCCGGACTGGTCAGGCCAAGCGGCAGGCACAGCTCCAGGACGCTGCAGTTGGAACATGCAGACTTGAGGTTCTGACTTTGAAACGGCCTGGCTTCAGACATGATCTAAATGCCCCCGTATGGATGGGCTTAGCATAGGTGCTACCTGCCCAAACCACCGGTTGTTCCGAACTATTGTGGATGTAACAGACAAACGGGTAAAAAACCGCTCCGTCGGCTGGCTCCCATGAGCAATCATCCAAGTGCCGGGCAACTGCAGGCACATGACGTTCAGGCTGAGCGGCAATTGCCATTGATGGACAGGCGCTTTCGTCTACACAGAGTCCGCCTGCGTCGAATTTCCACCCCACGGGAGATTTATCATGAGCCAGTATCAAAGCCTGTTACTGATCATCAACCCGGCCTTGCGCCATTCTCCAGCCATGAGTCATGCAGCGGCGCTGGCCAAGGCCAGCGGTGCAAGTTTGCATGTCGCGGCGCTTATCCCGTCGTTCAAATGGTTATCGCTGCTTGAAGAGGGCGATCGAGAATCGGGTCGAGAGCGCTACCTGCAGGATCATCACGGCTGGCTTGAGGCTCAGGCCGAAAATTTGCGTGGCAGGGGGATAGAGGTGACCACCGAGGTGGCCTGGGCTGAGGACATGAAGCAAGACATCATTGAACACGTCACGGACATGCAGCCCGACGTGTTGATCAAGGAGATTCAGCATGAGTCCGCGCTCAAGCGGGCCTTCTTCACCCCGTTGGACTGGCACTTGTTGCGTCACTGTCCGGTGCCGGTTTTTCTGGTGGGCGGGAGCAGCTTCGTTTTGCCTCGCAAGGTTGTCGCAGCGGTCGAGGTATCGGATATCGAGTCTACCGACAATGAACTGAACGACCGAATCATCAAACAGGCTTGCAGCCTTGCGATGCAGTGCAACGCCGAGCTGCATTTGCTGTATGCCTGCGATATCTCGGCCGCTTTTCTGGCGGACATGGGCGGCCTGACACTGGCTGACCTGACCAAAGCACTTCGCAGAGACCTGGAAAAGTCTTTCATTGAGTTGGCAGATCGGTTCGGAGTGCCCTCCGATCGTCGACATTTAATTGAGGGAAACCCGGTCACGGTGTTGAGCGAGTTTGCCAATGAACACAATGTGGATGTGATCGTGATGGGCAGAGTCCAGTCCCATGGTGTGGGCAAGCTTCTAGGCAGCACGACCGAGCATATTCTGTATCAGGTGCCATGCTGCGTTCTGGCGGTCTAGATCCTGTCTGTACCAGACTTGATCCAGACCGTCAGTTCGACAGTTGAATCTGATACGAGTCAGAAAGGGGATTATTTGCGCTTCCAGTACTTTTGCATTTCCAGAAACAGGAAGGATGCGGTCCATGTGATGAGCACCAGCCCGGTAAGGGCTTGTAGACCGGTCAGGTATTTGAGGTTGCCCACTGGCGAAATATCGCCGAAGCCGATTGTCGTGTACGTCGTAAAGGAAAAGTAAACGCAGTCCATCAGCGAACCGTCGAAGTTACCCGTCAGGTTGCCCCATTTCCCTGAGTGCACCATCAGGTAATAGACCAGCGCAAAGCACCAGACCTCTATGGCGTGGGCCAGGAGGGCGCCGAATACGCCAACCACGATTCTGAAGCGGTTCCACACCTTGAGCCGGGGCAGCCAGTCATTCAGGCGTAACAGGCATTCGTAATGGATCACTACGGCGATGACCACCACCAGCGTATTGATCAGCGTGACTGCCAGCATGGCAAATCTCCAGCGATAGGGGAGGTGGTGCATCAGCGTAGTTCTACGCCAGGAAGCCGGAAAATCGTTGAGCTGAATCAACAAGGGTTTAAGTCATCGAAAGCCAGTCGCTCCGTTAACGATAGCTGTTGATTAGTTGATAAAAGTCAGATCCCCCACGGCATAACGCCAAATAATCGAACTGCCGCTTTCCGGTCGCAACCAGTCGACAGGACGATTATGAACACGTACCTGTTCATTCTATTGCGGGGCATTTTTTGCTGGCTGCCGTCACGAGTTCGCTCGAAGTAACAAGCATTTGACTCAAGGCCCAGACAGCCAGTCGGGTTTGCACTCAGGCAGGTTTCAGGGCGAGGTAGGTGATGCTCAAGCTCAAACGCATTCTATTGATAGCCCCCAGCGAAATGACCCTGACCCCGGCGTTTGAGCGTGCACATGCCTTGGCGGGTGCAACCGGTGCCTTATTGCACATTGTCGCGTTCGATTATGTCCAGGCCCTGGCGGTAGCCGGTCTGCTTGACCATGACGCGATGGCACAGGCACGAGAAGGCTATCTGCAGGTTCACCGTCATTGGCTGGAGCAGCAGGCCCGGTTTCAACGATGCGGCGGCATACAGGTGACCACCGAAGTGGTCTGGGCCAAGTCGAGCCTGACAAACCTGCTGGAGTACGTGAACGACTTTGTTCCGGACCTGGTGATCAAGGACACCCATTATGTGCCGGCACTTGACCGTGCCTTTCACCGGCCTGTGGACTGGCGACTGCTTCGCGAGTGTCCGACCCACCTGCACCTGGTGACCAGCGCCGAAAATCCCAAACCCTTGAAAATTCTCGCGGCGATCGATCTGTCCCATCTGGAGGAACTCACTCAGGGATTGAATGACCGAATACTCGACCTGGCCTCTACTCTGGCGGCCAGTTGCGGTGCGCAGTTGCACTTGCTTAACGTCAGTCGTTGGTCAGAGATAAGCGATGCGCCGATGAGTGTACCGACAGGCAGTCTTGATGAGAGTTTGAGAGACGCTATCGAGGATGTCCAACAAGAGGCTTTCGATGTGCTTGCCGAACGCTACTGCATCAAGGATGCCCGTCGACATTTATTGACAGGCGCCCCTCACAAGGTCATCGCACTGTTCGCTCAACAGCATGCTTTCGACATGGTGGTGCTGGGCACGGCTTATCACCATGGGCCTGACCGGTTTATCGGCGATACCGCCGAGAGCGTGTTGAACCGGGCACCGTGCAGTTTGATGATCGTCAAACCATTATCGGGGGGCAGGATGTAGGAAGGCGGGAAATCGGGATGGTTTTGTCACACTTTGAGTGTGGTCGTATGTTCGCCAAACCCCAGAAACGACAAAGCCCTGAATAATCAGGGCTTTGTCGTATAAAGATGGCGGAGGCGATGGGATTCGAACTCATGGACCTGTTACAGTCGACGGTTTTCA
>RCUN01000469.1_pt1 | contig 22498 bp, 21 predicted proteins | sample 2166181 | NCBI WGS metagenome assembly RCUN01 (sample SAMN09932603, study PRJNA488358) | compost metagenome | feature: garden; material: soil; isolation source: compost soil in crotononitrile-enriched culture | place: Germany: Experimental Botanical Garden Goettingen | collected 2016-01-27 | reverse complement strand
ACGCCTGGGCCAGGCCTTTGATCTTCTCGGCGATCTTGATGAACTCGGGATTGTCGTGCTGGGCAACGCCGTCCACGCGCATGGTCGGGATGGCTACCAGCTCCTTCAGGGTTTCGGTGGCCGCGCTGCCGTACTTCACGCGCGTATAGAGGCCCAGCAGGCGATGGATTTCGTTTTGCTGCTCGGCGGTCAGCGTCTTGTTGTCGAGGAAGGCGCTGATGGCCGCGCCGAGGTCGTCGGTCTTGGCGATGTCGCTCTTGGCCAGGCTCCCGAGGAATTGCCTGAAATCCGTGACCGAGGCATCACTGAAGGTCTTGAGGATGATCGCGCTCTGTTGCGGGGTGATGTTGGCGTGGGCAGCGGTGGTGAACGACGAGAGGCTGGCGAGCATCAGGGTGGTCGCGGCCAGGTGCTTGAGTGAAAATTCCATTTCTGGAGGCATTCCTTTGCAGGTGGTTTGTGGGAAATATCTGATCGTTTAATCAGAAACATTTCCAAACTAACACCATGAGGGTGTGATGCGGGAGCCCCTGTAACGGGATGTGTCGCACAGAAATGCAAAAGCGGCGCACAAACGAAAAACCGTTTATCAGTGCTTACATTCTGCCAGCACTACTTGACAGGTACTTGGCGTGCCGCCGGATCGCCCCGCATAGCGTGCGCAATTGCTCAGGGATTTCTGGCGAGCCATGTTCAAGGTGTCGCCCCAGGCGAGGCCACCTTCGCCGACAGTGGGCAGGGCTTTTGCGTAGCAGGCCGAGCCTATGTTCGAGGCCGTATAGCGAGGCGTGGCCGCTTTGCCTGCACACCCGGCGATCAGTGCAAGGTTGATAGTCAGCAGGGCAGGGAGGAGCCATGACGAGCATTGATGTGTGTTCAAGCTCGTCATCGCGTTTCCCCTGAATCCAGAGTGCTGAAGGCGTGTTTTCGAGTGTGCGCTGTTTAGTCTAGACGGCCTGGTACAACTTCGATCATCAAACGCGAGTTCGCCGTCCAGCGGCGGTCAGTAATCCCAGAAGGCCGCGACCCAGCGAAACGCATTACCGTCGACGGCCACGCGGCCAACGGAGGGGAATGGCAGGTGAGTGGCGACAAACAGCTCACCGCTTGCCGCCGCTTCTTGCATCAGGCGGACCCGAACGCGCACCGATTCCTCAGGGTCGTGTTCAAAACCGTTGTGCCAGTCAGGGTGTTCGAAGGCGACCGGAAACAGGGCGTCGCCGGCGAAGGTCAACCGTTCGCCACCGGATGTCACGTAGACCACGCAGTGCCCCGGGGTGTGGCCGCCGGTGAGTCTGGCGACCACGCCCGGTGCCACCTCGTATTCATCTTCGAAGGTGTGCAGCTTGCTGTGGAATTCTTTCATGAATTCATTGGCGGTTGCCCGCAGGACGTCCGGCACCGGCGACGGCATGGAAGTAAGGGAAAAATCGGGCGACTTCCAGAACTCCACCTCGGTCGCCGCCACGTGGATTCGCACATCCGGACGCAGGCGGTTCTTCACCTCGTCGACGAGCAGCCCGCCGATATGGTCCATGTGCATGTGGGTAATCACCACGTCAGTCACGGACCCCAGGTCGATACCGGCGGCTTCCAGCCGCTTGGGAAACTGCCCGGCGCGGGGAAAACCGGGGAACTGCCCGCCCAGTCCAGCGTCGACGAGGATGGTCTGGTCGCCGCTACGAATCACCAGGACGTTCAGTGCCCAATCGAACGAGTCCGGCCCCAGGAACATGTCCTTGAACCAGGCTGCGCGGGCCGCTGGGTCGGCGTTGGTGGACATCGTCGTGGTCGGCAGCGGCAGCACGCCATCGCTGATCACCAGCACGTCGATTTCGCCGACCCGCACCGCATAGCGCGAAGGCACCAACTCCTCGAACCCCGACCCTGAGGCGAGTGAGGTGTCGTGCTGGCCGTTGCTTTTCTGATGTATTCCATCGTTCTGGATGGTTGGGTTCAGTTGCGTTGTCATGGCTGTTCTCCGTTTGCCTGGGTCAGATCGCCCGGAGAATCAGTGTGCCTTTCGACGCAGCGCGTTCGATACCATACGCACGTATAGAACGGTCAGGCTTTAGCGTGAGCCTTTCCAACCAAAAGGTAATTATCCTGCGTGCCAAACGCGATCCGCAGGCGATCGATGATCTCTTCGATCGACGGTCCCTGGATGCTCGGCGGCTCCGGACTTTCACCAAATTCGCGCCAGATGAACAGGGTCATTTCCGCGCCATCGGTCTGCGTCTGAGGGCTGACCGCGCCGAAGTTTCTCAGCAGTCGATAGCGCTCATCCTGCCAAAACAGTTCTTCGACCCAGTGGTACACCGGGATGTAGTGAAAGTGGATCGGGAAGCGCGGATCGTGGCCGAATCGGCTGATGTAGAGCCATTTCGGCTGCAGCTCCAGTTGCAGGATTTTCTGCACTTTGGCGAGCAGCACGCCCATCTCGACCAAAGCGCCTTCGGGCAGGTCCGACAATGAACGCACCGGGTGCCGCGTCCCCAGCACAAGATAGCCGGGCAGCTTGGTCGTCATGTGGTGATTGAGTACCCAGTGGGCTGTCTCATGGATGATGAAGCGTGGCGCTATGTCCATGGTTGGGTATCCGTTGTCGAAGCTGGTAGGGAAAATGAGAAGGTCGCGCCGTGGTCAGGCTGACTGTCTACCTTTATGCATCCACCATGCAACTCGATGATTGAGCGGCAGATGGACAATCCGATCCCCATGCCATCTTCTTTGGTCGTGAAAAACGCATCAAACAGCAGCGCAAGGTGATTCTGGTCAATCCCTGGGCCGTTATCGCGTACCTCCACCACCGCTTGACTCTCTTTCGCCTGTATTCGCACGTGCAGCTCCCCGGGCAAGTCATTGTGGCCGCTCATGGCCTGCAGGCTGTTCATGATCAGGTTGATCACGACCTGCTGGAGCTGGATTCGGTCGCCCGATACCTTGGGCGACTGGTGTTCGAACGTGCACGACAATCGCACCTGATGACTCTGGATTTCCCGGTCAAGCAGGGCGAGCGAGTCCGCTACTACCGATTTTAGATCCACTTCTTCGTAGTGCGAATCGCTTTTGCGCGTCAGGTCGCGAATACGCTTGATCACCTCGGCCGCGCGGCGCGCATTACTGGCTGCGCGGGCGATAGCGACCCCGGCTTCCTTGAGGTCGGGGCTGGGGCGGTCGAGCCAGCGCTGGGCCGCTTCGGCACTGGAAGTGATCGCGGCCAAAGGCTGATTCACTTCGTGGGCGATGGACGCTGCCAGCTCGTCCATCGTGGTATTTCGACTGATATGAGCGAGTTCGATTTGCGCACGGTGCAGCTGCGCTTCGACATCACGGGTATGGGCTAGCAAACTGAATTGTTCCTGTAGTTCATCGCTGGTGCGGCGGTTTTTCAAGGCCAGCCAGGTGGCAATGCCGATGGCCGTCAGGCTGACGAGGCAGCGGGCCAGCGCGGCGCTGAACGGATGATCGAGGTGGGAAAAGCAGAACGCGGCAGTCGTCAGCACCGCGCAAGTCAGTGCAACCCGGCGCAACCCGCGGATTGAGCACGAGTCCATGGCCATCATGATGACCAGGACGTACAGCACCGCCACCGCGATATCGAGTTCCGTGACGGTATCGACGACGAAGATCGAGAGCGTGGTTGCCCAGAGCGCCAGGCACTTTTCCTTGGCGCACGGAGAGCCGATCATGACGTTCATCATGAACCGGCTCTTGCGGTGCAGTCGCAGCCCAAGGCGGTCAAGCCTTGATGAACGCCAGGAGGTCCGCGTTGATCACGTCACCATTGGTCGTGCACAGGCCATGGGGCAGGCCAGGATAGGTTTTCAGGGTGCCGTGCTTGAGCAGTTTGATCGAGAGATGCGCCGAGTCGGCAATCGGTACGATCTGGTCATCTTCGCCGTGCAGCACCAGGGTCGGCACATCGATATTTTTCAGGTCATCGGTGAAGTCGGTTTCCGAGAAGGCCTTGATGCAGTCGTACTGCGCCTTGGCGCCGCCGTTCATGCCCTGGCGCCACCAGTTGTCGATGATCGCTTCGGAAACTTTCGCGCCCGGGCGATTGAAGCCGTAGAACGGCCCGCTCGGAAAGTCGCGATAGAACTGGGTGCGATTGTCCGCCACGGCTTTGCGCAAGCCATCGAAGACGTCCAATGGAATGCCGCCCGGATTGTTCGCGGTGCGCAGCATGATCGGCGGTACGGCACCGATCAGCACCGCTTTGGCCACGCGGCCGCGACCATGACGCGCCACATAGCGTGCCACTTCACCGCCGCCGGTGGAGTGGCCGACGTGCACGGCGTTCTTGATGTTCAGGTGCGCCATCAGTTCAGCGACGTCGGCGGCGTAGGTGTCCATTTCGTTGCCGACAGCGGTCTGCGACGAACGGCCATGACCGCGGCGGTCGTGGGCGATGACACGGAAGCCCTTGCTGAGGAAAAACAGCATTTGCCCATCCCAGTCATCGCTGGAAAGGGGCCAGCCATGGTGGAACACGATCGGCTGGCCGCTGCCCCAGTCCTTGTAGAAAATCTGCGTGCCGTCCTTGACTGTGATCATCCCCGAACCACTGGAGTTGCCGTCACTTTTGCCTCCGGTGGAAGCGGGCGTCTGTGCCTTGGTTTGCTGCGCTGCCAGCGCAGGTAGTGTCACCGCCAGGGCTGCTGCCATGGCACCGGTCGTGATCAAGCCACGACGTGAGGTTCCGCTTTTCTCGTCAGTCATTTTTCAACACTCATGTGAGTTCTGGAGGTAACGCATGCGCGGCCCGAGGCACTTCCCCGGTTGAGGGAAATTTATGGGCAAAGCCGGGCACTGACCAGCAGACATGGGTGTTTGAAACTAACGCTTTGGTATAGGCGCAAACTCCCGTACGGCGCGCCTCAGACCGCCAGTTCGATCACCAATGCGCCATCGAATCCGGGATTTTCGTTGACGCCTTCTTTGGCATAACCCCGGGCGTTGCACACCACGCGGGTATCGCCCACCCGGTAGTCAAAGCTGCCGTGGGTGTGACCGTGCAGCCATAGGGCCGGTTGCCATTTTCTGATCCGCTCTTCGAGGTCGGACACAAAACTCGAGTTGATCGGTGAACTGGCAAACATCGGGCTGATGCTCGACCGGGTCGGTGCGAAATGGGAAATCACCACCGTGGGCGTCGTGCTGTCGCGGGCAAAGCAGTCTTCCAGCCAGGCGACGGTCTGCAGAAACACAAGCTGGGACACCGCCGGGCTGAACAGGTCTTCGAAATCCGGGGAGATTCTGATGCGGCTGAAATCCCGCACCAATGCCGTCGCCAGGTCAATGCCATGTGCCCGTTCGTGCGCATCCTCGTAAAGCCGATAGTCGGACCACAGCGTGCAACCCAGAAACCGCACGCCGTCGTGAACGTATTCGGAGCGCTCCAGCACGTGAATCTGCGTGCCTTGCGACAGCCTGTGCAATTGCTCGTAAGTCGAGATCAGGTCGCTGCCGTAAAACTCATGGTTGCCAGCCACGTACACGATCGGCGCAGGGCAGGCCTTGGCCCAGTCAATGGCGGCAGCGGGGCGCGAAATGTCGCCGGCGAGGACGACGATATCGGCATCCACTTCGGGAAACGGAATCGCGTTGACGGACAGGTGGATGTCGGACAGCAAGGCGATGCGCATGGGTCAATTCCTCTCTGAATTAAACTTCAGTTCCATTGAGTGCTTGCCTGTTCGCCAACAGTATTGCGTGAAGCGACACACAGTTGTCACGACGGTGGTTTATTTACGAGCCCAACGCCAGTAGATTAGGCGGCGGTTTGCCACCATCTAGCTCACTTACAAGGAAGCAGCATGAACGTTAACTCATCCTCGTCATCATCCAGCGCATTGATCGCTGCCTATTCTTCTGCCGCCAATACCAGGGCAGATGGCCAAGGCAAAGTGGCCGACAGCGATCAGGCAGCAGGCAATTCGCAGAATGATGACTCGGTGAGTTTTTCCGGCACGGCCACTGACTACAGCGCCTCGATCGCCAGCAACGCGCCGTATTTTCCGGTGCGCCCGGGAATGAACGCCGACGCGTTGATTCTGGGTGTGGCCAAGCCTGGAGCGATTTCCAGTTCCAAGGACAAGACCTTTGCGGACGTGGCCATCGATGCCCGCAAGCGCATGGATGAAAAATACGCGTTGATGAAAGACAGCGGCAAACCGTACGACAACAAGAACGTCGAGGATCGCAATGCGCTGATGGGCGATCTGGATCGGCGTTCGCTGTACGCCATTTCCACCAATGAAGGCGGCAATTTCACCAAGGAAGAACAGACCGCGGCCCAAGACCTGATGCGCCAGCAAGCGCAGCTCGCAACGGGCTACTACGTCGGCCCGGAAGACCAGAAGAAGAACTGGCGAGACCCGTTCGCCAACGACCCGGTCGGTCGCGCCAAGGCAGCCCTGAACTTCCTGGATAACATGAGCCCGGAAGAAAAATCCACGCCGCAATGGCTGACCCAACGTTCAACCATCCAGACCGCACTCGACCAGGCCACCGCCGCCGATCCGGTGGAACTGGCGAAGAAAAAGCAGCTGTACTTCCCGATCCTCGCCGAGATTTTGCAGAACGGCACCAGTTGGTTCGACAAGAAAGAATCGGACGGCAAGAGCGCTGATGATTTGCTGAAGCAGCTTCAGGCGGTGGTTCAGTCGACCAAGTAATCTGCTGTTCGGCGCGCCAGTGAGATCTTTGAGATCTCACTGGCTGCCCTGTCATTTACTGGCATCCAACACCACGCGATAACGCGCCTTGCCACTGCGCAAATGATCGATGGCTTCGTTGACGCGGCTCATGGGAAACATCTCGACCTGCGGCACGATCTGATGACGTGCGCAGAACTCCAGCATGGTCGCCGTGTTGCTCGGCGAGCCGACCGGTGAGGCAGACAGGGTTTTTTGTTGCGGAATCAGGTCGAACACGTGCACCGGGATTGCACTGGGCACGATGCCGACAAAATGCAGGCGACCCTTGCCGCGCAGGGTGGCGAGGATGGTCGTCCAGTCGAGGTTGGCGTTGGCGGTGACCAACAGGAAGTCCAGGGTGCCGGCAATCGCTTTCAGCGCGTCGCTGTCGGTCGAGGCGATGACCTTGTGTGCACCCAGGCGTTTGGCTTCGTCCTGTTTGCTCAGCGATGAGGTGAAGGCGGTGACTTCGCAGCCCCAGGCATTGAGGAAACGCAGCGCCAGATGACCGAGACCGCCGATGCCCACCACACCGACCCGATCGGTCGGTTTGATGCCGAATTCCACCAGCGGGTTGAACACGGTGGAACCTGCGCAAAACAGCGGGCCGGCCATCGCCGGGTCGAGTCCTTCAGGTATTGGCAGGGCCCAGGCCCAATGCGAGCGCAACCGGTCGGCGAAGCCACCGTTGCTGCCGATGATGGTCGGTTGGGCCGTGCGGCACATGTTGTGCGAACCTTCGATGCACGACGAGCAATGCATGCAACTGCCCTTGTACCAGCCGATGCCCACCCGTTGCCCCATTTCGAGACCGCGCACCTGCGCGCCCACCCGGACGATGCGGCCGACGACCTCGTGGCCGGGAATAAACGGGTACTGGCTGATGCCCCAATCGTTATCGATCAGTGACTGGTCGGAGTGACAGACGCCGCAATATTCCACGGCGACTTCTACTTCTTCTTCACCCAAGGGACCGGGATCGTAGCTGTAACGCTCCAGTGGCGCACCGGCCGCCGTTGCGGCCCAGCCTGTGAATGTCTTGAGTTCGGTATTGTCGCTCATGGAAGACCTCCAGATCAGGAGACGAGGGTTTGGCCGCTCGTGCAGCGGCGACGGAGCCAGAAAAGTGTAGCGGCTCTCTTTCCCGACGCCATCGCCATTGGCGGCAAACCTCTGAGCGGTCTTTTAGCCACGCACCGCCCGAGAGCGCCAGACCATCATCTTCTCGACCTGCATTTCTTTCATGGTGTGAGGAATGCCGCCCACGCCATGCCCGGACAGGCGCGCGCCGGCGAACGGCATCCAGTCGACACGGAACAGAGTGTTCTCGTTGACCATCACCGCTGTGGCGTCGAGGTCCTGATAGCACTGCATCGCCGTGTCCAGATCCCGGGTGAATACCGCTGCCTGGAAGGCATAAGGCAGGGCGTTGGCCAACTGGATTGCATCAGCCAGATCGTCGTAGGCGTACACCGCGACCACCGGGCCGAACACTTCCTTTTGCATCACGTTGGAATCAATGGACGGATTCAACAACACCGTAGGCGCATAGCAGTTGTTGCCGAGTGCGCGACCACCCGCGACCAAACGCGCGCCACCGGCGACGGCGTCATCCACCCATTGGCCCACGCGGTTGACTTCACGTTCAGCGATCAGCGGGCCGACATCGGTACGCGCATCGGTCGGGTCACCGACGACCATGGCGTCGCCCATCTGGCCCAGGCGTTCGGCGACCTGCTCGGCGATGCTGCGGTGGCAGAAAATCCGTTGCACGCTCACGCAGGCCTGGCCGGCGTGCCAGAAACCGCCACGGGCGATGCGCGGCAAGGCATCGTCGAGGTCGGCGTCCGCCGCCAGGATCACCGGCGCCACGCCGCCGTGTTCCAGCGCGCAGCGAGTGCCTGGTGCGAGGGTCGAGCGCAGCATCCAGCCCACCGCCGCCGAACCGATGAAGCTGAAGAAACCCACCCGGGGGTCCGACACCAGTTTGCCGGTGACGGCGTTGTCGGTCGGCAATACCATCTGCGCCCAACCGACTGGCAGACCGGCTTCGGTGAGGATGTCGAGCAACGTGCGGCAACTCAGCGGCGTGTTGGCCGCCGGTTTGACGACGACTGGTGCACTCACCGCGATGGCCGGCACCACCTGGTGCACGATCAGGTTGAACGGGTGGTTGAACGCCGAGACGGCCGCAACCACACCGAGCGGTTCGTATTGAGTGAAGGCCACACGGTTGGCCGACGTGGCGTTCAGCCCCATCGGGATCACATGACCACCCTCGGTGCGCAGCACTTCGATGCAGTTGAGAATGCCGTCGATGCCGCGCTCGACTTCGGTGATCGAATCCTTCAGCGGCTTGCCACCTTCGCTGGCAGCCTGGGTGGCGATCTCGTCCTTGCGCGCAGCGATCAGCTCGGCGGCGCGCTGCAAGATCTCAATACGCCGAGGCTTGGACAACCACTGGCTGCGATCACGAAACAGGCTGTGGGCGATGCTCAAGGCGTGCTCGACATCGGCCTCGGTGGAAACCGCCACGTGACCGACGACGGCACCGTTGTAAGGGGAGTGCACAGCCAGGGTGTGTTCAGACATGGGACTTACCTCGAGTAATTCTTAAATGACAACCGCTGGCGCTGGGTCACGGGGCGATTGAAGCCGTGCCTGCCAAACCTGGCGCCAAGGTAGTCTCGAGTGAGTTTTTCCAAAACTGAATAATTAAGAAAGCTCCGTTCTTTTTTCGAGAAGACCTCCGGGGCTCTAAACCCCTTTGGTCGACGGTAGCAGGATAGTCAGGATCCCCAGCAGCGGCAGGAACGAGCACAGCGTGTACACGTATTCGATGCCGTGGATATCCGCCAGGTGCCCGAGCAGCGCGGCGCCGATGCCGCCAAAACCGAACATCAGGCCGAAGAACACCCCGGCGATCATGCCGACGTTGCCGGGCACCAGTTCCTGGGCGAAGACCACGATGGCCGAGAACGCCGAGGCGAGGATGAAGCCGATGATCATGCTCAGCACGCCGGTCCAGAACAGGTCGACATAGGGCAGGGCGAGAGTGAAGGGCGCAGCGCCGAGAATGGAAAACCAGATTACTTGCTTGCGACCGATCCGGTCGCCGATAGGGCCGCCGAAGAACGTGCCGGCAGCGACGGCGCCAAGAAACAGGAACAGGTACAACTGCGAACTGGCGACCGACAGGTCGAACTTTTCGATCAGGTAGAAGGTGAAGTAACTGGTGAAACTGGCCATGTAGAAATACTTGGAGAACACCAGCATTGCCAGCACCACCAAGGCGAACGTCACCCGGCCTTTGGACAGACCGTGGGTGGCCTTGCTGCCTTGCTTGAGCTTGAACAGGTTCAGGTGGTTGCGATACCAGCGGCTCAGGCCGTACTGCACGAGAATGGCGAACACCGCGAACAGCCCGAACCAGGCGACGTGCCCCTGACCGTAGGGAATCACGATCGCCGCCGCCAGCAACGGGCCGAATGCGCTGCCGGCGTTACCACCGACCTGGAACGTCGACTGAGCAAAGCCATAGCGGCCGCCCGAGGCCAGACGCGCGACGCGGGATGTCTCGGGGTGGAAGGTCGAAGAGCCAATGCCCACCAGCGCCGAGGCCAACAGAATCGCCGGGAAGCTGCCGACCATCGACAGCATGAGAATGCCGATCAGAGTGCAGACCATGCCGGCCGGCAACAGCCATGGCTTGGGATGACGATCGGTGTAGTAACCGACCCACGGTTGCAGCAGCGAAGCGGTGAGCTGGAAGGTCAGGGTGATCAGGCCAACCTGGGTGAAAGTCAGGCCGTAAGTGGCCTTGAGCATCGGGTAGATCGACGGCAGCACAGCCTGAATCAGGTCGTTGATCAGATGCGCGAGGGCACAGGCGCCGATCACGCGCATCACCAGAGGGCTGGCTTGACTGGCCACCGATGCGGTGGCGGCGGGGGAAGCGGTGGTGCTGATGGACATGGGCGGTCTTCCAGACAAAAACGCACAGCGGGGCGCCAAAAGCGCTACCCATTTTGGGGTTGAGCGCTATGCTAGGTTTCGCCGGATTGCCTGTCTCGCGCAATTCGGGAATCGACTATCGCAAAAAGGGCATGCTGTTGAAGCCGCTAGATGAATTCCTCAGAGAGATCGACGGGCGAGCCTGCGCAGTCAGCAGCAGCGCGACCGACTACCCGGAAAGCTGGGTGATCGAACCTCACTCCCATGAAGCGCATCAATTGATCTACGCGATCGAGGGCGTGATGGTCGTGCATTCAGGATTGAGCCAGTGGACCGTGCCGCCGAGCCGTGGCATCTGGATGCCGAGCGGGCACATTCACTCGATTCGCTGTGTGGGGCCGTTGAAGATGCGCAGCGTGTTCGTACGGCCCGAGCCGTTTCCAGACCTGCCGAACGAGCCTCGGGCAGTGAGCATTTCTGCGCTGCTGAGTGAGTTGATCAAGGTTTCTGTCAATGTAGCGCCGCCCTACGACCAGGACTCGCGCGAGGGCCGGGTCATGCGCCTGATCCTCGATGAACTGAGGATCCTGCCCACGTTGCCTTTGCACCTGCCTCAGCCGACGGATCAACGTATCAAAGCCATTTGTTCGGCCCTGCAGCGTGATCCCGGCGATGGATCGACCTTGGCGCACTGGAGCGCCCGGCTCAGCCTCGACGAGAAAACCATTCAGCGCTTGTTTCACAAGGAAACCGGAATGACTTTCGGCCAGTGGCGCCAGCAAGCGCGGTTGCTGCTGGCACTGGAGCGCATTGCGGTCGGGGAGAAGATCATCGACATCGCCGGTGAGCTGGGCTACGACAGCCCCAGCGCATTCACGACCATGTTCAAGAAACAGTTCGGCAAGACGCCCAGTCATTTCTTCAAATGAGGCGCTGATTGACACGCTGAGTAAGTTCTTGCGCCGATTCCTTGCGCTCCGAGTAGCGATCGACAAGCTCTGGGTGATCCCTGAGCAGCAGCGTGAACTTCACCAGTTCCTCAGTCACATCCACCACCCGGTCATAGAGCGAAGAAGGTTTCATGCGGTTGTTTTCGTCAAATTCCAGAAAGGCTTTCGGCACTGAAGACTGATTGGGGATGGTGAACATGCGCATCCAGCGCCCCAGCACGCGCAGTTGATTGACCACGTTGAAAGATTGCGAACCACCGCAGACTTGCATCACCGCCAGCGTCTTGCCCTGAGTCGGGCGCACGGCACCCAACGCCAGCGGAACCCAGTCGATCTGCGCCTTGAACACGGCAGACATCGAGCCATGACGCTCGGGCGAGCACCAGACCTGGCCTTCAGACCATTGCATCAGCTCGAGCAGCTCCTGAACTTTCGGGTGATCTGCCGGGGCGTCGTCGGGCAACGGCAGGCCGGTCGGATTGAAAATGCGCGTCTCGGCGCCGAAGTGTTCGAGCAGTCGGGCAGCTTCCTCAACCAGCAGGCGACTGAATGACCGAGGGCGAGTCGATCCGTACAGCAGCAGGATTCGTGGCTTGTGCGGGCCATCGGCGCCAGGCCGGATCAAGGTTGTGTCGAGATTGGGCAGTGAGTCGGTCATGGATGCTCCCTTTACAGTGCGCCGATGCGGTCGAGTTCACGCTTCAATGCATCGCGATCCAGTTGGGCGAAGGGCAAGGCGAGGAACGCGCTGCAGCGGGTTTCGATACGCGTCAGCGTTGCGTGAAACGCCGCGCGGACCGTCGCCTCGTCGCCCTTCACGTCAGACGGGTCTTCCAGCCCCCAATGGGCTTTCAGCGCGGGCCCGAAGTACACGGGGCAGGTCTCGCCAGCGGCCTTGTCGCAGACCGTGATGACGATATCCGGTGGGTTGGCTTCGAAGGCGTCGTTGCCTTTGCTGCTCAAGCCGTCAATGGCAATGCCGGCCTCTTGCAGCGTGGTCAGGCTGCGCGGCAGTACCTCTCCCTTTGGAAAGCTCCCGGCACTGATCGCCTGGAAACCGCTTGGCGCGAGATGATTGAACATCGCTTCGGACAGGATGCTGCGACAGCTATTGGCGGTGCACATGAACAGAACGCGCATGGTGGCTCCTCTTTGAATATGGCGGCAGGATTGAGCACGAGCACGGCTCGAATATATGGTTGTCCGAATATACGGATGTTCATATGTATCGGCAAGCACAGGCTCGGCGCCGCTGTCGGAGGAGAGTAAAAACTGTGAGAGCAAGCATGCTCCCACAGTGTTAACGCTATGCGGACTCAGGGCTCAAAGGTGATCCGCATCGATCACAGCCTTGGCAAACGCCTTCGGGTCTTCCTGCGGCAGGTTGTGGCCAATGCCGCCGCTGATCAGGCGGAACTCGTACTTGCCGGTAAAGCGTTTGGCGTAGTCGTCAGGGTTCGGGTGCGGTGCGCCGTTGGCGTCGCCTTCCATCGTAATGGTCGGCACGCTGATGGACGGCGCCGTCGCCAGTTTCTGTTCCAGGGCGTCATATTTGCTTTCGCCCTGTACCAGCCCCAGACGCCAGCGGTAGTTGAACACGGTGATGTCGACATGATCAGGGTTGCTCAGCGCCTTGGCGCTGCGGTCGAAGGTGGCGTCGTCGAACGCCCATTTCGGCGAAGCCAGTTGCCAGATCAGCTTGGCAAAGTCATGGGTGTTTTTCTCGTACCCGGCGCGGCCACGGTCGGTGGCGAAGTAGAACTGATACCACCACTGCAATTCAGCCTTGGGAGGCAGCGGGTTCTGGCCAGCCGCCTGGTTGCCGATCAGATAGCCGCTGACCGAGACCAGCGCCTTGACCCGCTCCGGCCACAGTGCCGAGACTATGTCGGCCGAACGCGCGCCCCAGTCATAACCGCCGAGCACCGCTTGCTTGATTTTCAGGGCATCCATGAAGTCGATGACATCACTGGCCAGCGCGGCGGGCTGGCCGTTGCGAACGGTTTTGTCAGACAGGAAATGCGTATCGCCGTAACCCCGCGCATACGGCATCAGCACTCGGTAGCCCTTGGCCGCGAGCAAAGGCGCAACTTCGTCATAGCTGTGAATGTCGTACGGCCAGCCGTGCAGAAGAATCACCACCGGACCATCGGCCGGACCGGTTTCGGCGTACGCCACGCTCAGCAGTCCGGCGTTGACATGCTTCAACGGGCCGAACGGAGAGGGCGTCGTATAAGTGGCAGCGGCACTGGTCGCGGCGGGTTGCGCGGCGGCGGTCGTTTGCGCGTGAGCGGTGCCGAGCACGCTGAACAGGGTGAGCGCGAGGATCGATGGGCCAACCAGACGGCGGCGAGTATTGCCGGTGCGGTTGTTCTGCAGTGCCATCTTCATGGTGATGTCTCCGTTGCAAGCCATTGGCCAGGAGGTCTGGCTGATCTCCTTCAAACCTGGCAGGCATTTCAACGCGGTGACGTATCTGAGCTGTGTCCGTATCGACGGCCAGATGAAAGTCTGTGTATCGGGACGGGATCCGGATACGTTGTGATACACAGTGAGCGAACGCAACACGCAGCTTTATCCCGACGGGCAACTCCACAGCTGAATGAAAGGCTGGCTGTCGGTCGGCGGACCGAGCCACTCGCTCATGAAATGGCAGCGGCCATCGAAGCACAATTGGTAGTCACCTGCCTCGGGGGTTCGTCCCAATCGCAGGGGTTGCTGCGCAGGCAGCAGGCGGCGGTAGTGCCAACTGCCGTTTTCCAGTCGAGCGTCTTCCGGGATTTCCATTCCCGCGCCATTGCCGCGGACTCGTGCCTCTCCCAGCACCAGGCCTTGTTGAGTGACGCGGTAATCCTCCTCCCAGCGGATCTTTTCGATGGTGTGGTTCCATGCCAGCGTGAAGTCCGAAACCGGCAGCTGGGCCCAGACCACACCGGCCAGGCCCAGGCACAAGCCGATCATGCGTTGGCCACCCCGGCCAGTCTGGATCTCCAGACGTGCTGGACAATGACCAGTATCCCGAGTGCGAAGCCGATCTCATCGGTCAACGGCAACGCGACAATCAACAATGCACCGGCACCAAGACTCAACAAACGTTCCCAAATGGCCATTTTCTGTTGCAGATATCCGGTGGACGCCATTCCCCAGAGGCCAACAGCCAATACGGTCTTGATCAGCATGTAGGCGGTCATCCACAAGTTGCCGCCTTGCAGCATCAGCGCCGGGTTATAGACGGCCATGAACGGAATGACGAAGCCGGCCAGCGCTATGCGCACCGCCCACAAGCTGATCTTGAATCCGCTCTCCTTGGCGATCGGTGCCGCGGCAAAGCAGGCAAGGGCGACCGGTGGCGTCAGGTCGGCGAGGATGCCGAAATAGAACACGAACATGTGCGACACGATCAGTGGCACGCCCAGTTCCAACAGGGCCGGTGCGGCGATCGAACTGGTGATGATGTAGTTGGGGATGGTTGGAATGCCCATGCCCAGCACCAGGCAGGTGATCATCGTCAATATCAGTGACAGCAGCAGGTTGTCCCGACCGATGGCCAAAATATACCCGGCAAACGTCGAAGCGACCCCCGTGAGTGACACCACGCCGATGATCACGCCGACCAGCGCACAGGCGATCCCCACCGGAACCGCATGGCGTGCACCTTCGACCAGCGCGTGCAGGCAGATGATCAGCGTTTCCCGGCCGCCCTTGATGAACCCGCATATCACCATCAGCACCGCTATGACTGCAAAAATCACGGCGATGCCCAACTGGAAAAAACCGGTGCACAAGACGCCAAGCGCGATCCAGAACGCGCAACGCAGGCCGAAGCCTTGCACCCTGAAAATGATCGCCGAACCGAGTATCACAATGGCGGTCAGTGCCAGGCCGACCATGCCGGAGAACAGTGGGGTGCGTCCGGAAAACAACAGGTAAACCAGCACCAGCAGGGGAATCAGCAAGTACCAGTTTTCCTTTACGGCGCCCAAAGCACTGGGGCATTGGTCTTTGGGCAAGCCCTTGAGGTTGGAGCGCTTGGCCTCCAGATGAACCATCCAGAACACCGAACCGAAGTAGAGGATGGCGGGAATCAACGCCGCCTTGGCGATTTCCACGAAAGGCACGTTGATGGTTTCGGCCATGATGAAGGCAACGGCGCCCATTACCGGAGGCATTATCTGGCTGCCCATGCTCGAAGTGGCCTCGACCCCGCCGGCAAACGCGGCCCGGTAGCCAAAGCGCTTCATCAGCGGAATGGTGAATTGTCCCGTGGTCACGACGTTGGCAATCCCGGAGCCGGTGATGGTCCCCATCAGCGCCGACGAAGCAACGGCCACCTTCGCCGGGCCGCCGAGCTTGTGCCCGAACAATCCCATGGCGAAGTCGGTAAACAGCTTGATCATGCCGGCCTGTTCAAGAAAGGCGCCGAACAGAATGAACAGAAAAATGTAGGTCGCCGAAACGTAGGTCGGCGTCCCGTACAGCCCTTCGGTTCCAAAAGACAGTTGATTGATGATCTGGTCGAAGCCATAGCCGCGATGGGCCAGGTCGCCCGGTAGATATTCGCCGAACAATCCATAGGCCAGGAACAGGCCGCAGATGATTGGCAGTGCAATGCCCATCACGCGTCGGGCGGCTTCGAATACCAGGACGATCAGCAGGACACCTGTCACCGTGTCTGCTGTCGTCAAATCGCCGGAGCGCTGGATCAGGTCAGCTTCGAACACCCATTGATACAACGCGGTGACGATGGCTGCCAGGCTAAGTAGCCAGGCCAGCGGTTGCCAGGGACGAGCCTTGCCGTGAGCGGGGTAACTCAGAAAGACCACCCACAGCAAAAAACCGATGTGTACCGCGCGTAGCACCTGGCTGGAGATGGGTGAAAAGGCCGCGGTGACGATCTGAAAAATCGAAAACAGCAACGCTACGTAAAACAAGGTTTTTGGCCAGTCCCGCGGATTCGCGGAAATGCCGTGATGTTCATCACTCATTGGCTGCCTGCCTCATGACCACACTGGATAGAATTTATGGCGCAGTGGCGGGCCCACTGCGCCTCGTGCGGTTACAGCGCGCCTTTTTCCTTGTAGTAGCGTTCGGCGCCCGGATGCAGCGCGATCGGCAGGTTTTTGGCGGCGCTTTCCAGTTTGATGTCCTTGGCTGCCGAATGTGAGTTACCCAAGCGCGTCAGGTTATCGAACAACAATTTGGTCATCTCATAGGCGACTTCATCGGGCACATCGGCGCGGGTGACCAAAATGTTGGTGATTGCCACCGTCGGCACGGCCTGGTCTTGTCCGTCATAGGTGTTGGCCGGAATCATTGCACTCTGGTAGGCCGGGTTGCCGATCTTCGCGACCACATCGGTCGGGATGGCGATGTAGTTCAATGCCATGACAGAGGACAGGTCGCGAATGGCTGCCATGCCCAATCCGGAAGATTGCAGCGTCGCATCCAGTTGCCGGTTCTTGATCAGTTCGACCGATTCGGCAAAGGGCAGGTATTGCACTTTGCCCATGTCCTCGTACGTCAAACCCGCCGCTTTGAAGATCGCTCGCGCGTTCAGCTCGGTGCCCGACTTGGGTGCACCGACCGAGATGGTTTTGCCTTTGAGATCCGCCAGGGTCTTGATGCCCGATTCCTTGCTGGCCACGATCTGGATGTAATTGGGATAGGCACCGCCAATGGCACGCAATTTGGTCAGCGGCGCTTTGAAACCGGCGTCTTCCACGCCGTTTTTGGCATCGGCAACCGAGTCACCCAGTGCCAGCGCCAGTTCGCCTCGACCGGCTTGCAACAGGTTCAGGTTTTCCACCGAAGCCTTGGTGGCCTGGACTGAAGTCTTCGCGCCCGGGATGCCATCGCTGTAAATCTGCGACAAGCCAACACCAATCGGGTAGTAAACCCCGCTGGTCCCACCGGTCAGGATGTTGATGAACACCGGCGCTGCCTGGGCGGCGGTGGTGAATGCCAGCGTGGCGGCGGCCAACAGGGCAAAGCGTTTTGTCACTCGCATGGGGAACCTCTCCGTCTTGTTATGGCTTTATGCAGAGTGATTCCACTGTAGTAGATCGCGGCGCAGAGCGTGGTGGACGAGACGTCAATTCATGCCCAGCCAGTTCGGCAGCACCAGGGAGATCCACGGCACGTAGGTGATCAGCACCAGGAACAGCAGCAATATCATCAACCAGGGCATGGCCGCTTTGACCGTTGCCGGTAAAGACATGCCGGTCACCGCAGAGGTGACAAACAGGTTAAGGCCCACCGGTGGCGTGATCAGGCCGATCTCGAGGTTGACCACCATGATGATGCCGAGGTGAATCGGGTCGATACCCAGCTTCATGGCGATGGGGAAAAGGATTGGGGCCAGGATCAGGATGATTGCAGACGGCTCCATGAACGCACCGGCAATCAGCAGCACAATGTTGACCACCAGCAGGAAAGTCACGGGCGTCAGGCCTGCGTCAATCACCCAGGCAGTAATCTGTTGCGGGAGCTGTTCAGTGGTCAGGACGTGGGCGAACAGCATGGCGTTGGCAATGATGAACATCAGCATGATGCTCAGCTTGGCGGATTCCAGCAGGACTTTTGGCGTTTCACGAAACGTCAGGTCCTTGTAGACGAACAAGGCGATGAACGCCGAGTAAACGGCCGCCACAGCAGCCGCCTCGGTCGGGGTGAACATCCCGGAATAGATGCCACCCAGGATGATGACCATCAGCAGCAGACCCCATATCGCTTTGCGTGCCGTAGCCAGAAATTCACGCAGTGTCGCGCGTGGCAATGCCGGCAGGTTTTTCTTAACGGCGACGATGTAGATCGCCACCATCAGTGCAGTGCCCAGCAACAGGCCTGGCACCACACCGGCCATGAACAGCTTGCCCACGGAGGTTTCGGTGGCGGCGGCGTAGACCACCATCACGATCGAAGGCGGAATCAGGATGCCCAGAGTCCCGGCGTTGCAGATGATCCCTGCGCCAAAGGCTTGCGGATAACCGGAGCGGACCATGCCGGCAATGGCAATCGAGCCCACCGCAGCCACCGTCGCGGGGCTTGAACCGGAAAGCGCGGCGAACAACATGCACGCCAATACAGCGGCGATGGCCAGGCCGCCGCGAATATGACCGACACAGGCATTGGCAAAGTCGATCAGCCGGCGCGCAACGCCACCGGTGGTCATGAAGGCTCCGGCGAGCAGGAAAAACGGGATCGCCAGCAGTGTGTAATGCTCCGACGTCTCGAACAGTTTGATCGCCAGGGAGCGCACGGAATCGGGGCTGAAAAAAATGATGGTCAGCGAGCCGGCCAGCCCCAGGGAAATGGCGATGGGAACACCGATGAACATCAGGACGAACAGGGCCACGAACAGGAAGGCGATGGTCATGGCTTGTCATCCTCTTGTTCAGTCAGTTTCAGGGCATCGGCGGCTTCGTCGGCCAAGCCCAGGCCGGTCTGGCGGTTGCGCAGGATGCGCACGAGAATTTCGGCGAAGCGAATGAAGACCAGGGCAAACCCCAAGGGGACGATCAGTCCGATGTGCCATTGCATGATTCCGAAGTGGCCCAGGTCTTCAGCGCCGATGCCCGCATTCATCAGGGTCTGAATCCATTCGAAGCTGGCAACGCTGAGCAGTCCCGCGTACGCCAGGCAGCACAGGCAGGCGACGATGCCGATGTATTTCTGCACCGATCGGCTGGCTAGCCTTACCAGTGCATCAACGCCGATATGCCCGGCCGTGCGCACGCCGTAAGCCAGGCCGAAAAAGATCAGCCAGCCAAACAGGGCTTTGGTCAGTGCGGTACTCCAGGTCATGGCCTGAGCCATCCCCATGATCCCGTCGCCGACGGCGAACAACGGGGCGCTCGCACCCTCCCAGCGCTCGGCCAGCCAATAGAAGAGGCTGTAGAGATTGTTGAGAATGACGTAGACGAAGGTGACCAGCGTCATGGCCGCCAGAAGGAAGACAATAAACCCCTCCTCGAAGTGCTCCCAGATCCGCCGAAGTGCTCTCATGGATGGCATCCCCTGTCGAGTGATGATCGGCAGGCACCGCCGCAGCAGTACCTGCCCGGCGATCATTGAGCCTTGTTGGAGGCTTCGGCGGCGGAGATCAGATCAGGACCGATATCAGCTTCAAACATCTTCCAGACCGGCTTCATCGCGTCTCGCCATTGATTACGCTCCTCGGGCGTCAGGGTAATGATTTCGGTGGTCTTGGCCGCAATGATCCGTTCTTTGTCACCCTGGTTCAGTTGCTCCGCTTGCTTGTTCACCTGGGCGGTGACTTCAACGACAATCTTGTCCAGCTCACTGCGCACATCCGGTGGCAAACCGCTCCAGAACTTGGTGTTGGTGATCAGCATGTAGTCCAGTACACCGTGGTTGGATTCAGTGATGAACTTCTGCACTTCGTGCATTTTCTGGCTGTAGATGTTCGAGTAGGGGTTCTCCGCACCGTTGACCACACCGGTCTGCAAACCCTGATACACCTCGGCGAAGCTCATTTTGCGCGGGTTGGCGCGCACGGCCTTGAATTGTTCCTCAAGTACGGCCGACGCTTGCACCCGGAACTTCAGGCCACGGGCATCGGCGGGCACGCGCAGTGCCTTGTTGGCCGACAGTTGCTTCATCCCGTTGTGCCAATAGGCCAGGCCGGTGATGTTTTTGCTTTCCATGGACTTGAGCAGCGCTTGGCCTTGCGGGCTCAGCTGGAAGCGGTTGACTGCGTCGATATTGTCAAAAAGAAAGGGCAGGTCGAACAGTTGCACAGACTTTGTGTACTGCTCGAACTTGGCCAGTGACGGTGCAATCAACTGCACATCGCCCAGCAGCAGGGCTTCCATCTCCTTGCCGTCACCAAACAATGAGGAGTTTGGGTAGACCTCGACCTTGACCTTGCCGGGCAGGCGTTCCTCCACCAGTTTCTTGAAAAGCAACGCCCCTTGGCCTTTGGGCGTCTGTTCGGCTACCACATGTGAGAACTTGATGATCACCGGATCGGCTGCCATGACACTGGTGATGGTGCCCAGGGCAAGGGTGCAGGCGAACGCTTTGCAGATGGACTTGAACATCTGGGGGGATTCCTCTTGTTTTAATTGTTCGTACGGTTCCGTGTTTTAACGCTTGTTCGTACGACGGACAGGAGCAAGTCTAGGCAGAAAATTGCGATTTGCAGGGGAGGGTTGAAGCGGGTTGAAAAAGTGCGGGCAAAACGCCGGGTCGGGCAAGGCCTCAACGCCGGCGTTGTGATGAAGGTGATAGGTGCAGGTGTCGCAAATCGGCCCTTGTGATCCTCAGCGAAACGCTGGCACCACGTGTTTGATGAACAGCTCCAGGGATTTTTTCTTTTCCGCATGGGGCAGGCTGTTATCGCACCAGAAACTGAACTCGTCGACGCCCAGTTCCTGGTAGTACTTGATGCGCGGAATGATCTCTTCCGGCGTACCGATCATCGCGGTCTTGTGCAGGCTCTCCAGTTCGAACTCCGGACGGCCGGCGAATTTCTCTTCCGGACTCGGCGCGAGGAAACCGTTAACCGGGGTTACCTTGTTGCCGAACCAGGCATCGAAGGTGCGATAGAACTTCGAGATCGCCTTGGCGCCGACTTGCCAGCCTTCTGGATCGTCAGCGGTGTGCACGTGGGTGTGACGCAGCACCATCAATTGCGGGCGTGGCACGTCGGGGTTGTTGTCGAGGGCCGCCTGGAATTTGTTCTTCAGATCGAGGACTTCTTCATCGCCCTTCATCAGCGGCGTGACCATGACGTTGCAGCCGTTGGCCACGGCGAAGTTGTGCGAGTCCGGGTCGCGGGCGGCGATCCACATCGGCGGGTTCGGCTTCTGGATTGGCTTGGGTACGCTGGTGGATGTCGGGAATTTCCAGATGTCGCCGTCATGGGCGTAGTCGCCTTGCCACAGTGCGCGCACCACCGGGACCATTTCCCGCAGCGCCTGGCCGCCGCTCGATGCGGGCATGCCACCGGCCATGCGGTCGAATTCGACCTGATAAGCGCCGCGCGCCAGACCGACTTCCATGCGCCCGTTGCTGATCACGTCGAGCAACGCGCATTCACCCGCCACCCGGATCGGATGCCAGAACGGCGCGATGATGGTGCCGGCGCCGAGGTGAATGGTGGTGGTCTTGCCCGCCAGGTAGGCCAGCAAAGGCATCGGACTTGGCGAGATGGTGTATTCCATCGAGTGGTGTTCGCCGATCCACACGGTGCTGAAACCGCCGGCCTCGGCCATCAGGGTCAGTTCGGTCAAGTCTTCGAACAACTGACGGTGGCTGACGCTATCGTCCCAACGTTCCATGTGTACGAACAGGGAAAATTTCATGACGCTTTCCTCGGATCTTTTGTTGTTGGCCCGTCGACAGCGGGTCTGTTGATTATTGGAATACCTTATTAAGTATTAGGTCAGGCGAGAACCGGCAGGGCGCCCATCTTGCCGTGGCAGTACACCAGTGGTCCGGCGTTGTGCTGGGGCACGATCAGGTTCTTCACCGCGCCGACCATGATGGCGTGGTCGCCGCCTTCATATTCGCGCCACAGTTCGCATTCGATGACCGCCGTGGCGTTGGCCAGAATCGGGTTGCCCAGCTCGCTCAACGTCCACTCGATCCCCTGGGCCTTGTCCTTGCCTTTGCGCGCGAAGGCATAGGCTTCGCTTTGCTGGCCGCCGGAAAGCACGTGGATGGCAAAACGTTTGTTCTTGATCAGGACCGGGTAGGAATCGGAGCTGTAGTTGGGGCAGAACAGCACCAGTGCCGGGTCCATGGACAACGAACTGAAGGCGCTGGCGGTGAGACCGACGATCTGGCCGTCGTCATCGAGCGTGGTGATCACGGTTACGCCGGACGGGAACGAGCCCATGACTTGTTTGTAGATGGCGGCATCGA
>RCUN01000465.1_pt1 | contig 22645 bp, 23 predicted proteins | sample 2166181 | NCBI WGS metagenome assembly RCUN01 (sample SAMN09932603, study PRJNA488358) | compost metagenome | feature: garden; material: soil; isolation source: compost soil in crotononitrile-enriched culture | place: Germany: Experimental Botanical Garden Goettingen | collected 2016-01-27 | reverse complement strand
GCAGGAAACGCTCGTGATCGCCGTTGAGCAGGGCACCGGTGGTGACCATTTCGGTATAGAGCAGGGCGTTTTTCGACAGCAAGCGCAGGAAAAAGCGGCAATGGCGGTCGGTCCAATCCATCATGGGTGCAACGGAAAACCGCCGAGACAGCGTAGAGCTTGAATTTACTGGGGATGTAGCTGATTTCTGTACCATTTTGCTCTACGTATTCAATGCCGGTTTTCGGGGGTAAATGGGCGTTTTTGAGAGGCCATTGGTACAATGTACCAACCCCTTTCACAATTGTACCAGTTGACCATGGCCACGATCAGAGCGCGGAAACGCACCGACGGCAGCATCAGTTACACGGCACAGATACGCCTGTTTCGCGATGGAGCGCAAGTTTACCAAGAGAGCCAGACCTTTGCCCGAAAACAGGCCGCCCAGGCCTGGGTTCGAAAGCGAGAGACCGAACTGGACCAGCCTGGCGCTATCGAACGGGCGAATCGCCAAGGCGCAACGGTCAAAGAAATGATCGACCGTTACCTGGTCGAAATGGAAAAGGTCCGCCCGTTGGGCAAAACCAAACTGGCGACGCTCAAGGCGATCAGCGAGTCGTATCTGGGCAAACTCAACGACCAGGAGATCAACAGTCAGCAGTTGGTGGAGTATGCGCTGTGGCGAATGGGCAAGAAGGGTGGCGCCGTCCAACCTCAGACGGCCGGTAACGATCTTGCTCACCTCGGTGCTGTGCTATCGATTGCTCGGCCTGCGTGGGGGTATGAGGTTAACCCGCACGCAATGGCGGACGCCCGAAAGGTGCTGAAGAAGCTTGGCTACAACATGAAAAGTCGGGAGCGCGACCGACGTCCGACCCTGGATGAGTTGGATAAAATTCTGACCCATTTTAGTGAGATTCAAGCCCGCCGACCCACGTCGATCAACATGCTCAAGATGACTGCGTTTGCCTTGTTCTCAACGCGTCGCCAAGAGGAGATTACACGCATTCAATGGGCGGATTTGGACGAGCAAGGCCAACGAGTGTTGGTGCGCGACATGAAGAATCCCGGTCAGAAGATCGGCAACGATGTCTGGTGTCATTTGCCGCCCGAGGCCTGGGCGATTCTTCAAACAATGCCAAAGTCGCTCCCCGAGATCTTTCCCTATAGCGCGGAACCCAAGTCCCAAGGATCCGACCAGTACCCTCAATGAGCGGCCACGACTTTCCGGTATCGGCCATTACCCGCAGGGTATCCAGACTCAGTGGTGTTCCCAGCAAGGCGGGAAGAAGGACGCCAGGCAATGTGATCGCATCCTCGCCACGCCCCAGATACTGTCGAGCAGGGTTGGTACCGATACGTGAGGTTGTGCCGTGGCGCCAATCTGTCTGCCGCTGCAGCTCCTGATAGACCAGCGTTTCCAACGTGAAGACGAACATGCCGAGGGCCATCATCATGGTGGGGTTACTCCTGGTCCAAAAGGGAACTGCGACCGCGCGCCTGCTTGGCGCTCTGACGCTTGTCCAGTTCCGCCGCGACAGCGCGTGCAATGGCAGCCGGATCCGTCCCCGCAGCGGGATGGATGTTGATGACGATCTGATCGCCCGCAGCCTGGACGACAGGCGCTGAGGCGGTGGCAATCGGCGCTCGATTGTCGACAGCGATCGCGCCGCCGGCACTGCCCATGCCAATGGCCAGAGCGCCGGCTTGGGCCAGCCGTTTACCGGCACCGGCGACAGCGGCCAGTGGTCCGCCTTCACCCTCGGACAGACCTTGAGCCAGACCCGCCATGGTGAAGCCACCCAGTTCAGCGAACACGCGGGAGGGGCTGTGGATACCGAGTTTTTCCTTGAACCAGCCGATGGTGCTCTCGCCTGCTCCGACAACGGCGTCTTTCACACTGCCGGCCGCAGCGGTGATGCCGTTTACTAATCCGGCCATGATCATGCCGCCGAACTCGGTGAATTTCCCCGGCAGCTCAACGCCAAAGTAACTCATTACACCGGCGAAGGCGCGGTAGAAAAATCCAAGCGGGCTGAAGTTGACCAGGATCTCCAGAATGCCGGCGATGCCGCCACTGAAGCCCTGCTTGAGCTCAACCCACAGCGTTCCTAGGTAGGCTTTCACCTTGTCCCAGTTGGCATAGATCAGATACGCGGCCGTCGCAATGGCCGCGACAGCCGCGACGATTGGGTTCGCCATGAACAGTCGGCCAATCCACAGCAGAGCCTGGCCAACGATCGGCAGTACCTTGGTGCCCATGTTGACCAGCAAGCCGAGTAAAGACGGCAGCTTGATGCCGATCAGTGAAAGACCGTAACGAACAGCCAGGAACGGTCCTAGCGCCCCCGCGACAGCCAGCGCAGCAGCACCGAAGCCGGCGGCGACAGCGGCAATGCCGGCCGCAACGGTCAAAATGCCCTTGACCAGGTTGGGGTTCGCCTGAGCCCAGGCATTCACCTTTTCGAGCACATTATTGAAGCTTTCGATTAGTGCAACGAGCGTCGGTCTGAGCGTGTCGCCCATTGCGCTGCTGAGGTTGAACATTCGGTTTTGCGACATCTGCCAGCGTGCGGACAATTGTTCGCCTTTGATGTCTCCCTCGCGCTGCATCGAGCCGGCGCCCTTGGTGCTGTTGACCAGGTCGAGCTGGCGACGGTACTCAGCGATGTTGTTGGCCAGCTTGGCAGCGTCGTCGCCATACTCCTTGCCAAACAACTGGGTGGTGACGCTCAACTGCTCCCCCTTGGGCAGTTTGTTGACTGCGTCCAGTACCTTCTGAATGGTACCTGTGGCGTCTTTTGCCATGCCTTCCTGGACAGCCTTGGCTTCAAGTCCAACGGCTGCCAACCCCTCTTGAAAACGCTTCGGTTGGTTGGTCGCGATTGCTAGCTCGCGGATCATGGCATTGGTGGCCGTGCCCGCGACTTCGGCCGAAGAGCCCAAGGTCAGAAAGGTTGAGCCCAGCGCGGCAGCATCCTTGAACGACATGCCGACCGAGGCCGTAATGCCGCGTCCTGGTCGACGGGAACGACATTACGGCAGCGATCGAGGCGCGCTTAATCAACATCGAGCTCACCGATAATCGCGGGATGGAAGCGGACCAGCTCGACATTACCCTGTCTGATCATGACGGCCGGCTGACCATTCCGCCCAAGGGCGCCGTCCTGCAGGTTTGGCTGGGTTGGAGCGATACCGGCCTGATCGACAAAGGGACCTATACCGTCGACGAGACCGAGCACAGCGGTGCGCCTGACCAACTCAGCATCCGCGCCCGGAGCGCGGATCTGCGTGCCGGCCTGAAGGTCAAGCGGGAGCGCAGCTGGCATGGCCAAACATTGAAGGCCGTCATTGAGGCAATTGCCGGGGCGTACGGTCTCGGTGCCGTGGTGAGCGCCGCGTTCAGCGCGCTCAACCTTGCGCACCTTGACCAGGCCAATGAGTCCGATGCCAACCTGCTCAGCCGTCTCGGGATAGAGAATGATGCCATCGCTACGGTGAAAGCCGGTCGCCTGCTGTTCATGCCCGTCGGGAAATCCATCACGGCTAGCGGCCTGAATCTCCCCCACATCACCCTCACACGCCAGGACGGCGATCAGCACCGTTTCCTACAGGCGGATCGCGACAGCCACACCGGCGTGCGCGCCTTCTACTACGAGGTCAACAGTGCGCAGAAGAAAGAAGCCATTGCCGGCGGAGGAGAAAACCTGAAAGACCTGCGCCATACCTACACCGACCAGCAGAGCGCACTGGTGGCGGCTCGCGCAGAAATGAGCCGTCTGCAACGCGGCACCGCCACCCTCAGCTATACGCTGGCCAAGGGGCGACCAGATCTGACACCTGAGTTGACCTATTCCCTGGTGGGCATCAAGCAAGATATCTCGGACGTGGTGTGGTTAGGCGGCAACGTCAAACACAGTTTCTCGCCGGACTCATTCACCACCAGTCTCGAATTGGAGTCCAAGCTGCCGGATGAAGACGGCGTGAACGAGCTGGCCGATGCATCGGACAACTTCACGGGAATTGTCGCCTGGTATCGCGACGAGAAGACCGGAGAGCAGAATCAAGTCACCGAGGGAGACCAAAGCAAACCACGGCGACTGACCCATCTGTACGAGAGCAAGGCGTCTGCGAAAAGAGCAGCAGATCGAGAGTACAAACGGCTTCAGGGTTAAAAACTCTACCTTGGGACACACCCAAACACAGGTCAACAAACGATTACCTTCTGCCCGCCTGACTCTACATCTTCCACCTGAACAGTGACCATGGCCTGAAGAACCTGAAGTACACGCTTTTGGTCATCCAAAGACAGCCGCCGGTACCGAACCAGCAGATCAAGCTCCAACTTTGTGAGGGCCTCAACTGCCGCAAATTCGGTTGTCTTCGGGTAGCAGTGAATGCGGATAGGTTCCATCGCTTGTCATATTCCATTACTGTATGTGCATACAGTACATTTCTGAAACCATTTCGCCAATGGGGCGGACAATCGGAAACAAAAAAGCCCAGCCTGGGCTGAGCTTTTTTGCGGCATCTATCGATCAGTGACACCGGAACATCGTTTCAACTACATGCAGCTTGGCATCAGCCTTTGACCACCACCGCCATCGCATGGGCCATACGACGGAGTGTCTCTTTGTCGTAATCCGAAAGGTCTCTCAGGTACGAAATCATCTCGATTTCAAAGGGCGAAAGCTGATCTGGAGAAACAGCGAGGCGCTTGCCAATCAAGACGTAATACACGTCCATCCCAAGAGCCTCGGCCGCAGTCAAATATTTTGCATCTGGGCTTCTTTCGTCTTTCTCGTAATTCAGCTGAGTGTTCTTCGCAATACCGCATGCAACAGCCAATTCCGTTTGGCTAACGCCCAGCCGAGTCCGCTCCTCGCGCAGCCGAGCCCCAATTGTCATCAATTTTGCACCCTCTAGCCTTGACACTCCCAATTTCTTGGGACAATATCGTCAAAAGTTCACACCTAATCACACGAATGAGCACTATGCCGAACACAGCTATCACCGAGCAAGCACTACAACTTGCCAGAGAACGGTTGATTGAACAGGGACTGTCTACCGCTGATTTCGCCAGGCGGCACAACCTCAACCCAAGCACCGTGTATGCGGTTTTGAATGGGCAGAAAAAGTGCCTCCGGGGTGATGCTCATCGAGCAGCTGTACTCCTCGGCATCAAAGACGGCGTGATTACAAACTAGGGCCTCTGGCTCACGGAGGAAACCAGAAGATGAAACGCCCAGTGCTAGAAACCAGACGCCAAGTCGTCAGCGCTGTTGTTTGCGCTTACCCAGGTGGTCGTGAGTGCGCCGCAGCGCGCCTCGGTTACGAGCTCAAGAAGTTTGACAACCACGTCTACGAAAACGCCGGCAGCCGGCCGCTTAGCGACGATCAGATTCATATGCTCGAGCGAGACGCAGGAACCAGCTTTTTTCCTGAGTACGTGGCCTCACTCTATAGCGGCATGTTCGTGCCTAGCGTTGAGGCCATGGTCGGCAGCGCGCACACGGCGAGCAATGAGGCTGGACTGTAGGTGGCAGTCCTACAGGTCGCGGTGTTAGGGGCTTCGCGCGCGTGACGGCAGCATCTGCGTCATGAATGAAGCCGCCCAACCACCGATGGACCCTCGCCGCCAGGCCAAGTTTTTGTACTGGACGGGTTGGCGCGTCACCGATATTGCCGACTTCCTGAGCGAGAAAGAGAAAACCATCCACTCCTGGAAGGCCCGCGCCGACTGGGAGCGGGCAGACAACGTCTAGCGCATCGGTGGCGCGTTGGAAGCGCGCCTGTTGCAGTTGATCCTGAAGGACGGCAAGTCCGGGGGCGACTTCAAGGAAATCGACCTGCTGCATCGGCAACTGGAGCGGCAGGCACGCATTCAGCGCTTCCAGGGTGGCGGTACCGAAACCGACCTCAATCCGAAATTGGCCGCGCGCAACGCCGAACCGAAGAAACAACCCAAGCGTAACGACTTCTCCGAGGAAGACTTCGAGAAGTTGGAAGAAGCGTTTCGAGATGGCTGTTTCGAGTACCAGCTCGACTGGTACCGGTCGATGAACCAGCGCACCCGGATGCTGCTCAAGAGTCGGCAGATCGGGGCGACCTATTACTTTGCCCGCGAGGCACTGATCGATGCGCTCAAAACCGGGCGTAACCAGGTTTTCCTGTCAGCCAGCAAGGCTCAGGCCCACCAGTTCAAGAACTACATGCAGGCGTTCGTCAGCGATGTGCTGGGCCGGCAATTGACGGGCGATCCGATCGTGCTGGCCAACGGCGCCGAGTTGCATTTTCTCGGGACCAACTACCGCACGGCGCAGGGCCGCTCAGGCAACTTCTACTTCGACGAATTCTTCTGGACCCACAAATTCGAGGAGCTCAACAAAGTTGCCTCGGGCATGGCGCTGCACAAGCACTGGCGCAAGACCTACTTTTCGACCCCGTCGAGCATGGCCCACGAAGCCTACAAGTTGTGGACCGGCGAGCGTTTCAACAAGGGTAAACCGACCGCCCAACACCTCAAGCTGGATGTAAGTCACGACGCACTGGGGCAGGGCCGACTGTGCGAGGACCGTATCTGGCGCCAGATCGTCACGATCCTTGATGCCGAGCAACGTGGGTGCGATCTGTTCGACCTGGAAGAGCTGCGCTTCGAGTACAACCCCGAGCAATTCGCCAACTTGCTGATGTGCCAGTTTGTCGACGACGGCGCCTCGATCTTCCCGCTGCAGATGCTTCAGCCCTGCATGGTCGATAGCTGGGTGGAGTGGGGTGAGGATTACAAACCGTTCGCGGCACGTCCCTTTGGCGATCGGCAGGTCTGGGTAGGCTACGACCCGGCCGAAACCGGCGACAGCGCCGGACTGATTGTGGTGGCGCCGCCGCTGGTACCGGGCGGCAAGTTCCGCGTGCTTGAGCGTCATCAGTTCCGGGGCATGGACTTTGCGGCGCAGGCCGAGGCCATCCGGCAGGTGACCAAGCGCTACTGGGTGACGTACATCGGCGTCGACGTTACCGGTCTGGGCAGCGGCGTGGCTCAGCTGGTGCGCCAGTTCTTCCCGGCCGTCACCACGTTCAGCTATTCGCCCGAAGTGAAAACCCGTCTGGTGCTCAAGGCCTATGACGTGATCAAGAACGGACGCCTCGAATTCGATGCCGGCTGGACCGACATGGCCTCCAGCCTGATGGCCATCCGCAAGACCATCACCGCTTCCGGGCGGCAGTTCACTTATACGGCCGGTCGTAATGACGAAACCGGTCACGCCGACTTGGCGTGGGCATTGTTCCACGCCCTGCACAACGAGCCGCTGGAAGGGCAGACCGCTGCCAACACCGGCATCATGGAGATTTGTTGATGACTAACGATCTGGTTGAGGCGCTGCCTGCGCAGAGTCAGGCCCATGCATTCACCTTTGGCGATCCGGTACCGGTGCTCGATGGCCGGGAGATCCTCGACTACCTGGAGTGCTGGTCGAACGGGCGTTGGTACGAGCCGCCGCTGTCGCTGGATGGCTTGGCCAAATCGACCCGAGCCAGTGTGTATTTGCAATCGGGGCTCAACTTCAAACGCAATGCCCTGGCTCGAACCTTCATCCCGCACAAACTGCTGAGTCGCCAAGCCTTCGAGCAGGTGGCCCTGGACTTCATCTGGTGTGGCAATACCTACCTTGAGAAGCGCGACAACATGCTGCGTCAGGCGTTGGGGTTGTTGCCGGCGATGGCCAAGTTTGTGCGCCGTGGCGTCGAGGAGGGGAGTTACTTCCAGGTGCGTGGCTGGCGCGACGAGCATGAGTTTCGTAAAGACAGCATTTGCCATCTGCGGGAGGCCGACATCAACCAGGAGATCTACGGATTACCTGAGTGGCTGTCTGCGCTGCAGAGCGCTCTGCTGAACGAAGCGGCGACGTTGTTCCGGCGCAAGTACTACCAGAATGGCAGTCATGCCGGCTTCATTCTGTACATGACCGACGCGGCGCAAAACGAGGACTTCGTTACGGACCTGCGTAGCGCCATGAAGAGCAGCAAAGGCCCGGGCAACTTCCGCAACCTGTTCATGTATGCACCTGGTGGGAAGAAAGACGGCATCCAACTGATCCCAATCAGTGAGGTCGCGGCCAAGGATGACTTCGGCTCGATCAAAAACATCAGTCGCGACGATCTGCTTGCGGCCTTGCGCATTTATCCACAACTGATGGGCATCGTGCCGCAGAACTCGGGGGGATTTGGCTCGATGCGTGAAGCCGCCCAGGTCTGGGGGCTGAACGAGCTGGAGCCACTGCAGTCGCGTCTGTTGCAGATCAACGAATGGCTGGGCGAGGAGGTTATTCGCTTCAAGCCGTTTGAGCTTGGAGAGGGGAAGTAAATCCCGCGCAGTGAATAAACGAGGCGACGAGCCGGTGCGTCAACACCAGCTCGACGTCGTACCACTCGAGCACGCCGAGTGATCCAACCCAAGGCCTCGCCCCACTGCGCAGGGGGTGCGAAGCCTAAGCGAATCTAATAGCAGAGACAAGGATCACTTATGTCTACACCGATTTTCCCTTGGATGGGCGGAAAGCGCCGCATGGCCAAACACATTCTGCCTGAGTTCCCTGAGCACGAATGCTATGTAGAGCCGTTCTGCGGAGGCGCGGCATTGTTCTTCATGAAAGAGCAGAGTCATGTGGAGGTCATCAACGACTTCGATGGTGAGGTCGTCAACCTGTACCGGGTTGTGGCGCATCACCTGGAGGAGTTGGTCCGGCAATTTCGCTGGTCGCTGGTCAGTCGCAAGATGTTTGAATGGACCAACATGCAGATCCCGGAAACGCTGACGGACATCCAGCGCGCCGCTCGGTTTTTCTACCTGCAGCAGCAATGCTTTGGCGCCAAGCCAACGGGCCGCACCTTCGGTACCGCGACCACTTCACCGCCCAGGCTCAATTTGTTGCGCATCGAGGAGAAACTCAGCGAGGCGCACCTGCGATTGGCTAGAACCACCATCGAACACCTCGACTGGAAGGAATGCATCCGCCGGTACGATCGGCCGCACACGCTGTTTTACCTCGATCCACCGTACTGGGAGACGGCTGGGTACGCATCGGGTGCATTCAACTTCGAGCAGTACCAGGTGATGGCTGAACTGGCGGCATCGATCAAGGGCCGGATGGTTATCTCAATCAACGACAACCCGCAGATTCGCGAGGTGTTCTCGGGGCTTCGACTAAAGGAAGTGCCATTCCGACACACTGTAGGTGGGAGTGGTGGAAAGGCGGCTAATGAATTGATTTTTTTTAACTGGTAGTGAAAGTAAATTGACTGGAGTCGAAGCCGTGTTGTACGGGTTTTGACTCCAGTAAACTAGTGGGCGAAAGCTGGTAACACTAATGTTGGCCGTCAATGGCGAAGTGTGACCTGTAGTGCAGTTCTAATGGCGGGGTGTTTGGCCACGGGAACAGCTAAGCTGATCGACTTTCTAAGGTTTGGTAATGCTGCGTCTTTTATGTGGTCAGCAAAAAAACATAGAAGCAGCAAGTTTAAATTCGTGATGGTTGCTTTTTCCCTTGTGCTCCATGCTCCAAGATCAGCAAGCGAATTTAAATTCAGTCCTGTGACAGTCCCGTCACGAGACATTCGGAATGCCTTCGCAGAGCCGTGAACCGCCTTAGATAGAGTTGCATACTCCGATTTTAGATTTTCAATACCTGTAATTGAACCATCTAAGTCTTTCAACTTTGGATGGCGCAACAAATAAGAAATCGTTTCGCTGAAACCTAGTTTATGCTCACCGTTCAACCATTGTTGCAGTTCCACTGGGTGATCACAGTAATATAATCCAAATATCGTGTTTTCAATGAGGCTTCGAAGAGACATCAACGCCACACGCCAAGCCCCCTGCCGCGCTAAAGCGTGCGACATGAGGGCGTCATTGTGAGCCTCTTGGAAAAATTCCTCTGCGTCTGAAGTTAACAGATTGCAAAAAAGTTCAGATCTCCACGCTTGTAGAGAGACGAGTCTAAAATAGCTGGCGGAATACTTCTCTTTTTGGCTATCAAGCTGTTGGAGCGTTGATTCAATGCTAGTTCTCGTTGCAACAAAGCTGCGTTCGAAATTGGCTGAAACTTCTAGCTTAAACTGCTCCATTATTTCAGCAACAAATTAAGTGCGTTGGCCAACTCGGCAGATTCAGAAACATTTTTCTTGGATCCGGTCTTGAGCAGGTTTTCGCGGGCCATAGGGTTTGCCGCAAGATAGTTGAGTATTTTTCCTACGATGTCTCTATTGGCATCGCGAGGACGAATTTCAATATCGATATCATATTCGCTCATCAAAGAGAGCCATTGGGATTTGCTGACGTCGTTAAGCTTGACTAATGTGTAAAGCGCTGCGGGTATGTCACTCTCTTTCAAGTTTGACAGCTTTGTTGTAGGCGTCGATTTACTTAGTATAGACCAATCTTCTACGTCAATGTCAGGGCCAGCTTTCAATACTTTTGAAAGTGCTAGTAATGCCTTTGATAGTTCGTGGGCCTTCATTAAGCAACTCCCGAGTTTTTTAACAGCGTTTTACAAACCTGCTCAAACTCTTGTGTCGAAATGTCATCTTTGGAATCAAATATTGAGATCTGCTTTTGTGCGCAAGCACTTACAGCTACGCGCTCTGAGATCTTTGATGTCAATACTGATTTTTTGAATTGTGCGCGAAGTGTTGCTTCTGTTTCTGCGCGATGAAGAGCTGGACGACCGACTCTGGAAATGACAATGCCAATGTTTTCCAAAGTATGTTCTAGGTCAGTGCAAAATTCTTGGACTCGTTTTAACAGCAGACCTACGCCGATCGCTGAAAGGAAATCAAGCGACACCGGCACCACGTAGTGGGTACTTATCGCTAGCGCGTTTTGCGTTGGGATTGTGAGGTTAGGCGGGCAATCGCAGATTACAACATCGTACTCATTGATCACATCCTTCAGCGCTCTTCTCAGCCTAGTTTCCCTCGAGGTGGCGCCAGCGAGGTCGAGATCAACGGTGAAAAGATCTATGTGGGATGGAATAAGGTCAACGTTCGTAAATACGTCATGAAAAATTGTTTCATGCGCGTCCTTGACTGTCCCATCTGCAGTGCTGTGCTTCCTAGCTCCCAATAAATCGGCTACTGACCCGTTGTCACGTACGTGTTTCTGCCATGCGGCTACGCCCACGGCAGAAAAACTGGCATTAGTTTGTGGATCCAGATCTACAAGAAGCGTCTTTTTGCCTAGTAACCCACAGTAAGCTGCCAAATTTACCGCTAGCGCAGTTTTGCCAACGCCGCCTTTCAGATTTATGCAAGAGATAACCGCAGCAGCCATTTCCATTCCTTGGTGAAGTCAATTTTTCCACATTACACCACACCCCGCGGCTAAAGCCGAGTCCTGGAATAACCTCGTTGCATCTGGCGATCCGGAAGATCAATAGACGGGAGCTAGTAACGCAGCAACCAATTGTGCGAGTCATTTCTGCAAGGGTGCGAGTGATCTTGACGCGGCGCGCGCCGTCGTCCCCCCGCCACGCCTGCGGGCTAAATGTGGCGTTTTTTCTGCACTCCCTGCAGTTACTTCGGCGCGGGCCTAGCAGGGCCTGCTCTGGCATTGCTGGGGGAGAAAAAGCCTGCGAATCCCTGCAAGGGTTGGCTGTTTTGAGAAGGCGGCTGGGGCGCAGGAGGGAATGGATTTTGAGAGGTGGCCCGGGAAAAGGGTTAGTTTTTGAAATGGCAACCCGAGAGCGGCTGAGGCGCCCGTATTTGCTGGGCTTGGGAGCTAACTTTGGAGGGTTAGTTTTGGTTAGGTTTGAGGTTAGTAAACTGTAAATTAATGATTTATAAGGATTTTATATATTGTTTTTTTAACATCTACAAAGGTTAGGAAATAACCGTGTGCTAACCAAAACCTAACCTGCGACAGTCGCCGCAAAACCGCGAAACACAAGGCTTACAGGGCGACCAGAAAAAAACTAACCGTCCTAACCTCTTTCCCATGTGTCAACATTAAACTTCAATTGCTGGCGTTTGGTCGGGGTTGGCCGTGGTCTCTGTGCATTCGCTGTTTTTCAAATGATCGTAATTCTTCCGCTAAGCAGAACAGGCTGAAGCCCATGGACAAGTTCGAAAAGTTCGCTTCCAAACCGCACCTCAAGGGTCCGAAGCAGCAGCATTACGTCCCGAGATTTTATTTGGAGGGATTCACCTCAGACCAAGCGCTTTCCGTTTTCGATCGTGTCAAAGGAGAGATCAGGCACCGACAGAAGCCGCAGAACCTAGCCACTGTCGGTCACCTATATACATTCGAGGACAATCAAGATCGAAAACGTTTTGATTTCGAGGCACTTTTTTGTCTTGTAGAAGATGCGGCTGCTCCAATTCTGAACTCGCTCGTCCAGGGAGAGAGCTTAAGCCCGAAAGATCGCGAGTCTTTTGCACTTTTTCTTGGTCTCGCTGCTGTTCGAACTCCTGCAGCCATTGCTGATGCGAAAGCTGCACACGCTGGACTGGTAAAGGCGCAGACACTGCATCGGTATGGGAATGAGAATGAGGTTTTCGAAATCCTCAAAAAAAAGGTTGGCTCCGGGGAGGACGAGGCTTCACTGCGCGATCAAGCCAGGAAGGTCGCGGAGATGGTTCGAAGCGATTCGTATGACGTCGAAGTGAACTCGCAGTTTGCACTCCACCGGTCGCTGAATGTCTGGCATATCGTCGCCGAAGAACTCTTCAAAAGAGACTGGCGGATCCTGCACGTCCCAGGCGATGAGCTCAGTTTCCTGACATCGGACTCCCCGATCGTGGTGCAGTCGAGGTCCTCGTCCCTTCGTCATGAGCCGATAGGATACGGCTCTCCGCATGCGCAAATTCTGTTCCCTCTGACATCGAAGTGTGCGCTCGTCGCAAGTGGGTCACTGGGGCGAACAGGTAGAAGCATTATCACGGTAGAGGATTTGCATCGATTCAACCTAACGATTGCCCAGGATTGTCATAGGTACGTGATGGCTGGGGACGCCGATCTGGTGGAAAGAATTACTTCGGAATTAAATCTGGCCGGAACGAGTTGGGAGCCTAAATCGAGCGTCTTGGTCGAGTATCAAGTCGAGGCCGATGGAAAGGTATCAGCTCGAGGTATTTTAAAACGAAAGGGGTGTTAATGGCGCCTTGGGGGCTTCACGTCAGGTTGAAACGTCCCCCCAAACGGCCCCCAACTGATTGCAGGCATGTTCATGCACCGCCGGAGGCCTTAAAAATAGTGGAGCGGGTGAAGGGAATCGAACCCTCGTTATCAGCTTGGGAAGCTGATAACGAGGCTGTATCGGGGATGTATCAAAAAAATTGAGGCACTACATGGATAATGACTAATTATTTAAGACTAAAGAGGTTTTTACTTTAGTGCGTCAACAGCTTTAATGAACTCTGATTTTGTATCAAATGTATCTATGTTTCGCAAGGCTACAACAATGGCTTGGTATGCTATCGATACAAATCGGGCTAAGTTCTCTTGCTCCCGGGGAGATAGTAGGGGTGTTCTAAGCTGCTCATTAAGTTTATAAGCATGCCTAATGTATTGCGAGATTTCTGCACGATCGTCTGCTGTCTTAGAAAGTACAAAGCTCAATCGGTCAGCAATATTGGATACGATAGGTTCCATTGTATGTCTTAGGAATAGCCCTTCCAAGGCGGAAAGGGTGTGGCTTAGCCGGTCAGCTACATTGGTGAGTGTTATGCTTTTACTATAGATAATTAAACCTGCCCGCAATGAGGTCTCAAAGTCATTTAGTTCATTTGGATTGATTAATTTCGCGGCTCTGTTAAGCCCAGTTTCAATTAGATAATCCACGTCTTTAATTGAAAGCCTCCAGTACGCCACGTCTTTGGTGGTCAAGCTATCTGTCAAGGAAAATGTAGAGTCAGTGAGAGTTAGTATTTTTGATCTAGGAATAATTTCTGATCCAACTAGTGCAGTTGGGCAAAGTACCCAGGACATTGCTGCCGCAGGAGAAAAAAATCTCAATAAATTTAGGGCATCTTGAGCAATGATAAATCCTTTTTCTTCTGCTAAGATTGGTTCTGCTTCCATTGAAACGACTACTGCTGCGAAACCTTGAAGCTCTCGTCGCATATCGGTGAACAATAGTCGTACTTGCTCCTGTTGTTCAGGCGAAAGGTTTGCCGCCATTTGCTCCATCGAGTCGATTTTTTCGGAAGTTATTGGGCGGATATTCACTGCGCCGAACTCCAGCGTTGACTCGATTTCTAAGTGAGCAATCGGTGCCCATATTTCCAGTGGTCGAACACTTTCTATGCTTTTCGAAATTATCGTGTCAGAAAATAATGTTTGATCGTTGTTTCGGAAATTTTCCTGAGCCCAAGTAATCCACTGATTAGTGATAAATTTTCGACTTATTTTGTCTTTTGCCCATTGTGTTGAATATATATGGTCGTAAATTTCTTCGGCGTCTGAAAGATCTTGCTCTGATAGTCCAAAACGTATATCTCCCGCTTTTACAAATGTTAATACACTTGCGCCATCGCGATCCTTTCCATACTGGATAGGTGTTCCAATTATTTCGGAGTCTGTAATTGTGGCTGTTATAGGTCGCTCGGATGGGAAGCTTTCTGGTTCATTATCCTGAATATAAATTTCGCGAATTTTTAGTAAAAGCGTATTGCTCGTTTCATTTATTTTTTTTGAGTATTCTTGAGAAAAGTTGAATATTTCTTCAGGTTCTGGTTCGATTTCAAGACTAGGTTCTATCGTAATTACAGATTGCTGTGGTTGTATGTTTGTGAGTTTGCTTCTTGCCTCTGCATGTAAATTTTGAAGTTCTTGTAGATGTGCAATGTCGGCGGAATGATGCTCGCGTAACAAACTCTCCAGCCATGAGTGAAACTCATTGACACGAATAAGGTATTCTTCAGTGAACTGATGGATGTCAATGTGTTCCTCATTCTGTTGTAAGTATTGCTTTGCGCCAGTGGTCCAACCAGACCATTCTGACAGGGATTTGGTGTCAAAGCGAATTCCGGTAGTCAGTGTTGCACCTAATTCCGGCTTTGCCGGGTCTTGTTGAAGTGATAAAAACATATGCGAATTTGGCAAGCCCTTATGTAGCATGTAATTTCTAAGGTCATGGACAAATTTAGATACGGGGTCATTAGTGAATGTATTGGTAATCTTGGTTTTAACGCTGGTTGCTACTTCTGTTTTTGAATAATTTTCCTCAAGGAAAACGCGAGTATGATCTACCAGCGTTTTGGATGAGGCTGCAAAATTGTGAATGTGTCGACTGAGTTCGCGGTGTGCTTGTTGGCCCGCTTCCTCATTGCCCTGGGACATTAAAAATAGTCCCTCATCTGGGTCTCTAACTTTTCTGGTAGCTTCCATTAGCTCTAAAGCATTCATTTGAAAGATGTTCAATGAAAAGCTTCTGGTGTGAAGTTTGTTTAAAAATTTCATGCCGGGCGAATCGTGAATCTGTTGAAAGTAAGAAAATTCTTCTGTGGAAGGTTGGGTTGTCATAGGTTGCCCAAAATTTGTTAATGAATGAAAGCTGCTTGGGGTTTTAATTTCTTGATTGTTAATAATTCAAAAAAAGCTAAACCAGGAGGATGGAAGCTTTGAGTTAAACGCATCTGGACGTGGAGGGCTACTAAAGCGGTACAGAAGCTAAAGCTGAGCCGGAATTGGTCGTCAGTACGCCAATTCCAAACCTGCCCACTTATTTCTAATGGACTGGTCTCCGGATGGAGAGAAGAACTCATTCCGGCGACATCATCACTGCAAGTGTCATCTTGATGAATTCTTCGTTACGGTCGATTGCCATCAGTGCACCCCGGACGTTATCTGCAACCTCTACCGCGCCGCGCTGCTCGACCCAATTTGAGAGTTCAAGGATGGCCGCTTCTAAGGCGAGCTGATTTTCATTGATTTTGCACAGCAGGGGGGGGAGCAGATCTGAGTTCGGCATAGCGATTCCTCCTTGAAAAAGAGAGCGTAGCAGCTTGAGCACTTATGGATCGAGTGGGTGCTACTAGACTGCTATCACAAAGGGCTACACCCGACCAGAGTGGTCTGTTGCTGATACCAAAAGCTGCGGCACAGTGAACGTTTGATTTTAGCGGTGGGACCTGGGTTGTCAGGCCAGTCGTCTCAAAGGAAGGGTTACCAGCTTCGCGAATCCGCTTCAGTAGATTCTCTTCTGGTTTGACTTCAGGTAGATGGTACAAAACTGGTACGTGGAAAATGAGACGTTGCTGTAAGCCTTTGTTTTAAAGACTCTTGTCGTTAATCGTTCCAATCCATCATGGGCGCGACGGAGAACCGACGGGACAGCAGGGCAGGTGTTGCGGTAGCTACGGACATTGGGGATCTGGAATCGGTGAGGCTGGGAGGTGGGGGAGTTTAACAGGATTGGACTTGTGGGGTTTGGACGGGTCCAGGGACATTGATCGCGCGATTGATTTCAGAAGCCTTCCTACCTGAACCAACGCTGTCGCCCTGCAAAGTTTCATAATCTCCGCCTGACCAGAGGCCTACGATGAGTGCACAGGATCAAGCCAACGCGCCCCCACCCACAGGAACAATAAAAATGCTCTCAAACCTCATCAAATTCGCGTTGATCGCCTGTGCTGTGCTGTTGAGCGCCTGTTCGGGTGTGAGTACCGATCACCGTTATGCGGATGACGCCCAATTGTCTAATGGATTCGGACCGGGGCCGACCAATAACAACCCCAATAAACTGAATTTCCATGGCAGTGCGCTCGGCAACAGCTTCGGTGATTACAGTTCCGGCCTGTTGCACGACGACTGAGTCCCGAACGAAAACAAAAAAGGCGCTCCTGAAGAGGGGCGCCTTTTTGCTGCTCGCAACAATGCCTGATTATTTAGCGTCAGGCACCGCCAACCACTGTCCCAGCACTTTCTGGTAGTTACCCGTCACCTTGGCCAAATGCAGCCACTGATCGACATACAACTTCCAGGTCATGTCATCCCGAGGCAGCAGATAGGCCTTCTCGCCGTATTGCATGTATTGCGTCGGATTGACTGCACACAGCCCAGGTTTTTGCTTCTGCTGGTACAGCGCTTCCGACGCATCCGTGATCATCACGTCGGCTTTCTTGTCGAGCAGTTCCTGAAAAATGGTCACGTTGTCGTGCAGTTGCAATTGTGCCTTGGGCAGGAAGGCGTGGACGAAGGCTTCATTGGTGCCGCCGGCCGGTTCGACCAGGCGTACCGAGGGTTGGTTGATCTGGTCGATGGTCTGGTACAGCGCCTGGTTTTCGCAACGCACCAGCGGGATTTTGCCGTCGACGTCCAGGGTGGTGCTGAAAAACGCCTTTTTCTGCCGTTCCAGAGTGACCGAGATGCCGCCCATAGCGATGTCACACTTGCCCGCGAGCATGTCGGGCATCAGGGTTTTCCAAGTGGTCGGCACCCATTCCACCTTGACGCCAAGACTGTCGGCCAGGGCGCGGGCCATCGAGATATCGATGCCGGAATACTTGCCGTCTTCGGCTTTGAAGGTGTAGGGCTTGTAGTCACCCGTGGTGCAAACGCGCAGTTGACCTTGTTGAATGACACTGTCCAGATGCGATGCGCTTTCCTGAGCCTGGGCGCCAAACGACAGGGCGAGCAGGCCGCCGAGCATCAATGTGCTTCTGATTTTTTTCATTGTTATCGGGCTTTTGTGATGGTGTGGCTTGGAGGAGGGAGTGTAGTGAAAACTTTCAGGGACTCAAAAGTGAGCGAGCACTACTGTCCGTCCATCTCCGGACTTAGTGTCCCCAGCCACGCCACCAATCCGACAATCAAAACCGCTGCAACCAGTTCCATCATCACGCTGCGACGTAACGCATTCGCCGCGACTCGGTGTTGACCATCGCGCAATGACCGCTCCAGAAACGGTCCCAAGTGGAAGCGGTTCAGCGCGGCGAGTACGAGCATGCCGGCAAACAGCGCGACTTTGATAAACAGCAAAATCCCGTAGGCGCTGAGAAATACTTCGTCGACTTTCGCCCCGGCGATGAAGAGGTAGTTCACGACACCGGTCACTGCGATGACCGCCACAATCAGTGCGCCCACTGATTCAAACCGGCTGACGGCGCGGGTCAGCAGACGGATGTGCTTCTCGGTTTGCAAGACGTGGGTTTGTGACATCAAGGCAAACGCGACCAGCGCACCCAGCCAGGCGCCCGCGGCCAGCAGGTGCAAAATGTCCGCGGTGAAATGCCAGATGCCTTCATCCATGGCGCCATGGCCAGTCCACGCCAGAGAGGCGAGGGCGACACCGCCAGCAAAAGCCGTCAGCACTAATCCAACAGTCGGAGCGCGAGGGTGGATCAGCATCGCCAGCCCAGCGACGAGCAGCGCGATGATCCGAATCGTCCAGGCCGAGCCTGCGTCCGTTTCCAACACCATCATTTCAATATGCGGACGCAGCTCGGCAAGGTTCGACTCCCCGCTCATGTTGCTGACCATCAGCAGCATGCCAACGACGGATAGCACCATTGCGAGCACGGTCGTCGCCCCCAGCAATGATCGAAACGGCAGCACCACCCCTGAAACCCGCTCCGGCCCCCTGAGGCTGTACAGCCCAAACAACGCCACGCCAAACAACAGCAGCAAATCCACATACAACGAAAATCGCAGGACGATGTTGGCCGAGTCGCTCATCACTCACTTCACTTTGAAAGTAACGTTGCCGGTGATCGGGTGGGTGTCCGACGACACGGCGCGCCACTCCACTTTGTAGGTGCCGGCGGGCAGAGGCGATAGCGGGGTGATGAGCATGGTTTTTGGATCGCTGCCGCCGCTGACTTTGGCTTTCATGGGCATGGGCGAGTGGGCCATGCCGGGCATTTCGGTCATGACCAGTTTTGCACCGGAAAATTGCGTCACCAGGTTTTCGGAAAAGTGCAGTTCGATGGTGCCCGGTGCTGCACCCTGCGCACCTTCGGTGGGGTTGGAGGACAGCAGCTTCGGATGTGCTTGAGCGAGACTGCTCAGCAGCAGCCCGGTAGACAACAACATAGCGATAACAGTGATTTTGATGGTGCGCATGCAAGGCCTCTTGCCGCTCAATGCGGCTGTTTTTTAGTGTTGGGTTAACGGGTTCAGAACCACATCCGCACGCCGAGAACCAGGCGCGTCTCGCTGCGGTCCTCGCCTTCTGCGGCGGCGTAATCGGCGGTTTTGCCGTAGGTGCGGTTCCAGGTCACGCCAATGTACGGCGCAAATTCCCGGCGGATTTCGTAGCGCAGGCGCAGGCCGGCTTCGCTGTTGGACAGGCCGGAGCCGATCCCCCGTTGTGGATCGTTTTTGCCGTAGAAGTTGAGCTCGGCGGTGGGCTGCAGGATGAGTCGGTTGGCCAGCAGGATGTCGTAGTCGCCCTCCAGTCGCGCGGCGCTCTGGCCGCCTTCGCCGATGAAGGCCGTGGCCTCGGCTTCGAAGTTGTACAGCGCCATGCCTTGCACGCCGAACGCGGCCCAGGTCTGCGGTGCGCCGGGTTTGAAGTCCTGACGAATGCCGCTGACCACGTCCCACCATGGGCTGATCGCGTGGCCCCACAGTGCCTGGATTTCGGCGTCTTCAGTCTTGCCGTTGGTGCGCTCGCCTTCAGAGCGCATCCACAGGCGATCGATGTCGCCGCCGATCCAGCCGGACAAATCCCAGGCCAGGGTGCTGCCGTCGTCGGCGTCCTGCCATTCGAGCTTGTCGGCGAGAAAGAATGAGTTGAGTGCGCTGTCATGCACACGGTGCCCGGCCGGGTCGACATAAATGGCGGCTCGGTCCGCATCGGTCAACGGTGGAATCGGCGTACGACTTTCAGTCGGCGCCGCGGGCTGCATCTGGCCTTCGTCCATGCTTTGCATCTGGCCATGGTCCATTCCAGTCATCTGGCTGTGATCCATGCCCTGCATGTCGTCAGTGGCTGCGATGGCGAAAGAAAACGGCAGGCCGGAGAGGAGGGCCATGGCAACGGAGGTGAATCTGATCATGGTTGGCGCCTCATTCTTCCACGCGAACTTCACGGAACATGCCCATTTCCATGTGGTACAGGAGATGGCAGTGATAGGCCCAGCGACCGAGCGCGTCGGCGGTAACCCGATAGCTGCGGCGCGAGCCCGGTGGCATGTCGATGGTGTGTTTGCGCACCATGAATGCCCCGTTCTCGTCTTCGAGATCGCTCCACATGCCGTGCAGGTGGATGGGGTGCGTCATCATCGTGTCGTTCACCAGCACCACGCGGACGCGCTCGCCATACTTGAGGCGCAGCGGCTCGGCGTCGGAGAACTTAATGCCGTTGAACGACCAGGCGAATTTCTCCATGTGACCGGTGAGGTGCAGTTCGAGGGTGCGGCCCGGTTCGCGCCCGTCCGGGTCTTCGAAGGTGCTTCGCAGGTCGGAGTAGGTCAGGACTCGGCGGCCGTTGTTGCGCAGGCCGAGGCCGGGGTCGTCGAGTTTGGGTGAGGTGGACATGGCTTGCATGTCTACCAACGGGTTGTCGTTTTCCGAATCTGGATGGGACTGCATGCCGGGCATGGCCATGTTGCTATGGTCCATGCCGGCCATGCTGCCGTGATCCATGCCGCCCATGCCCATGTCATCCATGGTGACCAGCGGACGCGGGTCCAGCGATGGCACTGGCGCCGACAATCCGGATCCCAACGCGAGAGTGCCGCGGGCATAACCGGTGCGGTCCATCGATTGGGCGAACAGGGTGTAGGCGGCTTCGCTCGGCTCGACAATCACGTCGAAGGTTTCCGCCACGGCGATGCGGAATTCGTCGACAGTTACCGGTTTTACGTGAAGACCATCGGCGGCGACCACGGTCATTTTCAGGCCCGGAATGCGCATATCGAAGTAGGTCATGGCCGAGCCGTTGATGAAGCGCAGTCGCAGCTTTTCACCGGGGCGGAACACGCCGGTCCAGTTGGCGTCCGGCGCCTGGCCGTTCATCAAGTAGGTGTAGGTGGCGCCGCTGACATCGGCCAGGTCGGTGGGATTCATCTTCATTTCCGCCCACATCTTGCGATCGGCGACCGTCGCGCCCCAGCCTTTCTCGCTGACGTCGTCGATGAAATCGCCCACGGTGCGCTTGTTGTAGTTGTAGTAATCGGACTGTTTTTTCAGGGTCTTCATCAGGCTGGCCGGGTCTTCGTCGGTCCAGTCGGTGAGCATCACCACGTAATCGCGGTCGTACTGGAACGGCTCCGGCTCCCTGGCGTCGATCACCAGCGGGCCGTAGACGCCGGCCTGTTCCTGCAACCCCGAATGGCTGTGATACCAGTAGGTGCCGTTTTGCCGGACCTTGAATTGGTAGACGTACTGGCCGCCCGGTTCGATGCCTTTGAAACTCAAGCCCGGCACACCGTCCATGTTTGCCGGCAGCAGAATGCCGTGCCAGTGAATGGAGGTGCTGTCCTTGAGTGCGTTCTTCACCCGCAGCGTGACCGTATCGCCTTCGCGCCAGCGCAGGAGCGGGCCGGGAAGGCTGCCATTGATGGTCATCGCAGTGCGCGGGTTGCCGGTAAAGTTGACCGGGGTTTCGCCGATGAACAGCTCGAAGTCGCTGCCCGTCAGCACTTGCGGTTGGCCGGGGCTGCTGACGGCCCAGACCGGCGGTCGCCATAACCCGAGGCCGCCCAGCAAGCCGCCGGCGGCCAGGCCTTTGACGAAGGTGCGTCGTGAAGTGTTGGAGTGCATGCCGATTATCCCGTCCGTCAGCCTGGTGAACTTGTCGACGAGGCTAACGGGCGGTGGCTTTCAGCAGGCTGAGGCGGGGATTACAGTTTTGACAGGTAGGGTGGTGGTTACTGGCGTTTAGTAGGCTTATCGGACGACGCCACGGTGCCGCCACCGCAATTAATGTACGAAGACGACTTCAGCCAGCGCTGATCCGGATAGTAGGAAAACAGCAGTTGGCCATCCTTCATCGAGTCGATCAGCCGATGTGCAATCGCCGGCCGGACTGCCGGGCAGCCGAGGCTTCTGCCGATACGGCCATTGGCGCGTGCGAGCACGGGACTGACGTACGGTGCGCCGTGAATGACGATTGCCCGGTCAAAAGCGTTATCGTTGAAGCCCGGCTCCAGGCCTTCCATGCGCAATGAATAGCCGTTCTGGCCGCGGTAGCTTTCTTGCGTGCGGAACAAACCGATACTGGTGGCGAAACTTTCGTTCTGGTTGGAGAACCAGGTGGCCATGTTTTCGCCGCTGTTGCGGCCATGGGCGACGAGTTCGTGAAAGAGCAATTTGCGCTTTTTCAAGTCGAAAACCCACAGCCGTTGTTCAGTCGAGGGCAGGGAATAATCGATCACTGCTAGTCTCTGTGCCGGGACTGCGCCTTGGGCGCGAGTGCACTGGGTGGCGCGTACAGCCAGGGCGATGACTTTTGCATTGGCTTTCGGAGCGGCTTTGGCCAGCGCGACTTCCAGCGAATCGGCGTAGGCTGCGGGTATGCAGACCGACGTCAACAGCAGCGCTGTAAGTAGAAAGCCAAAGCGTTGTAACGGCATAAGGTAAGTCTCATCAGGAATATATCGAGTCTAGCAGCGAGTGGAACGCTAGCCTTTTGATTTGCGGGAGATTAAGGATTATCCATGGGGCAATTAACAAGGTTATTCGTCATAAGCCGTGTATTTTTTATGGTCTTTCTGATCAGCG
>RCUN01000460.1_pt1 | contig 22763 bp, 20 predicted proteins | sample 2166181 | NCBI WGS metagenome assembly RCUN01 (sample SAMN09932603, study PRJNA488358) | compost metagenome | feature: garden; material: soil; isolation source: compost soil in crotononitrile-enriched culture | place: Germany: Experimental Botanical Garden Goettingen | collected 2016-01-27 | reverse complement strand
AGAGGGGAAGGCTGCGGGCTTCTCAGATGTAAAGGCAGATGCATGGTATTACCAAGCTGTTAACGGAGCTCAGCAGCTGGGTATCATTAAGGGAAAGACCGATGGAAGCTTTGGTGCCAATGAAGCGATCACCAGACAGGATATGGCTGTCATGCTCTATCAAGTCCTTCAGAAAGCGGATGCGACACTTGTAAGCCAGCCTGTATCCGAGAAATTTACTGATCAGGAGGATATTGCGGAGTATGCGGCTGTGGCTGTCACATACGGACAACAGACCCAATTAATCAAGGGAATGGGTAATGGAGCTTTTGTACCCCGGGGTACCGCAACCAGGGCAGAGGCTGCCGTGCTCTTGAATCGAGTACTAGAAGCTATGAGCAGATAGTAGTTATTGAGAATTGTGGCAAAATGAGAAGAAACCATTCTAATCCCGCTTAGGGTTAGAATGGTTTCTTTTTACCTTCTTTGGATACGTACATATTTCGGTCAGCCAGCCGCAACAGCTCCTGAAGCTCTTCACTATGATTAGGATACAGGGAATAACCAAGGGAGATGGACACCGGGAACCCAAGGGTAGAAGACATGGATCGAAATTGCTCATCTAAGCGCTGCATGAAGTTCCTCATGGCGTCTTTGTCTTCATAAAGTCCGATAATGACAAACTCATCGCCTCCCCACCGTGCCACAATATCCTGCTTGCGGGTGGACGACTTAAGAATTGTTCCAGCTCTCTGAAGAACCAAATCCCCCATATGGTGCCCATGGGAATCATTAATCATCTTGAAGTTATCACAATCAATGATTAGGACGAAATACTTCGTTCGCCCGGATGGAGATAATCTGTTGAAAAAATTACTCAGGAAACGGCGATTATATAGAGTGGTTAGTTCGTCCCTTTGGGAATAGAAGACGGCTTGGTCATATTTGAGTCCAATCAGAAATCCGGCTGTAAGGGTAAGCGTGTAGGAGAGCACGTCAACGAAATTGAAGCCGAGATGATTGAAATATCGATTCAGGAAGTCAACGAGTTGAAATCCGACTACAATAAGCACGGTATAGATTCTGCCATTATATTTCATGATGAGGTAACTCCCTTGATGTATGTAGAATCTAGTGTCATCTGTCTTAGAGCTATTGTACTTTATTCTATTGATCAGTGAAATAAATAAGCCTGAGAAAAATAATAAATCAACCTAATAATTAAATGTTGTGTCTTATATGTTGATTTTAATTTATATATGACGTATTATATCCACAGGAAACAATCTCTAATGGAAGGAGGAACTGAGAATTCGCTTCAACCTCAGATTGGTCCGGGGGAATGTTATATTAGGAGCGAACACATCCGGAAGCGGAGGGATCTATTATCGAACTGACATCCCGTCAATTGGAAATTATTAATATTGTCAAAAAACACGCCCCAATCACCGGGGAACAAATAGCTGAAATGCTAAATTTAACACGTCCTACTATTAGGTCGGATCTATCCATCCTCGTGATGCTCGATCATATTGATGCGAAGCCAAAGGTGGGCTACTTCCTCGGGAAGAGAGGTGCTGCCGAGAGCGAGAACAAGGTTCGGCTGTTGGGTATGAAAGTGGGTGATCTTCATGGAGTACCGGTTGTTGTCCGCGAGACCACGACCATTCATGATGCTGTCGTCGCACTATTTCTTGAGAATGTGGGGAATCTGATCGTTACGGATGAAGAGGGAAGATTAGCGGGGATTGTCTCTCGTAAAGATCTGCTCAAGGTCACACTCGGCAATGCCATGGCCTCTTCCATGCCGGTAAGCCTGATTATGACCCGCCACGCGAACGTCGTTACGATTTCACCTGAGGATACGGTCCTTGAAGCCGCCCGTAAAATTATTACACATCAGATTGATAGTCTTCCTGTGGTTGTGCCGGCAGCATCCGGCAAGCCAGGCGAATGGAATGTGGTTGGGCGCATAACCAAAACAAATATCATTAAAATGTTACTAGATACGGTAGCAGAGGAATAATGGGAGGAATGGGATGAATCAGGCTCCAGCTCATTTCATAGCAATTTGTTCGGATTCCATTGGTGAAACAGCCGAAGCAGTCGTTCAGGCCACACTTCGGCAGTTCGAACTCCCGAACACGGAAATTAAACGATTCATGAACGTTCGTCATGAAGACGAGCTTAGTCTATTAATGGAAGAGGTATCCCGGCGCGGAGGATTCGTTGTCTATACACTCGTCCAGCCGGAACTTCGGGAAGCGATTAAGGAAGAAGCGGTTCGTCTCAATGTTCGGGCCGTGGACATTATGGGGCCCATGATGCAGGCATTTATTGATGCCTTTAATGATTCACCCAAAAGGACTCCCGGTCTGCTTCACAGACTGGATGAAGATTACTTCCGCCGGGTTGAAGCGGTGGAGTTCGCCGTCAATAATGACGACGGCAAGGATGTTAGCGCCATTCTTAAGGCTGATGTAGTTCTGCTTGGGGTCTCACGTATCTCCAAAACACCGCTATCGATCTTTTTGGCCCATAAAGGCAAGAAAGTTGTGAATTATCCTGTAGTTCCGGAATTAATTCCTCCGGTTCAACTGCGGGAAGTCAGCCATAGCAAAATCTTTGGCTTAACGATAGATGCGGAACATTTGATGAAGATACGTACTGAAAGGCTTAAGGCTATGGGTCTGCCGAATGGGGCTCAATATGCCTCGCTTGAGAGAATAGAAGAGGAACTCAAATATGCACAGGCCTTGTTCAGCTCATTAGGATGTCCTGTTATTGATGTAACTGACAAAGCGATCGAAGAGACGGCCGGACTGATCATGAAGTACTTATAGATACAATATTCGAGTGGAGGGAAATCATATGGAACGTCATTTAGCTTTGGAATTGGTACGAATTACGGAAGCAGCAGCATTGGAATCCGGTCGCTGGACTGGCAGGGGCGACAAACATAGTGCCGACGAAGCGGCAACTACGGCTATCCGCAGCAAGTTTGATTCTATAGCTATTGACGGTACTGTCGTCATTGGAGAAGGGGAAATGGATGAAGCCCCGATGCTGTATATCGGTGAGAAAGTAGGGAGCGGCCGTGGTCCAAGAATGGACGTGGCTGTCGATCCGCTAGAAGGAACGGAGACGGTAGCAAACGGACTAAACAATGCAATCTCCGTCATCGCTGCCGCACCGCAGGGCAATCTTCTGCATGCCCCGGATATTTACATGCAGAAGCTGGCCGTAGGACCATTACTTGCAGGCCATCTTTCCCTTGATGATCCCATCGAGACTACACTTGCTAAAGCTTCAAGAATTCTGGGCAAGCCTTTATCCGATATGACGGTATCCATATTAGACCGGGAACGACACAGCGATATAATCTCTTCACTCAGACGTGCAGGTGTCCGCATTAAGCTGCTAAGTCATGGAGATGTCATGGGGGCGATCGAGGCTGCCATGGACAATGAAGTGGATATGTATGTGGGTTCAGGGGGAGCCCCTGAGGGGGTGCTCGCAGCAGCCGCATTGAAATGTCTTGGCGGGGAAATGCAGGGCCGGTTATTGCCGGATGGACCTGAAGATGTGCAGCGGTGCATGCGCATGGGACTTCACCGGCCTGATCAGCTTCTTCGGATGGAGGATATGGTGGGCCTTGGAAGCGTGCTGTTCGTGGCTACAGGGGTAACCTCGGGTGACTTTTTGAGTGGGGTGCGTTATCTGCCAGGGGAGCAGGCCGAGACGCATTCGGTCGTTATGCATTCCACGTCGAGAACCATCAGCTATCTGAAGACCCTTCATTATTATCCTGAACAGATGGATATATTGAGAGCAGCCGTTATATAAGTAATGGTCAGTGTGAGCAGATCAACTAACTAGTTTCTTCACAATAAATCGTCCCTATGTGGACGGTTTATTTTTTTATGTAGGTAAAAAGTTGATGTAAGGCTAAAAATGATATATAGTGTCAAAAGAGAGTTAATGTCATAATTAACATAAATATTATACACCTAATGAACAGGGCAGAGACTTTTAAATCCGATAGAGGTGATTTAGATGTTAAACACAGTGCTCGGCTTTGATGAATTAACGCCTTCCATGTATGCTTTCGCAGGCGGCAAAGGGACCATGCTAGCGAGGATGTATCAGAGGAGATATCCTGTTCCGGAGGGATTTGTTGTGCTGCCGTCGGCTTTTGAAGATGAGGAATTGAACGAGGGTGCCTGGCAGGAAATTATTATCCGTGTTAATAAGATCCGCAATGCGTTCAAAGGAGCCCAATTTGCAGTGCGATCTTCAGGTTTAAGCGAAGATTCGGAGGCAGCTTCTTTTGCGGGGGAATTTGATACCGTCTTAAATATGGAGACTGATGAAGAAATCAGGGAAGCCCTTTATACGGTATACAGATCGAAATATGCGGAGAGGGTACGGGTATATAGTTCCGTACAAGGAATGGAACAATCTCATGAGATTGCTATTGTCGTTCAGTTGATGGTATCCTCGGAGATTTCCGGGGTACTATTTACCGCTGATCCTATAACAGGCAGTCGCATAGTAATGACCGGCAACTATGTATATGGATTGGGAGAGCAGCTTGTGTCAGGTGAAGCTAACGCTCATACTTTTACATTAACAAGACCTAAAGGGAAATACAGCGGTGCGGGGTTATTTAGGAAGTATGCAATCAAGCTATACCGTTATGCGCTTAGACTTGAGAAGGAGCTTGGAGGTCCTCAGGATCTGGAGTGGGCGATCTCCAATGGGAACGTGTATTTGCTGCAAGCACGCCCAGTTACGACCTTAAATCCAGGCAACCGGGATAAGTTTGAATGGAATGATTCCTTCACAGGGGATTTTTTGTGGACCAATACGAATGTGGGAGAATCTATACCCGATGTATTCACACCATTTAGCTGGTCTGTTATCAGGGCACTCGACGAAGAGCAGCAGATTATTCCAGGTCATTACTTAATGTCAGGGAATATATGCGGCAGAGTGTACTCTAATGTCAGCCTTCCTGTATCCGCATTCCAAGCACTGGGTTTCAATCCCCGTTCAATTTTAGCAAAGATGAGCAATGTATTTGGGAAGCTGCCTGAAGGGATCGACATTCCTGTGTATCCTTTCTCCAAATGCTGTCTTATTAAATCTTTGGTGCCGAGAATAATCTACAGTTCCAAGCGAACCCGTGAGGCTGTAAAAGGCATGGGTAAGTATTTGAAAGAGAGCCCGGAGGAATGCGCGAAGATCATTGACCGTATCCATCAAGTGAAGACCAAGGGGGAACTGCTCCGCATTTGGAAGAATGATCTTTGGCCTAGAAATGTTAAGGGGGTGTGGGCTGCCTTTGAGGGGACAAGTCAAAAAATGCAGAAATATGTAAAACTGAAGGAAAAGCTGAGCAGGCTGGTTGGTCCTGAAGAAGCAAATGTGCTGTTGTCCAGTGTAGGCGGAAGTTCTCAATTAGAAAGCTTGGGGCCAGTGATAGGAATATCCAGAATAATCCAGGGGGACATGACTCGCAAAGAGTATCTAGTGAAATATGGACACCGTGGTCCTCATGAGCATGAACTATCCATTCCTGATCCGGGAGAGAGTGTGGATTTGCTGGAGAAACAGATTAAGGATATTGAGGAGTCACCGATTAATGTGGAGGGGCTTCTAGATAAGCAGCGTGAACAATATGAAGAAGTGTGGAATAGATTCGAACGGCTTTTTCCTGGTGAGAAAAAGCGGCTTAAGCGGCAAATACAGAGAGCATTGGAAGGTCCGCAGCAACGGGAAGCCGCGCGTTCGGAATGGACCAGAGGGTTCAGGGTCAATCGTGCTTTTGCCCTTAAAGCGGGCGAGTTAGCTGGGATAGCTGATGATATATTTTTCCTCTACCTGGATGAGGTTCTGAACTGGCTTGAGGGTGGAGAATTGGTAGCTAAGCAGTATATTGATGCCAGAAAAATAACCCATGCGAAGTATCAAGCCTTGCCGCCACTGCCGTCCCTCATACGTGGCAGATTTGATCCATTCAAATGGGCGGAAGATTCGAATCGCAGAACGGAATACTACGATCCAATGTCACCTATGGACGTAATACCGGAATCGGAGACGCTTAATGGCTTTGCCGGTGCAGCAGGCAGGATTGAAGGAAGGGTGCGAGTTCTGACACAACCGGAAGACGGAGACCAGCTTAAGCCGGGTGAGATTCTGGTAACCTCCACAACCAACGTGGGATGGACACCACTTTTTCCAAAAGCTTCGGCAATCATTACAGATATTGGTGCCCCGCTGTCTCATGCGGCAATCGTAGCCAGGGAGCTTGGCATCCCCGCCGTAGTCGGATGTGGAAATGCAACGGCTAGACTGAAGACAGGAGACCGGGTTATTGTGGATGGCGGGCAGGGTGTTATACAAATCTGCTCTCCATCCTAAAGCTAGGGATACTTGATTGACAGAGCGGTTTCTTTCTTACTGGAAGTATGTTATAAGAAAGCGTATAGACATCAGTCTTGCCGAGCAGTTACAAACCTTGAAATCCGGAGGAATGCAGTGTGACAGAATCATTATTTCGTATAGAGAAAGATTTCCTGGGTACCAAAGAAGTAGAGGCCAATGCCTACTATGGGATTCAGACGCTGCGTGCGGTCGAGAACTTTCCGATTACTGGCTATACGGTTCACAAAGAGTTAATTAAATCCATGGCGATAGTGAAGAAAGCGGCAGCCTTGGCGAATATGAAGATTGGAAGACTCTATGCAGGTCACGGCGAAGTCATTGTACAGGCAGCCGAGGAGATCATAGAGGGGAGATGGCATGACCAATTTATCGTGGACCCGATTCAAGGGGGGGCGGGGACATCTCTCAACATGAACACCAATGAGGTAATCGCGAACCGGGCCCTCGAACTGCTTGGTAAGGACAAAGGTGATTATGCTTTCCTGAGCCCGAACTCCCATGTGAATATGGCTCAATCAACCAATGACGCATTCCCTACAGCTATACATATTGCTGTATTATCTTTGATGGAGCAGCTTCTGGTCACAATGCGGGATATGCATCAGGTATTCGTTGCCAAGTCGCAAGAATTCGACCATGTGATTAAGATGGGTAGAACCCATCTACAAGATGCGGTGCCGATCCGTCTGGGACAAGAATTTGAGGCCTATTCCCGGGTGCTGGGGAGAGATATTCTCCGTATTGAAAGCTCTAGACAGCATCTGTATGAAGTTAACATGGGTGCAACAGCAGTGGGGACCGGGCTCAATGCGGACCCGAAATATATTGAGCTCGTAGTCGAATATTTGGCGGAGATCAGCGGCTTCCCGCTTGAGACTGCAGTTCATCTTGTGGATGCTACTCAAAATACGGATGCGTATACCGAAGTATCGGCAGCCCTAAAAGTATGTATGATGAATATGTCCAAGATAGCTAACGATCTGAGACTTATGGCTTCGGGTCCCCGTGTCGGATTTAACGAGATTTCTTTGCCTGCAAGGCAGCCGGGGTCTTCGATTATGCCAGGTAAAGTCAACCCGGTTATGGCCGAGGTTATCAACCAGGTAGCATTCCAGGTGATCGGCAATGATCACACGATATGCCTCGCTTCATCTGCAGGGCAGCTCGAGCTTAACGTGATGGAGCCTGTACTCGTCTTTAATCTTATTCAGTCCATCAGCATGATGAATAATTCGTTCCGGGTATTCACGGATTATTGCTTATCAGGAATCGAAGCGAATAAGGACAAGATGAAAGAGGATGTGGAGAGAAGTGTAGGCATTATTACCGCTGTGAATCCACATCTGGGTTATGAGGTCGTATCCAGAATAGCCAGAGAAGCGATTCTTACAGGAGAGTCGGTAAGGGCACTTTGCTTGAAATATAATGTTCTAACCGAAGAGGAACTGAATCTGATTCTGGATCCTTATGAGATGACGCATCCCGGCATTGCGGGGGCAGAAGTATTCTATAGGGATGAGAAGAAAAGTTAACTTCGAAAGTCATACATATATGTAGAATAAGGTTGGTCAGTGATAGAGCTGACCGGCCCTTTTTTGTTCATTTAAGCTGAGAGTCAGAACGTTTGTACTGTCTTTCAGGACGGGATATCGTGAAAATAAAGTTGTAGACTGGCAGCCGGCATTAGCCAACGGGCAGGATAACGCAACCATACGATGAACTTATGGTTCTCATATGATACAATTTATCCCAGAAGTATCTTCGCGGGTTAATGAAAAGCAGCGGTGAAGAACTAATAGGAGACCAACACAAAGAATGGTAGTTTTATGGATATGCAATAGTCTACTAAAGGACCTTATTCCTCGGTTCGTCTGAACAGAATGTAACGGAGATTCACTTCGCAGACAACTGGTGGCACTACGCGCCGAATGGAACTTGGTACTAAAAAGGAGGGGCAGGACACATGCGAGAAGAACAGGAAATATTCACGGGCGAAGGGTATAACAGGGCGTACGCAATTGCTACGGGTATGCCTATTTTGAATCTTAGGGGTAGCATACCGCGTGAAAGTAACGGCCAACTACCGTTTCCGTGGGTGACAACGGGCATCAGGATTGATAAAGAACAGATGTTGGAAACCGTTATGAAGCAGAAGACACTCGAGTATTTGTTCAAAATGCAATTCAGTAAGGAGGAAATGACCGACCGCAATTTGGTTGTAGGCTGTTATGAATACAGAAATCCGAATGACAAGGAACAAATAACGCTATATGCGCTGGTTTCGTTGAAGGAATTTCTCGCGAGATACGGCGATGAACGGGCATCGGAGATTCTGATGCGAGTTGGCTGCTCATACGAGAAGATTATGGAGGAATGCGATGAAGCCATTGAAGAACACTATGCAGTGTTACGCCGGGCACTTCATTTGAAGAATTTGAGGGACAAATATGATGTCGTTTACGAGTGGGTTGAAGAGGAAGGGCAAAAGACGTACATAAACAGATACACCAAATCGAGTTATACGAAGATTAAAGCTGAATCATTCGTAGAGTTAACCAAACTCTATGATGAGCAACGGAAGAAGGATGCAAAGAAGACGTTCTCGACTCTGGAGCCGTTAGAAGCATTCATGCAAGCATAAGAAAACCGCCCCTTTACGGGGCGGTTATTCAACATTTCATCGAACGAAGATTCGAGGAATATCCAGCGATAGAGAGGATTCTCGACAGTCGCATCGGAAAGTGCTGACCCTTACGCCAGATATGGTCGAATGGGGACTGATGGAAGACGTTGATCCAGCCGATTATTTCGGCAGAACCATAGAGGTTGAACGATTTAAGGCGATTGGAAGCCTAGCGATTCAGGGAGAATTTATCGCCTCGGTGGTTCTTACTGACGGCAAGCCGATCGGCAGCAACGAAACGGTTGTAGATATTAACGGGGATCGGATGTTCTCGCTCCCCAGTGGCAAGTCCTTCGAGGCGTGGCAGCGCGACTGGCTGGATCGGTACGGCAGATGACAAGAACCTCATCTTATATCAAATAAACTTTATCAAAACAGCCAGTCTTATCGCATGAAATAATTTTGCACCACTTGTTACGCTAACAGAGAACGTTATTTCGTTATTTCAATAAACCAGCGGCAGTCTAGGACTTTATTTTCAGGTCCTAGACTGCCGCTGGTTTATATTTGGGTCAGTCTAAATCTTTATTTTCATCGGAGAGTATGAAACTTTTAACTGAAGTATACTATCATAGACACCAAGAAGAGAGGATGGAGATGGTATGAGTAAGGTTTTATCGGGATTGTTGTTGGTATTCGCTATTTTTTTAGCTTGCCAGGGCAGGCATTTATGGAGCAGTTCTTTGAAGTAAGCTTTCAAGACGATCAGTTGGAGCAAGCGGTCAAGCAAATATTACAAAAGAATGATAACAGTACATTTGTACCGGTACGCTTTGTATCCGACTTTTTGGAATCCTCCGTAGAATACATGGCAAATCCTAAAACGGTACTCATATTCGAGAAAAAGTAGCTTCAATGTATATTTCTGCTGTTCCCTACCAAATAAAGCATTTAATATTGAAAAGCCGATTAGAGCAGCATGTTAGGTCTAATCGGTTTTTCTTTTCACTGTAATGATATTTAAATAAATATTGTCATTATATGTCGAATGGTGTATTATTTAATCGAATCATTGGTGTATTTATACAATTACAGGCAAAGCTGATGAAAGTCAGTGACGCAAAGCTATAGGGGCTAAGATACCTGGGTCAGGTATTAAGCCAGCCAGTTGCCTATCAGACACAATCCTAGAAGGATGATTGTCCATTGAGGCAATATCCTTTTTTTATTTGCTATTGGCTGACTATCGACAGGAGGGTGTATGCATGAAAGACAGATACTATGTAACAGTCGAAATTCAGGATCGAGTGGACAAGGTAAGGAAAGAGCTCGAGGTATTCAGTGAGATGGGGAAGCTGCCGGCGATCTCTGACTATCTGGATTCTTTTCAGAAAGAGGGGCATCTTATGGAAATCAAAGACTTCATAGAGATGAAGTTCAGACCGCTTAACCAGGCCGAGTCCACCGTAATCTCCATAAAGGTTATCCGTGCCATGAAGGACCATAGCTATCATTCGAACTTCACCCAGCGTGTAGGTTTTAATTATAGATAAATTCAAGCGGCTTTGTTATGTGAAAAAAGAACAAGAGACTATCCGGCCTGATGCCCATGCCTGGATAGTCTCTTTGCTGTAAATCTCTATCTATTTGAAGCTGCGTTATTAGTTCGCAATAAATTCCTGAACCCATTCACCGTTATAATAAGCGACACCGATTTTAGTATAGTTAGGACTTAAAATGTTTTGTTTGTGTCCTGGGCTGTTCATCCATGCTGTCATGACTTCTGCAGGGTTCTTCTGACCTTTGGCAATATTTTCTCCCGCATAAGTGTAATGAATACCGTACGAATTCATCATATCAAATGGGGAACCGTAGGTAGGTGAAGTATGGTCGAAATATCCTTTGGAGTACATATCTTTAGCTTTATCCAGCGCCATAGCAGCCAAGGCTTTATCAGCGGCAAGGGGCTTCGCACCCACTTTGGCACGTTCCTGATTAACCAGTGATACGACCTGATCGGCATAAGCGGACTGGGTAGTACCAGCCTTATTTGTGTTCGTATTGGTATTCGTGTTAGTCTGCGCGGTCTTGGTGTTAGTCTTCGTGTTCGACCCAGTCTGATTGCTAGTTCCAGCTTGAACTTTTGCTGTTCCTTGCTGATTCAGATCCCTAAATTGCTGCAGAAAGTTCTCCCAAGAGAAATTTTGGTTCGTGCTGTAGGTCCAGACCTTGTAATTTTCTGTGGTGGTATTCGCGGATGCAGATGCTGCTCCGGTACCTACTACCATGCTAAGCGCGAGTGGGCCGGTAATTAGACTTTTTTTGAATCTCATATGAGCATTTCTCCTTTTAACAGCCTGCGAGGTTAGCTGACGGATTAGGGTCAAAGAGTAATCACCCCGCCATTGTTATGGCTTCACCCCAGTGTATGGGTCCCCCGTGCTTGTAATAAGCTTCGGCCTTTATTTACTTGAATCCTTGTATTCATAACGGCTTTGGCCATAGATTCAAGTTCGCTACAAATTGTAGCATGCCTATCCGGAGAGTTCATTGGTCAAAACTTTCCATACATCGTAAGAACACAAGCAGCTGACAACTGAAGTCGGCTGCTTTTTGCTGTGAATCTTTTAAAAAATCGGTTAACATATAGGGACATCTCTATGGGTAGTTCTGTACATAAGAAAGAAGGTAATCACTTGGCACGATCTCTGTATGTTTCGCTGGTCCTCCTGAGTTTAATATGGGGAGGCTCATTCTTTTTCATCAAAAATTTGCTTCATGATTTTGGCCCTTGGGAAATTGCATTTTTGCGCTCAACCTTCGGATTATTATTCATTACTGGATATATGCTGATTATGCGCATTCCATTTGCAGTGCGGCAGATAAGGCGGGTTCCTGCGGTAATCGTAGCCATGATTAACATGGCATTACCATGGACGCTAATTGGTTTCAGTGAAACCAGATTGGCCAGCAGCATGGCCTCAGTACTGAATGCAACAACACCTATTTGGACCATGGTGGTGGGGCTGGTGTTCTTCGGCTCGAAATTTAGGCGTATTCAGTGGTTTGGAATGGGGATTGCCCTCGTTGGCTTGGTCGTACTGGTCGGAATTCGTCCCGGTTCATTTCTTCAAGTAGACATGCTCGGTTTCGGTTCTATGATTGCGGCTACACTTTGTTATGCAGTAGGTTCCCAATTATCCAAAAGGCTGCTAGGCGGGCTTAACATGTATCAGTTAACGTTCGCAACGCTGCTTGGGGCGATGATTGGAAGCGGCATTCTTGCGACTACGTTAGAAAGTGTGAACTTGAGTAAGATTGCAGTTCCGGCTAACCTGTTTGGGCTTCTGGGGCTGGGTGTCCTGGGGTCGGGGGTGGCTTATATTCTGTTCAACTATATGGTGCTCAAAGGAAGCCCTGAGTTCGCGACCTCGGTTACCTACCTGGTACCCGCGACAGCTATGATTTGGGGCTATACTTTGCTAAATGAGCCTATCGGTTGGAGCCTGGTAGCAGGCCTGATTCTCATACTTGGCGGTGTGTTCATCGCAAGCCGTGGTGGAAGGCATCCCATGAGGAATAGTGCGGCCGCCAAGTAGAGAAATGGGGGGCTCTTCGCTTCAGAAGTTACTTTCTTGTGGCAAAAATATAGGATGCCCCGTTAGCCGTGAACGGCCGTAGGGACATCCTATTTCTAATTTGACCAGGCGTTAACCCCGTCCTCCCTGGAAGCTTGGATACTTGGTCATCCCGCCGTCCGCAAAGAGCGTAATCCCGGTTACGTAGCTGGCTTCGGATGAGGCCAGCCAGGCGGCAACAGCTGCAATTTCCTCGGGCTCTCCAATGTAACCGATCGGAATCATAGAGATGACATCCTCCTTGACCTTCGGATCAGCAAATTTCTTGGCATTGATTGGGGTATTAATAGCTCCCGGGCCGATACTGTTCACCCGAATGCCATGGGGCGCAAATTCAAGGGCAAGGGTCTCGGTTAACATTTTGATCCCGCCTTTACTAGCCGCATAGTGCACGAAATGAGGCCAAGGAATCTTCTCATGTACACTGGACATGTTGATGACGGAGCCTTTGATCTTCTTTTCCAGCATATAATGAATAGCTTCACGGCTGCCAAGAAAAGCACCGGTTAAGTTCACATTAATAACCTTGTTCCAGTCCTCGAGTGATAATTCCTCAGAATGAACCTCATTCTCCACGCCTGCGTTATTGATAAAGACATCGACACTTCCGAAGGACTCATCGGCGGAACTTATAAGCTTCTTCACATCTTCCTCTTTCGTCACGTCGCCTTGTACTGGCAGCGCCTTCCCGCCGCTTTCATGAATGTCCTGGATCAATTGATCCAGCTCTTCGCCGGGGGAACGGTAATTAACGATCACATTGGCTTTTTCCTGCCCAAAACGCAGTGCCATAGCCTTGCCAATCCCGCTTGAAGCACCTGTAATAATTACCGTCTTTCCTTCAAGATCTTTGTACATGTAAGCATCTCCTAAAGTTATCTTTTGGTGAATCCCATCATAACGCCTCCGGCAATGATCAAGCAGCAGCCTATAATGACAAAGACCATCTGCCGTTTGGACTTCTTCTCACCCAGAAAAAAGATCCCGCCGAGAGTAGAAATAATGATCCCGGTCTGGGAGAGAGAGAAGCTGGTGGCTTGACCTATATGGGGGAGAGACAAAAGCAGCCCCAAATTGCCAATTCCCCACCATATCCCCGTGAGGATATTTCTTGTCATATACTTATTAAACGGATCATGCTTGAACGTTAACAGTAAAGTTCCAACCGTTATCCCTATCCCCTGAGGAAGAACTGCGGCCCAGCCGTTGATATTGAAATAGCGCAGGAGACTGACATAGATAAGGTACCCGAGGGTGGACAAGAGCAAAATGACGGTCCCTAGGCTCATCTTTGACTTTTTATCCTGCTTGGGAGCATTCTTATCGCCTATTACTGTGAAGACTGCACCCAGAATGATGCACAGAATGGCAGCTGTTCCGAGTAGAATCGTCACTAGATTCGTCCACTCACGAAACACGATTACACCGACAAGAGTGGTTGCGATGAGCTGCATTCCCGTGGATAGAGGTACGGTGCGGGAGACGCCCATGTACTGAACAGCCTTCAGCTGATTGCTCTGACCAACTGACCAGAAGAGCCCAGATATAATACCCACAATCCAGATCAGTGGGGACAATGGCGGGGTGCTGATCACATAAAGAAAGATCGAGAAGATCAAGGCGCCTATGGCTGTTCCGAGTACCTGGCTATATGCATCTCCACCTAATTTGGTATTGAAGAAAACAATGCTCCCCCAGCAAACAGCCGGAAGAAGCGCCAATAATAGATACATGGTTCAATTCCTTCTTCCTTCACTGCATTCTTACAGAATAATGTGGTTCATATAACAGTAACTTATTCGCGTTGATTTGAATCACGATATAAATGTTCAAGCTTCTTCAGATAAATTACGGCAAAATCCAAAAACTCCCCAGTCTTGTAGACAAGGGAGTGAGATCGATCATTTTTTCAACAAAAGATAGATAAAGTAGGGGGCTCCGATTAACGATACCATGATCCCGGCGGATATCCCGTCAGGATCAACGAGATTGCGTCCAAGAGTATCGGCGAAGACCAATAACCATCCACCGATGAGGGTGGCAATCGGGAGATACAATTGATTTCTCGGGCCGACCAAGGCTTTGGCCATATGCGGAGCCATCAATCCGATGAACACAATCCCACCCGTTACGGAGACAGCGGATGCAGCCAAAGCTACAGCGGTCAAGAGCAGAACAATCCGTTCCTTCTCCACCGAGACACCCACACCGATCGCCACAGGTTCGTTCAGGCTTAATAAATTGAGCCGGTTCGCTTTGTATAAGGTGAAGGGGATGAGAACAGCTAACCAAGGAAGCAGGGCCCAGATAAACGGCCAATCCGTACCCCAGATACTTCCGGCCAACCATTTGGCGATAAAATCGACCTTCTCCCTTTCAGCAGAGGAGATAATAACGATCATGATGCCTGAAAGGGCCATGGAGAATCCAACACCGATTAATACGAGCTTTACAGGCTGTATACCGCTGGAACGGGAATAGGAGAACAGATAAATCAAGCCTGCCGTAACTAAAGCTCCGATAAAAGCTACCAGGGGCAGTATATAAACAAAGTTCCCTGCCTCAAGGGGAAAATACAAAAAGAACAAGGCAATGGCTACACCCGCGCCGGAATTAATTCCGATGATACCCGGATCGGCCAAGTCGTTGCGGGTAATCCCCTGCAGGATGGCCCCCGATACAGCCAGCGCCATACCAGATAACAAAGTGATTAGCATACGGGGGAGACGGACCGAATATAATACGAAATTTTCTGCAAATGTACCCTGACCCAGAAGCGTAGGGATCAGCCGATCAAAGGAAAGGGAGGCATATCCAATACCCATTCCAATCACCGTGGTCAATACGGTTAGTATCGTGAGGCCGATCAATATAAAGCGCTGTTTTCTCACTAGGAACGCTAGATGACTCATGTGAATGCTTTACCTCCTTTATGAACAATAACAAGGAAGAAGGGTAGACCTAGCATAGCGACAATTGCGGCTACCGGTGTCTCGTAAGGAGGATTCAAGACGCGCCCCAGCGTATCTGCGAGCAGCATGAATGAGGCTCCCAGCACCGCAGACATGGGTATAATATAGCGGTAATCGGTTCCTGCAAGGGCACGAGCCACATGGGGAATCATCAATCCGATAAAGGCCAGATTCCCAACAAGGGCCACGGATGCACCTGCGAGCATTACAATAGTAACAATTAGAACTGCCTTGACTAGTGTGGTCCTCTGCCCGAGCGAGGTCGCCACTTCTTCATTAAGACTAAGGACGGTTAATTGCTTGGATAAGGCAATCGAGATTAGAGTCCCTGCTACGATAAAGGGGACAATGACCTGAATCTGTTCCCAGGTCGTACCGATCAAGCCGCCTGCCGTCCACATCGAGACATCCTTGGAAATTTTAAAATAAAGGGAAATGCCTTCGGCAATCGCATACAGAAAGGCGGAGACTGCAGAGCCAGCCAGTACGATTCGAAGTGGGGAGAAGCCGCCTCTTCGAAGTGCTGCAATCCCAAAGATCATAAGAGCTCCTACGCCCGCACCAATAAAGCATGCCGTCATTATTCCAAAGTATCCCGCAGCAGGAATAAAAGCGATCGTGAACGCTAGGGCAGCATTCGCCCCCGTAGTTAATCCGAGCAAGCTGGGGTCGGCAAGCGGATTGCGGGTCATCCCCTGCATAATTGCTCCCGATACAGCCAATGCTGAACCTACAAATATTCCTGCGACCTCCCGGGGGAGCCGGATATCGCGAATAATCGAAATCGCATTACTGGTGCGGCTGGAGGAAAGAGCCAGCCAGACATCGTGGAGCGTCGCATCCGCAGCCCCAAGAATCATAGCCATAATGAACATAAGCACGAAGAAAACGATACCGCCAACCATTTTATAAGCAAAGGGGATAGAACGCTTCTTAGGTGTATTCATATCAGCTTATTTCCCAAGGAATTTCTGAATGAAGAACTGCAGTTGATAGTCCAGGGTCAGCGGATCATTGAAATAGAACTCTTTGGCATTCGCTTCAAAGACATGGTTGTTCTTGACGGCTGGTAAGTTCTTGTAAATGTCGGTTTGCTGGAATGAGTTGTCTGTATCGGGATTTTTGCTCAGAATGACATAGTCACCCGCATATTCAGGCAATACTTCGGTGGATAAAGCGTAATATCCGGCTTTCAGTGCCATGTCTTTCACTTTCTTCGGCATTTCAAGCTTCATGGTCTGGAACAGAATTTCGGTGCCCCGGCCCCAGTTGTTGCCGTATACATAGAGCTGCTTATCGAAATTCTCAATCACGGATACGGTCTTGTCAGCACCGATCTTAGCCTTGATCTCCTCGCCGGCCTTCTGGGCCCGTGTCTTGAAATCACTAATCCAGGCCTGGGCTTCCTTCTCCTTATTAAGGAGCTTACCAATCTCCAGGTGTTGGGTTAAGTAATCTACCTTGCCGTATGTATAAGTTACCGTAGGTGCGATCTGCTTCAGCTTGTCTATATTCTTAATGGTGGAGAGGCCTATGATAAGATCGGGCTTGAGCTCAATGATCTTCTCAAGACTCTCATCGGATACCTCTTGAACATCTTTCAATTTGTCGAACCGGGGATTCATCTTGGACCAGGAATCGACTCCTACGAGATTCACGCCAAGTGCCATAACATTACCTGCAAAGGAAGAGAGAACGACGACACGCTCAGGATTGGCAGGGACCTGGACAGGGCCGCTTTCAGATTGGTATGTAATCATCGCGTTTTGGGTCTGGGTCTGTGTGTCAACTTCTTTCTTAGGTGTTTCAGAAGCGGTACTGCTGCATGCACTAACGAGAACCAGAGTAAGCAGGATGAACGGGATAAATATTTGTTTCATATTTCAAGCTCCTTTAATCATATTTTGAATTGACCTAATCGATAATGATTATCAATATCAATACATAGGTTACTTTAAAACCATAAATAGAAGTTGTCAATATGTATTTTAATTTCGTTTCATGATACAATACAGACCGAACGTTCAGTATTATTATGTTGTATATCTTTGATTTTGAAGAAGTTGGAGGATCTTTCGAATGTCTTTATTTACTAAAAACCGGGGTGCCTTGCTGCTCTTAATGCTCAACATATTCCTTGTTTTCACGGGGATTGGGCTTGTAATTCCCATTATGCCTACTTATATGAGAGATCTGCATATCAGCGGCAGTCTTGTGGGACTGCTGGTGGCTGCCTTCTCACTTACACAGCTGTTGTTCTCACCTCTTGCGGGGAGATGGTCTGACTCCTTCGGCAGGAAGAAAATGATCGTATCTGGAATGATTATTTTTGCATTATCAGAATTGTTGTTCGGTGCGGCGAGCTCACCTGTGTTGTTATTCGCATCAAGAATGCTGGGGGGGATCGGTGCGGCTTTCATCATGCCTGCCGTTATGGCTTATACGGCGGACATGACCAGCAATGAGGAAAGAGCAAGAGGAATGGGATTCATTAATGCAGCTATAACCACTGGATTCATCATCGGTCCAGGGATTGGTGGATTTATAGCCGGTTATGGCGTCAGAATTCCATTCTATGCAGCCGCGCTGGCAGCGGGATTGGCAGCTATCATTACGATTATTGTTCTGCCTGAATCTTTGCAGGCGAAGCAGCGAGAGGGTCGAGGATCAACTAACAAGCCTAAGCAGAGTCTGGTCTCTCAACTGCTGCATTCTTACCGGGAACCCTATTTCTTGAGCTTAATCATTGTGTTCGTTATGGCTTTCGGACTAGCGAATTATGAGACGGTATTTGGACTATTCGTGGATAAGAAGTTCAGCTTCACACCTAACGATATCGCATTTATTATTACGTTTGGCTCCATTTCTGGAGCGGTGGTTCAGGCTACTGTATTTGGCTGGATTTTAAATCGATTTGGGGAGAAAAATGTTATCTCAGCATGCCTAATCGTATGCAGCTTGTTCGTGCTGTTAACCCTCTGGGTGAACACGTACTGGATGATTGTTGTAGTTACCTTTATCGTATTCCTGTCGATTGATATTCTGCGTCCTGCCATCAGTACACAAATGTCGAAGCTTGCTGAAGAGCAACAGGGATTTGTGGCCGGACTAAATTCAGCTTATACCAGCCTTGGCAATATCATAGGGCCTGTTATCGCGGGGATATTGTTTGATATAGATATCAATTTCCCATATATGTCAGCAGCCGTTGTCCTTGCAGTATGTTTTGTATTGTCACTGGGACAGAGAGCAAAAATGAATGTCCAGCTTCCTGAAAGTTAATATTTTGTTTCGGGTAAATTTATGATTAAATCAATATGGATGCATTACAACTAATCGGAGATGAAGTCATTGAACAAGAAGCAGCTGCAAAGTGAGCAGACCAAGAAAAAGGTGGCTGACTCCGCACGTGCCCTGTTTGTGAAGAAAGGCTATGCCAGGACATCGATTGAGGACATCGTGGCCGAGACGGGAAGCAGCAAGGGGAATATCTATTATCACTTCAAGAGTAAAGAGGGGTTATTCCTATATTTAATCGATGAATGGGAACGGGATTGGGACCAGAAATGGCGGGCGAAGGAATCTCGGTTCAAGACGATCAAAGAGAAGATGTATGGCTTCGCGGAACATATGGTTATCGAAGATTTGAACCATCCTCTTACCAAGGCAGCTCAGGAGTTCTTCAACAATAATGAGATGGAGAACGATATTGAGGAACGCATCAGTAAGCTGATGAATTCACATATCGAATTCAATAAGCGTCTGATTCAGGAGTTGGTGGCTAGCAATAACTTGTCATCCGCACAAATGAATGGACTGGCTGTTATTTTTGAAGGCTTATTTATCGGTCTTAACCAAATGTCCAAAAAGCTGGACATGCAGGAGGCTCTACCCCTTTACAAGCAGGCGATTGATATTTTCTTGCATGGCACCCAGGAGTATAAATGAAAATTTCAAAAAATGTAATGAAACCTTAATCGGGAAACTATTGCCGATTAAGGTTTTTTCCTTTTCGGCATGACCACGGTAAGTATCTTTCTACCTCCCGATAAATTCATACGTATTCCAGCAAATGGAGTGTGAATCGCAGCCATTCCCGGGTATAAACACTTATAACATCTAAATTTTGCTTGATGGATGCGATAAGGGAGGTAACCGTATGCAGTGGAAGGGTAGAAGAGAAAGCACGAACGTCGAGGACCGGAGGGGTATGGGAGGTAAGACCCTTGTGGGTGGAGGGATCGGCGGAATTATTATTATGCTGCTTGTCACTTTGCTTGGCGGGAATGGCGGTGACCTCTTGAACAATATAACGGGGTCTGGGGCGGATACTACTACTTACGCCCCTACACAGCAAGAGCAGGAGATGAAGGATTTCGTCTCGGTCGTCCTTGCGGACACAGAGGATGTATGGACAGAAGTATTCAAGAAGAAGGGACTTACCTATCAGAATCCAACTCTGGTGCTGTATACGGACAGCGTGGAATCGGCTTGTGGTACAGCGGGTTCATCGGTAGGCCCATTCTACTGTCCTGGGGACCATAAGCTCTATATTGATCTGAGTTTTTATGACGAGCTCAAGCAGAAGTTCAAAGCTCCAGGTGATTTCGCGATGGCTTATGTTATCGCCCATGAGGTAGGACATCATGTGCAAACTTTGCTTGGGACAAGCGACAAAGTTATGCCGCTTCGCCAGAAGCTGAGCGAAGCCGAATTCAATAAATATCTTGTGCGGTTCGAGCTTCAGGCGGATTATCTGGCTGGTGTATGGGCTAATCATGTTCAAGGGAAGGGGGTACTGGAGGAAGGCGATCTGGATGAAGCTTTGACCGCAGCTAGTGCAGTAGGTGATGATACTCTGCAGAAGCAGGCAAGGGGTTATGTAGTACCCGAGAGCTTCACTCATGGAACATCCGAGCAGAGGAAAAGATGGTTCTATAAAGGATTCCAGACCGGCAGTATAGAAGGCGGGGATACCTTCTCTGCCAACAATTTGTAGATCTTGATGGAATGAACCAAAGAGATGTTCATGAAAGTGACCATGAATATGTGAAATCGCTTAAGCTCTTTCGGCAGCTCTGCCGGAGGAGCTTTTTTACTGTGAATTAATAATGCCATATATCTAACATGAGAAGTTAAATAATTAGTCGATAAAATTATAGAATGAGTGTGATTGAAATGATTTATGTCACATAAACTAACATTTATGTTGACCAAATCTTTAATTTACGGCTATATTTGTTAAAAGTTAGATTAGAATGATTGTAATCAAAAATTTCCCGTAATAAATACTAACATAACATGTAGTGTGTGAATTAATTCTTAGGTTTCTCTTGCATTGGAGTGAGCATGAATGAGAAGAAGACTCGTAATGGTAGGCAACGGAATGGCTGGAGTAAGGTGTATTGAAGAGATCTTGCAGCTTGCGCCGGATGCATTTGAAATCACCATATTCGGAAGCGAGCCCCATCCCAATTACAACCGCATCTTACTATCTAAAGTGCTTCAGGGAGATTCAGGGATTAAGGATATTGTTCTTAATGACAGGGATTGGTACACCAAACACGGTATTCAGCTGTACACGGGAGAGAATGTGACGCATATCGATCCTGAGAAGCAGACCGTATTGTCCGATTCCGGGCGTATCCGGGGTTATGATGTTCTGATCCTAGCTACGGGGTCCCTGCCCTTCATGCTTCCCCTGCCGGGTGTAGACAAACCGGGCGTAATGGCCTTCCGCAGTATTTCAGATTGCCTTCAAATTATTGAAGCTGCCCAGACTTACCGGAAAGCAGCTGTGATTGGGGGCGGGTTGTTAGGTCTTGAAGCTGCCCGGGGATTGCTCAACCAAGGTATGGAAGTTGATGTTGTCCATAACTCTCCCTACTTGATGAACCGCCAGCTGGACAGGACTGCAGCCCGGATGCTTCAAGAGAAGCTTGAGGTTCAGGGGATGAACTTCCTCCTGGATAAGAACACCACACGAATCTCGGGACGGAAGAGAGTTGGAGGACTGCATTTCGCAGATGGATCGCACATTTCAGCGGATCTTGTCATTATGGCGGTCGGAATCCGTCCAAATGCTGAGTTGGCTCTTAGAAGTAAAATCCGGGTGAATCGCGGAATTATAGTGAACGATCGCATGGAGACCAGTGCTCCAAATATCTATGCAGTAGGTGAATGTGCGGAGCATCGCGGCATTTCTTATGGACTGGTTGCCCCACTCTATGAGCAGGGGAAGGTACTTGCCCGCACAGTGTGTGGAGTACAGACAGCTCCTTACCAAGGCTCCACTTTATTCTCTCAGCTGAAGGTTGCTGGTATCAACGTGTTCTCGGCAGGACAAATTCACGAAGAAACGGCCGATCAATCCATCATTTCTTATGACGGTCAGAGAGGAACCTATAAGAAGGTTGTTATCTCCTCTACCGGCAGCATAGCTGGAGCGGTGTTGTTCGGGGATGTGCGGGAGGGGACGAATCTGCTTGAGCATATTCGTCGTCAATCGGATGTTTCCGTATTGTACAAGACGGATAACCAAGAAGAAGCTTCGTCCACTGGCGATTCATTGATCGCTGAAATGTCAGATCATGAGACCGTCTGCTCCTGTAACGGAGTCAGTAAGTCAAGAATCATGACTGCAATACGCGAGGAAGGGCTGGAGACGGTTGAACAAATTCGGGAATGTACTAGGGCAACCGGAACTTGCGGAGGATGTAAACCGCTGGTCCATGCACTTCTGAATTATACTCTTTCGAATAAGGAGTCAGGTATTCAGAAAGTGGAAGCCATATGCGATTGTACGGCTTACTCTCATGAAATGGTTAAGGAGGCTATTCATTCGAATTCTTACGAAGATGAATATCAGCTTATGACCTCTCTCGGTTGGAATGAGCCTATGGGCTGCGAGACATGTCTGCCTGCTCTTAAATATTATCTTGGATCACAGAATCCTTCTCTGTTCAATAAGGAGGATTCGCGCAAGAAGTCCGGGGCTTTGAGGAGGGAGGATGGAACTTATACTGTGATTCCGCGAATTCCAGGCGGAAGTCTGCGTGAAAAGGAGCTGACGTTAATAACCGATGCGGTGAGGAAATACGA
>RCUN01000458.1_pt1 | contig 22803 bp, 24 predicted proteins | sample 2166181 | NCBI WGS metagenome assembly RCUN01 (sample SAMN09932603, study PRJNA488358) | compost metagenome | feature: garden; material: soil; isolation source: compost soil in crotononitrile-enriched culture | place: Germany: Experimental Botanical Garden Goettingen | collected 2016-01-27 | reverse complement strand
GATTCACGCTGGATGGTCTCGACGTAAGTGGAGGGGAAATCCATCTCCGAGAAGATCACCTTCACGTCCAGTTCACGCAGTTGGTCGATGGTCTTTTTCAACTGGCTCGGACTCGGCTCGATGCCATGGGCCGGTTCGACCACGGCCGTCACTTCCAGGCCAAATTCGCGCAGCAGGTAGTCGTAGGCGGCGTGCACCGTCGCCACCCGCAGTTCGGCGTTCGGTGCCTCGGTCAGTTTGGCCAGGGCGTCGGCGCGCATCTTGCGCAGGCGTTTGCCGTAGGCGCGGGCGTTCTCGGTGTAGGTCTTGGCGTTGGCCGGATCTAGTTTGCCCAGTTCACGGGCGATGTTGTTGACCTGGGCAATCGAGGCACTGATCGACAGGAAGGTGTGCGGGTTCACCACCTTGCCGGCGCCGCGTGCGGCAACGCCGGTGGCGGCCAGCAGCGGTACGTTTTCGTTGGCTTCGATGACCGGCACGTTCGGCGTTTCGCTGGCGGCGATCATGCGGTCGGCGAAGTCGTCATGCCCGACGCCGTTGAGCACGATCACGTCCAGGCCGCTGATACGCTTGATGTCCTCGGCCCGAGGTTCGTAGGCATGTGGGTTGAAACCGGCCGGAATCAGCGGCACCACTTCGGCCTTGTCGCCGACGATGTTGGCTACGTAGCTGTAATAAGGGTGCAGGGTGATGCCGATGCGCAGGCGCTTGGCCTCGTCGGCGCTGGCCAGGGGTGTCAGCAGGCAGGCCAGCAGGCCGACCAGTGTCAGGCGCAGAACAGAGCGTAGAGATGAAATAGGCATGGGAAAGCGGTCTTCTCTCGGGTGAAGGCGAGGGTTCAGTGTCGGTGCTGGCGGGTCACGCCGGCATCGAATTGCGCGACGATCTGCTGCCAGCCAGCACTTTCAAGCGCGGCGTCGCTGAGGTCGGCCGGGGCCTTGAGGTCGATGGCGCGGTTGAGCCAGATGTCCGGGGCGTCATCTTCTGCGGTCAAACGCATCAGGAACGAGCCGGCCACGCTGGCGGTCTGGCTCTGGCCGAAGTAAGCCTTGGTGTCGAGCAATTGCCAGACATGAGCGCCACGGCTGACGGAGCTGGCGTCCTGGGCAAACGGCGCAAAGCCTTCATCGGCGAGGGTTGCTGGTGTCGGCAGGGTTTGCTGTTCCTGGCGTAGGAGGTGAATCTCGTCCAGCGTCACGCGCAAATCGGCGTAGATGCCTTGCTCGGAAGCGCTGAGGTCGCGGCGGGCATCCAGTTGATGGCTGTTGACGCTGCTCACTTCCTGAGACTCGCTGCGCCAGGCGACCACCGAACCGGCCACCGCCAGGATCATCAGGCACAACAGCAATACGTAAAGGGTTTCATGGCCGGCACCGGCCGGGCGGACGACTTGCGTGGTTGGCGTACTCATGGGGCTTCAATGTCCGCTTGGTCGATTTCGACCACGTGGCCGGGGCCTGCGTCGAACAGCACATAAAACTCGGCGCCGGGCTTCTTGAAAGTCAGGGTGGAGTCGGCGCCGAGCTTGCCCGGCACCAGGATGGTTTCGTCGTAGCCGATCACATCCAGGGTCACGCCCGGTGCGCCGCTGCCGTCGGAAAAGCCGCCGGTGCATTTGATCTGCTCGGCGTCGATGGCCTTGCATTCGCACATCGGGTTGTGGGCCAGGGCGCTGGTGCTGAAAGCGGCGCAGAGCACCAGCACCGCGGCGCTGAGAGGGCGGATAACGTTGATCATGGTTTGCCTCCTTGAGTGGTCAACCAGGCGAGGGTGGCGGGGGAGGCCTGGCTCAGAGGAACGGATGCCTGATGCATGGAGCCGTCCCAGCCTTCCATGGTTATCCACAGTTCGGCGTCGGTTTTGGTTTTTTCCGGGATCGGCAACATCGCGCCCATGCGGTACGGCGTGCCGAAGAAAATCACCCCGGCGGCGCGCAGGCTGCGCGGCTTGCCGATGCGCAGGTAAGTCGCCTTGACCTGCTCGCGGCAGCTGTTGCAGAGGGCGGCGTTGAAACTTTTCATGTAGCCGGCGGGGCCATCGAGGCGCGGCGCTTCATTGCGCAACTCGGCCAGGCGCACGCTCCACGGGCCGACCTGCACTTCACCGATTTCCCGCTCGCCCAACCCGGTATCGCCACGGAACAGCGCGGCATCGGCGAAATACTTGGGCATGAAGCCCAGCGGCACCAGCAACAGCAGAACGTTGATGTGGAAACGCCATTTGTGCCAGAAACGGCTCAGCTTTGACCCTGGTTTTTCCGCAGCGAACAGGCTCATTGGCTGACCTCCGTGGTTTCATGGCTGGTCGCCGGGACATTTTCGTTGCGCGGGCGTTTGTTGCTGCGCTTGAGGGCGTTGGCCGTCGCCAGGGCAGTGCGCTTGGTCCAGATCAACAGACCGCTGAGCACCATCATGCTCAGCAGCAGGCCGAAGAAGAACCAGATCAGCTTGATCCAGATACCGCCGAAATCACCGGTGTGCAGCGGACGCATGGACTCGGTCACGAACTCCAGGCCCGAGCGGTCGGATAGCAAGCGCGTGGCGGCAACGTCGCCGGTGTACGGGTTGATGTCCGCGGTCTGGAACATCAGCGGATACCAACTGCGCCCACCCACCGACAGGTAGCTGTAGGCGTTGGCCGGCATGCTGACAAAACTCTCGTCGAGACCGGGAATGCGTTCCTTGGCTTCGCGGATCGCAGCTTCCAGGCTGATCATCGGCGCCGCTGAACCATCGGCGGTGAGCGGCACGCTTTCACGCGGGACCACGGCAGCCACCGGTGCGGTGGAGATGGTGATCTGATTGTCGAACATGAAGGCCTGAATCAGGAACCAGGTGCTGGTGATGGAAATCACCGCGATGAACCAGATCGACCAGATGCCGCTGAGACGGTGGAAATCACCCCAGAAAATCCGTGCGCCATGGCGAATGCGCAGGGTCGGGCGCAGGAAACCTTTCCAGAAACGCTTGTACACCACCAGCCCGGTCACCAGCGAGGCCAGCAGCGGCAGGCTGAGGAACGACACCAGATACCAGCCCCAGCTGTAGCCATTGGTGAACGGCACTAGCCACCAGCCATGCAGCGCGCGGGTGAATGCCTGGAAGTTGAATTGCGGAGCGGGGCCTTGAATGGCGCCTGTATACGGGTTGACGTAGACCGTCAGCGCACGCCCGTCGGGGTAGGTGACGCTGACATCCAGCGCAAAGTGCGATTCGTCGGGACGGCTGATGCTGTCGACAATGATGTCGGGCTCGGCCTTCTTGATGGCGGAGAGGATCTGGTCGTAATTGAGCCGCGGCGCATCGTCCGACGGCTGGCTGGCGCGCATTTGCGGGTTGGCCAGCCAGACGATTTCCTGGCTGACTACCGCCAATGTGCCGGTCACGCAGACGATCAGGACGAAAAACCAGATGGGCAGCGCCAGCCAGCTATGAACCAGGAACCAGAGTTTAGAGCGGGATTTCTTCGACATGGTCAGGGCGTCTTATATCGATGAAAAGGCCTCTACTACGGGCTTCGCAGCGATGAGGTCGATAAAAGTCCAGTCGTGGCTTTTGCCTACGCGAAAGGACTGCATCTATATAGGACGGATGAGCATCCGAAATCCCGAAGGGCGATATGAAAGAAAATGTTTCGTGTTCCGCGCAGGCCGATGCTGGCCTGCGCGGTGCCGCGATCAGCGCAGGAAACCCAGCACTTCGGCAAGCAGCAGTTCAGGGGCTTCTTCGGCGATGTAATGCCCGGCGGGCAACGCTTTGCCACGGACATCGGTGGCGACTTGCTGCCATTCCTTGAGCGGCTCGAAACAGCGCCCGACCGTGCCTTCGGCGCCCCATAACACCAGCAACGGCAGGCTCAGATGATGGCCGGCATCGATGTCGGCGCGGTCATGTTGCAGATCGATGCTGGCGCTGGCCCGGTAATCCTCACAGATGCCACGGGCGGCGCCCGGCAGTTTCAGGCAGCGCAGGTATTCGCCGAAGGCTTGCTCGGTAAACGGTTTGAGTCCGGCACTGCGACTGCCCATCACGCTGCGCAGATAAGCCTCGGGATCGGCGTCGATCAAGGTTTCCGGCAATGGCGCCGGGCGGATCAGGAAGAACCAGTGCCAGTACGCACGGGCAAAGGCTTCGTTGGTTTGCGAATACATCGCCAGGGTTGGCGCGATATCGAGCAACACCATGCGTTGCACGACATCGGCATGATCCAGCGCCAGGCGATGGGCGACGCGGGCGCCACGGTCGTGGGCCAACACCGAGAAACGGTCGAACCCCAAGGCCTGCATCAGCTCGACGTTGTCCTTGGCCATTTCCCGTTTGGAATAATTCGCGTGCAGATCATCGGCGGACGGCTTGCTGCTGTCGCCGTAGCCGCGCAAGTCGGCGGCGACCACGGTGAAATGCTCGGCCAGTTGTTCGGCGACCTTGTGCCAGATGACGTGGGTCTGCGGGTGCCCGTGCAACAGCAACAGGCCCGGCCCGCTGCCGCCGATGCGGTAGGCGATATCCACACCGTTGACGCGGCGCAGGTCTTTCAGGAATCCGGCAAACATGAGTGCCTCCTTGTTCTGATTAGATGCATCCTGAAAGTGTTGCGGCGTGAGGGCAAGGCGTGAAGTGTGGTGTGATTGTTCATGAAGTGTGTTTGATAGACCGCCATCATTGTAGGAGCGAGCCTGCTCGCGATGGCGGTTTATCAAACCCTGAAGATCTCAACCCTGCTGAAACATCTCCTTGGCCCGCTGCTCAATCTGCTCCTGAGTCAGATCCTCTTTCCGCGTGGCCAAAAACCACAGATGTCCATACGGATCCTTCAAAGTCCCGGAGCGGTCGCCATAAAACTGATCCTTGACCTCCGACACCACGGTGCCACCTGCCGCGATCGCCTGTTTGTAAGACTTGTCCACATCGGTCACATATAAATGCAGACCGACCGAAGGCGAGTTGTCCGGATTGCTCAACGGCCCTTGATCGCACGGTGTGCCGAGCATGATCGGGCAGTCGCCGATGCGCAGTTCGGCGTGGCCGATACCGCCGTCGGGCATGGACAGGCGCATGACTTCGATGGCGCCGAAGGCTTTTTTGTAGAACTCGATGGCTTCGCCGGCTTTTGCGATGCCCAGGTACGGGGTGATGCTGTGATAACCCTCTGGAATGGGTTTAACGCTCATGATGGTTTCTCCCTGTTCTTGTTGTGAATTCACTGCTTTCAAGCAGGACCAATAAGTGTAGGAGCTGCCGAAGGCTCGGGCCGCGTTCGGACGATCTTTTGATTTTGATCTTAAGCATTCTTCAAGTTCACAAAAGATCGCAGCCTTCGGCAGCTCCTACAGGGTTAATTCTGTTGTTCATGCCACTGTTCAGCCATCAACAGTGAAGCAACAGATTGTCTGGCCTGAGCATCATCAAACCCTCGAAACACCGCCGAAATCCCCGTAAACACTGGCCCGCGCAGTCAGGCACAGAAGCTGCAATCACTCAGGTATTACCGATACCGAGAGTCTTGTATGTCTGCCTTGCCCGAATCTGCCGTTTATCCGATCAACCGTCCGTCCGCCCACCGGATCGCTGACGGAGCCGAAGCCCTGCAAGTGGCCGAGCGTGTCGCCGCGATCCTGCTGGAGCAGGACGCCGAACGCGACCGTTCGCGCCTGGTGCCCGCCGAAATCGTCGATCTGTTTTCCAACAGCGGCCTGTGGGGCATCACCGTGCCCAAAGCGTTCGGTGGCGCGCAGGTCTCCTCTGCGGTGCTGGCGCAGGTCATCGCGATCATCTCGGCGGCCGATCCATCCCTGGGACAGATTCCGCAAAACCACTACTGCCTGCTGGAAGACATTCGCCTCCAAGGCACGCCGGAGCAGCAGGCGCATTTCTTTGAGCTGGCCTTGCAAGGTCACCGCTTCGCCAACGCCTTGTCGGAGACCGGTGGCAAGAACGTGCAGGACATTCAGACCACCATTCGCCGTTACGGCGACGGCCATGTGATCAACGGCCGCAAGGGCTACTGCACCGGTTCGCTGTATGCGCACTGGCTGGCAGTGCTGGCGCTGGACGAAGAGCAGAAGGGCCAGTTGGCCTTCGTCGAGCGCGGCACCCAAGGGCTGGTGATCGTCGACGACTGGGACAGCATCGGCCAGCGCACCACGTCCAGCGGCACCGTGTTGGCCGAGGATCTGCATGTTCCGGCGTTCAACCTGTTCCCGACCTATCGCTCCTATGAAAGCCCGACCCTGGCCGGCCCGTTCGCCCAATTGACCACCGCCGCCATTGACGCCGGCATCGCACGTGCGGCCCTGCGCGACACCATCGCTTTCGTTCAGCAATTCGCCCGGCCGTGGATCGATGCGGGTGTGGAAAAAGCCAGCGAAGATCCGCTGACCATCATTCAGGTCGGCGGCCTCGAGATTCGACTGGAAGCCGCCGAAGCCTTGCTGGAACGGGCCGGTCATGCGCTGGATGCGGCGCGTCCGGCACCGGATGAAGACAACGTTGCCCGCGCTTCACTGGCCGTGGCCAAGGCCAAAGTGTTGACCACCGAAATCGCCATCGAAGCGACCAACAAACTGTTCGAACTCGGCGGCACCCGTTCCACGTTACGCAAGCACAACTTCGACCGCCACTGGCGCAACGCACGGGTCCACACCTTGCACGACCCGGTGCGCTGGAAATACCACGTGGTCGGCAACTGGCTGCTCAACGGCGTGAAACCGCCGCGTCATGACTGGTCGTGATCATGGCCGAATTGTTCAAGAACATTTACTGGGCCGACATCGGCCAGGCCTGCCTCGACACGCTGAGCATGCTCGGCGCGGCCCTCGGTTTTACTGTGCTTCTGGGATTGCCGCTGGGCGTGTTGCTGTTCCTCACCGGCAAACGCCAGTTGCATGAAGCCGTCGGGATTTATCGGGTGTTGTCGGTGATCGTCAACATGCTGCGTTCGTTGCCGTTCATCATTTTGCTGATTGTGCTGATACCTCTGACCACGTTGCTGGTGGGCACCTCGCTGGGCGTTCCGGGCACCATTCCGCCGCTGGTGGTGGGCTGCACGCCGTTCTTCGCGCGGCTGGTGGAAACCGCGCTGCGCGAAGTCGATCGCGGCGTGGTGGAAGCGACCCAGGCGATGGGCGCCAACACCTGGCAAATCATCCGCTACACCTTGCTGCCTGAAGCCCGGGGAGGGTTGCTGGCGGCGGTGACGGTGACTGCGATCGTGCTGGTCGATTACACGGCGATGGCCGGCGTGATTGGCGGCGGCGGGCTGGGCGACCTGGCAATTCGCTACGGCTATCAGCGCTTCCAGACCGACGTGATGGTGGTCACGGTGGTGCTGTTGTTGATCCTGGTCCAGGCCCTGCAAATGAGCGGCGACCGACTGGTAGCGCGTTACAGCCACCGATAAACATTCAGTTCTAAACCAAAAAAAACCGGCCCCACGTCCGCCCCACGACGGCCACTTGATCTGCCTTGGAGCAACCCATGAAAAAGACCCTGGCCGTTTTGGCTGCACTGATTTCGTTGAGCGTTCACGCCAATGAAAAACTCACGGTCGGCGCCACCCCGGTGCCGCACGCGGAAATCCTTGAATTCGTCAAACCGACTTTGGCCAAGGAAGGCGTGGACCTGGACATCAAGGTCTTCACCGATTTCATCCAGCCCAACCAGCAGTTGGCGTTGAAAAATCTCGACGCCAACTATTACCAGTACCGGCCATTTCTCGATGACTACAACAAGACCCGCCACACCGATCTGGTGCCGGTGGTCGGCGTGCACATCGAACCGTTCGGCGCTTACTCGACCAAGATCAAAAACATCTCCGAGCTGAAGGACGGTGCGACCGTGTCGATCCCCAACGACCCGGTGAACACCGGTCGTGCGTTGGTGCTGCTGCATGAGGCGGGTTTGATCAAACTCAAGGACCCGAGTAATACGCTGGCGACCCAGCGCGACATCATCGAAAACCCGAAACACCTGAAAATTCGTGAGCTGGAAGGTGCGCTGCTGGCGCGTTCGGTCAGTCAGGTGGACCTGGCGTTCGTATTCGCCAACTACGCGCTGGAAGCCGGGATCGACACCAACAGTGCGCTGATCGTCGAGAAGGGCAAGAGCCTGTACATCGAGTTCCTCGTAGCGCGTCCCGATAACATCAACGACCCGGGTTTGCAGAAACTGGCCAAGGCGTTGAACTCCGATGAAGTGCGGCAGTTCATCCTGACCCGCTACAAAGGGCAGATTGCGCCGGGGTTCTAAGCTTCGGTTGATCTTGAGGACGCCATCGCTGGCAAGCCAGGCTCCCACAGGTTTTGTGTGCGTCTTGGAAAACGCACAATCCTGTGGGAGCTGGCTTGCCAGCGATGGCCGCGCCACCTATTTCGAGTCAGGCTCGATGGGTTAAATCGACAGCTGCATCAAGCGCTCGCCCTGCACGTTTTCCGTAGGCCGGCGTTTGTTCACTGCCAGCTCGCCGATCTTGATCAGGCGTGTGCGCGTGACGTTGCGGCTCAGCCCCAACAGCGCGGCGGTGTGCACCTGGTTGTAATGGCTGAAACGATAGGCGGCGCGCAGCAACGCATCTTCGACTTTCTCGTGCAGCGCACCGGCCTGTTGTTCGAAAAGCTTTTGAAAGGCCCGATCCAGCAGCGCTTCGGCGGAGTCGTCGACCTGCGCGTGATAGTCGTCCTGACGCTCGATGCGCATGTTCGACAGGCGCAGGTCATCGCGTTCGATCACGCCGTTGCGGCAAATCAACAGCGTGTGGTGAATGACGTTTTCCAGCTCGCGGATATTGCCCGGCCAACTGTAGCTGCGCAGTTTCAGCTCGGCTTCTTTACTGATGGTGATGCTGCCGTAGCCAAGGCGCTGGCTGTAGGCGTCGATGAAGTGACGGGTCAGCGGCAGGATGTCGCCCGGCCGGTCACGCAGCGGGCTGAGTTCCAGGCTGACCACGTCGAGCCGGTAATACAGGTCTTCGCGGAAATGCCCGGCGTTGATGGCTTTCTCCAGTTGCACGTTGGTCGCCGCGAGTACCCGCACATCAATCGGGATGCTCTTGCGCGAGCCCAGGCGCACCACTTCGCGTTCCTGCAACACACGCAGCAACTTGACCTGGATCGCCATTGGCAAATCGCCGATTTCATCGAGGAACAAGGTGCCGCCGTCGGCCTCTTCGAACCAGCCGGCCTTGGCACTCAACGCGCCGGTAAACGCGCCTTTTTCATGGCCGAACAACTCGGCCTCGACCAGGGATTCGGAGAACGCGCCGCAGTTCACCGCCACGAACGGCCGGTTGCGGCGGGCGCTGAGGTTGTGGATATGTCGCGCCACCAGCTCTTTGCCAGTGCCGGTTTCGCCAATGATCAGCACACTCGCTTCGCTCGGCGCGACCTGTTGCAGATGCGCGAGCAAGGCCTGGGATTTCGGGTCTTCGAATACCTGAGCTGTGGCGCGGATCGACGTGGCCAGAGCGGGCGAGGGCGGTAAGGTCAGCAGTTGCATGGGGCACGCTCCTTGATTGGAAAGCTATGAATAGAAAGTCGGAATCGGCAGGGCCTGGTTCAGCGCCCAGTCACCCAGCTCGTGGAGTTTGTAATCCACCGGGTCATGCAGGGTTTGCGTACGCAGGTTGCGCCAGTGGCGGTCCAGTCGCAGTGATGCGTGGGTCGAGCGCGCGCCGGTCACTTCGAACAAGCGGCTACACAACTCAAGACCATTGCGCGTGGCCGCGACCTTGGCCGTGGCGATAGCGGTGGCCAGATGGCCGCGCTCTTCAGCGCTGAGGTTCGGACCTTTGGCCCAGGCCTTGTCGAGCAGTTCGGCGGCCCGTTCCACCAGCAGCCGCACACCCTCGAGGGCCACCCAGAATTCGCCGTAGTGGCCGAGTACATAAGGGTCCTGGGACACATCCTGAGCGGTGGATTTATGCCACGGCCGGGTTTCGGTCAGCGTGTATTGCCGCGCTTCTTCGAAGGCGCCTTCGGCGATACCGAGGAACATATGGGTGAACGTGAGCTGGGCGATCAGCGGGCGCAGACAGGCGAACGGTGTACTCAACGGACCCGGATCGAGCAGCAGTTCCGACTCTTCGACCCGTACCCGTTCGAACGTGGCACTGCCGCTGTCGGTCTGGCGCTGGCCCATGTTGTTCCAGTCGTTGTGCAGGGTGATGCCGCTGCGCCCGCTGGGGATTGCGGCGATCAACAGCTTGCCGCCGGCACTTTCGTCCACCGCCGAGGCGATCAGCATTTGCGAATCGCTGGCGCCGGAGCAGAAACTTTTCTTGCCGGAAAACTCACGCCAGCCGCCGAGTTTTTTCACCACGGTGCGGGTGTCGAGCGGGTTGAGGGCGTTGCCCCAGAACCAGTTCTTGCGCGCGGTCTGTTCAAACCACGGCTGCCATTGTTCCGGCCGGGCGAACAGGCGCACGGTGGCAAGCATCAGGTGATGAAAGCCGAATACATGGGCAATCGAACTGTCGACCTTGGCGAACTCGCGCACAACGGTCAGGGTTTCACTCCAACTGGCGCCGAGGCCGCCCAACTGGGTGGGAATGCTCAAGGCGAGCAGACCGCTGTGGCGCAGGGCGTCACGCTCGGCCTTGGGTGTACCGCCACGCTCGTCGCGCTCGACGGCGGTCAAGGCAAACTCCGCCGCCAAATGGCGGGCGGTTTGCAGCGGGGATATCAGGGCGCTGTGCGGCTTGGCAGTCACGCGGGTTTCCTTATTGAACGGACCCTGTAGGAGCTGCCGAAGGCTGCGAACTTTTGATCTTGATCTGTAAAATCAAAAGATCGCAGCCTTCGGCAGCTCCTACAGGGCCAAGGCTGGATCAGGGGTTGGCGTGAGCCGGCAACACATCATTGGCAATCATTTCGCCAAACGGCCCCGTGAGGTTGGTCACACCACGCCCGGCTAGGCTGGCGTACGGCTCGGGCAGCAGCGGGAACACCAGCTCGGCAAAGCGATAAGCCTCTTCGAGGTGCGGGTAACCGGAGAAGATGAAACTCTCGATCCCCAGGTCCGCATACTCCTTGATGCGCGCCGCCACTTGCTGTGGATCACCGACCAGCGCCGTCCCGGCCCCGCCGCGCACCAGACCGACGCCGGCCCACAGGTTGGGTGCAATTTCCAGGTTGTCGCGACGTCCGTCATGCAAAGCGGCCATGCGCCGTTGGCCTTCCGAGTCAAACCGCGAGAACGATTGCTGCGCAGCGGCGATGGTTTCGTCGCTGATGTGTTCGATCAATTTGTCGGCGGCTTTCCAGGCCTCTTCGGCGGTTTCGCGCACGATCACGTGCAAGCGAATTCCGAATTTCACCGTGCGCCCGTTGCGCGCCGCACGCTCACGCACATCGGCGAGTTTTTGTGCCACGGCGGCCGGTGGTTCGCCCCAGGTCAGGTAGACATCGACCTGTTCCGCGGCCAGGTCGTGGGCCGCGTCGGACGAGCCGCCGAAATACAACGGCGGATACGGTTTTTGCACCGGTGGATACAGTGCCTTGGCGTTCTGCACGCGCAGGTGTTTACCCTCGAAGTCCACCGCTTCGCCTTGCAACACCCGGCGCCAGATTTTCAAGAATTCGTCGGTGACTTCGTAGCGTTCGCTGTGATCAAGGAAGCTGCCATCGCCACGGTTTTCATCCGGGTCGCCGCCAGTCACCACATTGATCAGCAAGCGGCCGTTGGACAATCGGTCCAGCGTCGCCGCCATGCGCGCCGACACGGTCGGCGAAATGATCCCCGGGCGGATCGCCACCAGATATCGCAAGCGCTCGGTCAACGGCACCAGCGCCGAAGCGATCACCCACGAGTCTTCGCAAGAGCGCCCGGTAGGAATCAACACACCGTGATAACCCAGGCTGTCGGCGGCCTGTGCCACCTGTTTCAAATAGTTGAGGGTCACCGGGCGCGCGCCTTGGGTGGTGCCCAGATAGTGACCGTCGCCGTGGGTTGGCAGAAACCAGAAAACATCCATGAACAAATCCTTAAGCGATTTTCAGCAGATTGTTGGGGTGCACGCCGAACAATGGCGCGGCGCGTTCTGCAGCCAGTTGAATGCGGGCCTTTAGAAGTCCACTGGTTATCTGGTAATTGGAGAAATCGGCTTCGGTGGCGTAGACACCAATCGGCAACGTCAGCGCCTGGAAGAAACTGAACAGCGGTCGCAATTGATGATCGAGCACCAGTGCATGGCGCTCACTGCCACCGGTGGCGGCCAGCAACACAGGCGTGTTGATCAATGCATTCAAATCGATCAGGTCGAACAAGTGCTTGAGCAGCCCCGGATAGGAGCCGCGATAGACCGGCGCGGCGACGATCAGCAGGTCGGCGTTTTCGATCGCTTGCAGTTCGGCTTCGATGTCCGCGCTCAATTCCTGACGGGACAGCGCCGCGCCCAGCGGCCGGGCGATGTCACCCAACTCGATCAGCTTGGTTTCGATAGGCAGTTGCTCAGCCAACTGCGCCAACAGCGCCTGGGTCAGCACCAGCGTGCGGGATGGACGCCAGGTGCCACCGGAAACGGCGACGACTTTCAATGGACGCGACATGATCAGTTCCTTTTTAAACAGTTGCTCAGCGAGCAGTGAGTAGTCACTCGGTTGAGCAAGAGCTGTACCAATCCCTCGGAGCCAGGAATTACGGGGCTTTCAGCGCATTCGCCAGTCCAAGCTGTTGATTTTCAGGGGCTGTTTGTTGAATGGCTGTTGCCCGGCAAACAGTTGCGTAAGCAACAGTGCGTGAGGCGATGCGGTTGTTATAAAGACTTGTCGTTATTCCGTAAAAGACATTAAACAAATATTAATAGATCATTAGTGAATATAAAGTGATGACCAAAGCAGCATTAGGAAAACTCGATAGCGACTATCGAAAGCGTTGATTTCTGCTCATCCAGTGGCGCGAGTAGCCTGTGTTCATTGCCCCGAACCCAGATGCCAGGACGCCGAACATGAAACCTCTAATCGCCACTTTCTTGCTGCTCGCGGTCTCCGTACTGGCTGGATGTGCCAGTCATGTTTCCCCGGAATTGCGGCCTTATACCGCCGAAGAAACCCGGGAACTGGCGCTGGAGGCGTTGAATCGCCGTGGCTTGTCCTTCGACGAATACCACGCGAAAAAGGCTGAACTGCTCGGCGAGCCGCAAAAGACTTATGGCTTCGACAAGCAGGGCGAAATGAACGCCGAGCGGGCTGTACAGCTGCACGGTCGCCCAAGCTGAGTCGAAACTGTACGGGTCCAACTTTCGCGTAACTGTCCATGGGTTTCGCCGAGGGTGTGCGATAGGGTCAATACCTGACTGACCTAGATGGACTGCCACCCATGACGCTCTCACTCGATCTGCTGCTGGGCTTCGCTTTGTTTGCCCTTGTCACCTCGATCACGCCCGGCCCGAACAACACGATGTTGCTGGCATCCGGCGTGAACTTCGGCTTTAACCGAACTATCCCGCATATGCTGGGCATTACCTGCGGCTTCTTTGTGCTGGTGGTGGCGGTAGGTTTCGGCCTGGGTGCAGTGTTTCAAACCTATCCGTTGCTCTACACCGTTTTGCGTTATGTGGGCGCGGCGTATTTGCTGTACCTGGCGTGGAAGATCGCCCACTCCGGGCCGGTCTCCGACAGTGAGGGAAGCCAGGGGAAACCGATCAGCTACCTGGGCGCTGCCGCGTTCCAGTGGGTCAACCCCAAGGCCTGGATCATGGCCATCGGCGCTATCAGCACTTACACGCCGATGCAGGGGTACTTCACGAATGTGATCGTGATCGCGGCCGTCTTTGCGATCATCAACCTGCCGAGCGTGGGTGTCTGGGCCGCTTGCGGCACGCTGTTGCGCAATGTTCTGAAGGATCGCCGCTGGCTGCGCCTGTTCAATTGGGGCATGGCTGCGCTGCTTGTGGGTTCGCTGTATCCGCTGATACTCGAAAGCTTTAGCTGACGCATTGCTTCAACCGGTTGCCCGATGCCTGTTAAGCTGACTTTTCAGGAGCGTTCCTACGCACTTTTAAATGAAGTAATTCTTCTTTAACGGCATCCGATCAGGTATTGGTAACGTTCTGAAAACCGCGCGCAGCTCACAAGGCTGCGCTTTGCCGTTTGCAGTCACGAGCTTCCTGATCCCGGAACACGCTCTGCGAGTCTTTTATGAATAAACGTCCGTTGTATTTCGACTACGCCGCCACCACGCCGGTGGACGAGCGAGTCATCAAGGTCATGGTCGAGTGCCTGGGTTTCAGCGGCAACTTCGGCAACCCGGCCTCCAGCTCCCACTTCTTTGGCCAGCAGGCCCGGCAATCGGTCGAGCAGGCGCGGCGTCAGGTCGCTGAACTGGTCGGCGCCGAGGCGGAGCAGATCGTCTGGACCTCCGGCGCCACAGAATCCAACAACCTCGCCCTCAAGGGCGTCGCCCAGGCGCGCGGCGTTGCTGACGGCCACATCATCACCAGCCAGATCGAACACAAGGCGATTCTCGACACTGCAAAGCAATTGCAGGACGCCGGCGTTGCGGTCACGTATCTGGTGCCAGACGCCGAAGGCCTGATTACGACGCAAGCGGTCAGCGACGCGATGCGCGAAGACACCTTCCTGGTGTCGCTGATGCTGGTCAACAACGAACTGGGCACCCTCAACGACATTCCCGCCATCGGTCAGGTCGTGCGTGATCGCGGGGCGTTGTTCCATGTCGACGCCGCACAGGGCGCGGGCAAAGTGGCGATCGACCTCGCACTGTGGCCGGTGGACCTGATGTCGTTTTCCGCGCACAAGCTCTACGGCCCCAAGGGCATCGGCGCGTTGTACGTCGGTCCGCGTGCACAACAGCGTTTGCAGGCGCAGATCCATGGCGGCGGGCATGAGGGCGGTTTGCGCTCCGGCACACTGGCGACCCATCAGATCGCGGCCATGGGCGCGGCCTTTGCACTGGCGGCGGCTGCGTTCGATGAAGAGAAAGCCACCATCGTGCGTTTGCGTGAACGCTTGCTCGAGCAGTTGCAGGGAATTCCCGGTGTGCGTCTCAACGGCAGCCCGACCCGGCGCATTCCCCATACCCTGAGCCTGACCTTCGACGAAGGCGAGTTCAACCCGGCGGCGTTGCTGGCCTCGATCGCGTTTTCCGCGACCTCGGCCTGCAATTCCGCGAGCAATACCCCATCCCATGTACTGCTGGCCCTGGGGCACGATGCCCGCTCGGCCGGTCGCACCATCCGCTTGAGCCTCGGGCGTTTCACCACCGAGCAGGACATCGACCAGGCGGTTCAACTGATCAAGGCAGCCTGCGCCAGTGCTCCGGCATTCTGGCAATAGGGCGACGAAGCGCCGACGCTGATCGGCACTCAACAATAATGATGAAGTGGTTAGCAGGAGACACGATGAATACGCAGCTTTCGATCAATGGATCGGTGCCCCAGCGCCTGGCGCAAACCCGCGAACTGATGAGCCGGGAGGGCATTCATGCGCTTCTGGTGCCGTCGGCCGACCCGCACCTGTCCGAATACCTGCCGGGCTACTGGCAAGGGCGTCAATGGTTGTCGGGTTTCCATGGTTCGGTCGGTACGCTGATCGTGACCGCGGATTTTGCCGGTGTCTGGGCCGACAGCCGTTACTGGGAACAGGCGACCAAGGAACTCAAGGGCAGCGGCATCGAACTGGTCAAGCTGCAACCGGGCCAACCGAGCCCTCTGGACTGGCTGGCCGAACAAACCCCTGAAGGCGGCGTGGTCGCGGTCGATGGTGCAGTAATGGCCGTGGCCTCGGCGCGTACCCTGGGTGGCAAACTCGAAGAGCGCGGCGCACGCCTGCGCACCGACATCGACTTGCTGAACGAAGTCTGGAGCGATCGCCCGACGCTGCCGAACGAGCCGATCTATCAACACTTGCCTCCGCAGGCGACCGTCAGCCGTGGCGAAAAACTTGCCAAGCTGCGTGAAACCTTGCAGGCACGTGGCGCTGACTGGCATTTCATCGCCACCCTCGATGACATCGCCTGGCTGTTCAACCTGCGCGGCGGCGATGTGTCGTTCAACCCGGTGTTCGTTTCCTTTGCCTTGATCAACCAGCAACAGGCGACCCTGTTCGTGGCGCTGAGCAAGGTCGATGCCGAGTTGCGTGCGGTCCTTGAACAGGACGGCGTGACCCTGCGTGATTACAGCGAAGTGGCCGAAGCCCTGCGTGCGGTGCCGAACGGCGCGAGCCTGCTGGTCGATCCGGCGCGTGTAACGGCAGGTTTGCTGGATAACCTGAACGATGGCGTCAAACTGATCGAAGGCCTCAATCCGACTACCCTCGCCAAGTCGCAGAAAAGCCTGGCCGATGCCGAGCACATTCGCCAGGCGATGGAGCAGGACGGCGCGGCGCTGTGCGAGTTCTTCACCTGGCTGGACTCGGCGTTGGGCCGCGAACGCATCACCGAACTGACCATCGATGAAAAACTCACCGCCGCGCGTGAGCGTCGTCCGGGTTACGTGTCGCTGAGCTTCAACACCATCGCCGCATTCAACGCCAACGGCGCCATGCCGCATTACCACGCGACCGAAGAAGAGCACGCGGTGATCGAAGGTGACGGTCTGCTGCTGATCGACTCCGGTGGTCAGTACCTGGGCGGCACCACCGACATCACGCGGATGGTGCCGGTCGGAACGCCGACCGCCGAGCAGAAGCGCGATTGCACCCGCGTACTCAAGGGCGTGATTGCCTTGTCCCGTGCGCAGTTCCCGAAAGGCATTCTGTCGCCGTTGCTCGACGCCATCGCACGGGCGCCGATCTGGGCCGAAAACGTCGATTACGGTCACGGCACCGGTCACGGCGTGGGTTATTTCCTCAACGTTCACGAAGGTCCGCAGGTCATCGCCTATCAAGCCGCACCTGCACCGCAAACCGCGATGCAACCGGGCATGATCACCTCGATCGAACCGGGCACTTACCGTCCGGGTCGCTGGGGTGTGCGCATCGAGAATTTGGCGATGAATCGCGAAGCAGGCAGCAGCGAGTTCGGCGAATTCCTGAAATTCGAAACCCTGACCCTGTGCCCGATCGACACCCGTTGCCTGGAAACCTCGCTACTCAGCGAAGAAGAAAAGCAATGGTTCAATGCCTACCACGCCGAAGTGCGTGAGCGTTTGAGCCCATTGCTCAACGGCGCAGCCCTTGAGTGGTTGAACACCCGCACTGCGGCTATTTGATTGCTTGCAGTTCGGGCGCTGCCTCCAGCGCCCGGCTTATGTAGTCGACGAAGGCTTTGACCCTGGCGGATTGGCGACGATTCGCCGGGGACACTGCGTATATCGGCAGCGACTGCGCGGTGTAGTCCTGCAAAATGGGCAACACTCTCCCGACTTTCAGGTCTTCGCTGAACAGCCACACCGGCGACAACGCAATCCCCAATCCCCCCAGCACCATCTCACGAATGGCTTCGGAGTTGTTGCTCTGCGCATTGCCCTTGATCCGCACTTCATGCTGTCGGGCGCCTTTGTTGTAGATCCACAGGTTCTGACTGCTCAGCAGATTGAACAGCAGGCAGTTGTGGCCGCTGAGTTCCTGAGGTGTTTGCGGCTGGCCGTGTCGCGCCAGGTAATCCGGCGTTGCGACAGTTATCCGGTAAGTGGTGCCGACGTGGCGGGCGATCAGGCCGCTGTCGTTCAAGGCGCCGATCCTGAATGTGACATCCAGACCCTCGCTGACCAAATCCTGATTTTGATCGCTCAGTTGCAGGTCGACCTGAACCTCGGGGTGGCGCATGAGGAATTCCGGCAGGCGCGGTGCAATCTGCAAGCGCCCGAAGCTGACGGAGGAACCGATTCTCAGTGGCCCGGCGATGGATTCCCGGCCGGACTGAAAGCTGTGCTCGGCGGCGTCCACTGCAGCGAGAATGTGTCGGCATTCGGTGTAGTAGCGCTGGCCTTCGTCGGTCAGCGATAACTTGCGCGTGCTGCGCGCTATCAGCTTTCCACCGAGCTCGATTTCCAGCGCCCGCAGCACTTTGCTGATGGTCGGTTGGCTGGTTTGCAACTCCCGGGCGACAGCGGAAAAACTGCCGCGCTCGACGACCCGCACGAAAATGGCCATTGCATTGAGTTTGTCCATGCGGTCTCTCATTGATGCGTTGAGGGCATAGTCACTATAGCGATATGACGTCTTATCGGCATGAGTGGGTTAAAGGAAGATCAGTCCTACAACCACCTCTGACAGGAATAGGCGAAATGACTGACTCACTGCAAATGCGTGCGCTGATTGTTGACTCGGCTAATGCTCCATTACGCTTGGCCTCCATTCCCCGGCCAGTGCCGAGCGCAGGGCAGGTCCTGGTACGGATCGCGGCGAGCGGGGTGAACCCGTTGGACGGCAAGATCCGCTCGGACCAGGCCGCTCACGCGCGTCAGCCTTTGCCGGCGGTGTTGGGCATGGATCTGGCGGGAACCGTGGAAGCGTTGGGGGAAGACGTCAGTGGCTGGATGCCGGGTGATGAGGTCTACGCCATGGCCACGGGGATTGGTGGAGTCCAGGGCTCGCTGGCTGAATATGCGGTAGTCGATGCGCGGTTGTTGGCACGCAAGCCGGTTAATCTGAGCATGCGTGAAGCGGCAGGATTACCGTTGGTGCTGATTACGGCGTGGGAGGGATTGGTCGACCGGGCCCGGGTGCATTCGGGGCAAAAAGTGTTGATTCATGGCGGGGCGGGCGGTGTCGGACATGTCGCGGTGCAAATCGCCCGCGCATTCGGGGCCGAAGTATTTGCCACGGGTTCTGCGCGGCACCAAGGGATCATTGAGGCGTTGGGCGCGACTTTTATCGATTACCGCACATCCTCGGTCGAGGATTATGTCGAGCAGCACACGGCCGGGGAGGGCTTCGATATTGTTTATGACACGGTGGGGGGTGAAACCCTGGATATGTCTTTCAAGGCTGCACGGGTTTATCACGGTCACGTGCTGAGTTGCCTCGGTTGGGGCCAGCACAGTCTCGCACCGCTTTCGTTTCGTGGAGCGACCTATTCCGGGGTATTCACTTTGTTGCCGTTGTTGACTGGCCAGGGGCTCGAGCGTCACGGTGAGATTCTTCGGCAAGCGGCAGGTTTGATTGAGGGCGGCAAGCTGCTGCCGATAGTCGATCCGAATCGGTTCACGCTGCAAACCGCCGAGGCCGCCCATGAGCTGCTCCGGTCGGGAGCCGCTCAGGGGCGGTTGGTGGTCGAGATTTAACGCAGGGCTTCGAGGACGAAGTCCAGTCGATCCTGGCCAAAAAACAGTTGATCATCGACAAACATGCTCGGTGCTCCGAATACACCGCGCTGCACCGCTTTCTCGGTGTTGTCCTTGAGTGCGGCTTTGACTTCTTCGTCGGCGGTCAGGGCCAGCACCTCATTAGGATCAAAGCCATTCTGCGTCAGTACCGCCGCGACGGTTGCCGGGTCATCGAGGCTGCGGCCTTCAACCCAAAGCGCTTTGAACAGACAGTCGATGAACGCTGCAAAGCGTAGGGGGTGGCGCAACTGCATGCCAGTGACGGCGCGCATGAGCATCAGGGTGTTGATCGGGAAGTGCGGATTGTACTTCAGCGTCACGCCGTAACGTTTCGCGTAGCGGTCGAGGTCCTGAAACATGTAGCGACCTTTGGCTGGAATGGTCGCCGGGGAAGCATTACCGGTGGCTTTGAATACGCCGCCAAGCAGGAACGGGATGTAGATAAGTTGGCTGTCGGTTTGCTCACAGATTTTTGGCAGCTGGGTGTAGGCCAGATAGGTGGCGGGGCTGCCCAGATCGAAATAGAACTCCACGGTTTTGCTCATGGTCGATGCGCTCTCATTATTGTTGTAGGAAAGGCTTACCAACGTTCGCTCCAGGGGCGCAGGTCCAGTTCAAAGGTCCAGGCGTCGCGGGGCTGGCTGTGCAGGTACCAGTAGTTCTCGGCAATGTGCTCGGGATCAAGAATGCCGTCCTGGTCCTTGGTCGCGTATTTCTCGGGAAAGCTTTCCCGGATGAAATCGGTATCGATAGCGCCGTCGACCACGATGTGGGCGACGTGAATGTTCATCGGTCCCAGTTCGCGCGCCATGCTTTGCGCCAGCGCACGAATGCCGTGCTTGGCGCCGGCGAACGCGGCGAATCCTGCTGCACCACGCATACCCGCGGTGGCGCCGGTGAACAGGATCGTCCCCCGTTGTCGTTTGGCCATGCGCTTGGCCACTTCTCGGGCATTGAGGAAACCTGAGAAACAGGCCATTTCCCAGATTTTGAAATACTTGCGAGCGGTTTCTTCGAGAATGCTGCAAGGCACATTGGCGCCGATATTGAAGACGAACGCTTCGATAGGGCCGATCTCGTTTTCAATCTGTTCTACCAATGCCACCACATCTTCTTCTTTGCGCGCGTCGCAAGCGAAGCCATGGGCTTCGCCACCGTCGGCCAGGATGGCATCGACCAGTGGCTGGAGTTTGTCCGCGCTGCGGCGTGTAACGCAGGCGACGAATCCTTCCTTGGCGAAACGCTTGGCAATAGCGCCGCCGGTGGCGTCTCCGGCACCAACAACCAGTACGACCTTCTTGTTATTCATGGGCAGATCCCTTTGTTAAACGATCGTTAACTAAACGAACGTTATGCTACGATTCGATCAGCGTCAAGGCGATCAACTCTGAGGGAAGGGCAATGCGTTACTCGGCCAATCACAAGCTGGAAACCAAGGAAAAATTGCTGCAAAGCAGTGCGGTGTCGGCCAAGAAGTCCGGCTTTTCCACGGTAGGCGTCGATGGCTTGATGAAAGCGATCGGCTTGAGTGGTGGCGCTTTTTACAGCCACTTTTCGTCGAAGGACGAGCTGTTCGCTTCAATCGTGGAGCGTGAGTTGCGCCAAAGCCTGGAACGATTGGGCGCTGATCAGGATCGCGACAAGCTGGAGCGCTGCTTGAAGCACTATCTGAGCATGTCCCATGTCGAACACCCGGAAACCGGATGCGCTTTACCTGCATTGGGCGCCGAGATTGCCCGTTCCGACGTATTGATTCGGCAACAGGCGGAGCACTGGATCTGCCAGCTACAGGAGAGCTGGGCGCAGGTGCTGGCGAGCGACAGCCTGGCCTGGGCCATTCTGTCGCAATGCATTGGGGCATTGGTGGTGGCGCGGATGCTTGCCACGCCGGAGCTGCAGCGCAAGGTGCTGAAGTCCAGTCATGATGAGATCGGTCGCCAGATTACTTGCAGATGACAATCATGCTTCGGCTGGTATAGCCGGCAGGGTTGAGGCCAAACGGATAATCACCTGGCTCTTCCACGGCATCCCCCGATTTGGCGATAACTTTGTATCCCTTGGGATTGCATGAGTTGGCCGCACTGGCGTAGCACTGGTCCCAGGAGGATGACAGCCCCGAGCAGTTGATGTGTAGCCCTCTCTTGCCATGTTTGGTCTGGGTTTTCGAGGTCGCCGCACAGCCCGCAACTGCTAGAACGGCGATCAATATCAAAATTCGTTTCATTGCTGTCCTTGGTGCATTCCCGGATCTGACGCCCGGTCTGGCAGTATTCGCTTTCGCGTGAAGCGTTCTGATGTCCCTGTCCTGAAAAGTCCATGTCTGACATTGGGTTGCGGACCTAAACATGGCCTAAATGAACGGTAAATGCCAGTACCTCGTCAAATCTTGCATTAATCCGCTGCGACTGCGGGCTTGGCGGCATTCCCCATCGTCATGGTTGCGCCGACGGAGGCCAGAATGATGCACAGAATAGCCATCCACTGTGACAGGGAGAGGTATTCATGGAGGAACAGCAGGCCGGACAGTGCGCCAATGGCAGGCTCAATGCTCATCAACGTACCGAAGGTCCTGGCGGGCATACGCGTGAGGGCAACCATCTCCAGGGTATAGGGGAGGGCGGTCGACAGGATGGCAACGCCGATGGCTATTGGTATCAGTGATGGGGTCAGCAGTGCGGCACCAGCGTGAACAATGCCGATGGGAGCAACGAACAGGGCAGCAATCATCACCCCCAGCGCTGCGGTCTGCACACCATTATCAGCCCCGGCTTTTTGACCGAAAAGAATATAGAGCGCCCAGCAGACGCCAGCGCCCAATGCATAGCCGGCACCCAACAAATCGATTCCAGCGGTTGTTGCCCCTATTGGTATCAGTAGCAGCAGGCCGACTGCCGCCAGAGCGATCCACAAAAAATCGATTGCCCGGCGCGAGGCATATATCGCAACTGCCAATGGTCCAGTGAACTCCAGTGCTACCGCGATGCCCAGAGGCACAGTGCGCAAAGACATATAGAAGAGGAAGTTCATGCCACCGAGTGCCATCCCGTAGACGATGACGGTACGCAGTGACTTTGCGGTGAGCTTTGCTCGCCAAGGGCGCAGTAGCAGCAACATGATCACGCTGGCAAAGATCAGACGCAGGGTTGTGGTCCCCTGAGCGCCGATGACAGGGAACATGCTTTTGGCCAAGGAGGCTCCGGACTGGATCGATGCCATGGCTATTATTAGCAGGCCGACCGAAAACAGGGTCGAGGCAAGGCTGCGAGGTTGATCATTCATGAAGTTGCATCGTCCAGGGCTGGAATCTTGGGTGTTGTTCTTGGTGATGAGCAATATACTGCGCATTCGATGCGGGCGCGTCTATATATAAGCAGTGAATTTGTTCTTGCTGATAGAAAAACCAAATCAGTGCTTGACGGCAGATCTCAGGTGTCTATAATTCGCCCCACTTCCGGCGCAGTCGAAACGGAAAACTCCTTGGTAAACAACGAGTTACGAGGTTTTCGGCAGCAGGTTGCTTCAGGTCATCGAAGCCAAAAGGAAGTTGAAAAAGAGGTGTTGACAGCAGCGTGTAACGCTGTA
>RCUN01000456.1_pt1 | contig 22838 bp, 22 predicted proteins | sample 2166181 | NCBI WGS metagenome assembly RCUN01 (sample SAMN09932603, study PRJNA488358) | compost metagenome | feature: garden; material: soil; isolation source: compost soil in crotononitrile-enriched culture | place: Germany: Experimental Botanical Garden Goettingen | collected 2016-01-27 | reverse complement strand
GAGCCATCAAAAGGTTTTGAGTGGTTGGCTATGCCATCGGTTTGCTTGGCTTTAGGTGTGGCAACGATGTGCGAAGTTGCGGCCTACTATATTCCGTGGGTCGATAATGCCTTAGATACAGTTGCGACCCCTGCGGCTATGATTGCAGGTACGTTAGCGACAATGGCTGTGAGTAGTGGTGAAATGTCTCAGTTTGCCAGTTGGGCCGCAGCCATTATTGTGGGCGGTGGTACGGCAGGTGTAGTGCAAATGAGTACAGTTGCTGCACGCGGTGTTTCAACTGCAACCACTGGCGGCTTAGGAAATTTTGTAGTCGCTACAGGGGAGTGGATTGGAGCAATCTTACTTTCTGTTTCAGCTTTGCTAGTTCCCGCGCTTGTTGCAGTTGTGGTGGTTATTGCTGTTATTTTGGCAGTACGTTGGATACGCCATAAAAAGCAAGAACAGGTGCATAGCCCGCTATAGGTTAGCTTCCTCATAATTTTTAAATGACAATAAAAAAAGCCCAACATCCTGTTGGGCTTTTTCGTATTTGGTTGCTAGATATGACTCCTGTCGTATCTCACGCTCCTAGTGCATGAACCTATTATTGTAGTTTTGTGTTCCGGAACATCCTGTTCCTGTATGAACCCATCATAGGAAAAAAGCGGGAAGTCGCCAATCCGCAAAATCCCTAAAAGTTTGTAGGCTAAAACGTACATTAAGAAATAATTTAACTTTTCAAAGTGAATATGAATAATAGCCACCTTGTTACTTCAAGAAAAAATCAAATGCGTATTAGAAAATCTTCAAGACTATTAGTGATTAATGAAAATCATCAAATTTTATTATTTCAATTTACTCATACAAATGATGCTTTGGCTGGTCAATCATATTGGGCAACTGTCGGTGGAGGGCTTGAAGAAGGGGAAACCTTCGAGCAAGCAGCTTGCCGAGAGCTTTATGAAGAATTAGGTGTACTAAGAAGTGAAGTGGGCACTCATGTCGCAACTCGCAATTTTGAAATGATGCTACCGAGTGCAGAAGTTGTGATTTCTAATGAAAGACTCTTTATTGTTTTTCTTAAAAATGAAGAAGTGAATACAGCAAATTGGTCTGAACACGAAAAGCTTGTGATTAGCAAAAGTCGTTGGTGGACGTTTGAAGAGCTAAGCCAAACAGATGAGATTGTTTATCCAAATAACATTCCTAATATTCTTATTGATAGCCTGCCTGAGATTTTCAAACCCTAAAATCTCTTAATATGCAGATATAAAAAAAGCCCGACATCCTGTCGAGCTTTTTCGTATTTGGTTGCTAGATATGACTCCTGTCGTATCTCACGCTCCTAGTGCATGAACCTATTATTGTTGTTTTATGTTCCGGAACATCCTGTTCCTGTATGAACTCATCATAGGAAAAAAGTAGGGTATCGCCAATCCGCAAAAACCCTAAAAGTTTGTAGGTTAAAACGTACAAGGCATTTTAGATGGTATGTGTAAGTTTAAGCATTTAGGCCATTAATAATGTATTTGCACTCTAGTTAAGTTCTATAATATGTCATTAAATTTAAAGAAGAAAATGATCATGTCTTTAATAGAAAAAGTGGTTCCTGTGGTATTCAGGGAAATAAATAATAACTTGGAAATTTTAGTATTTAGACATCCATTAGCAGGAATTCAAATCGTTAAAGGGACTGTAGAACACCAAGAACAATTGGAACAAGCAGCTTTGCGCGAGCTTTATGAAGAGTCTGGAATAAAGAATGCACAAGTTCATTCATATCTAGGTAAACATATTCCCTCAGAGGCAGGGCCTGACTGGCATGTTTTTGTGTGTAGTACAGATGACGCTTTACACGACACTTGGTCACATTTTTGTGAAGACGATAATGGATTAACTTTCGATTTTTTCTGGCACTCTTTTTTGAGTCCTCCAACAGAAGAATGGCATCCTCTTTTTAAAGAATTATTTGAATTTATTAAATCTAAATACAAGCTCAACTAACCAAACAACTTTAGGCCTCTGTGCCACAACAGACTTTAATCTTTTGCGCTGATTTAAAGTAAGAAACCATTGCAACACAGAGATAAAGGGGCTAAGCCAAATGCTTAGCCCATACTACTTTTGTCACACCGCTGCATGACGCTGAAAAAAGTAGGGGCAAAGTCCTGTGGGAGAACAGGACTTTGCAAACTGACATGTTCTAGGCGCTGCATCAGCTTAGGTGAGTAAGCTTGTTCAAGTCGCTGGTAAATACAGTCGCAACTGGTCTTGCTGTGTCCACCCGACAGGCAAATTTTTTCAAACTCCTGCTGAGTGTGTAAGTTACAACCCGAAATACCCAAGCTGCCTAGAATGAAACTTAAAGCCAAAATAGGTTTATAAATTGTCATATTATTCTCATAATGATTTATATCTATGAGTAGAATGAAAATATAATTGGTTTAAAGTTTAAAATAATTTTTAGGTAATAATTAATCCTCCCATAAACATAGGAAAATAAAATAATTAAATTTTTAAAATAAAATAATTTATAAATTTAAAAAATTAGGCAATAGAAAACCTAAATTTTAAATAAATAAAATGATTAAATGAGAGAGTAAATAAATTTGAAAAGTGTCATGGTCAACTCCTTAAAATTATGGAGTCCTACCACCAGATTACCGCGAATTAATTTATGGTGGTAGAACGAAAGGGGGTTGACAGACTGGACTCGTAGAACCAGCACGCACAGGGCGTCCCCCTCCCGTCCTACCGCAAAGAAAAGGGGACGCAAGGGTCTAACGAATTATAGTAGAACTATAATCCGCTACGAGTTACGGTCTGTCAAAACCGTCTGGCAATGTAGGCCAGCAACGAGATAATAATCGGTGATTTTAATTACGTCAATTTAATATTTAAAATATTTTTGATTTAATAATAAATCTAAATGTATTTTTAAAATAATAGAGTTAATGTTTACATTTAATTAGAAAAAATAAAGAATAAAATAAGTTGTGCATGCAATGTTATTAACAATAGAAATTCATCATCTTATAAATAAAAATATTATAGGTGACTACCTTTATTCTAAACTTTTAAGCATTTCTTTCGCATCTATATCTCCTGCATTGGCAGCTTGCTGGAACCATTTCTTTGCCAGTTGAGGGTTTTTCGGTGTGCCTTCACCATTTAAATACATCTGGGCCAAGTTGTACTGGGCATCACTTTCGCCATGCTCAGCCGCTTTGGTGTACCACTTAAGCGCCTGCTCATCACTTTGGGTGACGCCGTGACCTTTTTTATATAGCTGAGCTAAATTATATTCTGCGGGTGGGTAGCCTTGCTCGGCAGCACGACTAAACCACTCAAACGCCTGCACATAATTTTGCGCAGTTCCTTCACCTTTGTCGTATAACACCCCTAAGTTATATTGCGCTTTCGCATGGTCCTTGGCCGCAGCCTTAGTAAAATAATCAAAAGCGCGCTTGGCATCTTTTTCTACGCCCGTGCCTGTGTAATACATCATGCCTAAACTATATTTTGCACCCACACTTCCATTTTGGTCAGCCGCAGTTAGCCATTTAAAAGCTTGCTCATAATTTTTAACAACGCCTTGTTCGCCGCTTAAAAGCATCATGCCTAAATGATATTGAGCCACGGGTTGCCCTTGTTGCGCACGATATTGAATATCGGCGACACTCGGTTCAGCAAATGCTGAAGAATGAAGTGAGAAAATCACCATAAATATATAAAAAGCAGACTTTTTTATTTTCATATCTCATCCTGAATTTTATTAATTTGAAAAATTATTTTCTTTAATATCTATTTGAATATAAAAGAAAAATATTAAATATATGTAGGCACTTTATAGCGCTTTAAAATGATCTGATTTTACGGTTTAAATACCTATTTAATAAGAAATTAACCTAAAACAGCATATTTAGACCAGTTACATTTTGAAAATGAGTATAGATAGACAGGTTAGTCTTTTTTTAATTAAAATGCGGCCTAAATATAAGTTTGATTGATAATAAAAATGCAGATGAGTGTGTCGAGTATATTGGAGCGTTTAGGTCTTGTTTCACAAAATCGTGCTGTTCATATCCAATTCTCAAATCAGTCTTTAAATCAGCAAGTCTTCTTACAACGCATTGAAGGCGAACATACGCTCAATCAGGGCAGCGTTGCTGAGTTACTGTGTCTGTCGACGAACGCACATATTGCATTAAAACAATTTATTGGCTGTCAGGTTGCTGTCGATCAGGTCACTGACATGGGCCAGTTCTTTAGAACGACAGGCATTATTACTGAAGCGAGCCAAGGGCAAAGTGACGGCTCACTCACTATTTATAACCTCACCTTAAAAGACCCAACTGCACTCTGGCATAAACGCCGTAATAGCCGCGTGTTTATGAACAAAAGCGTGCGGGATATTAGCGAAATTCTATTTAAAGAATGGCAGGGTAAAAGTCCGTTATTTGCCTCAAACGTAACGCTCGACACGGCTGGGTTAACTAAAGACTACGATGTGCGTCCATTTGTGATGCAGTCAAACGAAAGCGATTATGACTTTTTAACCCGTTTGTGGCGTAGCGAAGGCATTAACTGGCTGGTTGATGAATCGCAGCTTTTAGTCGCCGACCCGAATGTTGCCATCCAGCCACAAGTACTGCGTTTAATTGACGATAACCAAAATTATCAGGCGCTTGAACGCCGTAGCCTCCGTTACCAGCGCAGCAGTGCGACAGAACAGTTCGATACCATTACGCAAGTTAAGTCAGAACGCCGTTTACAGCCGACATCGGTTCATGTGCAACGCTGGCAAGCCGATGCCCTCCAACAAGAAGAAGGGAGTGGTAGCGTACAAGGCACGCAAAAGCACAGCGAACACTATGACAATGCCAGCCTAAACCTTGAAGACGCATGGCACGTTAGCCCAGCGTGGATGCAGGACTTAAACGGTGAAGACCAAGCCACCGCTTCAGGCAATAGCCAGATTGAACAGCTTAACCAGCACATCAATGCTTACCATCACCTTAGCTCTGAACAATTTACCGTTTCGGGTAACGTCCGTGATGCACAGGTAGGTTACTGGTTTGAACTCAATGACCATCCTGAACTCGACCAACATGATAGTACTGACAAAGAGTTCTTAATCTTAAGCAAACACTACTATAACCAGAATAATTTACCGAAAGAATTACAGCAGCAACTTGAGCGATTATTACCAAAAGACAAGCTCAAAGCAGCCCAACTCGACACGCAAAATCCTGAGCAACGCCACTTTGCTGAGCTGAATGTCGTTCGACGCAATATTAAAGCTGTCCCTGAATATAACCCGCTAGAACACCGACCAGCCGCTTACCCGCAGCGCGCTAAAGTGGTGGGGCTGGAAGGTGAAAGTATTCATGTAGACCAGTGGGGACGTATTAAAGTCCGTTTCTTGTTTACTCGAACTGACGACCATAGTCATGACGGTGGAGCGGGAAGTAACGACAATGACACCGACTCGGCTTGGGTAGATGTGCTGACCCCGTGGGCAGGTGCAGGTTATGGTGCACGCTTCTTGCCACGTGTGGGTGAGATTGTTGTCATCGACTTCTTTGACGGCAACATTGACCGTCCATTTGTGGTCGGACGCATTCACGAAGCTGAACGTCACCCAACCCAATTCGACCAGAAAGGCCAGCTCCCCGACACTAAAAAACTGAGCGGCATTCGCTCCGAAGAAGTCGATGGTAAGGGCTTTAACCAGTTACGCTTTGATGACACCACAGGGCAAATCAGTGCCCAGCTGCAAAGTAGCCATGCCACCAGTCAGTTAAACCTCGGTAACTTAAGCCATCCAAAAGACATGGCAGAGAGCGAAGGCCGTGGTGAGGGTTTTGAGCTAAGAACAGACCAGTGGGGTGCGGTAAGAGCTGGAAGTGGCTTACTCGTTAGTACTCATAAACAGGACCAAGCTCAAGGCGTACACCTTGATGCAAATGAGGCCAAACAACAAATAGAAGGTGGCCTTAACAATGCCAAGGCTCTCAGTGAAGTAGCTAAAAATCAGCAAACTGACCCTTTAGAAAATTTAGAAAACCTAAAATCCTTTATTGAAAAACTTGAGCAGCAAGACAACGCAAAAGCCAAAACATTTAAAGAGGCGATTATGTTGTTGGCAAGCCCAAACAGCATCGCGCTGAGCAGTAATGAAGACATTCACCTAAGCGCAGATGGGCAGCTAAACCAAACTGCCGGAGACAGCATTAACTTGTCTACACAAAAGAACCTGATTGCACATGCCCAAAATAAAATCAGCCTTTTTGCAGCTCAAGAAGGGGCGAGACTCTATGCAGGCAAAGGAAAAATTGAGATACAAGCGCAAGGTGATGGCGCAGATTTAATTGCCCGTAAAGCTGTTCAGATTATTTCAGCAGAAGACAAAATTGAAGCGACCGCAGCCAAAGAAATTGTGCTCACCGCAGGTGGCTCTCAAGTCAAAATTACTGGTTCAGGCATTTTTATGACTACAGGCGGTAAGTTTGAAGTGAAAGCCGGACAGCACTTGTTTATGGGGGGCGGGAGTGTAAATAGTTCATTACCGCAATTACCTGAAGCTGAGAATCCCTTTGTACTTCAGTATTTAGTCAAGAATAAAGAAAATCAGGTAATGTCTGAAAAACCTTATATCCTATTGGATGATGAGGGAAATGTTCATAGAGGAATAACAGATAAAGATGGATTTATGAAGCTAAAAACAACATCAGCTTCACAGAACATTACTACAAGAGTCATGATGAATGAAATTGAACAGGCAGAGGAAGAAGAGGCTGGGACAGAGGAATGAGTGCATATTTCAGTCGTTTAAAGCTTAATGTTCAAGCTCCATTAAAGTTAAAAGATTTAACTTATAAATTTGTTGTAACGACCAATAGTAATAAGAAAAAAATAGTTTTCGATGGCCGTTTTAATGAGCAGGGTTTAACAAGTTGGACTCAAATTAATAATTTAAACACCACTTTAATTTATGAAATTTATCTACGTGGAGAACTTTTGCAGAAAGTTTCTGTAAAGGCATATTCAGAGAAAAAAAAGCATAGCGTTTATACGCTTAAAACAACTACTGAAATTACAAAGAAAGTTAAAGAAAATATTAAAGAAATCTATCTCAATGATGGAGAAGTGGCTTGGTATCTTATTAAAAAAACTGAAACGATGGCTGATTGGTCGAAACGTGTATATAAAAAACCGTTGTCAGCATCTGATTGGGACCTTCTTCGTGCAAATAATCCCCATATTAAAAATATGGCGCCTATTCGTATCTTAACTCCTGGGCAAGTTATTATTTTATCAAACTCTACAACAGCCAAAGAATTGCAAAAATATAAAAAGGAAGCACAAGAGGCCCAAAAGAAATTAGATGAAATGAAAAGGGACAAAAATTTTGATGAGCAATTTTTTGCTCAAAATTATGAGTTTCTTTATGATGCTGTGGCTGACAAAAGAACTCAACTGACACATAAAAATATCTTTGAGAATAATGACCACCCTCTGGTTCAAAAATTTGATAATGATGAGAGTGATAGTGCTTGGGGAACTGTACTGAAGAGTGGTATTGATGCGGCAATGAGTTTTTCAGAGGGGACAACACAAAAGTTATATAAAGTTCATGGTGAAATTGCTCAGAAATTGGCTGAGGAGCGTGCAAAAGGCTCTAGTTTGGCTAATCCTAAAAACTTTAAAGCGTTTAGAAAGAAATATGCCTATCTATATGATGAGTTGAATGGCGAATCTACAAAAAAAATATTTAGATGGGACCAATCCATAAAAACTAATAATATGCGCCGAATGATTAGTCAATCTTCATTAGCGAGGGATGCTACTTATAAAGGAGGGATTAAAGCCTATATTGAAAAAATGGGCGAGATTAGTAAAGTAGGCAAAGCTGTTCAAGGTGGGGGGTACCTATTTTTAGCTTTAGATATTTATAGCGCTGGAGATGCTATTGTTAATGCCAAACCTGAAGAAAAGACCAGAACAACAGTTGTAGAAACCTCTAAAATTATTGGTGGATTAGGTGGTGGTGCTATTGCAAGCTTTATTGTTCTAGGTGTGGTTACTGGTGGAACGGGATGGGTTGCCTTAGGTGTAGCAGCAGGTGTTGGTGCAGGCGTTAGTTGGGCGGCGGGTGAAGTATCTGGTGTAGCTGCAGGAGCAATATATGATGAAGTTAATCAGCAGATGAAGAAGAGATTTTAAAATGGATATTTTATTACATTTATTTAAAACTTTACCATTCCATATGCTAGGTTTTTTTAACTTAGCTATTTTCTTTATATTATCTGTGTTTTTATATATTTATTTAAATTTAAATTTGAAAGGAATTTGTAAAATTCTAGTAGGTGATGAACTTTGGTATAAAGTACCTTTAAGTCCTTTAAGGTTTCATGTTTTAAGTGCCTTGCCTATAGTTTTTTTTAAAGAATTTTTGAATATTAAAAAAGATATGAATTTTAAAAAACTTTATCAAAAAGATTTTTACTTTGCACTAAATAAGCATGAGTTGAAGATGTTAGTAGAAAGATACCCGGTATTTTTCTATACTCAATATATTTTATTAACATCTGGGTTGCTTTTTATTATTTTTCTCACTATTGCATATGTGCTATAAAATATATTTAACTTTAGATTGTGTATGATTCTAGATTAAGTAGTAGGTGATACTTTTATTGTATTAGCTTTTACTGGTGAAAGTAAATCATTGATTGTTTTAGGGGTAGCGGCTGGAGTTGGTTGGGCAGGAGGTGAAGGTGCAGGGCTAGTTACAGAATATATATATGATAGAGTGAATAAATGAATAGTTTTATTAATTTAGTTATAGAAGATAATAAGTTTTTCTATGCTGCTGTTTCATATTTATTTCTGTTTTTCTTTTTGTTTTTTTATTTATTGCAATATATTTATATGTCTTACAATTTAAAAGGAATCTGTAAAATTATTTTCAGCGATGAAAGTCACTTTAAGCTTCCTTTAGAACCTTTTAATTGTTTTTTTATTAGTGTGTTGCCTATAGTTTTTTGGCGTGAAATATTAAATATAAAAAAAGAAATAAATTTTAAGAAACTTTATGAAAAAGAATTTTATTATCCAATGAGTAAATCTCAACTCAATAAAATGTTAAATCAATATCCTAAATTTTTTTATATTCAGTACATAATATATTTATCAGTAATACTCTGGGCTATATTTATGATAATAGCATGTGTTTTGATAAAATTTTTTTAAATTAAATATTTGGTATTTGAATACTTAAAGAAAGGATCAGAAAAGCAGCTGAAAAATATCACCGTTTAATGCTTGATGAAAAAGGTCGGCCATTTTTACAACAAGAATTGAAAACCATTTCTACATGGGGAAAAAGTAAAGCCGATTTTAAAATACATTCAAGTAGTAATGAAGGGAAGGTGTGATGCTAGACAAGGCTGGGTACTTATTATGAAAAACTATTTATCTTTATTTATCTGCATTATTGCATGCATCTTTTTAAATTCTTGTAAGCCTGCAAATAATATTACCCAAGGAAATAATTCGATGAACCAAAATCAAGATGTAATAGCCCTTCATTTTGGCGAACAAGGCATTCAGGATTTTGCTAATAACAGTAATACCCCAGTTGATCGCCAACCTGCGGGAATGAATTTTTTATCATTAGATTGGACTCCACCAAAACTTGGTCGAGTACGTGTGATTACTGAAAAGGGTAATTTGGAAATAGAAAATGTGATCAGTGTACTAGGTACACAAGTAGCTCGACGGAGTAATGACGGTATTCAAATCATGGATATCGATGCAAGTCTACATCCAAATGAATATACTACTAGCCAAGAAGCTTATACTGCTTATACCAAATTAGTACGTCAAATTAATGATAAACAATGGAAGCAATATTTTTTACCTTTTAGCGCTCGAATTGATAAACAAGATAATTTGAAACATATGAGTGAAACAATGGGAGAGGTTATTGACCCTACTTATGTTTTAAGTTTTAAAGAGTGGCAGGATGTTCTGTTAAAAACATCGGGGGGGATTATATTTAATTTGTATAATGGAGATGTAGAGTTAGGTATTAGCCTTCAACGGACCTATCAGGATGATAAAAAGGAGCAATATATAGTTAGATATAGCTTTGAGAATTTTAAATATGCAGGCCGAAATGCTATCTCTGATACAGATAAGATGAATTCAGAGCAGTTAAAGCAAGCATTTGAAACTGAAGTTGCCAATAATAAGAAAGCCCGTAAAACTGAAGAAAATAATATGAAAAAAGAGGGTTATCGGATAGATGAGAGCTATATAGACCCAGACATTTGGCCTTATGTACAATAAACTGTAAGAAGCGTAATTTATTACGCTTCTTCGGTCATAAGAAATAATTTTAAGCAGCTTGAATTGCTTCTCCACAAAGAGAAACAGTTTCTTGTTTACGTTGATGTAAGTACCAGAACTGCTCTGCAATGGTTTCAGGATGTACTGTGTAGGTCTTATCTTGTGCGCCAGATGTCCCATCAACAAAGCCATTCACAATCACTTGGCTCACGTAAACATTTGAGTCAGCTAGACTATGAGCAAGTAAATTGGTGGTTTTATATTGGGCGGCAGCAGTAATGGCTAATGATGAATATTCTTTGGCAACTAAATCTATTCCGACCGCATCGAACGCGAAAATTCCATTTGTCGATAAAATGCTGCCATGATTTTTTTCTAAATCACGTAGGCAAGCTTGTACCGTAGCAATATAGCTCGAAACGCGAATATGAAAGCTTTTGGTGAGCTCCAGTGGAGGGGTTTCTAAGATATTGCCCTCAATATCATGGAAAGCATTCCAATGAATATTTTTAATCTCTCCTAATTGATCTTTAATGCATTTAATAAGATTTGGTATGTTTTCAAGAACCGCTAAATCATATGTAAAAGCGTAAGCTTCAATACCATGTGATTTAAATTCTAAAATGGCCTTTTCGAGTTTTTCGGCATTTCGTGCCACTAACCCGATTTTATAGCCTTCTTTACCAAATTTATGTGCTACGGCTTTAGAAATACCTGTTCCATAACCAAAGATTATAATATTGTTGTTCATTATAAAGTTCCAAAAACCAATTATTTGGTTAGAAATAGTTTATAATATGTTTTTATAATGTATTCAAGCGAAAAAGTTATCTATAAAAAATAATACTGAAAAGAGCAAAACAAAAAATCTTAAAAGCAGTAATGAGTAAGTTTGGTTTGAATGATCCAGATGGGACAACGATTGATAAAATAACTTTTAATTTGACTTATTTATCTTCATATCATAAATTAATTGGAACGATCGTTCCTGTTAAGTCTGCTTATGCGAACAAAAGAATTTGAAACTGATGAAATTGCTGATGCAGCCATGCATGTTTTTTGGCGTCATGGATATGCAGCGACTTCAGTTCAAGATTTAGTTGAAGGTACGGGACTATCTAGAAGTAGCCTTTACAGTACTTTTGAAAGTAAGCAAGGGCTTTATCAAAAAGCGTTACAACGCTATGAACTTTTAACCACGCTTAACAATGTGAAGTTGCTGTCTGGTTCAGGATCACCGAAAGAACTTATTCGGCAATTACTGATTAATGTGGTTGAAGATGAGCTAAATGATGCAGAACACAAAGGCTGTCTGGTCGCAAATGCATGTTTAGAGTTGGCTGGCCATGATGAAGATGTCGCTCAATTCGTTGTAAGTAACCTACAGAAACTACAGCATGCTTTAGAGAGTTTATTAATTAAAGCTCAACAATCTGATGAAATTGCTTCTACCCAAAACCCACGTGCATTAGCAAGTTTCTTTCTAAACACCATGCAAGGTTTACGTGTTTTAGGCAAAGGCAGCCCGCTTGAACAAAGAAAGCAATGCTTAATGGATGTGGTCGAGATTGCTTTAAACGTTTTATAAAATTCATTTAAACCTTAACTATTGTTGAGCTGAATAGTTAAGGTTTTTATTTAATTTAAACTGGAATGATCATTCCATAATAATGATTTTTAGTACACATGGAGAACAAATGTCTTCCCATCCTAACATTGTAAAACAAGCGTATAGCTATGCAGAGCATGGTAAGTCCGCTGAAGAAGAATTTGAGAGTAAAGCTTTATGAATATTAAGAGTGATGAAACATCTCATCAGTTAAGTGAAGAGTTCTCTGCTCAATTACCGATTTGGAAACTGTTGGCTTTTACTGTTGCAGGTTTTCTGACCATCATGACAGAAACTATGCCAGCAGGGCTTTTGCCCCAAATCAGTCAAGGGTTAAATATTTCAGAGGCATACGTAGGGCAGCTTATAGCAGTGTATGCCTTAGGTTCGGTTTTAGCGGCAATACCTCTCATTAGTCTTACCCGTAGTTGGAATCGGAGACCCTTGTTACTCAGTGCTATTGTAGGTTTACTTTTATTTAATGCGATTACTGCCTTATCAAATGATTATATTTTGACTTTGATTGCTCGTTTCATTGCAGGTATGGCGGCGGGTGTTATATGGGGGCTTTTAGCGGGTTATGTAAGACGCATGGTCCCAGCATCGTATCAAGGTCGAGCTTTAGCAATTGCTGGGGTTGGGCAGCCAATTGCTTTGTCTATTGGTGTTCCTTTAGGTGCGTGGTTGGGAACGCTGTTTGAGTGGCGTGGCGTATTTTGGATAATGTCTTTACTGGCATTGATTTTATTTGTCTGGATTCGTTTTGGTATTCCTGATTTTGCGGGACAGTCAGCACAAAAAAGGTTGCCCATTTTAAAAGTTCTTTTAATGCCCGGCATTAGAGCTGTTTTAGCAGTCGTATTCCTTTGGATATTAGCCCATAGCATTCTTTATACTTATATTTCGCCTTTCTTAGTTTCAACAGGGCAGGCATACAAAGTCGAGACGATACTTTTTGTATTTGGTATTTCTTCAATTGTAGGCATCTTGATTACAGGGATGTTTATCGATCGATCATTAAGAAAAATAACGCTTTTAAGCTTATTTGTATTTGCTATCGCAACAATACTGTTAGGTGCTTACAGCTCTTCGAGTTTTGTAGTTATAACTGGCGTTGTGCTGTGGGGAGTAACTTTTGGCGGTGCTCCAACATTATTACAAACAGCCTTAGCAAATACTGCGGGTCATGAAGCAGATGTCGCACAGTCCATGTTGGTCACTATGTTTAACCTTGCTATCGCATTCGGTGGAATGGTTGGCGGTGGGTTACTTGAAAGTTTTGGCGCAGCTTCTTTTCCATGGATTATGCTGGTTTTTGCTCTCATCGCGTTATGCACTGTTTACAATGCTCGTAAGCATGGTTTTATCTCTTCATAAAAGATTTTTGCCCTTCATGACTGAAGAAGTGAAGGGTGGTTTAATTTTTATATTTTGATGCAATGCTAGAAAAAATAGTTAATGAGTTGGTAAAATAAACCGTAAAATACAAATAAAGTGGAATTTAAATTTAACTAATTATGGTGAAATGGGAATAAATTCTTTTTAATTTACTTAATTGCGTAAAAATTTCCAAAAATAATGAAAATTAGCTGTTCTTAGAAAAACAATCCCGCAGGGTGCTGGCTAAACTATATCTCAAGGGTGTGATAGGGATCGAAAAGAGTAGCATGCACCAAAACGTATAACGTTAGTGTGTACTCACCCAAAAGGTCTCGATTCGGCTTAGGACGCTATAGATCAAAAGTTTATAGGCATAAGGTTCTAACTTACAAAGTTATAATTGTTGAAGTAAACCATAGATGTTTTCCCTTGACACCCTAAAAAATTCTCTATAATAAAAACGATACTTTACAAGAATATAATTTATGAATAAGCCTTATCTTTCTGCCTTGCCGCATGACAGCCAAATCTCATCTCAATTGAACAATGCTTACTTCCACGATTCGTGGAGTATTGTGCTTGGCCAACCAGACCTTAATGTATTTGGGCAGCTCATAAAACTGTTCCATCATACTCCTCAATGGATAGAATGGAGTATGAATCTACGTAATAAAATTACTTCAAAGATTGGGCTTAAAGATTTAGGAAGTTTTAAGCAAATTGATGCGTATAAAAAAGAAAATGAATATGTAGCAGGTGATCGAATTGGAATTTTTACCTTGTTACAGCGTACCGAAAATGAGTTAGTGGTTGGCGATGACGATAAACATTTAAATGTGACTTTATCTATTTATAAAAATGAAGAGACTCAAGTACTGACCATAACCACAGTGGTCCATATTAAAAATTTACTTGGGCGGCTGTACATGTTGCCTGTGATGCCTGCCCACCGAAAAATAGTACCAGCCACTTTACAGATATTGGGGTAGAGCACTATTTTTATTTACGATGTTATCCATTGAAATCGTTTATATAATATACGTATTATCAATTGCGAGCTGAATAAAATGGACAATAAAAACCAGTGTCGCCAATGCGCCGTTTGTGGAAAGAGTTTTCCCTTAAAAGATCTGGTCTCTGGTGAAGTCATTCGAGATGTCATTGGTGAAGAAATCTTGAAAGATTATCCGGATTGGTCTTTTTCAACCTTTATTTGTCGTGCTGATTTGGCAGACTACCGTATTAAATATGTGCAATCACTATTACGTTCAGAAAAAGGCGAGTTGACAACTTTAGAAAATGAAGTGATTGGCAGTATGCAACGGCATGAGCTGATTAGTAGAAATACAGAGACAGAGTTCGATCAGAATTGGACTTTGGGTGAAAAACTAGCAGATAAAATAGCCTCTTTTGGCGGAAGTTGGGTCTTTTTAACTTGTTTTGGACTATTTTTAGTGGCTTGGATCATTTTAAATACTGTAGTGATGGTTGTACATCCTGTTGATCCTTATCCATTTATTCTGCTTAATTTGGTGTTGTCATGTTTAGCTGCAATTCAGGCACCTGTCATTATGATGAGTCAAAATCGACAAGAGGTAAAAGATCGGTTACGCGCTCAACATGATTATCAAATTAATTTAAAAGCTGAGCTTGAAATTAGACATTTACATGAAAAAATGGATCATCTTTTATCGCATCAATGGGAAAGACTTGCACATATTCAAGAAATTCAGCTCGATCTTTTATCTGAAATGAATAAAAAACGGTAAAAATTGAATCTGAGTTTCACGTGGAACATGATGAGCTGTATAGAATATTTTGCGGTAAATTGGAAATTTCTTTATGATCTGCCGCCATGCTCTCTTGCTGTTTCTACGACAATGCCTTTAAACGACCACTTTGTTTACGCTCCGCCACAAGATCCGCTTTCAATTTTATTTGAAGATGACGATTTGATCGTGGTTGATAAACCTGCGGGCTTGTTGTCGGTAATGGGACGTTTACCTGAACATCATGATAGTGCCTATTTAAGAGTGCTTGAAAAGTTCCCTTTAGCCAAAGTGACTCATCGTCTAGATATGGCGACTTCGGGGTTGCTTATGTTTGCAAAGCATCGTGATGCAGAAGTTGCGGTAAGTAAAATGTTTCAGGCCAGAACAGTCAAAAAGCATTATATTGCTTTGGTACAAGGGCGAGTGAATCAAGAGGGGAGCGTTGAGGTTCCGCTCATTACCGATTGGGAAAATCGACCGAGACAAATTGTGCATTTTGAGTTGGGCAAACATGCCAAAACCTTATTTCAGCCTCTCGTCTATGATGAAAAAACCGATCAAAGCCGCGTTTTACTAGAGCCGGTGACAGGGCGTTCGCATCAGCTACGTGTACACATGATGCATATTGGACATCCGATTATGGGTGATAAGTTATATCACCCTGAACCTAAGCAATTTCACTTAAACCGTATGGCGTTACATGCCGTATATTTGGCTTTCCAGCATCCATTAAATGGAACGGATGTGGTGATTGAATCGCAGGTGCCTTTTTAAAATTTATATAATTAAAAAAATTAATTTGATGCAATTGGGAACGGAATATATACCCAAACTGCAATAAAAGTCGGGTATTCTTAATGCCGAATAATATTAATACGGCAACAACAACAAGGGATCATATTATGACTCGTGATTACGAACAATTTCCAGATGACGATAACGGCAATGTACTTTGGCAAATGGCTGAAGACGGGGATGATTTAACCGATCTACATGAAATTGAATTTTCTATTGCTTTTCAAGATCAGAAAAATGCAGAGCAATGTGCACTCTATTTACTGTACCAAGAACAAAAGGTTTCACTCTTTCAAGATGATGCCGTTGAGCCAAATGAATGGATTATTACGATCTTCGTTAATATGGAACCCGACTATTCAGACATTGTTGATTTAGAACAATGGTTTGCTAGCATCGCTGAAAAATTTCAGGGTGAATATGATGGATGGGGCTGTATGGCTTATGTCTTCGAGGAAGGCGACGAAGAAGATGACCTGTTACAGTAAGGTCTAAAATAACGGGTAGGAGATAACGATGAACTTATCTCAAAAACAAATTGCTGTACGGTTTTTAGAGCTTGCCGCAGCTGGCGAAGTCGATGAAGCCTATAGCAATTACACCGCGCCTAACTTCAAGCATCACAACCCTTATTATGCGGGTGATGTAACTTCTTTGAAGGAGGGAATGCGTGAAAGTGCAATTGAAACTCCAAATAAATTCTTTGAAGTTCAACATGTCATTGAAGATGGTGATTTAGTTGCTGTGCATTCTAAAATTGAAATGCAAATGAACGGGTTAACCACTTTAGCAGTGGTTCATATTTGTCGTTTTGAAAATGGAAAAATTGCTGAGTTTTGGGACATTGGGCAAATACAGCCTGACCCACTCGTCAATGAAAACGGTATGTTTTAATGAAAAGCCCGAAAGTTTTCGGGCTTTTTTATTTTATAGATGAATTAAAATTTCCACTGTGCCGAAATTGAAGCGTTCAGTGGTTCACCCGGTTGAACCCATAAATCGCTATAGCTTGAGACATAGTAAGTTTTATCAAATAGATTATTTACATTCAGCTGATAGCGTAAGCGGTCAGATGGGGCATAGTAGCCATTTAAATTGGCCAGCGTATAACTCGGTAAGTTAAATCCATTATCAATGTTATGACCACTGCGCTCACCGACATAGGTGAGGTTGGCACCTACACCTGCCTTTTTCGTGCCTTCTTGCAGAAATTCATAATTGGTGCTGATTGAACCTTGGTGTTTTGGAACATTGCTAAGACGAGCACCTTTAGCTAGGTCTTGGTCTTTTTCAATTTGAGCATCGGTATAACTATAGTTGGCATTGACGAGCCATCGATCATTGATCTGGCTATTTAAGTCAAATTCAATCCCTTTACTACTCACTTCACCAGCGGCTGTTTGGAATGCATTGTCGATTGGATCTGTCGTCAGCACATTCTGTTTTTTCATTTTAAATAGAGCGAGACTAAGTACACTTTGGTCATTTATTTTATATTTTGTACCAACCTCATAGCTTTCGCCTTTTTCAGGAGCAAAGGTTTGTCCATTTCGGTTCATACCGCTATTCATCGCAAATGAACGACCATAGTTCGTATAAAAAGCCCATTGGTCAGAAGCTTTAAAATTTACTCCGAAACGTGGACTATTTTGGTGAAGTGTCTGGTTGCTTTCGGTCTGAGTCAGGTGATTTTTAAAGTCTTGTTCGACCTGATCAAAACGGTTGCCGAATAACACACTCCACTGATCATTAAAAAAGATCTGGTCTTGTACATTGAGTGCGAAATAGCGTTGGCGCTCTTTGGTGTTGGTGAACGGTGCTAAATCTGGTAAATATTTTCCATATTCAGGTTGGTAAATATCAATTGTGTTTGGCATGCCTGAGCTGTGATTACGACGAAGCTGATATTGTTGATAATCGAGTTGACCAAGTTCAGTTGAAAGTAAAATTTCATGTCGAGCCCATGAGGTATCAAGCTTACCAAGCAATTCTGTTTGAGCCAGCACATCTTCACTTTGATAATCACGATAGCGGCGTTGACGTTCTAAAGTACGACCATCGGCTTGTAGGCGTCGTGGTTCGGTCGAAAAGCCAATCATTTGAGCATCTTTATAACTGACCGCACTATTCAGTTTCCAGTCAGGGTTAAATTCATGACTAAGACGTAACTGGTAAAAGTAATCTTTCACTTTCATATCACCATCGTCAGGCTCACCTGTAAAGGTTTTCGGGTCCATCACAAACTGGTGATTAACGGTGCTTACCCCACGGTCAAAGGTTCCTTTGTGCTGAGTAAATTCACTATCAAAGTCGAGTTGCGTTTGGTCTGAAAGTTTCCATGTGAGCTGTGGTGAAAAGAACCAGCGTTCACTGCTGACGTGATCACGGAAGCTTTGATTATCTTCGTGGGCAACCGCTAAACGATAGGCCAGTTCATCGTTAATCGGGGCGGTATGTTCCAGACTCATTCGATATTGTTCTTGGCTATTGGCGCGTAAGTTAATTTCACTTTCACGTTCCCACTGTGGCTTTTTACTATTTAGATTGAGCAAACCCCCTGTTTCTCCACGTCCGTAGAGGGCAGCCATTGGTCCTTTTAAAAATTCTAAAGACTCAATGTTTACGATATCTTTGGGAGCACTAACACCTCTGTTTACACTCAAACCGTTTCGAATCATGGTAGCACCTAAATTTGGATCACCACTAAAACCTCGGAAAGAGTAATTATCCCAAAAACCACCACCATAATTATTCTGATGAAAAACCCCACTGACTAAGGTTAATGCATCATCAATGCGCTGAACGTCTTGTTGTTCCATTACCTGCTTAGAAACAAAAGCACGATTAAAAGGCACATCCAAAACATCATGGGAAAATTTAGTCGCCGAGCTATTTTGACTTACATCTTCTTGGGTAGCTTCAGCCTGAACGCGTATGGTTGCCAGTACCGTTGACGTTTCTTCTCCCCAACTGAGTGTCGATATAAACGATAGACCTAAGGAAGACAACAATCCTAATTTGTGTTGCATAAATGAGCAGCCATAAAAGACAAAAGGAATTAAATGTAATAGTATAACGTTACATTATTTTATTGATTATCGCTATGTCTTTAGAAAAAAATATTGAGCGTTTACAGTCGATTGATGCCTTACGTGGTTTGGTCATCTTGATTATGTTGCTCGACCATGTAAGAGAAACTTTCTATTTGCATAAGCAGGTCATAGATCCAATGGATGTAACAGTGACTGAACCTGCATTATTTGGTAGTCGGTTATTGGCACATATTTGTGCTCCGGTTTTTGTTCTTTTAACAGGTATTTCGGCTTTTTTATTTCATTCAAAAAAACAGGATTTGCAGCAAACCCGTGCATTTTTATTGAAGCGTGGTCTATTTTTAATTGTGTTAGAGCTGACATTAGTGAACTTTGCTTGGACAGCAACTTTTCCACCAGAAGTCATTTATTTACAGGTGATATGGGCGATTGGTATTAGCATGGTGGTGTTGGCTGGTTGTGTGAGTTTGCCTTTATCTGTTCTTACTGGTGCAGCTTTAGTGATTATTTTTGGACATAACTTATTAGATTCTGTGCATTTTACAAATGGTTTTTTACAGAATGTATGGTTCGTTTTACACGAGCGTGGTTGGATCGAGTTTGCAGGTATAAAGCTCAGAACAAGCTATCCTGTTTTGCCTTGGATTGGTGTTATTTTGCTGGGTTATGTTTTAGGCCAATTCTTTAGTTCAAAATATACTGCAAAACAAAGAAGCTGCTATTTATTGAGTATCGGTCTGGCAAGTATTGGATTATTCGTTTTACTGCGTTTTATCAATATCTATGGCGACCAGCCGTGGCAGCATTTTGAGTCATTACAACTCACTTTAATGAGCTTTTTTAACCTCACCAAGTATCCACCATCTTTACTGTTTATTTTGCTGAATGTTGGAATCGGTTTGATTGTGCTGGTTGCTTTTGAACGTATGCAGCAATATTCATTTTTAAAACTATTGGTGGTGTTTGGTTCGGTGCCTATGTTCTTTTATTTATTGCACTTATATGTGCTGAAACTGATGTATGTGCTTGCGCTCAGTATATGGGGAGCCAACCATGGCAATTATTTTTCGGTTAACCATGTGTGGATGCTGTGGTTAATCACGATTGTGTTGTCTTTTGCGCTTTATCCTGCTGTTAAATGGTTCTCGAAATTCAAACATCAAAATAAACATATTTCGATTTTAAAATATTTCTAATGTTCAAAATGTGGGTAAAGCGAGTTCAATAGTGGCCTCGCTTTACTTACTCACATCTAGATATAGAGTTTCTTTGACTTCTTCCATGACCACATAACTATGTGAAGATGCCGAAGCGGGGAGTTTCTTTAACAGATCACCCAATAGGCGGCGGTAGGCACTCATTTCTTTTAAGCGCGCTTTTACAAGATAGTCAAACTCACCTGAAATGAGATGACATTCGAGTACTTCCGGAATCTCGACTAAGTCTCTGGCAACCTGATCAAATACATCGCCTGATTTAGCTGATAGTTTAATTTCTAAAAAAACGAGCAGATTGCGGTCAACGTAGGCTGGGTTTAGTCGTGCGAAATAACCCATGATGATGCCATCGCGTTCAAGTCGTTTGACACGCTCTGAACAGGGGGTGGTCGACAGGTTGACTCTCGATGCCAATTCACTAATCGCAATTCGTCCTTCACGCTGCAAAATATCCAGAATCATGCGATCTATACGATCTAAGGGGCGCATAGATATTTCCTCTTTTTTTAAAATTCTTGTGATAAAAACATAAATTTACCTAGATTATAGCCCGAAAAACAGTGAAATAAACTATTGAGGCGGAAATATACTAGTTAAATAAACTGGTGTGCGTGAGGGAATGGAAATGCGCGTAATTGTATTAGGTAGCGGCGTTATCGGAGTGGCAAGTGCCTATTATCTAGCTCAACAAGGAGCTGAGGTCACTGTTCTTGATCGTCAGTCAGGTCCTGCTGAAGAAACAAGTTTTGGCAACGCAGGGCAAATTTCGCCTGGGTATTCGACCCCTTGGGCAGCACCAGGAATTCCTTTTAAAGCTGTGAAGTGGATGTTCCAACACCACGCACCGCTTGCTATTAATTTAGATGGCAGCATGTGGCAGTTACAGTGGATGGCGCAAATGCTAAAAAACTGTAATCCACAAAGTTATGCTGTGAACAAAGAACGTATGATGCGTGTGGCTGAATACAGCCGTGACTGCTTACGTGAACTCAGAAAAGATACAGGCATTAATTACGAAAACCGTGCGAAAGGCACTTTGCAGTTATTCCGTAAAGAAGCGCAAATGGAAGCGGTTCAACGCGACATTAGCGTGCTACAAGAATGCGGCGTAAGTTACGAATTATTAAATGCCCATGAGCTTGGCCGTGTAGAGCCAGCTTTAGCAAATACACAAGATAAACTTGTTGGTGGTTTACATTTACCAAATGATGAGACAGGTGACTGTTATTTATTTACCAATGCTTTGGCTCAAATTGCCAAAGAGTTGGGTGTTAACTTCCAGTTCAACCAGAACGTAGAAAAATTGATTGTTGAAGGCGATGAAATTAAGGGCGTTCAGGTCAATGGCAAAGTCTTAACCGCAGATCGTTATGTTCTAGCATTTGGTAGTTATTCACGTGATTTCTTGAAACCACTCGATCTGCAGTTACCTGTATATCCTGTGAAAGGTTACTCGTTGACGATTCCTATTGTTGACCCTGCTTTTGCTCCGCAATCTACGGTGCTTGATGAAACTTACAAAATTGCGATTACCCGTTTTGACCAACGTATTCGTGTAGGTGGAATGGCAGAGTTAAGTGGCTTCAATTTAGGTTTAAATGAAGACCGCCGTGCAACCTTGCAAATGGTGACTCAGGACTTGTTCCCGGGCGGTGATATGGCACAGGCATCTTTCTGGACTGGTTTACGTCCAATGACGCCAGACAGTACCCCAATTATTGGTGCGACTCGCTTTAAAAATCTGTTCTTGAACACAGGCCACGGTACTTTAGGTTGGACTATGGCGTGTGGTTCAGGAAAATTAATCAGTGACATCGTATTGAATCATAAGACTGAAATCAGTACAGATGGTCTTTCAATTCAGCGCTATTCTCATGCGCATGCTGCATAACGGACGTTAGGAAATTAATCATGCCTCGTCCTATTACCGCAGTCATCCACCGTCAAGCCTTGCAAAATAACTTGGCGGTGGTACGCAAGGCTATGCCAAACAGTAAGGTCTTTGCCGTTGTAAAAGCCAATGCTTATGGACATGGAATTGAACGTGTCTATGAAGCGTTTAAAGCAGCAGATGGCTTTGCCTTACTTGATCTTGATGAAGCAAAACGAATTCGTGCTCTGGGTTGGACAGGTCCAATTTTGTTGCTCGAAGGGATTTTTTCTCCTCAAGATTTATTTGATTGTGTGCAGTACCAACTCAGTTTCACTATTCATAGTGAAGAGCAAATTGAGTGGGTTCAACAGCATCCCTATCCAGCTCAATTTGATATTTGCCTAAAAATGAACAGTGGTATGAACCGTCTTGGTTTTAAACCACAGCAGTATGTTCAGGCATGGGAACGTTTAAATAACTTGGCAAATGTGTCCAAGATTACGCACATGATGCATTTTTCAGATGCGGATGGCGAGCGTTTCGGCCAGCAAGGTATTGATTATCAAATCAGTGCATTTGAAGACATTATTAAAGATTTACCGGGTGAAAGATCGGTAAGCAATAGTGCTGCGATTCTACGTTATCAAGACCAGCTCAAATCAGATTATGCACGTAGCGGCATCATGCTTTATGGCAGCTCGCCAGACTATCCAACGCATAATATTGTCGATTGGGGTCTACAACCTACCATGAGTTTACGCAGTGAAATTATTTCCGTTCAGCATTTAGATGCGAATGAAA
>RCUN01000452.1_pt1 | contig 23005 bp, 29 predicted proteins | sample 2166181 | NCBI WGS metagenome assembly RCUN01 (sample SAMN09932603, study PRJNA488358) | compost metagenome | feature: garden; material: soil; isolation source: compost soil in crotononitrile-enriched culture | place: Germany: Experimental Botanical Garden Goettingen | collected 2016-01-27 | reverse complement strand
GGACACGGGGATTTTGTATGTTTTTGTAGTGTTAACGGGTAAAGAAAAACCCTCCTTGTTAGCAAAGGAGGGTCTTCCACATCTGTGATTATAACGCTTATTCCGATGACTTGGCTGAGACAGCGTCAGGCAGTGAGAACTTCTTATTCCACGAACCCCCGCCATCATGCGTCACATAGACCGCCGTCTGCGTCGGACTTGTAACCGCGAGCCATCCGGTCCTCTCGGAAGGGAAGGAAATCCGGGCATCGAACCCGCTTAGTACAGCGGGAATATTGCTCCACGAGCGGCCTCCGTCAAAAGAACGTCCAACCCCCACCTTACCACCAGCCGGAGATCCGCCGGCCAGATAAGCCGTACTTCTCCCGATCAGCTGCATATTCCCGGGATGCCCACCAAGGGTTAGCAGGTCCCTTGTAAGCGAGTGCAGGTCCGTTACCAGGGGCTGGTCCCCCGCCCGCAGTGCTCTGGGCAATGACACGATTCCAGTGGGAGCCGCTATCATGGCTGGCATACAAAGAGTAGGATACCTGGGACATGCCGGACTCCCCGTAAACAAGAGCCCATACCTGGCTTCCTTTGCTGTAGAGTTCCCCGCCAAAGGCGGTCCCAAATGGGATCGTCAGCACCGTGCTCCAGCTGGCGCCTCCGCTAGTTGTCTTATGCAGCTTGTAGCCGGTACCTGGATGGACCGTAAGCGACCACCCCATGCGGGCCGCTTGATCTGTGAAGACAGCAGCCCGGGTATTGGCCGGCGTCTTAATCTTCGCCCATGTTGTACCCCCATTCAGGGATTTATAGGCTCCATTCGAGGTATAACCTACAATAGTATCCGTTCCCAGCACATCAATCTTCTTGAATTGTTGGCCTGAGGTGCTGAGGATGCTCCAATGAGAGCCCCCGTCCTTGGTTGCGATGAGCTTAACCGGAGCCTCCGGAGATATTCGGGCCAATGCCCATCCGTCCACATTATTCGGGAACACAATTTGATCGAACTGCCACTGTCCTGTATAAATCTCCTGCCAGTTACAGCCCCCGTTCGACGTACCGATGAGGAATCCATTCCCCGCAGCTCGTCCCGTTGTATCACTCAGAAAAGCAACATCCGTTACATGAAGCGGGTCCTGGTCTGCTGCCGCGTGCTTCTTCTGAAGATTCTGGAGCAGTCCATGATCCCCGCTTGTGCAAGGGGCAGATGCGGCTGCCTCAGTTCTCTGTATTACAGTAGTACTGCTGCCAATTCCAATGGATAGAGCAAGGGCAGCGACTGTGAGTAATGTGGATTTGAAATATCGTTTTGCCATAGGATGATACCTCCTCTTTTCCAAGTTATATGAATCGAACCGAGTTATCAAGCATGCTGAAATTAAAAAGCACTATATATAAATTTACCCATTCTTCGGGCAAACCAACAATATGATGAGACGGGTAGGTCTGGACAGTTGGACTTGGAAAAATGAATGACTTCAAATGGGAACATGCGTTTGGTATAATGTATGCGATATGGATATTTTGCACTTCGTTCGTTATCTCGTTACTAGCTTCATCGTTATTTAATTCCTAACCCCGAGGGAGGGTACTCGTATCATGCCTGAGACCACTTATGAGCATGTTGATACCAAGCAGACACTTAACCGAGTGAAGGAAGAACGGATGCCCTTCGACTGGTCGATCAATCCTTACCGGGGATGCGCCCATGGGTGCAGCTTCTGCTACGCCCGGGCATTTCAGTCCTTCATCGGCCGAGGCGCTGAGGATGAGTTCCAGCACCATATTGTTCTGAAGCAAAACGCACCCGAAGCGCTGGAGGGACAGCTGTCCCGACTGGCGGGGAAGTTCGGTTATGATATCGAAGCGATGCGAAGGCATATCGGTCAGGTCACGATCGGAACAGCCACGGATCCATACCAGCCGATCGAGGCGAAGGCCCAGCTAACCCGTGAATGCCTGAAGCTGCTGGCCAAGTACCGGATAAGCACCAGCATCACTACCCGCTCTCCGCTTGTGACAAGGGATCTGGATATTCTGACTCAAATGAGCGATCTCTCTGTGAACATCAGCATCAATTCACTGGACGCCGGGCTTATCCGCCGCATCGAACCTGCCTCTCCGCATCCTCAGATGAGGCTGGAGACCGTGCAGAAGCTGGCCGAAAGCGGTGTTCACGTTGGAATCTTCGCAGCGCCTGTTCTGCCGTTGCTGACTGATTCCGAGGAAAGCCTGGAATTGCTGCTATCAGCGGCGAAGAATCGTGGAGCTAACTTCGCGATGATCTCGCTGCTGCGTCTGTCCAAGGACGTTAAAGCTTGGTATATGAGCACGCTCCGCACCCACTATCCAGAGCTTGTCCCCAGTTATGCCGAGCTGTACCGGCAGGGGCATTATGCCGATCGTCAGTATATCGACAGCTTCAAAGAAATGTCGGGTCGTCTGCTTCGTAAATATGGACTATCCGGGTTGCCTGGAGGGTCGGGAGCAGACGATGGCAGCAAGCTTAAACCGGAAGAGGCAGTCCCTGCCCCACCCGCTGCACAAGCTGGAAGATTCCCGGTTCCCGACGCTGCCATCACGAAAGATGAGATTCAGCTTGAGGTGGAGCAGCTGTCCTTTCCGTTCTAGGCGAGAGTGAAATAACACAGGGCCTCCCTACTTTGGAGTAATAATCGGATTCTATATATAACTTTAAATTAGGTTTTTCGATTGTAGACAAGCTGCTTGTTCTGTAGGCTTATCCCGCGGCAGGTATATCCATCAGATCTAGATCTGAGGCTACAGCCATCCAGATTGTCAATTACGCAAAAGCACCCCATTCTAGGCCAAGAATATGGCTAAGAATAGGGCGCTTTTCTTATTTGTCTTGATTACTCAATTATTTCACAAATCCAAGCAGCATTTCACGAATCAGCTTGGCTGCGACAATTTGAGTCTGCTCTGTTGGATCGTAGATCGGTGCAACCTCTACAAGGTCACAGCCCACCACGTTCACATCGGAGCCGGCAATCAAATGCACGGCTTCGAGCAGCTCTTTGGATGTAATCCCGCCAGCTTCTGCAGTACCGGTACCCGGTGCAGCAGAAGGATCGAGTACGTCGATATCGATGGTTACATAGACAGGACGACGGCCGATCTTCGGCAGGGCCTGCTTGAGCGGAGCCGCAACTTCAAACGGATAGAAGTTGATGTTCTCGCTCGCATACAGGAATTCTTCCTTGGAACCGGAACGGATTCCGAATTGGTAGATATTCTTCCCGCCCATAAGTTCCGCGGCTTTGCGAACCGGCGTAGAGTGGGACAGAGGCTCTCCTTCATAGTTCTCACGCAGGTCTGCATGCGCATCGATATGAATGAGCGCCAGGTCTGGATACTTGGCGTACACTTCCTGGAAGATCGGCCAGGAGACGAGATGCTCGCCGCCAAGACCAATCGGGAATTTGCCGTCGGCCAGCAGGCCGCGCACATATTCCCCAATGACTTCCAAACTGCGGGCTGCGTTGCCGAACGGCAGCAGCAGATCGCCAGCGTCGAAGTAGGTCATATCGACGATGCTTTTATCCAGGTACGGGCTGTATTCTTCAAGCCCCACTGAAGCTTGGCGGATACGGGCAGGACCGAACCGGGAACCCGGACGGTAGCTGACCGTGAAGTCCATCGGCATTCCATAGATTACCGCTTTGGACTCTTCGTAATTGTCGGAGCTGCAGATAAATACGTTGCCGGAATAGGCTTGATCCAGTTTCATATGAACAGCCTCCTATTTCACCAGATCTTCAACGAATTTAGGAAGCACGAACGCGGCCTTGTGCAGGCGCGGTGTGTAGTATTTCGTATTGATCTCTGGAATTTGAGTCTCGTCAACTTGCAGCGGATCATGGGTCTTGCTTCCCATCGTGAATGTCCACAGACCACTTGGGTAAGTAGGAATGTTCGCACCGTACACACGAACGATTGGGAAGATTTCCTTGACGTCTTTGTTAACCTTTTGGATCAGGTCAGCCTTGAACCAAGGATTGTCCGTCTGAGCGACGAAGATACCATCTTCCTTCAAGGCTTCATGAATGCCTTGGTAGAAGCCGCGCTCGAACAGCGGAGCCGCAGGGCCCACTGGTTCCGTGGAATCGACCATGATGACATCGTATTTATTTTTATTTTCGATAATATGCATATATCCGTCATTCACCAGAACCTCTACACGAGGGTTGTCCAACTCACCGGCGATTTCAGGCAGGTATTGCTTCGAGTATTCGATAACCTTGCCGTCGATCTCAACGAGTACCGCTTTCTCTACACCAGGGTGCTTGAGAACTTCACGGATAACCCCGCCATCTCCACCGCCCACAACGAGCACGTGCTTTGGATTAGGATGGGTGAACAGCGCCGGATGCGCGACCATTTCATGATAGACGAATTCATCTTTGATCGTAGTCATGACCATGCCGTCCAGGACGAGCATGCGTCCAAATTCCTCAGTGTCAATCATCGCCAAATCTTGAAAATCCGTCTTCTCCGTTACAAACGTTTCCCGGATCTTCGCTGTAATGCCGAACGCCGGAGTCTGTTTCTCAGTAAACCACAATTCCATCGTATATACCTTCTTTCCGTCAGAATAGTGTTTAGCCGCCATATAAAGCCCCTAACCAAACCGGGTTCTCCAGTTACACTTCTCGCGAAAGCTTCACTTCCTATATTGTACCAAACAAATTGTATAATAACACAAGATGAACCCGGATGCGACCTATGTTATGGCGGTGTAAATTGGAATAAGAATGACAAATGGCCCGTTCCACAGCATGCTGCAGATACGGGCCAATTAGGATGGTTAACTTTCTTATTATAGCTTTTGAATTTGGTATACGAACTTCCACTCTGCCGTATTCCCTGAATATCTGCCCCGGTTCTCTTCAACCACGACACTCAATGACTTGGTTATACTTTTGCTTATAGAGGAGACCTTAACCGTGGAGCTGCTGCTTCCGTCGTCAGGAATGCTATCTTGTTCCTCTGCTGCCGATTTCAGCGTAAAGCTGCCCGTCGATTTCAAATTAAGTGTAACTGACTCTCCTTCTTCAATCGGCTTCCCGTTGATGAAACTCTCCGTATACCATTCGTTGCCGACATGATTGTTCTCTATCAATTCTACACTTACAAGCGTAATCTTGACCTTGATGGTCTTGCTGGCTGCGGCGGATAATGGCTGGACAGTTAATACAAACACTAGGACTACTAGACATATTGTTCTGTATAGAGCTTTAGTCACTGAGAGTGCCTCCCTCAAAAGATTAATATAGTTGCTCTCTATATACTTCTATGCCTTAGTCGCTTCTCCTTCTGTGTCTGGATCACTGTTCCCATACCCTTTGCAAAGCCGCGTGGCTGCCGTTTATTTCAATTAAATACACGTCAGGATTGGATAGCCTCTTCCATTCTTCAAAGCCAAAGTCCGGTTGATAGTGTCTAATTAACAAGGATAACAGCCCACCATGCGTTACTACGGCAAATGTTCTCTCCGTCCTTGCCTGCAGTTCCTGAAGAACAGCCATCCCTCTGCTCGCAGCCTCCGCGGTGGATTCACCGCCTTCAAGAGCGAAGTCCTCCTCAGCGTAGGTTCGCTCAAACAGTTCCATCCAATTCTCAAGCGGGCCCAGGCTTAGTACTCTCTCCTTCAGACGCTCATCCGTATGGATCTTAATATGGGCAAGCCTGCTTAATGGGCGTATTGTATCGATCGCTCTAACGTAAGGGCTTGTGACAATATACTCGATCCCTCTATCTTTAAGGAAACTGGCCAGCTTCACGGCCTGAGCCTCACCTGCCTCAATGAGTGGAGCTTCAGGCTCCTGGCCTGCTGCCGCCGCGTGACGGATGAGATAAATATGCTTCATTTCCATCACTTAATCCTTTTGTAGTAAAAAACCGTAGCTTCCAAGGCTCCCCCGGCCGACTGCGCGAACTCGGGGATACGGCCCGCTTCGATATAGCCTAATGACTTGTACAAGTCATTAGAAGGATCCCCCTCTCTGGTGTCCAGCACCAGCAGAGTTCTTCCCTCTCTCCGCGCGGCTTCCTCCAGGGTATTCATGAGCAGGCGGGCCACGCCGCTTCTCCGGCTGTCCGGGTGAACCATTAATTTGGCAACCTCGGCTCGGTGAGAAGCGTTCTTTTTCCCGGCTAAATGGAGCTGCACGGTACCCATAATATGACCACCTTGAGTCGCGATCCAGAGCTTCACGCCCGGCTCAACCACCTGCTCCCAGTATGTATTCGCTTCCCCTATCTCAAGCGGTGGGAGGAAGCCAATGGAGGCGCCTCCCTCCACGACACGAACCAACAATTCGGACAGCTGCTCTAAAGCTGCAGGCTCTAATGTATGGAATTCTGCAATCTCGATATTCGGTTTCATGATACACACTCCTTGGGTTTAGTAATCTCCCGCTGATCTAATTGTAGGCCGGATTAGGTTAACTCGCCTTTTACCGTTTCAAACTGCTTCGATCGCCTCGTATACACCATGAATACTTCGTCAAGGCGTTCTCACTGAGCTCTTTCGTATTGCGCCACCCATTCCTGCGCTGTAGACCAATCCTTGACCGGGCTTGCTTCGCCGAGAATGTCATTGCTTGCTTTGGCCATAATCCACGCTTTAAGGCCATTGCCGTCAGAGTTCTTAAGCTCCTGGACTAGATATTCCAGCCCGGTGTCGCCTTGCCCAATTATCTGATCATACGCTTCCTGGTGAGCGGCAATATACTCATTCGGATTACTCGACATGGCTATCTGCTTATCATTTATGATCGTATTGATACTGTGATCAATGATCTGAGCTGCCTCGGTATGTCCACCACCGGGTTGGCATGCGGTTAACATGACCGAAGCAAGGAGCAGGATGAATGCTAGTCTTGTCATTTTGACACCTCTAGATCGTAAAATTATTAGTTCCCTTGGAGTTAATGCGGAGCATATGGAATGATCTGAACTATGGCTAAGGCCAGTAAGCCGACTATTAGCGGCAAAGCCTTTAGCAGGAAGGAATGTTGATATCTACTGAATATGAAATATAACACGGAGAACAATAGAGACCCGTAGAAAAAGACGTAGCCGATCAACAATAGCGGCACAGTCATAAATAGTGTCAATTCATCTTGGATGAACCACTTGAGAGTATGGAAGAAGACGATTAGAGTGCTGCTGAATACGCTGAGCATCAGCGTCAGCTTATATAGAACCTTGGTCCTCTCCAGCTTAACTAACGAATCCATTTGTACTCACCTCGTTCCACACAAGGATAATCGTATTTTAGTCAGTGGCTTTGTTCAGGTTCATGAGCCATGATTATGAGGATTGCTCGGCGTCGGCACAGCCGGATCACTCTCTCCTCCCATTCTTCGCCTAGACGTCTCCATTCTGCCCGTAGCAGGCACATGCCTTCCCGCCTTAGCTAGGCCAAATACAGGCATGTTCCCGTAGATGCATTCATACTGTCCGGGTTCGATCTTGTAGGTCTCATGGTATATTCCTACAGTTCCATCCGTACCCACGGCTTGATTGAACTTTTTCCATGCCTTAAGGTGGATTCCCCCGCGGGCGTACTTCTCCAGCTGCTCGTAGCTTTTCCAATATTGAAGAACGGTGACGCCTCTTGAACTCAGGAAGGTCTCAGAGCCAAGGAACCCGATCTCAGGGTTCTGATACAGCTCTTTCAGCATAGGGCCCATGGCTGTGGCTACTGGCCACCATTTATGAACGGCCCAGATCCGATTGATTCGCATTCCAATTACAAAAACAACGAACGGCCCTTCGATTTCAGCAGCATACCTTCCCGAGATTACTTTGGCCACAATAGCTCCTCCTCTTTGTCTTCCTCTTGCCGCTTAACGGGCGTTATGAATATAAGGGTTATCTAGCCCCGTCCATTCTTCCGCCAACCACACTCCACTTGCCATCTGCAAACCCTGTATTCTTTCTCTTTAACAGCAGAACTTCATCTTCGTTTCGATAGAATAAAAGATAAACTACCCCATATAGAATAGGCTCCTCCATAATTCCCCCCCACGTCATATCCTGGCTTGCCCTATCTGAATTTAGGCTGCAACTGCAACTATAACTACAACAAAGCCTTAATAACCGCCAAATACTCTCTAATCATATTGATCGGCTTAAGATACAAGGGCGATTCCCCGGATATGCCATAGGCTTCATAACCCAATGTTCTCGCAATATATTTCGCCCTGAACATATGGTAGTCACTGGTAACTATCATGATTCTGGGGCGGCTGCCCCCACTGCCTTGCATTAGAGCTTTGGAGAAAATCAGATTCTCCTTCGTGCTTGTCGATTTATTCTCAAGCTTAATTCGACCTTCGGCGATCCCCCGGCTTATAAGATACTTCTTCATCGCCGCTGCTTCGGTGATGTCTTCACCCGGTCCTTGACCTCCGGATACGATAATCGGGATCTCAGGGTGCTGGTTCACATAAGGCAAGCTTGCATCCAATCGCTGCTTCAAGGTTAACGACAGCTGTGTCCCCTTAAGGCCAGATCCGAGAATCACAACATAATCGGCATTGGTTATTGCACGATCATCTGTACTGAAGCCTGACAATACAAAGGACTCCACGATCACAAAAGAGATTAACAGCAGCGCGGAGCAAGCAATCAGCGCTCTTCTTAAAATAACGTGCTTCTTCAGATCAATCATTCTCAGAAGCATCACGGCGAAGGCTACAACACATATAAATGCGAGGGCAAAGTTTTCTCTGAAAAGAAACGCCAGAATCAAGAAAACAATGGCCATCGATAATTCCAGATAAGACGTGGCGCGTTCAGTTTCCGGGACGAACTTCATGCATTTCTCCTTCCAAATTTTTTTTGGGGGTAATATTCTATTCATTTATAAGGAGACTCGGCTTTGATTAGAACATATGTTAGGACGGAAGCATGCGCTCCACCGAAGAATACTCGCCTTCCAATATTATACACTTCGGGGATTGGAAGGGGTAACTTTTACAGGCTCCCAGGTTTTCTCGACCTGACGAAAAAAATAACAACGAAACTCCACTTCTAAGCGTTCATATACTAAGACTTACAGTAAACTACAGGCGGTGATGAAGTGAAGGCAAAAGATCTTTTTTGGTCCATTGTGCTTAATGGGTTGCTGGGTTATCTCTGGGTGCTGTTCTTAAGGGACATTACGGAGTTAACCCGGATGTGGGATCACTTTCTGGCTAAAGGCGCTGTATTTGTAATTGGAACGGCCCTATTTGGCGAGATTGCTAACAGGGTTGTGCCTTTGCATGAATACAAATGGTCTAGCCCTGTAAAAATAGTCGGTTTTGCTTCTTATCTATTGGTAGTATTAATCTGCTTATATGCCAAATAATCCCTTCCAAGCAAGGGGTCTCAATCCGGCACTTCAATATATTCCGACACCCTTGCTTTCAATATCTCTATCAGTTCCTCATCCATAAAAGGGTAATCGTCAGGGATATCCAGCCGGATTATCCTTTTGCCGGTAAGGCTGGAACCGAACTTCTCCTTAAGTCTGCGTGTGTGCTTGGTCTCCATCACAAAAATAAGATCGGCCCATCCGATATGGCCTGATGTCACCTTAATTCTCGCGTTCTCTTCAGTACCCGCGGATCTAACCTGGTACATACTGAACTGCTCAAAAACCTTCTCCGCTGTTAGGCTTCTCCATTTATTCCGACTGCAGATGAACAGCAGTTTGATTGAAATCACCCCTATCTATGGTCTTTTCTTAAACTTGTCCCACATTTGGTTGAAGAAGTGCTGTTCCCCTGCTGCCCAGTACTGCTCCTGCTTAGGCACTTCATCAAGAAAATCTTGGTATTGCCCAGTCCACCCATCAGGAACATAATGCTCGAATGACATCGGTTCAGGGAACAGGGAGTAGAGGATTCGCTCATCAAAATTCACATAAATCGCAGGGATGAATTCCAGTACCTCGTCATAGCTTTCGAACACATCCCTCAGGTCTTCCAAAGTCTGTGCTAACTCATTTGTAGATACCCTAAGATCATCAATTCGGTCTAAAAAAGCTCCCGCCGTAGTCTCATCCAGTATTTCGATGCCGAACCGATCTTCCATTTCCGTATTGAGGAACCAGTATTCCCTCTCCGTGATATACCAGTTCCAAGTCTCTCGAAAGACAACGCCTACGATCAACACTTGCGCATATTCAGGCATTAGCTTCATAAGCGGCTCCTCTCTTAGAAGTTAACCAGCACTTCGGCTCCTAGTACAACACGGGCCCAGCCTAATAATCTCTCTTAGACCGGGCCTGCGGATTAACAAATCTATTAGGCATTTTCTATTCACAAGTCTTTGTCCCCACTGCAATCCATCTTCCACCTTTGTTCATGCATCCGATCTGCCGGGTCTCCAGCCGATTTCCTGCGACCATAGATGAGCTTTACATAGAATATCCCAGACGATAGGGCCCTTTCCTTCCACATACTTGGGTCTTTCGTTCTTGTACAATCCCATCAGACGATGCTTCTCCTGGACGTACCTGGCGCAATCCTCCGGGTGCACTCTTAGGTAATCGCGGAAAAGCAAGGTTATCTGCTCCGAGAAACTACCTGCTTGTCTTACATGGATATGTGATCTTCTGTGACCAGGCAATTCCCGGAAATACTTCTTGGTCTTATCCGGATTCTCTTTACGAAGCTCAAAGCCTAAGCTTTCGATAGCAGACTTATAATCTGCATCAATGTCAATATTCCCCACCGAGATTTGAATATCTATGATCGGCTTCGCGTCCAAGCCTACCACGGATGTAGACCCGACATGATCTATTCGTAGTGCGGCACTTCCCAGGGAGGCTCTAAGCCTGGTTCCCAAATCAACAAACAATCCCGGCCACTGAGGCTCATAAGGTGCTATTCTCCACTGATCCATGTCCCGCTACTCCTTCGGTTATGTATTTAGGCTTTAAACTCAGCGATCTCCAGCTCGTTCAGGATTTGGTACCATTCTTGCACAACCGGCGGCACTCGTCTGATCTTTGAATCGAGGTACAGATTAAGTTCAGGAATGGGGCGGGCGTATTGCTCCCGGATCAATTGGTTAATTGAGCTTAACTGCGTGTAAGCCCCCAGTTCAGAGAGGTCGAACCCTTTTTGAGTCAGAGTCTCAAATACGGACTCGCTTAGCAGATACAGCTTGGAGAAATCGAGCGTTACCCTGCGATACTTGTTATCGAACTCCTCTTTCGTGCACAGAAATCTGTTGTAGTATTCCTTGGTACTCATGTGAATCTGGTACCTGTAATTGTCGTCATCGGTGCAAAATATCTCCGCATGACAGACATCACAGATCACCGTCCCGACCTGTCCATACCGCGATCCATCGTAATGGTACAGCCCGCCCGTCTGATTGCTGCACGCCATGCAGTATACGGGAGTTATCTCGGTATCTACAACAACCCGTGTGTTGTTATAGAACTTGACGTTCACATCATATTCATAGACTTGTTCCTCTGTCAGTTTGGAGATTCCCATGGTTCCACCTTTTTTCTTAGAGTCTACCGTCCTCTATTAACTATGAATCCGTTCATGAATCGTGCTAAAAAGTAATTGAAAATACTCCGGCGAATTCAGTGCAATATCATCCCTGCCGATCTCCCGTGAAGCTGGGTTAGTCACTCCCTTGAGCTCATCGTGAAGGACACCTACAGCCGTAATGGACTTGCACTCACCATCCAGAAGCTGTTCAAATTCTTGGAGATTAACCAGGAACAAGCCTGAAATCTCACTCAGCTGAAAGTTATACTCCTCTACCGGCTTATCACATTCATATACGAAAATATGATTAAACTCGCGGTCAATGAGCTGCTCTGAAAGTACATACTCCTCAGCCACCCTGCCGCAATAGATAAGCTCGCTTATGGCAGCAGACAGCCCGAGTTCCTCCTCCAGTTCGCGTACACCATCCTGGACGGTCTCTCCGGCCATAAGGTGTCCGGCGCAGGATGTATCGAACATGCTGGGGAACGTATCCTTATTCCTATGGCGCAGCTGCAGAAGAAGGCTCGGCCCCCGCTCGGCTGATTGGTTCAGAACCCAGCAGTGAAAGGTCTGATGCCACAGCCCTTGTGCATGTGCTTCCTGCCGGCTGGCTGTCCCCAGATGGTTCATATCCTTATCAAAAATATCAAACATTTCGGTAGTCATTGGCGGTTCTCCTATTGTTAATCCAGGGATTTGGGTTGATCCGACGGAATCAATCCTTCGGCTTTATTATGATAAATCCAGCAGATCATAGTGGCGCTATCCTTGGTCTTATGCTCATGCAGATGTTCAAATATGAAATTCACATTTTCCTCCAATTCCCTGCCATTTACTAGAGAAGCATACAAATGGGCTGGGTTTTGGTAGAACTTGTCCGCAGAATCCAGAACTCCATCTGTCATTAATACAATATAATTACGACCTGGCCTTAACTGCCTCCTACCCACAGTATAACCTGGAACAGGCAATTCAAAGGTGTTCACCTGTCCAATCCATTCATAGAACTGTCTCTGGTTCAGGCCATACTGACCTAATCTCGCCAGTTCAGGATGCAGTAACAAAGCCATGCAGTCCCCTACAGAGAACCACCAAATATATTGATTTTTCTGAAAAACAATGAGGCAGGATGCTTCACCCGTTGTCTCTCTGCAAGCTTTTTTAAAGTCTTCACTTGTAAAAAGGTCTACGAAATAGGCTTCTAACCCCGTAAACACATCTTCGCTATCCAGTAAATTAACGAGACTTTCCTTATGATTATTTAGCATCTCAAGTATTAACTCAGCACTCTCGGCCGTGTGATGGGCATCAAGAAGAACTGCAAAGCTCCAAAGATGATTCAGACTCTGAATGAGCATTAGCCCATCCTCGTTCTTATTAGCTCCGCTGCTTACATTCCCGCCATATCTGCCCACGATAATATTGCTGTGACACGTAACCCTGACCTCATCCAGCCCCGGTTGGTTACTCCCCAGCCATGAATACTCCATAAGCTGTTCCTCCTCACAGATCCCTTTGCAGCCTGCCGAGCACATCCTCCCACCGTCTCTTCATCTCCTCGCGAACCTCTGGGCCGGACAACTTCTCCTGATGGAAGCTGATCGTGGTCTTATGGTCACCAGCAGGTATAGTTCGGATCTGAAGCGTCGAGGGCTTCGCCCAATGCTCCTTGGTCCATGACAGCCTCATGTTCTCCAGTTCGTTCACTACACGGAACTCCCCCGTGATCCCTTCCTCAGTCTGATACAGCTGGCCTACACGCACATCCAGGGAACCCGCCTCGCCCAACCAAATGTTCATGCCCTCAGGAGACGTAATCATCTTCCACGCCTCATGGACAGGAATGGGAAATGTTCTTCTAACTCCAACTTGAAAACCTGCTGCCGCCGTTTGACCTACCGGTTTCGGACTGCTCACGATTATTCCTCCAATATCGATAGGGTAGCTTAACTGACTTGAATCGTATATTTACGGTAACCCTCTTTGATCTCTCTAGTTAATTTATTTTAGCACCGGAGTAAATTTTTGTAATCGCTTATGGTCCAAAAAGAATACGAAAAATACGATCAAAATATTGATCGTATTTCGCACGTGATGCTACTTTCTTTTACCCAATTTGTTGTGAAATACGATTGCCACCGCTGTACCGACTAGTATGAAAAGGACGATAGGAAGAATGAGGTTCTCTCCTGAATACGAAGCTCCGGCTGGGCTATCCTTCTCAGCCTCCGTATTTTCCCCACCCGCTGAATATTTGCCCTGGTAATAAGCTTTTACATAAGTGCCATCCCTACTCTGCACGGCAATCGCCTGATCCAACGCGATCCCCTGTATGCGGAAGTACGGTGTACCTTTTGGCAGTGTATTGGAAAAGTTACCTCCGTAAGCCCCCTCCTCATCCGAGTAGTAGGATACCTGCCCAATCTTGTCGCCAAGCAGGGACTTGTTCACGGTGTCATTCGATAAGGAATAGGTCTTCCCATCATTAACAACAAAGGCAAAAGCCCAGCTGGCTGAAGCTGCTGTCGCCGACAGAACATATACCAGCAGAATGAACATAGCTGTTCGGAGCCATCGGTACAGGTTAACCACCTCTTCATTCATAGTATCCCAGTTGGGGGCTAGGTGGATCTCATTCATATCTTATGTTAATGCTCTATCAGGTCGTAATCCCCCTGTATTTCGCTGTTCTGAGCTCCTGGATATATTCATTCAGCAGAGGCATTCCCGCATCGACAGCCTCTTGAATGGCCGCTTCGATGTCATACGTTACCCTCACAAACTGAATATTCAGATCGGCCGTGTCCCGGCTGCCGTACTCCCCCTCCAGAATTACATAGGAGGCGCTAGTCAGATCCAGCGGATTCCCGACGCTTCCGGTGTTGAACAGCGTCTTCCCATCCAGGTGCTGAAGATAAGCATTATGAATGTCTCCGTACCCGATCACATCGGCGGCTCTTGGGTCCTTGCACAGCTCAGATCCCTCGCACAGGGAGAGACGACTTTCGTGGCTATCCCAAGGCTGGATACGCTCGTACAGACTTCTTGGGGAGGCGTGAAACAGCCGAATGTATCTGCCGCTCATCAGGAATTCGATGGAAAAGGGGAGCGAGGCCAGATACTCCAGACGTTCCGGTCCCAGTCGATTCTGATGCCACTTGAGTGCGCCATTCGTGGTCTCTTTTCCAATAAAATCATCCCAGTTCCCTCGAACCACCCGTTCACAGTTCGCCTTAACCAAATCCACCGCCACATCACCGCTCGGGCCCTTTCCAATTAGATCACCCAGGCAGTAAATCGCGCTGACGCCACGCTTACTAATATCTTCGAGAACAGCCTGAAGGGCTGGAATATTGCCGTGAATGTCGGATATGATTGCGATTCTATTCATGGGCCCACCTCCGATAATTATGCGGTAATCTAACTGCCATTTTCCACAATTATACACGAGCAACCAAGAAGCGTAAGCCCCCTGGTTATCACAGTCTGATCTGAAATTACATCGGTTGTACGAATGTGAAATTGCTCTTGTCCAGCGCTAACTCTCGTCCTAGGAAATGCGCTTTAAATGCGATTTGAGATCCGATTCTCAAAGGTTTCTGGGTTAGCCATTCTGCCAGCCCACACTCAGAACAGACGTTTCCCCGCATCCGTATCATAATCAAAGAATGGGGTAACAAATCAATTGTCATAAGATTGTGAAAAGCTTCCGCCCCGTTGTTTTCTCCAGTTCATACCCAACGGTCATTTTACCAACAGCCTGCGGTCCGAATAGAATGATGAATTTCTTAGGCCCTCCCTTTAAATTCGCTCTACGTATGCAGTTAATCCTGCTTTACTTGGCTACCCGTGGTGTATTTACGACAAAGAACCTGCCCTAGATTATTCTGATTCTAGGCTGGTTCGTGTGCAAGCTTTAAAGTATCAATTATTCTGCGTGTTTAAAGTTCTTATCTTCCTTGCCTTTCATGGGCTCAATACCGCCAGATAATACTTTATTATTTGTATCATCGTAATCGTAGAAATATTTAACGTCTGGTTCATCTTATATATTTAACACTCAATCAAATGTTCTTCCATAATATTAAAATGAATTTACGCACTACTCTCCTCCCTTCCTCAGGTGAACCGAGCAGTTGCATCCTAATTGTAATAGTCCTTTGCAAACATCAGTCCAATAGACGGGATACTCTGTATTCTCTTAAAACTCGTAGTTTTGCATCCTTTAAGAAAAATACTATTATGGTATAATTTTCTATTATAGTAGATTTGCAGAAGATTACAAACCGATTACTTTTGGAGTTGATAAACATGATACAGCCTCATATTTTAGCGGTGGAAGATGATCCAGAGATCAGTAAGCTGATCGTGAAGACACTCTCTGAAGAGAAATACAAGGTGGATGCTGTATATGACGGACAAGCTGCTTGTGAAGCCTTGCGGAATCAAGTTTATCATTTGGTCATCCTCGATGTGATGTTACCTGATATAGATGGCTGGGAAGTACTGCGACGAATTCGGGAACTTGCGAATATACCTGTTCTAATCTTGACCGCCCGCGACTCGGAGCCGGATACCATACTTGGGCTCAATCTTGGTGCAGACGATTACCTAACTAAGCCGTACCATGTAGGTGAATTCATAGCGCGTGTCAATGCCCAACTCAGGCGGTACTTGAAGCTGAATGAGCAGATCTTAGAAGATTCTCCTATCCTGGTTCATGGCGATTTGATGCTCAACTGCCATACTTGCGAGGCCACGGTGCGAAATCAGACCATTCCTTTAACTGCCAAAGAATTCGCCATTCTAGAGCTGCTCATGCGCTCACCGAGACGAATATACAGTAAGTCACAGATTTTTGCGGCCGGCTGGCACGATGACTATACTTCGGATGACAATACAGTCATGGTTCACATACGAAGATTGCGGGGCAAAATTGAAGAGAACCCTTCCGAGCCGGTCTATATCCAAACCATTTGGGGGATTGGTTACAGGATGGGCAAGTTGGACTCGGAGACCGCGGCATGGTGATGTTCCTTTTTATTTATGCATTGGCAGCAACCCTGTTCCTTGGAGGCGTGATCGTTCGGCAGAAACACCTTATCAAGCAGCTCCGTAAAATCACCCATACCCTGCTTCGCATCCGAACTGCAAATGACCACCAGCGTGTACGTGTTCATTCATCCGTAGGGCTCTTGCATCAATTGGCTGATGAACTCAATCAGTTCTTAGAACATCATAGACAACTGGGGGATCGCACGCTTTTCCTGGAGGAGGAAAGAAAACAGATGCTTATGTATCTCTCCCATGACCTGAGAACCCCTCTCACTTCATTATTAGGATATATTGAGGTGATTCAAAGAAACCCGGCCGGCTTGTCTCCGCAAGATAAGGACTCTTATTTGAATGTGATCCATGCCAAAGCGGTGAAATTAATAACCCAGATCAACGACTATTTTGAATTGGCCAAACTTGATTCCATGGAATCCCCACTCATTCTCGCTTCTTTTGACTTGGTCACTGTAGTTCAGGAAGTCATTCTCTCCCTTCATCAACCCATAGAGCTTAGTCAAATTGAACCCAACCTACGGCTTCCAGATCATCCGGTACTTGTCTATGGCAATGCGCTTGGAACAGAGCGAATACTGCTGAATTTAATCACCAATGCTTATCGCTACGGTGCAGAAGGTGGGCTTCTTGGTGTAGAAATCCAGGAGTCCACCCATGAAGTTGTTGTTCAAGTGTGGGACCGGGGCAAGGGGATAGCCCCTGCGGAGTTGCCTTATATTTTCAACCGCTTCTACACAGGCCAGCGTTCTCGAGGCCATCATGTACAAGGGAGCGGGCTTGGGTTAGCCATTGCTAAGAAACTGGCTGAGAAACAAAGCGGCTCACTGACCGTTTCCAGCGTGCCCTATGAGAAAACAACTTTTTTTCTTACACTCCCTGCTCATCCGTAAGGTTCTTGTAAGATCCTGCTATTACAATCGAAAGCAGAAAGGAGCTGCGTTATGGAGCATATTCTAAAAACAACCAATTTAACGAAGACGTATGACAAACATGTAGCGGTCAACCAGATGAATATGTCGATCGGCAAAGGTGAAATTTATGGTTTTCTGGGACAGAACGGTGCTGGAAAAACGACGGCAATCCGAATGATGCTGGGTCTCGTGAAGCCCACTTCAGGAGATGTGGAGATGTTTGGTGAGAAAATCACCAAAAACAGTTTTAGGGCTTTTGAAAGAGTAGGCGCAATCATTGAAACACCCGGCTCTTATAAGAACCTTACAGCTTACGAGAATCTGGATATTCATCGAAGGCTGATGGGGATCTCCGCGAAGTCTTTAATTGAGGAGACACTCGATTTGGTGGGTTTGTTGGAAGTGCGAAACCGGAGAGTCGGCAAATTTTCACTGGGGATGAAACAGCGGCTTGGACTAGCCCGCGCCCTGCTCCACCAACCTGACTTTCTGATCCTGGATGAACCAACCAACGGACTTGACCCTCAGGGGATTAAAGATATTCGCCATCTTTTGCTTGATTTGGCCAAACGCCGTGATATTACGATTCTGGTATCCAGTCATATTCTAAGTGAGATCGAACAGCTCGCAACCAGAATTGGCATCATTCATCAAGGCCAGCTTCTTGAGCAAATGGATATGGAGCAACTTAGGCAGAAGAACCAGCACTATTTGGAAGTCACCGTATCGAACGATCAGCAAGCGGCATTTATCCTGCAGGAGAAGCTGGGGATCGTTGATTACACCATCACCGAGCTTGGAAGAATCCGGATTTATGAACGAATGGATGAATCTATGGGGATTAACAGGGCACTGATTGAGAATGGAGTCGATGTCGCGGAGCTAATGCTGAGTAAAGGTAATCTAGAAGAATATTTCCTTGAGCTTACAGGAGGGAATGCTGTTGTCTAATCTTCTATATACGGAGATCATCAAGTTGAAGCGCTCGCCGGTTGCCGCAATCGTACTCATTTTCATTCTGCTGCCACTGCTTCTGCAAATTGTTATTTGCCTAGGGGTTCTCAGCAACGGCAATAGTGTCGGCTGGTCTGATATTTTTGCCACATATGAATTTCTGGTCATTTTACTGCTGGCTCCGCCCTGCTTTGCACAAATTGCCGGTTTTATCTTTACACGTGAATATCAGGAGAGCACTATCAATTATATCCTTATTTCGCCCTATTCCAGACTGAGAATCTACACCACAAAAATCCTCCTGCTGTTTCCTATCATTCTATGTACTTTGTTCCTATCCTATGTCCTTATGGTGATTGCAGGCATATTTTTGACGCAAGAACAGCTGAGCGGAGCGATACTGTATAACCATGTTCGAAATCTGTTTATTATTGCTGTATGGCATTTCGCCCTATGCTTTATTGCCCTAGTACCGGCCATTTTGTTGAAAAACGGTTATTCCAGTATCATCGTAGGCGCAGGCGCGGTGGCCGCTTCCATTATGATCGTTCTTACAAATGTGCCTCCGAAATACTCCTCATTTAATCCTTACTACTTCCCCGCCTATATTGTAAATGAGTTAACCGCCGGCAACGGTATTCCGGATTGGATTCTATGGAGAGGCTTATTAACCACACTGATTACTTTTATGCTGTGCCTTGGCATCACCCTTTACAGTTATACACAATCGGACATACACAGTGGAAGCTAGGAAATAAGCGGAGGTAGTTCAATGACGACTATTTTATATACAGAACTTCTTAAATGCAAACGGGCTTCAATCCTATGGATTATAGCGGCAGTGATTGTGATTCCTTCTCTTATCTCGTTTCTTATCGGTTTCGGTTCCAGGTTTGTACTGCATTCGCCACCTAAATGGACCGGTTTTTTAGTGTACAGCCAAGCTTTAATTAATATGCTGATTGGCCCTCCTTTTTTTGCGATGTTGGCCAGTTTCCTGTTTGCGAGGGAATACCAGGAGGGGACGGTTAACTCTATTTTTCTGTACCCCCGACATCGTGGTTTGTTTTTTTTCGGTAAACTATGCATCCTGCTCCTGCTTATCACTACGATCATTGGGATTACATTCCTCATAAGCTTGGGGGTAGGATCCATATTTACAACAACACCCTTACCCTACGGTTTATTCGCCAGCAAGGTGCTGGAGCTTTTGAAAATCATAGGACTGCAATTTCTACTCGTTCCGATCGCTATTCTCGCGGGAGTCCTCAGCCGTCAAGTCATTGCTGGGATCATCGTGGGTATTGCTGGAGTGACTTCTTCGGTCATTCTGATGATTGCCGCCACCCCAGTGGAATTTGCGGTTTATAATCCTTATTCTTTTGTCACCATGATCATCAGCAACCCGCTAGAAGGCTCGCTTATGCTCGGCGGATTGGGAACCTTACTGACCATATCCATTCTATGTACTGGTATCAGTTACTACCATTATGTATCCCGCGACGTGCAAGGCGCTGGTGTTTGAAATGCATACCCCCAATCAAAAACAACCCCCAATTGGGGGTTGTTTTTGATTGGGGTACTAGATATCACAGATTGGACCGTTAGTAGGGCACCAAGAGGCATGAGTGAGGCTACAATTATGACAAGAAATAGTACAAACCAAGTTGCTCCCTGCCATTTGCACGCTTGCTTCTTTCTTCACTGACGTTACTTGAACATCCAAGTCAAACATTGAGTTTTTAGCCATTCACATTACCACCTTTTCAAAGTTTTGTAGATTACCTACACATTTATATTAACATAATTTTCTATTTTTACAATATTTTGATAGAATTATTTTATAAGAAAAATAGAATCCCAATTATTTTCAGTTTCAAAAATAGTATCCAATAATGCTAGACTAATTCCTGCCGCACCTTCCAGCAGGCCCGGTTTGCTCATTTCGATAAACTTACCATCAACGGGAAAAACATCTGTGTATCTAAATGGGGCATTTAACTGATGTGATTCAAGAATACGCTGAATGAGCCGGTCGCACTCTCGACGCAGATCTTTATGACCGCTCTCTCTCCACATCCGATGCGTAATCTGGAGTAATCCGCTCCATCCGTGGCAAAATATCGGAGAGAACAAGTTCCATTCTTGTTCTGGTCTTTTAAAAGTAGCAAGAATTGCTGACATAGCTGTATCTTTCCATTCCACTTGTTCTAATGCAGTACCGGCCAACCACAGCGATCTGGCCACACCGGGTGAACCATAACACCAGGCTAGTCTGCTTTTGGTTTCTCTCAAATATGTCTGGGTTATCTGTTCCTCCCAACTTATACAAGCAGGCCAATATAGGCCGTATTCATCCTCTCTTGCCCACCTAATAAGCCAACCAGCAATAGTTTCTATAGCTTCCTTATGCCCCTGAACGGTCACACCTTGCTCATAAGAAACGGACAAGAAAGCCAATACTCCAGGGATACCATGGCTGAGTCCACAGTTAAACAGACCTTTGGGGTATAATTCCTGTTCATGATGGTGGGTGAGAAAACGAGGAGGAATGTGCCATCCCGGAACGAGCTGTTCATCTACAATCTTAGGGCGGGCTAGAAGAACACAATATTCCAAAATATCTTCTACAGCATGTCGAATCTCCGACTGGTCTATGAAATATAACAAACTACGTCCTATGCCGCTCCATCCCTGGATCACATCATAATGCGACGTATCAACCCCAGAACGTATAGCTTCTATAGAAGCATCCAACTTCGATTTGTAAGACTCCATAAACAGATTTAGCATTTGGTCTATAAAATGAGTATACCGGGTCCGATCACGCGACAAAGCTTTCGCACCCATAAGAATACCCGATAATCCGCCCCACAAAGAAAGTTGCGGAATGCCTTCCTCGTCAATCCGCGCTTTCATTTCGAGCATATATTGATGTCCGATCTCGTCATAACCCCGTTCTGGATAGATTCGATCCATCTGGCCCCAAAATATGCAAAGACCCGGCAATCCATGGGACAGGCTCAAATCACCCCAGGTTGCCCCAAGAAGAGAGTACAATTCATTTTTTTCTGCTTCTTGGAGTACTATTTCTTTGACGTAATCACGGTCTTCTAATAAAGCGGCTACTTGAAGCACCTCGGATAGTGCTTTTCCCTTCAACGCACCCTCTCCTAAATCTATCTGGCCCACCTTTGTCATTTTTTCACAACCACCCTTTCATTATCGAGATAAGCCGAAGCCTGCATCGTGTACAGTTCGTGATACAAGCCTCTTGACGCCATTAACTCATAGTGACTGCCATATTCCACAATTCTTCCTTCATCCATAACTGCAATTTTGTCGGCGTACCGGACTGAGGAGAAACGGTGGGAGATGAAGATTCCCATCCGGTCTGCCACCAGCTGTCTAAACATTTGAAAAACTTCATACTCTGCTTCTGGATCCAAGAATGCGCTTGGTTCATCCAAAATATACAAATCGGCATTTCGTATGTAGGCCCTGGCTATGGCAACCCGCTGCCACTGTCCTCCAGAGAGCTGATGCCCTTCTTCAAACCATTTCCCCATCTGTGTATCCAAGCCCTGAGGAAGCCGGTTGACTAACGCTAAAATGCCGGCTTTCCGCGCAGCCTCCATAATCTGCTGATCATCGTCAATTTGCTCCACCTCACCAAAAGCAACGTTATGCCTCATCGGCATTTCATAATGTACAAAATCCTGAAAAACAACACCTATTCTCTGCAAAAGCCCCGAATGATCCATCTCCCTCACGGAGCGTCCATTCACCAGGATATCTCCCGAATAGTCTTGGTAAAGTTGAGTTAGCAATTTCACTAAAGTCGACTTTCCTGAACCATTCTTACCGACCAAAGCCAGCGTTTCCCCCTTGTTCAACTCCAGACTGACCCCATGAACAGCATACTTTGGGCTTTTCGAATACTTGAAACTAACCTCTTTCAGCTCTAACCGTTTTATTCTGTCATTTAAAGCAGCCTCCGATCCTTCACTTCCTGTCCTTTCTACCTTCAAATCCAAAAATGCGAACAACTGCTGCATATAGAGGTTGTGCTGACAGAGCGATAACAGGTGCTGAAGCACACCCTGGGATGATAACTGTGTATTGCTGACAGCCTGTATCATGGCTACAAGGCTGCCGATCATAATTTCTCCGGTATAGGCCGACCACAATACAAGAAAAACAACTGAACTGATCACCGCCAAATTAAGTAGATGGAAAATGCTAGAAATATAAAACCTCCGAATCGCCAGTTTTTTGTCCTCAGCAAAAAACTGCCTATAAATAGCCTTATAGTGACTCAACAAGTAATTTCCAAGGTTATACAATTTGATTTCTTTAAAGCTAGCGTCTTTGGTTAATAGAAAAGATAGATACCAGGACTCCCGCATTTTGGGTGCCCGCTTGAAGTGAACGTCAAACTCGCGCTGCCCTAATTTTAAAAACGAAATAAATGAAGCTACAGGCAGCAAAATCAATATAAATGCCACCCACCAACGCCAGAAAAGCAAAATAGATGCGGTAGAAATA